>ERZ808054.363-NODE-363-length-48046-cov-5.461736_pt1 | contig 48046 bp, 41 predicted proteins | sample MGYA00380201_ERZ808054 | MGnify/ENA primary metagenome ERZ808054 (study PRJEB31490, sample SAMN06133419) | mouse gut metagenome | isolation source: Z5_2 | host: mice | place: China: Chengdu | collected 2015-05 ...
AATTTTCTGAATTAACTCATCTTCCTTCAGACGGAATTTGATCTCCACGCGCCGGGAAGCTGCCATGTCAATCTCCCCTGTTCCGGCTTCATAGATGGGACTGCTGTAAGAACGACCGTTAATAGTCAGCATGGATTGCAGCTGCTGAACCTTGGCCTCACTGAGTCCATTCCTGGAATCCAGAATATATCTGGCTACAGAACTCGCACGCTCCGAGGACAACTCCATATTGTGCTGATAGCTGCCATCCGTGTCCGTATGCCCCTCAATAATGATTTCCGCTATATAGTCCCGGAACTGATCCTGCAGCAACACGTCCAGGTACATGGGAATAATCTCCGTCAGAGTAGCTTTACTGGCATCGGTCAGATTGGCGCTTCCATATTTGAACAACACATCCGAGGAAAAACTGATGGAGCCGTTCTGAGCATCCACCTTCATACTGGAATTGTTGAACCTGGATTGCAGCTGTCCGATAATGTCTGTTCTCACTCCCACGATGTCCTGCAGCTGGCTCCGGGTGGACTCCAGCTCCCCTTTGGCCTGGTCAATCTCCAGATAGGCTGCGGCCAGTTGTTCCTTTGTCAGGGCCGCCGCATCATAGGCTTGCTGAAGTTTGAGCAGGGAATCCTCCAGATCATGTTTGGACGCTTCGATCTCGCTGCGGTAATTGTCCAGATCAATCTTGGCCACTTCCAGTTCCTCCGTAGCCACTTCCAGCTTTTGTTTGGCTGCGTTCAGTTCAATCTGGGTCTGTTCCAGATCCGTTGTCTTCTGTTTATAAATCGCCAGAGTGATGGCGATGATTAAAATAAAGATCAGCAGCAGGGCCGCCATCATATCCGAGTAGGACTGCCAGTAACTGGGCTCCTCAAATGCCGTTCTCTTCCGATATTTCCTTCCCAAGTCTCCGTTCACATCCTTTCTTATTACAGTTCCGCATATCCCCTTCAATCACACCATTCCCTTGATGCACACGGGGCCGCTTCAGCGTCCCCATGTGCATCAGTGCGATTTACGGGCATATGCTGTTTTTCAGTTCCGCATATCCCCTTCAATCGCATCATTCCCTTGATGCACACAGGGCCGCTTCGGCGTCCCCATGTGCATCAGTGCGATTTACGGGCATATGCTGTTTTTCAGTTCCGCATATCCCCTTCAATCACACCATTCCCTTGATGCACACGGGGCCGCTTCGGCGTCCCCATGTGCATCAGTGCGATTTACGGGCATATGCTGTTTTTCAGTTCCGCATATCCCCTCACATTCCATGGGTTTCCGCGTAGGTGTATAGCTGGTTGCTGATTTCTTCGTTAATGGTGTTGCAGGTAGCATCAATGCGCTGAGCCTGCTCCCTGAGCTGTCCGGCCATGGCCTCCTGCCTGCCCATCGTCTCCTCCAGGGCTTTTTGCAAAGTACGATTGGCTTCCAGAAGCGCCTGGGTGGTCTCGGCCATATTGCGGTAATTGTCGGCGCAGGCGTCCTGAGCACCGCAGGCTTTCTGCAGAACCGATCCCAGCTTTTCAAAATCCGCTCCTAAAGCCTGTTCCATTCTGGCGGTAAAGCGCTGTGCCATCTTGTCCAGGCTCTCGGCCTGGTCTCTGGCCTCTCCCTTCAGGAGTTCCGTCAACTGCTTCATGGAATTGGCCATATTGGCCTGATACACCAGCATGGCCTTGGTGTTATCATCCGTATTGTTGACCATGGGCTCCACACATTCCCGAAAAGCGGCCAGGAATTCCTGCAGCTTGTCATAAGCGTCCGCCATCAGGCTGCGATGGGCGAATTGAAACACCAGAGAAAACAGGATACCGTACACGGAAGTATGGAAAGCCACCTTCATGCCGTCCAGCAACGGCCCTACATTGTCCGATATGGTATAGATATCATTGCCGTTGAAGGAACCCAATCCAATGGACAGACCGATAAAGGTACCCAGAATCCCCAGGCCCGTCATGGTACCGGAGATTGCTGAATTGTAATAATTCATACCCACCTGATTCAGCAGGTCCTCATTGAGGTAATCCTCTATCTCACAACGCCCCATGAGCCCATGTTTCGTCCGGAAGCTGTTCATCTTCTTCTGGTAGCGGTAAAAGGCTTCGTCCAGCACATCGTCTTCAAACACCTTGCTCTTGGCGCGGTAGGTCTCCCAGAGTTTGTGATCTCCCTCATCGTATGCCTTGTATATCCTGTCAGACTCATTCAGCAGCTTGTCCGTCAGACGATTCAGCCTGAAAAAGCTGGAAAAGGAGATCAGGAACAGAACGCCGATCAGCAACAGGAACACCAGGTTGATTACCAGATTACTGACAGATGACACCTGCCCTGTGAACACTCCGTTTACCACCAGTACGAAACCCACCACAAACAGGTAAACCGGCAAAAGCAGAAAATACATTCTATTTTTCATTGTGCTTCCTCCATTCTATGTTTTTCTTAGCATTTCCTTTTTAGGTGCATTTTAGCATATTCCATTTCCTGCCACAAGTAATAAACCGAAATCTTAAAGAAAATTTAGAAATTGTTCATACAGTTTAATAAAAAAAGCCTGTATGTAACATTTCTGTCACACACAGGCTCTTTATAACCGTCACACGGCCAAATCCACATTGTTGCCTTTAAACGCCTCCGCCTGTAAAGACTTGGCGTTCTTCTCATACGGGTTTTCCTCATTGTACTTGATCTTGGTGCTGGTGGTTCCTCCCGCCACATAGCTGCGTCCGCATTCTGAACATACGCCCATCTTAAGCTGCACGCTGGCCTGCAATACCTTGCCGTCATTGAGCGATGCCTTTTTATAAGCATTGGAGACATGTTCCTGTTCATGGGCCATCACCGCCGAACCTGCTGCCTGGGGGGAGAGATGCGTAGCGGATTTGAAACTCACCATCTCATCGGAACCGTCTTTATATTTTCGGGATTTACAGGTCTGGCACTCCGCCTTGCCTACCCTCTTGGCCGCCCGGCTGTCCTGTACCCCCTCTGTCCCATTGACCGCTCCGGCCGCACTCACGGGCAGCATGCGCTTTACCCCGTCGGCGCCTGCCGCACCGCTGACAGAAGCATTCATACCATAGCCCATACTGTAAGGCATATTGCCAATTCCCATTACGCTAAGTCCCATCAGACTCCACTTCCTTTCCAACCAAAATATTCCTACATTCAGTATAGGCATATTTGTCTGGATTGTCAACCGGAACTCTTGACATCTTCGTCTATTATACATTTTTACAGGTACTCCCGCAGGTCCTTGATCAGCGATTCCTCTGCCCGGATAATTTTTTCCGTCAGTTTCTTGCTGTCCTGGTCGGCTGCCTGGTACTGGTGCAGATACTTATACAGGAACTTCACTCCCATATTGCAGCCGTCCGTCACCAGATCCGCAACCACCCGGTCGGAATCCTCGCCCCCCAGCTTCATATTCGTTTTCATCCAGGACATCATCTTGGCCATGGTTCCCGGCTCCTTGCCGTCATCCTGGCATTTCATCAGATACTGATGGGTCTCGCTTCCCAATTCACAGTGGGTCTCCTTGCTCTTCGCCAGCAGGTTCCTCAGACTCTCATCCCTCACATGATCCATCACATCATCAAGAGAGCTGATTCCCATTTTAACTCCCGCATTACACTCCCGCAGCAGCTTGATTGTATCGTCCTCCATAGATTTGCGTACTCCTTTGCCGTCTTTACCTTATTTGTGCCTGAAAAACCAAATCTCTCAATGGGTAGTGTGCGGCAAAAAAGGATATTTATACGTAAGTGACTGTCATTTATTCCAATTTGCTAAAAGTGATTCCCTCTGTCTTCTCCACCATAGATTCGATACATTTCATTATATACCTGCTGCAATGCGCCGTATTTTCCTGAATTCCGTATTCCATAAATCTCCGTCACACTGTAGGGAAGCATGGGCAGGGCTTCCCTGCACACCAATACATAATAATTATCCGATTTCTGTACGGCGGCCGCAAACTCATGTGACTTTACAAAACCATTTCCTTCATCCACAAAAACAATGCTCTCATGCATGGCGGACAGCAGCACTTCCCAGTTCCGTCCCTCCAAGACCGCGCAAACTCTTCTGCATTGCAGGGAAATACCACTGTCAGATCCGTTTTCATAATACTCCGCAATCATGTCCACCAGTGTGGTCTTACCGGTGGCGCTATCCCCTTTTATAATCGTAATGTTGCGTTTAATTTCAAAGTCATACTTAATTTTTCTATTTTCAACAATGACTCTGTATTTTCCTTTCATGATTCCCTTTCTCAACTGATACCGAATTATATCGATTGCATTTCCCATATGCTGTCAGAACTTCCCTCTCCGCAGCGTTGCTACATATATAGTCCTGCAATTCTGACCAGCTGCGCCATATTCTGGACTACCTGATCTGTATTCAGAATATGGATATGAAATTCACCTGTTCCAAAATCCATAAGATGTCGGAGATTGACAGTCAGTTCCCTGGTTTCGGCAATCTTAAGAATCCATTTGGCGCAATTATCTCCACAGGTTGAAGCGTTAAACACCCTATCCGGGACATTCGCCATCAGGATCAGGGTTTTCACGCCTCCTGACAGACCCAATGGGGGGATTTTCCCCAATACCGGACTGTCTATCACCCCATTTCCCAGAACCTCCGATTGATCCACATCCGCAATCATCTCCCTGGACAGGGGCTGGGTGATCCAGTTCTCCTCATATACGTTTTTAAAATATATCGCCGTGTTGTATACCGCCTCCGGCATATCCCCATAGAAAATATGAAGCATTTCGACTCTCCCCTGCTCATAATAAAACAGTTCATAATAAACGCATCTTTATATGCATATCACTGATTAAAAATATATACATACTAAGTCTACCACAATCCGAACAGATTTGTCAGTACAAATATTAAAAATGGAATACTCGCTTTTGACCGCTGTTTACGACCCGGTGATGGTTCCCCCATCGGGATGCAGCATCTGCCCCGTCATATAGCTGGAATCATCCGACGCCAGGAACACATAGCAGGGAGACACTTCACAGGGCTGCCCGGCCCTGTCCATGGGCACATGAGAGGTCCCTCTTCCAAATGCGGCAGCCTCCTCAGCCGAATAGGAAGCCGGAAGCAAAGGAGTCCATAGGAACGGGGCAGCGGCGCAAACCGCAAAAGCCGAGAATTTATGAAAATTTCTTTTCGCCCGCCCTCCACGGATAACCTGCGGATTTGCCAGCAAAAAACAGGAAACCTTTTCTTGATTTCCTGTCTTGGTGCGCCTTTTCTATGTAGGGAAATTATTCCGTTTTCTTCTGACTATAATTTTACAAATAATAAGTTATGGCGTTATGACTGGCTTCCCCTCCTTATCAAGTAAGGGTGTCAATCCTCCTGCGTATCCGTCTTTACGAAAAATATAATTTACTCCCGTTTCTGTATCAACCCATATTTCTATTAAATTTATCTTACCTTGTGTATAGACTTTCTTAAAACGTTCCATAAGTATTCCTCCTAAACTTGATTTAGCTTTGCTTTATTATAAATCCATTTCCCTAAAAATGCACACACTTTCTTACACTTCCTGCTTATCAAACCGAAACCTAAACAGGGCAGCGACAAGCCGCTGTTTTATGCTGTCTTCCGTATCTCTGTCAATATGCCCGTTTTCAATAGCAACGATTTGATTTGATACCCTGTCATACTTCGGCAGCGTCCGTACAATTTTCCGATTTCCTGCTGCATGTAATGTCCGAAAAAGTAAAGGAAAATAATTTCCCGATTCTCCGGCAGAGATAACAGAGCGGTGGCAAGTTCCCCATTCATGCCAAATGAGTTCTGGAATAATGGGGTGCTGTCTGCCAGGAGAGATCACGACCCGCTGGACTTATAATGCCTCACCCCAAACCGCCACAGTCCGTAACAGGGCAGCAGAAAAAGCACCGCTGCCAGAGGCAGAAAGATGTATATGGGGTTGGCAGTCCTTCCCAGAATATATTGCAGGGGATAATATTGGATCAGGGCATAGGGCACAAGCACCGTGGCAAACTGCAATACCCGCTTGCCGTACACATCCAGCGGGTACTTGCCATATTCCCTCGCCCCATCCGTCAAAACATTCATGAATTCCAAGCCCTCCAGCGTGAAAAAGCAGAGCGCCGCATAGATGAGAAACAGCCCGGAGAACACTGCCGTACCGCCGACCAGCATAAACAGAAGCGTACACACCCTGCCCACAGTCCAATGAATCTCTGCCGTACAGAACGCATAAACCAGCATGACCACAGCCTGGGACATCCTGCCCAGCCGGGTCAGTTCAAATCTGCTGCCCAGCACCTGCAGAATCTCTCCCTGGGGCCGCACCAATACCCGGTCAAACTCGCCGCTTCTGACCAGGCCCGAAAATGTGTCAAATCCTCTGGCCCACATCTCCGCCAGCGAAAATTCCATCAGCACTATAGCATAACAGAGCAGCACTTCGCTGTAACTGTATCCTCTGACCTGATGAAACCTGCGGAACATAAAATAGATTCCCAGAAACACGCTGAAAGATACCAGGAACTGTCCCAGGGAATTCAGCAGGAAGGAGGCTTTGTACTGCATCATCCCCCGTACCACGATAGATACATAATGTCTGTATAGGCGAATTTTTCTTCTCATACTACCCTCCCTGCACTGTCACTCTTCTTTCCGCTCTCCTGCAAAGATTCCATCCCACTCCCGTCAACACCGCCAGCCAGAACACCTGCAGACAGACCGCCCGCAGCATTTCCTGTCCCGTCATACTGCCGCTGTAGACACGCAGCGGCACATTCTGCATGGCGGCAAAAGGCAGCAGTTCCAGAACATATTGTACTTTTTCGGGAAAAAAAGGCAGCGGAATCACGGCCCCGGCAAAAAATTCCACCGCCGACACGCAGAAAATCCGAACCCCCTCCGGGGAAAGGGTATAGAAAGTGGTAATATATACCAACATGGTAAAGGCCACCATAACCAACAGCCCCAGCAGCAGCGTCAGCAGAAAAAGAACTCCATGGGCCGGGCTGGCCGGCAGCCCCAGGCCATAGGGTGCCGGCAGCAGAGAGGCCACCGCCAGAATCGGAACACAACGCAGCAATGCCCTGGAGACCCGGTTGGCCGCAGAACGGGCAAACCACATCTGGTAGATGCCCACCGGCCGACAGAGTTCATAGGCAATATTGCCGTTTCGAATTGCATCAAAGATTTCCCCCTCCATGCCCCAGGCTGCAAACATGGCCAAAAATGCCTGCTGCAGCCAGACATAAGTCACCACTGCCTCAAAAGGCATGGGAAAAGCCGCCGCATCCGCCTCGTAAAATGCCCGGAATGCCAAAATTTCCATGGCTCCCCAGAAAAACTGGGTCACAATCCCCGCCGCTGCCGCCGTACGGTACTGCAGTCCCATAATAAACCGCAGCCGAAAGAATGAAAGATACTTTTTCATCTCAACTCCTGACTGCCCGCTTACGCAGACATTCAAATCCATATGAAACTATCCCTCTTCAAACCTCTGCTTTATATGTCATAACTGCGATACAGTTCCGCCAGCTCCTGGTCAATGCTCTCCCCGCCGCGCCGAATCTCCTCCAGCGTACCATCCATCAGAATCTGCCCCTTACCGATCAGAATGATCCGCCTGGTCAGCGCCTCAATATCCTGCATGTCATGGGTGGTCAGGATCACCGTGGTTCCATGGATCTCATTCTGCTTTCTGATAAAATCCCGTACTGCCAGCTTGGACACGGCATCCAGACCGATGGTGGGCTCGTCCAGAAACAAAACCCGGGGACTGTGGAGCAGGGAACCCGCTATCTCACAACGCATACGCTGCCCCAGAGACAACTGCCTGGCCGGGGTGCGCAGCAGTTCCCCCAGGTTCAATAACTCCGTCAATTCATCGAGATTGGACCGATAGACCTGGTCCGGGATGGTATAGATCTCTTTTAATAACTCATAGGAATCTATGACCGGAACATCCCACCACAACTGCGTGCGCTGGCCGAACACCACGCCGATCCGGCGCACATGTTCGATGCGGTTTTTCCAGGGCACTCTGCCGTCTATCAGGCAGCTGCCGCTGTCGGGCGTCAATATTCCGCTTAGAATTTTGATGGTAGAACTCTTCCCCGCTCCGTTGGGGCCGATATAGCCCACCATCTCCCCGTCAGAGATGGTAAAACTCACATTTTTAAGCGCGTGGATTTCTTCGTACTCTCTGTGGAACAGGGCCTTCACGGCTTCCTGAAAGCCTCCGTTCCTCTTTGCAATCCTGTATGACTTACATACATTGTCCATCATAATCATCGTTGCTTCCTCCTGGTAGTTATGCATGCACATCTTTCCAAGTAGTTCTGTTCCCGCCTGGGCGCCTCTCCCGGCCCTGTGTTCCGGACTTTCCATCCGCTCTCCGGCGGCTTATATCATTCAGAAAAAGAGACTGCGTTCTCAATCACCTTGCAGGTCTCGCCGATCAGTTCTTCCGTATGGGCATCGGAGATAAACATGGCCTCAAACTGAGAGGGAGCCACGTATATTCCCCTGGAGAGCATTCGGTTGAAATAGCCTGCAAATGCCTCCCTGTCGCAGCCACAGGCATCCTCATATTTTTCCACGGCGGCGCTTTCTCCCTTCTCCCAGCCGGGCGCAAAAAACGGAGAGAGAAGCGAGCCTGCGCGGTTTACCGTAAGCCCCCTGCTTCGGAAAGCACTCTCCAATCTTCGGGCCCTGGCCTCCAGGCGGTCATAAATCCCCCCATCCTCCATGAGAATCCTCAGCGTCTCCAGCCCTGCTGCCACAGCCACCGGGTTCCCGGACAGTGTCCCCGCCTGGTATACGGCTCCCAGAGGGGCCACACAGGACATGATATCCCGTCTGCCTCCATAAGCCGCCAGGGGCATACCGCCGCCCACAATCTTCCCGAAGGTGTGCAGATCGGCATGGACTCCCATATACTGCGTGGCTCCGCCCAGAGCCAGACGGAAACCCGTGATCACTTCATCAAAAATCAGCAGCGCACCCTGTTCCGAAGCGATCTTTCTCAGAAACTCCAGAAAACCCTCTTTCGGAGGCACGACTCCCATATTCGCAGCTACCGGTTCCACCACGATGGCCGCCACCTGTCCCCTGTTTTCTTCCATGAGCCTGCGGACAGACTCTGTGTCATTATATACTGCCGTCAACGTGCAGGCCGCATAGCCCGCCGGTATGCCGGCGCTGTCCGGCACCGACTGGGTCATCAGCCCGGAGCCGGCCTTCACCAGAAGTCCATCGGAATGTCCGTGGTAATTCCCGGCAAATTTAAGAATCTTCTCTCTGCCGGTGAATCCTCTGGCCACCCGCACGGCGCTCATCACCGCCTCCGTCCCGGAACTTACCAGACGCACCATCTCCAGATCCGGCACGCAGGCAGCAATCCGCTCCGCCAGTTCCACCTCCCCTGGTACGGGGGTTCCGAAGGTAAGCCCCAGGGCGCACACTTTCTGAACTGCCTCTATCACCTTCGGATGAGCATGCCCCAGAATTCCCGGCCCCCAGGAACAGACATAATCCAGATATCGGTTCCCGTCCACATCATACAGCCAGGGCCCCTCTGCCCGGGCCGCGAAAAAGGGCTGCCTGCCCACTGCCTGAAAAGCCCGGACCGGGGAGTTTACCCCGCCCGGCATGAGCCTCACAGCCCTTTCATATAGTGCCTCCGATTGTTTCTCCTGCTTTTTTGGTTCCTGCAACATCTTCCTGTCTCTCCCTGCTCCGTCTCTGCCCTGCCATATCCGCCTATTTCGTTTGCAATGCCGCGCCCGTCAGGAAACGGGATTCTCCTCCTCCCGGCACCATCCCGCCGCATCCAGAGCATGATAACTTATAATAATCTTTGCTCCCGCCCGCTTCATGGCCGTCAGGTTCTCCATCACAATCCGCCGCTCATCAATCCATCCGTTTGCCGCCGCCGCTTTTACCATGGCGTATTCACCGCTCACATTGTATACCGCCATGGGCATATCATATCGAAGAACCGCTTCTTTCAAGACATCCAGATAGGCCAGAGCAGGCTTCACCATCACAAGATCCGCCCCCTCCTCCTGATCGGCCCGGATCTCCCGAAGCGCTTCTTTTCCGTTGGCCGGATCCATCTGGTAGCTTTTACGGTCTCCAAACCCCGGTGCGGAATGGGCGGCATCCCTGAACGGACCATAGTAAGCAGAGGCGAACTTGGCGCTGTAAGCCATAATGGGGGTCTGGATATAGCCCGCCTCATCCAGGGCTTTCCGTATGGCCCCCACCCGCCCGTCCATCATATCGGAGGGCGCAATCATATCCGCCCCGGCCTCCGCCAGGCTTACCGCCATCTTCGCCAGAAGAGGCAGGGTTTCATCATTTAATATTTCCTCGCCGCACACCATTCCACAATGTCCATGGGAAGTGTACTCACACAGACACACATCCGCTATTACATAGATTTCCGGGTACTTCTCCCGGATAAAACCCACAGCGCGCTGAGTGATTCCGTCCTGCGCATACGCCTGACTGCCCTGGGGATCCTTGTGGGCCGGGATCCCAAAGAGCAGAATCCCTCCGATACCGGCTTCCTTCACCTGTTCCAGTATCCCAGGCAGCCTGTCGATGGAATATTGGAACACGCCCGGCATGGATTCCACCGGGTTCTCAATTCCCTCCCCCTCTATCACAAACAGAGGATAGACAAAGTCCCCGGGATGCAGCCTGGTCTCCCGGACCAGACTGCGAATCCGCCCGTCCCTTCTCAGCCTTCTGAAACGAACCATTTTATTTTCCTCCATTTTAATTCCCGCCTGCCCGCAGCATCACATCCCCGCACAGACAAGACACAATTCCCTCTATGCTGGATTCCCCGGCGGTCAGGAAGGGATCGTTTGTATATTTTGCCAATTCTTTTCCGCACATTTCCCCGATACAGAGATAGCGGGGGGAATTCCTTCTGCCGCTCTGCACCATGCCTTCGGTCTTTTCTGTCTGCACTTTCACCGCCATTTCGACTGCCTGCGTTTCCGCTGCCCCCTCGAAATAGGCCCGCACTCCCATGGCCGAGCCAAAAATAATATAGTCCGGTTCTCTCTCCAGCGCTGCGGCGCGCTTTCCCTTATGGACGCCCAATTCATAGAGCGGCGCCTCCAAAAACGGGATTCCTTTCTGCCGAAATACCCGGGGAAGGGCATCACTCCCCTCCCGGGCCCTTAGAAAGACAGCGGGGCCGTCGGCCTGCGGCCTTGCCTCCTTAGAAAATCGGCCTTCCGCCTGCCTCTCTATCAATATCTTTTCACTGAGGCCTTCCGCCAGATGCACGGCATCATATTCCTTCGGCATATAATCCGGGAACACTCCTGCTTCCTCAAAGACCTTTCCCGTTCCCGGCCCGATCACAGCAATGCGCTTATCCCGGAGGCTGCGCAGATCCCTTCTCTCCCGCTGCATCTGATCCAGAAAAATCCGCACCCCGTTGGGACTGGTGAACACAAGCCAGGAAGCATCCGCAAAATCCGGCAGCGGTTTCCCCATGGGACGCACTTCCATAAAACCCATGTCCCACACGCCGGCGCCCCGCCGCCTCAATGCCCCGGTAAGCCTTTCCACAAAACCGGGGGTTCCCGTAACTCCTACGGTGACGCCGGCCAGAGGCAGGTCCGCTTCCGAAGACAGTTCCAGTTTCGCCACAGCCCCCACCACAATCACCGCCGGAGAAGTATAACCCTGAGCCGCCGCTTCCCCCGGCATCTTAGAAAGTATGGTCCGCAGGCATCTCTGATTTTCGGTGGTCCCCTCCATAATCACAGCGCAGGGCGTATCCGAAGGTTTCCCGGCACCTATCAATCCTTCCGCAATCTCTTTCAGGAAATGCATGCCCATCAGGATCACCAGCGTGCCTGACAGCCTGGCCAGGATTTCAAATTCCAGTTTCAGCCGGGGCTGCCCGTCCTCCCCGGCTGCCGTGCCTGTCACCACTGTGACACTTCCGGCCAGCCCCCTGTGGGTGACGGGAATCCCCGCCGCGGCAGGGACTGCAATGGCAGAGGATATCCCGGGTATCTCCTCACAGAGGATTCCGGCCTCCAGCAACGCCAGAAACTCCTCCCCGCCCCTTCCGAACACATAGGGGTCTCCGCCTTTCAGGCGCACCACCAGTTTACCCTCCCTGGCTTTTTGAATTAGCAGTTCGTTGATCTCATTCTGCCTCATGGCATGAGCGCCAAACCGCTTACCCACATAGAGTTTCTCACAGTCCGGCTTTGTCCACTGCAGCATTTCCTCAGAGACCAGGCTGTCATAAATGACAGACTCACAGACAGCAAGAAGTTCTCTGGCCTTCACCGTAAGAAGTTTCGGATCCCCGCAGCCTGCCCCTACCAGATATACTTTTCCCGTTTTCAAATCATTCCCCATCCCAAGCGCTCTCCGTCTTTTCACAGGCATATCGCATCCGCTGCATATATCTTCTCACAGACATACCCTATCCGCCGCATATATCTTCTCACAGACATACCCTATCCGCTGCATATATCTTCTCACAGGCATGCCGCATCCACTGATATTGCATACATCCCGCCGGGGCGCTCTCCTGCATTTTGGGCCTGTCATCCCGGCTTTACTCTCCTGGCTGCTTCCCGCGCCGTCTGCAGACCTGCCTCCAGTTCGGCTCTGCAGCTGCAGGTACATCTCTTTTCCGCATACATCACATCCAGCGTCAGGTTCTCCCCTTCTCTCCTGCACCAGGCTGCGGCCGCCGTACTGCATATCTCTTTGCCGGATTCACCGCCGTCCGACGCAAGATACGACAGCAGTTCTCGCTCCGTCAGAAAACATAGTTCCGTATCCCAATCGGTAAACTGCCTGCACATAGCCGCCAACGGAGAATTCCCCCGGGCCTCCACGGCAATAATCCCCTGGCAGGCGGCAGGCAGGAATGCCCCGGGATGCAGGGGATAAAAGTCAAACCGCTCCTCCCATTCCTGTCCTCCCCCCAGCCGGTCCAGGCCTGCCTTCGCCAGAATGATACCATCATAACCGCCTTCTTCCAGCTTCCGCAGACGGCTGTCCACATTGCCCCGGATGTTCTCGCAGACAACAGAATCCCAGAGCCGGACGGCCTGGGTCTGCCGCCTTATGCTGCCGGTTCCGATTATAAACGGGGCATTCTCCGGCTTTCCGCCGCTTCGGCCCCCAGCAGATGTCCCTGCACCGCCGGGATCCTGAAGGAAAAAAGGGAGCCCGGCCCCTTTGGGCACCACCAGCACATCCCGCACATCTCCCCGGGGCAGAACTGCCGCAATGACCAGCCCCTCCGCCAGGGACATGGGCAGATCCTTGGCGGAATGTACCGCCAGGTCGATCCGGTCCTCCAATAGGGCCTGTTCAAATTCAGAGACAAAGATCCCCTTTCCCCCGATCCGGTTCATGGGTCTGTCCAATATATTATCCCCTTTTGTGTGAAGAATTACGATCTCTGTCCTGATCTGATGAAACGCATGAAGCAGTGCTTCCTGTACCAATCCGGCCTGCCGCAGGGCCAGACGGCTCCCTCTTGTCCCGATTCTGATTATGTCCATGGCCTTCTCCTACTTCAGAAACAGCGCCTGCAATTCTTCCGCCGTCACTTTTTCCCCGTCCCCCCTGCAATCTCTTTCCACGCAGTAGACAAACATTTTTTCGAAAAGCTCCCTGCGGTGTGATTCCTCCTTTATCCGTTCCAGCACCCAGGGCCTGATCTGCCCCATTATATCAATGATGCCGCCTATATTCTCAGGCAGCGTCCCTGCCACCTGCCTCCTTATCCAAGATGCGGCCGCCGGACTTTTACCCTCCGTGGAAATGCCCACGGTAAGCGGCCCCTCTTTTACCAATGCAGGAAAGAAGAAAGTACAATTCTCCCTGTCGTCCACCGCATTGACAGGAATCTTCCTCTCTCTGCAGGAAGCAGACACCCGGGTGTTGATCTCCCTGTCATCCGTGGCGGCAATCACAAAATCCGCTCCCTCCAGATCTTCCGGCTGAAACGCTTTCTGCCTGATTTCTATCCGTTCTTTCAGTTCCCATATACCGCTTTCTAACGCAGGCGCAACCACCGTAAGTCTGGGACCAAAGGCCAGAAGTTTTTCCACCTTCCTGGCCGCAACTTTTCCGCCCCCTATGACTACGCCCGCTTTTCCGTCCAGTTCTACAAAAAAAGGAAAATATCCCATCGCAAGGCTCCTTTTGCCCGTTCGTTTGGTTCCTTCACTTTCCCGGCCCCTGCTCCAGAACCCGCAATACCGCTTCAAAAGAAGCGCTGTCCAGTTCATCCCGAAGTAAATAAATCAGCTTTTCTGCCGGGATACCCACATATCTTTCCCTCCACAGGGCATTTTTTTCCGTAAAATCATGAAATAGAAGCACTTTACAGACCCTGTCCAGATCTTCCTCCAGAATCTCCCGGGCCTCGGACAGGGCCTGCCGCTTACGCCGGTTGTTCTCCTGGGCAAGTCTTTTGATATCATCCAGGGCAATAAGTCTGCAATGTTCCATTTTTCCAACCGCTCCGTCTATATCCGGCGGCATGGCAATATCCAAAAACAGCCTGTCCTTGACCGTTTTCATGGATTCCGCAGCCCGCCCTGCCGTCACCGTATAGTGAGGGCCGGCAGTGGCAGAAACGATGACGTCCGCCTCGTCCAAGCAGGCATATCTGTCCTGATAGCTCACATTTATCACCCGGGGAGCAACGCACTGCGCCATTCCCCGGTGAGAACGGGTGGTGGCAAGAACCCGTATATTCTCTTTGGAAAGAAGGTCTTTTAAGAGGATGCCGCCCATCCGCCCGGTACTTCCCATCAGCAGAACACTGCTCACAGACTCTTTTCTCGCCGCAAGAAAGCGAAATATCTCATTCGCCGCCAGCGTTGCCACAGAGACGGAAGTCCGGGAAAGCATGGTCTCCGTTTTTACCCGCTTGGCGCAGGCCAGCGCCGCCTGAAAGACAGTGTTCAGTTCATAGCCTGTAAATCCCGCCCTTTGCGATCTGATATAGGCATCCCGCACCTGTCCCAGGATTTCGTCCTCACCGATCACCATGGATTCCATTCCGCATGTCACCTGAAAGAGATGGCAAATGGCATTCCGGCCCTGATACCGCCTGGCCAGACGGCGAATCCACTCCACGCTTTCCCCTGCCGTTTCCGCCAGCATCTCCTCCAATCTTCCCAAGACGGTACCCTGCAGGGCCCTGTCCCCCGCCTGCACATACAGTTCCGTACGGTTGCAGGTGGAAAGGAGGACACATTGCCCCGCCTTCAATCCCGTATGTATTTTTTTCAACAGTCCCTCTGCCGCCTCTTGGGTGATAAAACACTTCTGCCTCTCTGCGGACCGGGCTGTCTTATGGCTGATACTGATGCACTCCATATTTAATATGTTTTCCTTTTCAGTCTGCAAGGCGGCGGAGGGAGGCGATGCGGCAGCATCGTTGACCGGCAGCAACGCAGCAGATGAAGATTCAGACAAATCATTCGGCGAAATGTAAACGGGGCAGTGCACTAGCAGGTCGCCCCGCCCTTTAAATGCAGGCTGGCCCCGATAATTTCGTCCTTCCTGGTCAAAATCTCGTCAGACATAAGCTGTGCCTGTACGTTCTCAAACCCGATTCTGGCGATGGTATCCGCAAACCGCTCCCCCGTCTGGCCCTGCTCCCGGAACAGGAGAATGGATTTCTCCAGAACGGAAAGCACTTCCTCCTCGCTCAAAAATACCTTATCCAGTTTCTGTCCCTGAGCAACCCTTTTTCCCCAGCGTCCGCCGATATAGACACGGTATCCATAGGTACTCTCCTCCGCGGCCCTGAAGGGGCATTTGCCCACGCAGCGCCCACAGTTATTGCACTTGTCAGGATCGATCACCAGCTTTCCGTCCGTCACCCGGGACGCCCCCACAGGACAGGCCGTCGACACCTGGCATTTTCCGCAGCCCCGGCATTTTTCCAGATCCACCATGGGAACCCGCTGTCCCACAATGCCGAAGTCGTTCAGATCCGGCTTCACACAGTTGTTCGGGCAGCCTCCCACCGCGATTTTGAACTTATGGGGCAGCTTGACCGACGAATAACCGTGATAAAATCTCTCGTGTATCGTCTCGGAGAGCCGGTAGGAATCCAGCAGTCCGTACTGGCAGGTGGTTCCCTTACAGGCCACCACAGGACGCACCTTGGAGCCGGTACCGCCGGTCTCCAGTCCCTCCTGGGCCAGAAATGCCCGCAATTCCTCGATCTTGTCATAGGGGACCCCCACGATCTCCAGGGTCAGACGTGTGGTCATGACCACGTCTCCGCTGCCGAACCGTTCTGCCGCTTCCGCTATTTTTTTATGCTCCGCCGTGGTGATTTTACCGTTTCTGGTGATCACCCGCACATTGAAATTATTTGTTCCCTTGTTGTGCAGACATCCAAGCGCTTTCACCCGGGTAATCTCTTCCGGGGTAACCGTGACTGCCCCGGGCTTGCTTTCTGCCCTGACCACATTGAAAAATGTGGAGCCCTCCAAAACTTTCGTGTTGGTATAGCCGTACCGCCTCAGACGGTTCTGCAGCAGATAAGCCCTCTTGCCCTTTGCGCAGACCAGGAGCAGCTTCTCTTCTTTCCCCAGCCCCGGCACTTCCCCTTTTACTTTCAGCAAATCCACATAGGTTGCACCCGGAATGACAGGACCGGCGGGGTTGACGTCGATCACCCGATAGTCCTGTGCCTCGCCGGCCAGATACTGAGCCGGGGTAAAGCTGTCCAGATCCCCCTGCAACTTGTTCAGCAGCATGTGAACCGCCTGAACAAAGGGATGGATGGCCGTGGAAAACGGCGGCGCATAGGACAGATCCAGGCAGGTCATTTGTTCCAAAGTAGCTCCGAAGGTCACTGCCATCACGCCGATATCCGTCACCTTATCCACCGCTCCGGGACCCAATACCTGGAGTCCAAGCAGCCTGTGGCTGTTCTCATCCGCCACCAGCTTAATGGCAAACCAGGCGCTTCCCGGATAATAGTGGGCTTTGTCATCCGTCACCGCCAGAGCACAGATCGGGGTATACCCTGCGTTTCTGGCCTGTTCTTCACTAAGTCCGGTCCTGCCTCCGGAGAGGCCCGGCAGCTTTACCACACCGGTACCCAGCACGCCGGGATAAACCGCGTCCCTGCCGCCCAGGGCCAGGGCCAGAGTACGTCCCTCCATATTGGCGGACGATCCCATGGGAGACCATTGTCTCTCCCCCGTGAGACGGTTTTTTACCATGGCACAGTCTCCGGCAGCATAGACATCCGCCACATTGGTGGCCATCCTGTCGTCCACCAAAATAGTGCCCTTATACATTTCAATGCCCGTATCCTGCAAAAATCCCGTGTTGGGGCGTATCCCCATGGAAAGAATCACCACATCCGCAGGCAGCAGACCCCTGTCTGTCCGCACGCCTTCCGCCTTCTCCGTTCCCGTGACAGCTTCCAGTTTCGTGGACGTCATCACCCGAATTCCTTTTTGGGCCAGGTGACGCACGGCATAGTCCGCCATTTCCCCGTCAAAGCCCGGCATGATCTGGGGCGCCATATCAATTACCGTCACGGCCAGCCCCTTCTCCATCAGGTTCTCCGCCACTTCCAGGCCGATGAAACCGCCGCCCACTACCACCGCGTGCTTCACACCGTCCCCGGCTATGTAGTCCCTGGTCTCGATGGCATCGTCCGGCGTGCGCATTACAAATACTCCCGGCAGATTCAGACCCGGCAGCGGCGGCACTACCGGGGAAGCTCCCACCGCCACAATACAGGCGTCATACTCATAGAATTCTTCCGCGCCTGTGCGGAGATTCCTGGCCGTTGCTCTCCTGCCTTCCGTATCCAGCGCCACTACCTCTCTCTGGGAATATACCAGAGCACCGGTGAGAGCGCTGTACCTCTCCGGTGTATTTACGATCAGCTGCTCCCTCTCCGGAATAGAACCTCCCACATAATAGGGCAGTCCGCATCCCGCATAGGAAATATCCTTTCCTTTTGTAACGATGGTCACCTCTGCTTCAGGATTCACCCGCTTGAATTTGGCCGCCGCCTTTGTGCCTGCGGCAACGCCGCCGATTACCAATACTCTCATGTAATGCCTCCTCTTATTTAGATTGCTGCTTTCCGGTCTCGTTTATATAATCCCGAAATTTCTCAAAGTTTTCCGCTGTGGCCGCTGCCATATACCACTTCTGCAGGACTTCTTCCTTCTGCTCGTTCTCAATGCGTCCGCAGATATCCTCGGGGATTTCCCCAAGGCATCGCAGAAAGTTATATATAACCTGCCGCTTTTCGGCAACTTTTCCTTCGGCCAGTCCCACCGTCCGACCGTCTTCAAAAGCCTCTTCTCTTTCCACCGCAACCGCATCGTCGTAATTCCACTGTGTATACAACATATTTACCACCTCCGAACCATGATTCTTCAGGAACTCTTCCAGGATCCCCTCTTCCCTGCAGTCCATAACCGCCTGGGTAATCGCTTCATCCCGAGCCCACCCGGCACACAGATATTCCTTAATCTGCTGAATAAACCGTGAATACTCGTACATCGGGCGGCACTCTTTCAACAGCTTATGTCCCGATGGCAGATTTATATTAATGAATTTCACCTCCAATTCTAACATAGGATGTTCTGTTTTTTCAAGAAAAGCATCGGAAAGGCGTAAAATTTTTTCCTGCGGATATGGAGCATCGCCATTATAAAAAACGTAGAACTCCGGTGTGGGTATTTTGAACTGTCTGCGTCGATAAATCATTTTCTCGTCCAATAATTTTTCCAGAGTACGCCCCAGGTATAATAAATCCCGAAGAGGCATGTTTTCATTGATCGTAGATTGATGTTCGCTAATCACAAGCACACGATTCTTCACCGTAAACGCCAGGTCATTCTTTCTGGCGATGAACAGCACCCCTTCCAGCGTCAAATAATGGATATCTTCCGGAGACACCTCTTCCTCTCCCAGCGCCGCGTACAACCTGGACGCATTCTCAGGATTACCGAAATATGCAGTGAACGCACTGTCTTTTACACCCCGGTTGGAGATGATTTTCCCATCTTTTATCGCCATAATCTGCTCCTCCTTTTTCCCCTTTTATGTATAAGAAAACAGCAGAGAGAACAACGGCCTCACATCTGATGAGGCGATATTCTCTCTGCTGTTGTACCTCTTATTATACATAGCCTGCACTATCTGTCAAGCGGCAGATATTTCTCCGGGGCCGAATGCCGCAATGCCCCTTACCGATACAGCACATAATCCTGTATCTCCCGCAGAAAGCCGCCTGTCTCCAGAGCCGACGCCGCCCGGGCAGGATATTCTTTTACGGAAACCCGCTTCTTTCCCGGGAAAATCCTGCCCCGGTGAAATGCCTCCGCAAACAGGCCCAGCATCCCTGATAAGTCAATATCTTCCGGCATCGTACCCTCCCGGTCCCCGCCGTCCTGCTGCCGCTCCGGCTCCAGCATGCGCAGCGTCCTGCCCTGCCGCTCGAACACCGCCACGGGCAGGCCGTCCCGGAATGCCGCCACCGTCCCCGGCACATTGATAAAACTCCGCTCCGGTTCATGGGCCAGCAGTTTTCCCCAAGGCTGCATGGGATCAGCGGCGTTTAACCAGCATGGTTCCGTCAGAGGATGCATCAGTCGGGCCGTTACGGCCTCAAAGTCCTGCCCCCGGATAAACTGCGCCCCGGAAAAGCCTCTCACAAAATACCCCCGCCTTATCTGCCCTGTGTACTCCCGCACCCGCAGAATCTTCAACGCCTCCTGCCAGGGCAGCCCCCATGCGGCAGCCGTCTCCCGACACAATACCAGATAGCGGTCAAAGCATCTCTCCATCTGCTCCTCTATGGACAGGGAGCGCAGAGGTCTCACCAGATCAAACCGACCGGCCTGCAGCACCTTGACCCGGGCCCCCACCCGCCGCCTTGCCGCCGCTTTCTGAAGTTTCTCCCGGCCCAGCCACTGCCGCACCGGCACAAAGCTGTCCGCGCAGACCACTCCCTTTTCCAGCAGGGAAAGCAGCGTGTCATGAAGGGATTCCCCCTCCAGCACATGCCCCAGCGCCTGGGGAAAACTGGCCCCCCGCCGGGCCAGCGCCTCCGCCACCCGCCTTTCTTTGTCGGACAAGTCCTCCCAGGGAATCTGGAGCTCCCGGTCCCAGTCGATCTCCTCTGCCGGGTCAAAACGAAGCCTGCCGCCTTCCTCCATATGCCAGAAATATGTTCCCTGCGCGAGTAATGCGTCCAAAAGCCCCTCCCGATAACCCCCCACCCTGGCAGGCAAAACCAGTTCCTCCCAGAGGGCCGCAGGCAATGCCAGGCCCGCAAGGGATCTGAGGGTCTCCCCCAAAGCCTCCTGGGGAGGAGCCGATCGCTGTATGCGGGACAAAAGCAGCGCTGCGTAGTTCTCCGGCGGACAGGTGGCGATCTCCTCCCGGCGGTTTTTCAGGGTACGGATTCTGGCACGCCTGTACACCTGGGCATGATAATACACCTTTTCCATACGGGCGGCTGCCCGGGCTTCGCCCTCCCGGGCCTCTGACACCTCCCGGGCCTCCTCCCGGCTGCACAGCTCTTCCTGGGCCACTGCCTCCTCCCGGCGACACAATTCCTCCAGCACCAGCCGGGTCTCCTCTTCCGTCCAACCGTACCGCCGGGCGGTCTGACCTACAGTGGCCCCGCCCCGGTAGCGCAGCATCCGCCGCACAATATCCGCCGCCCCGCTTCGGGCCGGCCCAAGCGCCTCCTCATACTGCGCCTGCTGCTCCGCAGCGATCCAAAGCCCCTGCTCCAGATACAGGACGCGCCCCTCTTCGGCCAGCTTCTCCAGCCACTCCACGGGCATCTCCAGTTCTCCGGCGGTCAGATCCCCCTCTGTCATCAGCAAGGTATGAAGTTCCCTCTCGTCCCGGGGGAGCCTGCCCCGCTCCTGTACCTGGTCCAGTTCCTCCCGACCGGGCCGCACCAGTTCCTTTTCGTTCTTCAGCGCCTCCTCCACAGCCGCCTGAACGCCCCTGGGGGTGGGGGCGTAATTATACATCTCTGCCGCTTCCTGGCTCCACTGCAGCGGCAGAGACATGGGAGAGGCGGTGTCCGTATATATCTCCCGCACCCGGATCTCCCCGGCCTGCACTTTTTCCAGAATCTCCCGCACCCCAGCCACGTCCCAGAGTTGACGCATGCATTCCCGCCGGGTCTCCCGCATCAGCGGATGGTCCTTCTCCCGCACCACCTGATCCAGCATTTCGGCGCCGCGCAGCCGCTGCATCCACAGAGGCTGCCTGCCCTTTCCCCGCACCCCCATCATCAGCGCCCTGCCGCAGTTGTAGCGGAAAGCAATGTTAAACAGGGGCGTGGAGGGCAGCAGAGCCGCCAGCACCCCCTCGGCCGCCTCCGCGTCCACCCGGTACAGCAATCCCTCCGGCAGGCCGTTCTCCCCGTAGGTGTACAGCAGAAATCCGTCCTCCTCGTCCACACTGCCCACATTCTCACCCATCTCCTGTTCGGCCTTCCGGGCCGCCAGCAGGGCCAGGGGGCTGTTGATCTGGCGCCCGAAAACAGAATGTACCATCATCTGGGTGTGACCTGCCTGATCCATGAAATGTTCCACCAGAATCGTTCTGTCGTCGGGCAGGCTCCCTGTGGCGTCAATCTGCCGCCGCAGATATCCCCCGGCCAGCTCCGTCGCGGATTCGTCCAGTCCCAGCCCCTCCAGAGCCGCCTCCAGCCGTCCCTCCTGCTCCGCCTCCGAAAAGGCCCGGAGCATTCTGCCAAAGGCCATCCCCGTCTCCAGACTCCTGCCTTTCAGATCCCCATGCCAGAAGGGCAGCCTGGCCCCCTCTACCGGGGCCTGCACCACCGTCACCGTATCCTTGCTGATTTCCGTCACCCGCCAGGCGAAAGCCCCCAGCAGGAAACGGTCTCCCTTCTGGGTCTCATAGACAAATTCCTCATCCGCCTCCCCCACTTTCACACCGTCCTGGGTACGCACCGTGTACATGCCCCTGTCCGGGATGGTTCCTCCTGCGGAGACGGCCAGCATCCTGCTGTAGCCGTCCCCCTCCACACTCCCGTGAATCCGATCGTACAGAATCCGGGGCCGCACCGGAATCTCCCGGCGGTGCTCATAATCCCCGGCCAGCATCTCCAACACCGCTTCCACATCCGCCCTTGTCACATGCCGGAAGGGCCACGCCCGGGGCAGAATCTCCAGAACTTCCTCCACCTGGTAGGGCTTAAAAGCCGCCATGGAGACCAGATGCTGGGCCAATATATCCAGACAGCCCTCCGGAGGGTTCAGCTTTTCCACCCTGTTTTCTCTGGCAAGCTGGGCAGTCATGCCGCAGAGCACGCACTCCGCCGCGGTTCTGGGAAACAGATACATGACGCTGGTACGGGAGGGATTGTGCCCGGCCCGGCCCAGCCTCTGCAGGGTGCTGGAGATCGTGCGGGGACAGCCCACCTGCAGCACCTGGTCGATCTCCCCCACATCGATTCCCAGTTCCATGGAGGAAGTAGCGCATAAAAGCCGCAGCCGTCCCTCCCGCAGGGCAGTCTCTGTCTCCTGGCGCTGCTCCCGGGCCAGACTCCCGTGGTGTACCTGGGCAAATGCCTCTCCCCCCAGCAGGTTCACGTAATAGGCCAGCTTTTCCGCATACCGCCTGCCCTCCACAAAGGCGATGACACTGCGGCTGTTCTGACAATACTGATACACCAGCGCTGCCAGTTCCTGCCATATGGGGTCCTTCCGCTTTTTCCGAACATCTGCGTAGGGGCCCAGAATCCGAAGACTCACCTCCTTTTCCATGGCGGGAGCCGCCACCGTCACCGCCTCCGGAGCCAGATAGCGGGCTGCCCGGTCCAGAGGCGCAATGGTGGCGGACAGGCCGATGCGCTGTAAATGTCTGCCGCACAGGGCATCGAGCCTGGCCAGGGACAGCATCAGATGCGCTCCCCTCTTGGTGTCGATCAGTGCATGTAATTCGTCAATAATGACGGCCCCGGCAGTACAGAGCACATTCTGGCCCGTCTTGCTGGTCAGCATCAAGTACAGGGATTCCGGGGTAATAATCAGGATGTGGGGCGGTTTTCGCACCATCTGCTGCCTCTCCCGGGGGGTGGTGTCCCCGGTGCGGACGGCTACGGAGAGCAGTTCCTGCCCCCCGATCCCCTCCAGGGGCTTTCTCAGGTTCTCCCGGATATCCGCCGCCAGAGATTTCAGGGGCGACACATACACAAGCTGCAGTTCCCGGGGCAGTTTCCCTTCCATGGCCCGGGTTTTCAGCCTGTCCAGAAACACCAGAAAGGCCGACAGCGTCTTGCCCGTCCCGGTGGGGGCGGACACCAGCACATGCCCCCCTGCGGCGATGGCAGGCCAGGAAGCCTCCTGCACCCTTGTGGGCTCTCCCAGTTTTTCCCGGAACCATCCCGCCGTCCCGTCGCTGAATAATTGCAGGCAATCCTTCATAGTCTACCCCTTTTCCGCACATCCCTGCCCGGCTTTGGCCGGATCGGATTTCTGCCCTACTTTTGGAATTGATTATACAGCTTTTAATACCTGTTTTCAATGCCCCCATCATAGCAAAAAAACAGTAGACTTTTGATCTTGGGGTTGCTATAATGAAAGTGAATGCATGCAAAGAGTTTTGCAGACTTTACTTATGCTGAATTAACTAAGAGTTTACTGAAGGAAGAAAATATTCTCAGATTCATCATCATCTCAGCAGGAAACAGATCCCCCACATGCAGCGAATGGTTCGTGGAACCATTTGGGGCTATGGCGTAGGATCAGCGGTCAGAAAACGTTTTCCCTGCCTACAGGGACTGGCACCGCGGCCTATCGCATATCCAAGGAGAACGTGATAATAGATATGGGCAATCAAAATTCAAAAAATAAACCGGGGAAACTGCGCTTTCCCATGGTGGAAAATTCCGAGTATCGGGCAGCGCAGAATCAGGAAATCAAGCTGGGAACCGAGCAGGGACTGGATGTATCCGTTTACTCCAACCCCGAGTTTAACTGGCTGCAGATGGAGCAGATCCGTATCGGACTGAAGGACAAGGTCAATGTCTCCCTGTACGCCAATCCCGCCTACAGCTACGACACCATGAGGCAGATCCGGCTGGCCCTCTATTCCACCATAGACCTGATCCCATACCTGCAGAGGGGCTTTACCGATGATGCTCTGGAAGAGATTCGGCTGGCCCTTTTGGATAAGCTGCCCATTGATACCTGGCTTCGGGACGACATGTGCGCCCCTCAGATCCGTGAGATTCGGATCGGTCTGTGTGAGCAAATGGACGTTTCTGTCTATTCGGATACCCGGTTCAACTGGATGCAGATGCAGGAAATCCGGCTGGGACTGGAAAAAAAGCTGAATGTGTCACTCTATGCCAACCGTCTGCTGAGCCATACCCAGATGAAGGAGATCCGGCTGGGACTGGAGGCAGGTCTTGATGTGTCCTCCTACTGCGGGCTGATTCATTCCGCCACGGACATGAAAGAGAAACGTTTGGCTCTGATCAGCGGAAAAACCTCCAAAACTTCCCTGGTGGACGACAAAGATTCCCTCCTGAACTCCCTTCGTAAAAATGAATTTGTGATTTCCATAGAGGACAACGGCAATAAAGCATACGCCTATATCCCCTGGGTACCCGGCAATATGGTCTCCAAGGAGGATATCTACAACGACCTGCAGCGGCGCGAGATTGTATTTGGAATCAAGCACGAAGCCATTGCGGAGTTGATTGACAAAAAGCGCATGAACGAAAAGGTGCTGATTGCCGAGGGCGTTCCCGCCCGGAAGGGCAAGGACGGCTGGTTTGAATTCTTTGTTCGGCTCGACATGCCCCGCATCCCCGCTCCTCTCCCGGACGGCGGCGTGGACTACGTCAATATAGAGGCCTTTGAAATGGTGGACGAGGGAGAAAAGATTGCCCTCTACCATCCCGCCGAAAAGGGTTCCAACGGAAAGAACATTTACGGCGAAACCATTCATGCCGATAACGGGATGGATAAAAAGCCTCTGCGGGGGGAAGGATTCCTGATTGCCCCGGACGGCGTGACCTACCTCTCCCGGATGAACGGCAAGTTTGAATACCTCAACGGCCGGATTATAATCACCAATATGCTGGTGGTCAAGGAGGACGTGACTTCCGTCACCGGCAAACTGGAAGTAGACGGCTCCGTATACGTAATCGGCAGCATCTATTCCGGCGGATGCATTAAGGCAACTGGTGATATCATCATCGAACACAATGTGGAGATGGGACGGTTGATCGCAGGCGGCAACGTGATGATCAAGAAGGGAAGCTGTTCCCGGCACGACTGCTTCATCGAGGCCGGCGGAGAAGTCTCCGGCAGTTTTTTTGAAGCCGCCAACATCAATGCCAGAGGCAATGTAAAAGCCAACTATATCATGAACAGCAATATCAATACCCTGGGCCGGGTGATCGTGTCCGGCAGCAAAGGCGTGCTTCTGGGAGGCAGAATCTGCGCCATGAGAGGTGTGGACACCTACAATCTGGGCAATACCTCCCATATAAAGACACTTCTGGAAGTGGGAAAAACCGAGATGTATGAAAAAGAGCAGGCCGCCTATGCGGAAAAGCGGGAACAGCTTTTGAGGCAGTTGTCCGTTCTGGAGAAAAACTGGAATAAATTCCTCCAGCTTATGGCAGCTAAACAGGAAGTATCGCAGGAAATGATAGGCAAGGTCCACGCCGCCATCATAGCCAAAGGCCATGAGTTGGCCGAACTGGACGCCGAGGTCTCCAAACTCGCTGATACTATCACAGAACAGAACATGAAAGCTCCTGTCTGCGTCAGGGGCAAAGCTCACGGCGGCAGCAGCATCGTCATAAACAACATCTCTTACATGTTGTCATCGGAAATAAGCCGGGTGATTTTCAAACTCCGAAACAAACGCATCGCAATCGTCACTCTGTAAACAGCAGAAGAAAGTATGGGAAAACAATGAAACGCGACACAGTATTAATCTTCGAGGACAACGCAATAGAACGGGAAATTCTGGCCGGTATATTCAGACCGGAATACAAGATATTGGAAGCCGCCAACGGCAAGGAGGGAATAGAACTTCTTAACAGCCATTTCTCTTCCATCGCCGTGGTGCTGCTGGACTATCTGATGCCTGTGATGGACGGCTTTCAGGTATTGGACAGCCTGCAGAAGAAAAAGGTCCTGAACAAGATCCCCTTCATCATGGTCACCGGACAGGATTCCGCGGAATTTGAACGCCAGGGTTATGAATACGGAATCGTAAGCTATATCAAAAAGCCCTACCAGCCCGAGGTCATACATCAGGTGGTGAGCAATGCCGTGGGCTGGTTCCAGTACAAGATGCAGTTGGAATTGGTGGTCAAAAAACAGAACGACAATATCAAAAAACAGAATGATATATTGCGGCAGCAGGCTCTGGAACTGGGACAGCTGAATGAAATCCTTATCGAATCCCTGAGCAACATTGTGGAATTTCGAAATCTGGAAACCAAACAGCACATTAAAAGAATACGGGAATTCTCCCTGTGTCTGGGCAAGAGCATCATGAAGCTGTACCCGGAATACGAACTCACACCGGAAAAGCTGGTACAGATCGGATGGGCCTCCTCGCTTCACGATATCGGGAAGATTGCCATCCCGGACAGCATTATCCTGAAGTCCAGCAAACTGACCCCCGATGAGTTTGAATTTATCAAATCCCACACCACCAAGGGGGCTGAAATCATCTCCCAGGCCATCCGGTTAAACGACAAGGCAGTTCATGACTACGCCTGTGACATCGCCAGACACCATCATGAAAAATATGACGGAAACGGCTATCCGGACGGTCTGAAAGGGGATGAGATCAGCATTGCGGCGCAGATTGTCTCTTTGGTGGACGTGTATGACGCCCTCACCTCGAAACGGGTGTATAAGGCTGCTTATGAGCCGGATAAGGCCTACCAGATGATTATCAACGGCAACAGCGGCACCTTCTCTCCCAAGCTGCTGAAGGCTTTCGCAGAGGCAAAGACGGAATTTGAGAACCTGCTTGTGATGTACCGGGATGAAGAATAAGAGACGGGCGGGCCGTGTGACAACACGGCCCTCTTTCTGTTTTCTGTATCTTTTAGTTGTGCAAATCCGCCGAATCCGCTATAATATCCACGGATGAGAACCCACCGATTTCCATAAGGAGTATATAAGAGCCATGAAAATCCTATTACAGAACCTGACCAAGAAATTCCCCGGCCGAGGCAAAAAATCCCCGGAGGAAGTCATTGCAGTAAACGATTTTACCTTTGAAATCCCTGACGGAAAGCTGATCGGCCTGCTGGGGCCCTCGGGCTGCGGTAAGAGCACGGCCCTGAACCTGATCTGCGGTCTGCAGAAGCCCACCGCCGGCAAAATCTTTTTCGGAGAGGACGATGTGACGGATCTGCCCCCGGAGCACAGAGGCGTGGGTCTGGTTTTTCAGAACTATGCCCTCTATCCCCATCTCACTGTGTTGAAGAACATCACTTTTCCGCTGGAAAACCTGCGGGGGGCGGACAGGCTTACCAGAGAAGAAATGGAAAAGAGAGCCCTGGAAGCCGCCGGACTGGTACAGCTGGAGGGCCTGATGGACAGAAAGCCCAGCGAACTCTCCGGCGGCCAGCAGCAGCGGGTGGCCATCGCCAGAGCGCTGGTAAAAACCCCAAAGGTACTGCTGCTGGACGAGCCCCTGTCCAATTTAGACGCCAGGCTGCGCCTGCAGACCCGGGAAGAAATCCGCCGAATCCAGCGCCAGACCGGCGTAACCACCGTTTTTGTCACCCATGATCAGGAAGAGGCCATGAGCATCTCGGATATGATCGTGGTGATGAAGGAAGGGGTGGTCCAGCAGATCGGCAAGCCCCAGGAGGTCTATGACCAGCCGGTGAACCTGTTTGTGGCTAAATTCCTGGGAACGCCGCCCATCAATGTATTCCGGGGTAAGGTATCCGGCGGAAGGCTTTATATCGGCAGCGAAGCCGTCCTCTCCCTTTTGGATGTGCCGGATCAGGAAGTCACCCTGGGCATCCGCCCGGAAGGCTTTATCTTACAGGAAAACGGCCCTCTGACCTGCGACCTTACCCGGGTAGAAGTCATGGGCCGGGATGTGAGTGTGGTGTCCACCCATCCCTGCTCGGAAAACCTGTCCATCCGCTCCATCATCAACGCGGAAAATACGGTGGACCCGGACGCGGAAAAAGTGCGCTTCGCCCTGAAGCCCCGCAAACTTTACCTGTTCCACCCCCGGACCGGAGAGCGGATTCCCTTTACCGCCGAATAAGTACCGGAACTTCTATCCCCAGAACCAAAAGGAGACCCAACCATGGAAAATAAAAATGCAAAAGGGTGGCTCTACCTGCTGCCCGCTTTCCTCTTCCTGGGCGTGTTCATGATCTACCCTCTGATCGACGTGTTCGTGTACTCTTTCGAAGAGGGATATAATTCCGCGTCCCAGACCTTTTCCGGCACAGGGCTTTACAACTACTCCTATGTGCTCCACGACCCGTACTTTCTTCAGGCAGTTCAAAATACACTGATCCTGGTGGCTATCACGGTGCCCCTCTCCACCGGGCTGGCGCTGTTGATCTCCGTGGCTCTCAGTTCCATAAAGCCCCTGCGGGATCTGTTTCAGACCGTGTACTTTCTGCCCTATGTGACCAACACTCTGGCGGTGGGCCTGGTATTCATGATCCTGTTCAAAAAGACCGCCTACTCCGACGGCCTGGTGAACCTGCTGCTGCAGTGTTTCGGGGGCAGTTCCATAGACTTCATAGACGGCCCCTACTGGGCTAAGATGTTTGTGCTGTGCTTCTACACCGTCTGGGTGGTTATGCCTTTCAAAATCCTGATCCTGACCAGCGCCCTGGCCTCGGTAAACCAGGTCTACTACAATGCTGCCCGGGTGGACGGAACTCCCAGATGGCGTATTTTCACAAAGATCACGCTGCCCATGATCTCCCCCATGATCTTCTACCTGGTCATCACCGGCTTTATCGGCGCTTTCAAGGCTTACAGCGACGCGGTGGCCCTGTTCGGCACAGATCTGAACGCAGCAGAGATGAACACCATCGTGGGCTATGTCTACGACATGCTCTACGGAAACAGCGGCGGCTACCCCTCCTATGCGTCGGCGGCGGCCATCCTTTTGTTCGCCATCGTGCTGACCATCACCTGTATCAATCTGCTGGTGAGCAGAAAACATGTGCACTATTAGAGATCTCGGAGGCGCAAACCATGAGTAAAAACACAGAGTATCAGAAAATAGAACGGCGCGCCCGGACAGGCCGTATCTTCTCCAATATTGTAATTTACACCCTGCTGGCTCTCTGGGGGCTGGTGGTGCTGTTCCCCTTCTACTGGATGCTGCTGACTTCGGTGAAAAGCTACGGTTCCTACAATGCGGAACATGTACCCTCCTTTTTCACCCTGTCCCCCACCCTGCAGAACTATGTGGATGCCTTTACCACCGTAAACCTGGGAAAATATCTGCTGAACACTTTGGTCTTCACCCTGGCCACCACCGCCATTATGCTGGTGGTGATCACCCTGTCGGCCTTCGCCTTTGCCAGACTGGAATTCCGGGGGAAAAATCTGGTGTTCACCCTGTTTCTGTCTCTGATGATGATTCCAAACGAACTGGTTATCATCACCAATTTTACCACTGTCACTGACCTGGGATTGCGCAACACCTTCCTGGGACTGATCCTGCCTTCGGTGACTTCGGTATTTTATATTTATCTGCTAAAGGAAAATTTTGCCCAGATCCCGGACGAACTCTATTACGCCGCCAAGGTGGACGGCACCTCAGATCTGCGCTATCTGCGCCGGGTGATGATTCCCATATGCAGGCCCACACTGATCACCATCATCATACTGAAAATCATCGAGTGCTGGAATTCCTATGTGTGGCCCCGGCTGATCACGGATGATCCCGACTACTACCTGGTCTCCAACGGTATCCAGGAGATCCGGGAGAACGGCTTTGGACGAGAAAACATCCCCGCCATGATGGCCGCCGTGGTGGTGATTTCCGTGCCCCTGATCCTTCTGTTTCTGATCTTCCGCCGGAAAGTCATGGCAGGCGTGGCACGGGGAGGCACCAAGGGGTAGGGGAACTCCGAAGGAATGCTCCCGAAGGGTATGAAGTAAAATTTCCAAATATTGATTGAGGGTATATTTATGAAAAAGGGAAAAAAGAAAATATGTTCCAGGCTGGCGTTGCTGCTGGTTCTGATGGGTTTGATTCTTTCTCAGACCGGCTGTCATGGTTCCAGGGGAATGGCGGCCTTTGAGATTCCGGAGAATTTTGATAGTTCCCGGACATATGAGATTACTTTCTGGGCCAAAAACGATACCAACAAGACCCAGACCGATATATATAAAAAGGCCATTCAGGATTTTCAGGACTTGTATCCCAATATCACGGTGAATCTGCGGCTGTACACCGACTATGGCCGGATCTACAATGATGTGATCACCAATATCTCCACAGGCACTACCCCCAATGTGTGTATCACTTATCCCGACCATATCGCCACCTATCTCACCGGCACCAATATCGTGGTGCCGCTGGAGGGGCTTTTCGCGGATGAACGCTATGGGCTGGGGGGCAGCGAACTGCGCTTTGAAGGTCCCGCCCAGGGAGAAATCATTCCCCAGTTTCTGGAGGAGTGCGCCTTCAATGAACATTACTACGCCATCCCTTTCATGCGTTCCACAGAAGCCTGCTATGTGAACAAAACCTATGTGGAGGCCCTGGGCTACAGCCTGCCGGAGCAGCTCACCTGGGATTTCGTCTGGGAGGTGGCCGAAGCCGCCACCGCCAGGGACAGCCAGGGGACATATCTGGTAAACGGTCAAAAGGTCATGATTCCTTTTATCTACAAGTCCACGGACAATATGATGATCCAGATGCTGCGGCAGAAAGGCGCAGGATACTCCACCCCCGCCGGAGAGATTCGGATCTTTAACGACACCACTCGGGAACTGCTGTACACCGTGGCCGAGCATGCCGGGACCGGGGCTTTTTCCACCTTTAAGATTTCCAGCTATCCGGCCAATTTCCTGAATGCGGGACAATGTGTGTTTGCCATTGACTCCACCGCCGGGGCCACCTGGATGGGTACCCATGCTCCCCTGTCGGACATCAGTGAAGAGGCGCTGGTGGAATTTGAAACGGAAGTATACCCCATTCCCCAGTTTGACACAGACCATCCCCAGATGATTTCCCAGGGCCCCTCCGTCTGTATCTTTAATAAGCCGGACTGCCAGGAAGTACTGGCCTCCTGGCTCTTTGCCCAGTATCTGCTTACCAACGAGGTACAGACCGCCTACGCGGAGACAGAAGGCTATGTGCCCGTCACCTCCAGAGCCCGGGACAGCGCCCAGTATCAGGATTATTTGAGCCGCTGCGGAGAGGACAACAACCTGTACTATGATGTGAAGATCAAAGCCTCCCGGCTGCTGCTCTCCCATGTGGAAGATACTTTTGTCACACCGGTATTCAACGGCTCCACCTCCCTGCGGGACGCGGCGGGCCAGATGATCGAGAACGTGACCAAGTCGGTGAACCGCCGGGAGACGGTGGACGATGCCTATATGGACAAACTCTACCGGGATGTGACCTCTCTGTACCGCCTGCAGAGTACCATGCAGACCTCCACGGACAGAAAGGAACTGGGGCCCCTGCCTCCCATGGCCGCCGCCCTGCTGGGTGGACTGGGAGTTACCTGGGCACTGATTGGTGTATATGTAGTACGGGAAGCAATGAAAAACCGTAAAAAAAGGCACAATACCCATTGATTTATCGACATTTTGAGGTATAATAGCATTGGTTACCAAAAATCTTATGCGTTATAAGAAAAGAGGAGAGACTTATGAAAAAATGTTTTATTGCAACCCTGGCGCTGACTCTGGTATTGGCCCTGGCCGGATGCGGCAATAACGGAAACGGCAACAATAACGGAAACGGCAGCACGGACGAGAAGTCCGAGGGCGTCATGACCTATGCCGAGTACGAAGCCGCCGCTCTGGACACCCAGGTGGTGATCGAGGCCTATGTGCAGGCAAAGCAGTCCTGGTGGGAGAATCAGGCCACCGTGTACGCTCAGGATAAGGACGGCGCTTACTTCCTGTACAACATGGCATGTTCCGAGGAAGATTACGCCAAGCTGACCACCGGCACCAAGATCAAAGTGACAGGCTACAAAGCCGAGTGGTCCGGAGAGGTGGAAATCATCGATGCCACTTTTGAGATCATGGATGGCAATTATGTGGCTGAAGCCGCAGATGTAACTTCCCTGCTGGGCACCGATGACCTGATCAAGCGTCAGAACCAGTTTGTCAGCTTCAAGGGCATGACCGTGGAGGACGCGGGCAACGGCAGCGCCTTTATGTATAACTGGGACGGCTCCGGTGAAGAAGGCAGCGACCTTTACTTCAACGTTTCCCTGAACGGCAATACATACACCTTCACCGTGGAATCCTATCTGTGCGGCCCCGACACCGATGTGTACCAGGCTGTAAAGGCTTTGGAGATTGGCCAGACCGTGGATATGGAGGGCTTCCTCTACTGGTACAACGGCGTGAATCCCCATATCACTTCCGTAACCGTAAAGTAAGTTAGACTTTTGTTAGACTTTTAATTCAAAAAACCGGGCAGCTTATTTCTATAAGCTGTCCGGCTTTTTATTTGCACCCATAGTCTGAACTGTCCCCTGTAAGCCATCTGCTTATCGGACCGATGCTCCGGGGCCGCGGCGCGTTTTCTGCTCCTGCAGCCATTCCCGGAACTGCGGCAGTGCCCCAATCCCCTGCTCCGTCACCGGCTTAATCCATTTTCCGGAAGCGGTATACCGGGTCTCCACCAGAAGCCGGATGATCTCATCCGTATACACAAAGGCGAACACTGCCAGAAACGGCAGGCGCAGCACCATACCCGCGATCCAGGTGGCTGGCACACTGATGAGGAACAGGCAGCTTACCTCCAGCACCGTACCGAATACCGCCTCTCCTCCGGCCCGGTAAGATTCGTTCATAATATAGTTGCAGGTTCGTATGGTACCGAAAGCCAGATAGATCAGCAGCATAAATTTCCCATACTCCAGAGCTGTGGTTCCCAGCCCGAAAAGCCCCAGAATGGGCCGGTTCAGCAGCGTCATCACCCCCACCACCCCGAACGTCACCATGGGACAGAACAGGGAGGATTTGCGGCAATAGTTGTAAGCCCTGGGCAGATGTCCGGAACCCACTTCCTTGCCGATGATCACGCTGGCCGCATTGGATAGCCCACCGAAAAAGGCGTACACAAAGCCCTCGCATACCCGGAATGCCGCCATGGCCGCGATGGCCGACTCGTCCTGATGCCCGATCACGATGTTGATGATCATCTGGCCCACGCCATAGAGCATCTCATTGGCCAGTATGGGCAGACATTTGGACAGATAGGCCCCAATAAATTCCCTCTGAAATCCAAACATCTCCTTCATTCGTAACCGAATCTCACACTTGGACACCAGCAGGAAAATCACCAGCAGAACCAGGTTCACGATCCCTGAAGCCAGCGTGCCCACAGCCGCGCCTGCCACCCCCATCTTGGGCGCGCCGAAGCGGCCATAAATCAGAACCCAGTTCAGCACAAAATTCACCAGCAGCGAAGCGATGGAGCAGAATAGCGGCGCTTTTACCCGCTCCGTGGCCCGCATGAAAAAGCTGACCAGCACGGCGAAAACCTGCAGGGGATAGGCAAATCCCACGATGCGGATATAGGGCGCTCCCATCTGTATGATATGCTCCTTGTCCGTGTAAATTCCCAACATAAAAGCCGGATTGGTAACTGCCGTCACCGCAAACAGCGAGCCTACAATGGTCATGAAGATGAAAGTCACCCCGAAAGTCTGGTTGATGCCCTTCTCGTTTCTGGCTCCCCAGTACTGGGCGAAAAACAGCATGGCTCCCCCGGCAAATCCCCAATAGCAGGAGAAAAAAAGGGAACTGATCTGAGAACAGATCCCCACCGCTGCCACCGCCAGCTCTCCCATGCTGCCAATCATAATTGTGTCCACCATACCGGCGGTAGTGGACAGAAGGTTCTGCAGCGCCACCGGAAACGCAATGGCCATCATCAGTTTCAGGAAGGACGGCCATGTAATTTTCTCGTTTGACATAATTACTCCTCTCCAGCATCCATGACTCTTTTTCACAAATGCTGACAATGCGGTACTAATTATATCACGGCCCGTATATATTATCTATGGGGAATTGTGCTCTTTTTATTCCTGTTTTTTCTTCCCTTATTGGACATATGCCCCCATAGCGGGTTCAATGGCAGGAAACCGGCAGGGGAATGTGTATCAGCTGATCATAACGACTCCAGGGAACGGGTTCCGCTGCATTTACAGAACTCATATATGCCGATCCCTGTAGCCAATGACAGGTTCAGGGAGTCAATGGTGTGCGCATGGGGAATCACCACGCTTTTTCCCAGGTTCAGATAACCGTCATCCAGCCCCCTTGCCTCATTTCCAAAGATCAATGAGAAGGCCTTGCCCCTGGGATGGCTGAAGGTGCCCAGCGGGTATATTCCTTTGAGCATAAAGGGGTAATTCTCCCGCTCCTGCCCATATTTCCGATAATACTGTTCAAAACAGGGAAAGCATTCCAATTCCGTCTGAAAGATGGCTCCCATGGAGGCTCTGACCACCTTGGGATGAAAGATATCAACTGCTGGCTCGATAACCGCCAGATTCATAATCCCAAAACCCACACAGGTCCTGATAATGGTGCCCAAATTCCCCGGATCACCCGGATTCACCAGCACCACATGATTGACATCATGTTTTAACTCACAATGATACTTTCGGAAAACTCCCAGAACAATACAGTTCTCCTTATCGCGGGCTCTTTCAATATGCCGGTCACTACATACCATTTTCACTCCTGCCCGGTCACATTCCCGGTTCAGTTTATCCAGTATTTCCGCTTTGGCATCCGAATGCGCCAAAATCATTTCCACCGTCTCCGGCCTGGTTCGCAGCAACTCAAATGTGGGAAAGGAACCGAAACTGTATGAATAATCATCCTTTTTTCTATACTTTTTAATATCGTCTACTGTCATGGGTTTTCTCCATATCCTATTTATAAGATATACCGTCAAGTAAACTATATCCCATAAATTCGTATATTTCGAGTCCGCAAAACAGCTATACCTGTTTTGGAATACGATATTCCATACAGACAAAAAAACGCCCGAAACCATGATTCCTCATTCCGGACGTTTTTCTTTACTGCTTTTTCTGATAGATTATTTTTTTAATGGTACTGCCGGATAAGCCAAATTCTCCGGCCAATTCCTCCAGGGTCATACCGCTGCCATATAGTTCTCTGATCCGGCGGTTTCGCTCCAGGTAAAACTTTTGCGAGCCGCTGACTGCGCCCCACCCCTGCTTTGCCTCAGACCTGGGGATATAGAGAAGTTCCCCTTCAATATAGCCCTGAATTTCCCGCAATAATTCGGAAGGTAATATTTCTGCTGCATTCTTGTATTTCATCTCTCCCACTCCTTATTTATTCAGTCAAATAAACAAGTGCGGAAACAGCAGATCATATAGCTTTATCAGCCCATGCGAAAATCTATATAACCGCTATTCCGCATGGGCACCATCTTTCACTGTATGACTAAATCCAAGTATGCATTCTTTCATTATTATCACCTCTTTCTCCCTACAGTTCCGGCTGTCCTCTGCAATCACAGGTTGTAGCAGATTATATCAACCATATTACACCCTGGACAGCCTCCGGACCAGTGGAAAGAATAAATATAATCGTTCTTGCCATTCCAAATCCGCGCTTTTAAGTCAACCGGCTGACAGGCATATACGCATATCCCGTCCTGTGTTCAAAGGAATCAAATACTTCCAGTTCCTGGGCTCCGTTATCGGCCATGGTGGAACCATGAGCCGGCATAAAAAAGTCTCTGATATACGCAAAGAGTTCCCATATTTCACATTTTTCCTTTGCAATAAGTTGTGCTGTTCCCTTATCTGTATATGCTCTTATATACAAAGACGCAGGCATCTTATATACATCTACGCCCTCCGGTTGGTCTTCCGTGGTTACTTCCCTGACAGATCCAAAGGCCCGGCTGCTCTCATCCCGCCAGAAATTGACACTTAACTGAATATCCGTAAGCGGCAATACACTTTCCTGAAGCAAACGAAAAGTTGTTTGTTTTTCTTCTTCATCCAATGTATCAATCCCCTGATAAAATGCATCAATATCCTGGTATTCTTTTGCGTATAAAATTTTCTTCACTCATTTTTTTGCGTCCAGCCATTGCAGAACGCTTTGGGCGGCTTCCATGGGAGATATATTATCTATATCCAATGTGGAAAAAGAAACTTCGCCTATTTTCTTATGAGTCCTGAAATATTCATTATATGCAACAGAACCCTGGATCCAGCTCTCATCCATAATTCCACGCCCTTCGGTCATTCTTTTCCGCAGGGCACTTTCACCGCAGGTCAGTGCCAGAACCCGGATTTCGCTGAAGAATTGAGCATGGTAGACCTGAAGTAATTTATCTATATTGCCGGCCATTGTCCAAACCACCGGTTTTCCGCACTGGGAAATATCATTTGACAAACTGTATATCTGCTCTATCTGGTCAAGGTAATCTTCCTCGCTTTCATGAGGCATAATATTGTAAAACAAATCTGCATCCAGCACCACATAATCTGTTGTAAGTTTCTGTAATTCCTGGGCCGTGGTAGTCTTCCCCACGCCGCTGCATCCGGTAATTACATACAGAACTTCCTTTTTAAATTGCCATTCCGCTCCGCATTCCGGGCAAAAAATATGGCTTCCCTTTACAAGTTTATTCCACTCATGACTTCTACAATTTGGGCATATTGCAATCATTTACATCCTCCTCTATCTTCCATTCTCAACGCCCTGGGCAATGATCCTTCTTTGCTCCAACATATATTCTTCTCTGTTTCCTCCAAGGAACATTCAATTAACGTATTTCATATATGCAAAACAGGCTTTAAATGCAATAATGCTGTACTATTTCGTTTGTCCCGTCATACTATCTATAATTCTATGCATACATTTCATATTGATATTCTAAGCTGTCTTCTGATGCGGATTTATTTCTTCGTCCGCCCCACTCACCGGTTCTGTTCATACCCAGTTTTTCCATAAGTTTATACGAAGCTATATTCTCAGTATCACAATGCGCTATAAAATGGCTTACTTTTATTTGAGTTTTCGAATAATCAATGACGGCTCTGGCCGCTTCATAAGCAAATCCATTTCCCCAATAATTCTTATTGATAATCCAGCCAAGTTCCCCACTGTCATTTTCAAAATACACACTGACTGCACCGATATGTATGTCATTATATGTAATTGCAAATTCTAAAAATTGCGGCTGTTCCTTTTTCCATTCCTTTTCAACATTCGCTAAAAATGCTTCTGTCTCCTCAACGGTATCATTCGGCAGATGGCACATATATCTTGCATTTTCATAATCCATTGCATATTGAATTGTGGTCTTTAGATATTCCTTTCCCAACGGCTTTAACACCAAACGATCTGTGTTAATTTCAAAATAATCCATACTGTATTATCCTCCCCTTAGATTTCATTTTTGATTATATCACTTCCAGCATCTATTTACCAGCATAGAATATGGACATGGCAATCGGCATACTCCGATTTTCTTATGATACTATTGGGATAACCGAATGCGGCTCTCGTTACCCTCTACTTAAAAAAATCTAAAAGATTATTCAATCCCAAAAGTACATTTTTGTCATTAATTGCAGGTATTTCATTGGTGTTATGGCTATACACTACATCATGAATGTTATAGCAGTTCATATGATGCAAAAGCGTGCATGCTGTACTGTAAGCCGTATCTATATGACCATCCCCCCCACCCACTAATATAACTGCACCCTTTTTTGATTTTGTAATCGGTTCTTCCTTTCTAAAAAATCTGGCGCAAAAATATGTTTGCAGTCTGCTTCCAACATCTAATAATTTTCCGGTCAATTCTGAAAAATAGAGCGGTGAGGCTATCAAAATATTATCACACTCTTCAATGTATTTATATATTTCCTGCATTTCATCATTTATTGCACATCCGCTATTTTTCCAGCAAAATCGGCAATCAAGGCAAGGTGAAATATTGCACCTGTAGGCGTCTACAATTCTGTATTCTCCTGCAATTCTTTCAGTGATTTTATTAATAAGACTACGAGTATCGCCATTTATTCTTGGAGAACCATTTAATATCAAAGTTTTCATAAAAACACCATATCCCTTTCTTTTTATTTTGAATCGTGGCTCAATACAACTCAGATATTGTTAGTTTTTGATTTTTGCTGCAGCCTGAATACCGGACAGGAGTGCATTACCGCTGCCTTTATCTGAACTGTTTATCTGCTGGAGAAGTTCGGACGTCTGTTCCTACGTTCTTACTCATTTCCCCACAGAAATACACTCCACATATCTGCCCTTCCACATAAACTCATTATAATACTTCCAAAATAAATCCCACAACTGAAATCAAATTACACATACAGTGAAACAACATGCTTATGTATATATTCTTTTTCTTATATGCCACATAAGCCACAGGGGCAAATACCAATATGCGAAAAACATTATTAAATGGTAACCAAAAATGATATAGTGAAAATAAAATTGCAATTAAAATTGGTGTAAATGCAGTCTGCTTATTATAGTGCGAAGAAAGATATCCTCTAAAGAATAATTCTTCTGTAACTGGTCCTGCAAAAACATTAAATATAAAATAATATATACATGCCGCAATCAACACCGGTTTCGAAAATGTTTTCAAATATTCATAATTCGTCCAATCAAAACCCATCGGCAAATGACTTAAAAGACTATTTCTTAATCCTGAAAAAAGATAGTTTTCTAAAGGTGCAACCGTTATAGAAAGTATCCCCGCTGCCCCGAAGAACATAAAAGCAATTACAAAAATTTTCCACAGAGGCATCTTTTCATGTCCGGCAAATGCACTTTTAAAAGAATATTTTCCTGTTTCTCTTTTGCTTGCATACAAAATTACCCCTAATTCAATGGGAACCATAGTGAAAGTTCCAATTATACAAAACAATAATAAGTTTGGCATTTTTATGAAATACCCCAGCACAAAATACAACACGCTTAATACAGATGTAGGTGTAAATATCAATAATAAAAGTTCTATTTTATTTATGGTTTTCATGCTCTCATTCCTCTAATTTGTTTCTACTCAATTTATTGAAATATTTCGGCTAAGCCGCCCCAGCTTCTCCAACATCAGCTCCATTCCTTCTTTCCCCGGCATATGTCCAGAATCCTCTACAATTTCACATTGCAGATTGGGATTACCACTGTTTCTCACCAATGTTTTTACTGTAGATGCAGAAGCCACAAGATCCGTATCTCCTTGTAAAATTACATAGGGGATCTGCACGTTTTTTAATATACTCGATAAGTCTATTTGCAATATTTCCCTCCATAAAGAAAAATTTTTTTGATATCCGTTTATCATTATGGCTTTGAAATCATTGAAATGATAGTCCGGACTTGTTAAAAGACCTTTTATGATTGGCCCCATTGGTGCCGGCTTTCCTTTTTTATTCTGCTTTCCATCCGTATATTTGCCAATGCTTCTTGTGACTAACTGCAAATCTTTCGAAGAAGCATTTTCCCTTTTCATTCTTTTGATAGCCTCTAATTTTGACTTAGGTATCTTTGTCTTTTCCAAAGCAGCTATCACCTCTTCATTAAAAAAGACCTCTTTTACAATTTGTCCATAAACAAGCACCCCATTTACAATTTTACAGTCTTTTTCCAGAACTTTCGTGCTCAAAATGGAGCCCCATGACATAGCAAAAATCAATATTTTATTCCTTGGAAATAACTTCTTTACATTATGTATCAAATCCACTGTCATCTCCACAAAAGAAGCAATGCTGAAACTGTCATCAATCAGATAATTGTTGATTCCACAACCAAGTTGATCCCAGTAAACCATAATAAATTGATTCGTAAATTCAGGAAATAGACCACGACATCCGACTGAAAATGGTATCGGTGTCCCTGAACCATGTAACGTAATTACAATGGGCAGATTCTCAACCTTCCCTTCTATCAATACTTTCTGATTATATCCGCCAAGATTCCACTCATAAATTTCTGATACCTTATTCCCTGCTATGATTTCTTTTCGTTTTTTATTCATATATACTATACCCTCCTATCCATTCACACAAAGAGTTGCTATCAAATCTTCCAGTTTGTTTTCCCAGCCCAGGTCATACTTCGCATTAGGCATAGTAACCAGTGACGCCAAGCCATGAACATAGGCAAATAGGGAAATCACGCAGTCCTGCTTTTTTTCAAGAGTAAGTTCCGTATGTTCCAATCTTTTCAAAACTTGCTCTTTATAGATTTGAAAAGGTTTATAGCCCTCTCCTGCCCCTGGACTGAAATCAACTTCTGGACTCCCCTGTCCAAAAAGAAAATGAAAATACTGTGGTTTGTTCATAAAGAAAGAAATATAAGCTTTTCCGAATTTCACCATAAAATCAGATTGGCCTTCGTATTTTAAAATTGTTTCTTCCAATATACCAGTAAACTGTTCCGTTATATGTAACTGCATTGCCGAAAACAATTCCTCTTTATTTGCAAAGTGACTGTAAGGCGCTGCATGACTCACATTACAAGCCATAGCAACTTTTCGAAGAGACAACTGCTCCAGTCCGCATTCATTTACTATTTCGATTCCTTTTTCAATTAATTCATTTTTTAGGTCCTTATGATGGTATGTTTTTTGTTTCATAAGATACTCCGTTTCGGTTATCAAAATTCATTCAACTTAACACTGTAAATATTATATCTCTATTATCTTTACGGTGTCAAGTTTTACCAATCTTCTCTTGGGCGCATCCATCATGCTCCTTCCATTGATTACAAACTGCTTCATGAATTCATAGGCTTTTTCCAGCTTATCCTGCAAGATCTGAGCCTTACGTAGTTGTTCCTTCTCGTTGGCTAAATCCACCATCTTATCAAACAAATCCGCATTCTCAGAGTCCGTTGTTTGGCATGATACAAATCCAATGCAATTTCTTTTTGCATTTTCCTGCCTTTTTTTCTCACGTTCCGCTTCCAATGCCTTCTCTGCCGCAGTTCCCCTTCGTTAATCGGAAAGAAGTATATCGCCGCGCTTATTTTTACCCTCATATAATTATTTCCCGGCGACATTCTTTCCACATCCTCTGCAATCCAGTTCTTCTGCTCCTCTATCCACTCTACTGCGCCATAGGCTGTACGCACCTTCTGAAGTTTTTTCCTCGATATCACCAAAATTCTCCAGCCTATCAAAAAGCAGGTTATAGTTACACCACCCAAAACACCTAAGAATGTCCAAACCATCATCATACCGGACTTTATAATGAACAAAGTTAAAAATTATATGTCAAAGCTGTATGATTTAAAAGATACGGACAAGATATTCCCCTTCACCAAATCTTATATCAATAATGCGATGGAAAGGGCTTGCAAGAAACGCAGAGTGAAAAAGATTTGTATCCACGATATCCGCCACCCTTATGTCAAGCCTACGGCAAAATAATTTCATTAAAATATACAATACAATTTATACGCTGTTTTAATTTGTAATACAACAGCGTTAAATTAGAGCATCTTGACATAACTGTATAAATTTCTCAATAGTTGTGTTTGAAGGATCATATTCAGGTTTCTCCAAAAGTTCTTGATGATACCGTTCTATATTTTCTTTATGTCCCAAAAGCACGGAACAGTGATATAAATTTAGAAGCGCTGTAAATGAATTTTGCTTTTCTTTTTCCATACGCAACATCAATTGATTGATACAATAAACATCGCCCGAATTAATATTTCCACAAAAAAATTCTAAAATAGCAAGCTGTCCAATACAAAAATCATTGTATCGAATAGCTTTACGCAAAATGTCTCTTGCTTGCTGAACAGAATGATGCAGTAGTTCCAAACGAGCGTATGAGGAATATAACGGACTAAAATTTGGAAACCCTTTTATTGCTTTAGAATAAATCCACCTTGCCGTATTTTCACTCTCATAATCACCTACCTGGCCTTGCTCCGCTTCCATCTGCGCCCAGGCAAGCCATGTAGCACCATTTGCATTGTGCTTTATGCAGGCTTCTCTGAAAATCCACCTTGCCGTGTTTTCACTCTCATAATCACCTACCTGGTCTTGCTCCGCTTCCATCTGCGCCCAGGCAAGCCATGTATTGCTATCTGCATTGTGCTTTATGCAGGCTTCTCTGAAAATCCACCTTGCCGTGTTCTCACTCTCATAATCACCTACCTGGCCTTGCTCCGCTTCCATCTGCGCCCAGGCAAGCCATGTAGCACTACCTGCACTATGCCTTATGCAAGAGTCTCTCATTATCCATGCTGGAGAAAAAGGCTCAGAAATCATCCATGAAGCGCCATTTTTTTGCAATAATCGACACCATTGCAATAAAAAAGTGTCAAAAATAACTTCTCTTTTATAACATTTATAATAAAATAACAATAAAACGTCCTCATTGTCCAAATATGATGGTAAGAGATGAAAATATTTTGGTTGTTTTGTATTTAGTTCATCCAATAATCTTTCAATTATATACTTTTGAACATCTAGACTTGTCTGTGATATTCCGCCAGAAAGCCGCAGAATAGAATCCCATGCACTTTTGTTCAATTTTCCATAGGCATTCTCGTAGTTCGCTATATGATATTTAAACAAGCATATTAATATACTGTCTATTTGATCAAGAGACAGCAATCCATTATTGGAAAATAATTCACCATAAAATAACGTTGAAATAATCTCATGTCGAGTCTGGTATATATCACCATTAATTGAAACTTCACGGCTTAAAGCCTGGGTTGCATCTTTTGAAGATAGTTTAATCTCATTGCATACATATTTTAACTGATAATGAGCAAACTTGACTCCATAATGCTCAGATAGTACAATATGTGCAAGCAAGAGAACAGCTTTAGGTAATTTTTTATTTAAATTTTCAATAATTTTATGTGCAATTTCTTCCAGTGAATTCTTATTATTAACAGTCATTAGCATAGCCGCATACAAGAATCCATAGGCATTATATTGGAATATTTCCTTTATTTCTTTTTTAGTTCTAGAACAACGTAAATTGCTACTGACACAATCGGCAAATTGCCAAGCCTCCTTTGGAGTCATTATTTTAATCGGTATATCTATTACATCTCTATCTGAAATTTGCAAGGACTTTTTCAGTAGATTCCATTCATTTTGACGTGCACCTAAAATAAGCGTCTGTTCACTTTCAATAATTTTATCTAAGAAATATTTAAATTCTTTTCTATCTGGAGGATTGTCAATTACAAAAATATCATGTTTAGAAACATTCTTTGGAATTTCTAGCTCACCATAACCGCGATAATAAAAAACCGTAACCCCAGATAATATCAACTTTGCACACATTTGCATTAAAATAGTGGTTTTTCCTTCTCCACCAGGTCCCACAAGAGCATAAATTCCTCCTTCAATTGCATGATTATATAACACATTCACAATGTCACGAGTAACTATTCTGTCAGAAAAAGCCAGATTCCACTTGCAACGAGTGCCTAACAGGAAGTTACGTACATGACTATCTTTAAGAGTGTATAAACTTTTCTCAGTCAATATGTCATTCGTAAACCAGCAACTGTTACTTATATTTATATTGTGTGTAGAAACTAAACCTTGTTCTAATTTGCGAATATCATATTCGTCTTTTCCATCTGGTTGCAATTCAGCCTGATCTTGAGGATCCCATTTAAAAAATTCAAGAGAAACATGATTGGTGTATTCATCCCAAAATTGCCAAATCATCCCGAAATCGGAATATGTATCGTTTTCATCAGTAGAACTTCGATATGAAACAATATTTGGAATTGTAACTGATGAAATTTTGTTACTCAATACAATTTGGTTTTCAGCCCTATTAAGATTTTTAACGTGCCGATCCCCGCATAAGTAAGCACTAATGTTTTCCTGAAAAAACATAGCAGACAAAATTGTCTGCTGACTGGCCATCAAATCAAAGAAACTATTATGACCAATAGCAATACACGGCAAATTGGCATAACGCAATTGTTTCCGAATACCATCAGATGTTGCAGCGGTTGTATCCGTTATCTGCTCATTTTTTATGCTTCCGTCCGCAATTAAAACTGTATTTAAATGAAGAATATTAATTTTATTCCTCCAAGTTCGGACATGAACAGTAACCGGAAGGCTATCACAATTTTCTGGGTAAATATTAATTGCCTTAACAAATTTTATATAGTCATCATAATATCCAAGAAGTTTATCAATTCCACTCTGTAGCATTTCAGGTTTAGATTTAATAGCTTGTATATAAAAAGACCTATCACTCCCTGCTTTTTTGTTTGAAATGTCATGATTACCAGGAACTACAAAAACATCTTTATCTGGCTCAATATCCATAGCATTAAACAACTGTAAAAGAAATTGTATGGCTTGATCGTAATTATTCTGAATAAAATCATGAAAATCACCTGTAATAACTAACAACTTATTACCACGAGGAACATTGTTTAGCGTTTTATGTACTGAATATAGAATAGCGTTTTTCATATTATTCCATTGAGGGTCGACCACAAGGTGCAAATCAGAAATATGTAAAATATACGTCAACATAAAACATCCTTTCTGTTAATCCAATTCAATAATTAGTAAAACTTCTTTTTTGGTATGATATCTATTATAGCATTTATTTGACGATATACCAACAGAATTCTTATTATTTTGCACCTTTTGATAATTTCTACATTCATGCTATGTCAAATCATGTTGCCACTATCTCCGCCACCCACACGCCAGCTATCTTATCAACTTGGGTGGTGTGCCACTGCTCATATCAGAACAGTTAGAACATGAAGAAGTACAGTCCACCTTAAACACCTACCCTCACCTGTGCCCAAACAAGCATCAGAAGAAGCCAAACCACAGGGTGCAAGGTTCAAAGTCGTAAATCCAAGGGATAAAATAAGTCCACAGCAAGTCCACGAAAATGACTTAAGCCCATACGTCGGCTTCGCCGGACGCACATAGAAAGGCTCAACCCCTTGTAAACAAAGGGCTGAGTCAATTAAATCAATTGATACTCTGGAAGTATTTAATTACTCGATAATCGTAGCCACACTACCTTTCTAGTCCTTACATTATATTTTTCGAGGTAAAATACAACTTATGATATACATTGAATAATTGGATTGGGCGGAATGTCATAGCATATTCTAACAATTTTTCCCCGAAATTTGAAAAGTTTTGATCCAAGACTGAAATCTACTCTCAAAGAATCTCTGCTTTGAATTTTTTGTTTCCTATCTTGAATTTTTTTATATTCCTCATATGTATTGTATTTCCCTTTTAAACCATATGCATCTGAAACCAAAAACAATTTAATATCTTTATATTTGCATTGTTCTTGCAAAAAAATCTTCTCAAACCGCCTAGACAAAAAGTCGTAAATTGTATTATCAAACTTCTCCTGTATATCTTTTACATTTAATTTCTTAGGACTATTTACATTTTTTAATTCTAACAAGTATAATATATACCAACTACATGTGCAATCAACTACAACACCAAAATCTATTGATTTTGGTGGATAACCCATACGTAAATTATTATAATATTCATCAATTTTTATAATTGCCAGCTTTTCTCTCATTATCCTATTATCTATTTCTACTTTAATCCCTTCGTCTTCGATTACATCTTTTAAATATGGAATTAGTTCTTTGCAATTTTTTATCTTTTGCACCATTAGCTAATCCTCCTTGTTCAAATTCTCAATTATTTCTTCACGTTCATTATATAAAGCTTCACTCACATCAACAAAATTCTCATCATCGGCTCCCAACTCATCTACTACTACATGTTTTGAAACACTCCCATTTAAAGTTTCCTCTAGAACTATTGGATCATATATATTGTGATCCAATTTACCCGACAAAATTAGGTTATTAATCTTGTTAAACACATAGTTACTATGTGATGACATAATTAATTTGACATCCATATTAATCAGTTGCGCAAATATTTCCATTAACATAATTTGATTATTGGGGTGGAGATGAGCCTCCGGTTCTTCGATAAACAAAATTGATTTAACTTTCCTATTTTTTCTATTTTCTGCTGAAACTATATATTTCAAAAAAGCAACTACAGGAGATACTTCAGATACCATCGAAGATACCTCTGTCATCTCATATAAGGCATCTACATTATTAGGTTTATACATAAGTGCATTTTTATTCTTCTCAAATGTAACTTTTCCTTTTAAAATATTATCTTCAATTTCGCTATAGATTTTCTTTAAATTCTCATTTGTCTTCATTTTTATATTAGACAATGCAATAAAATAATCTGATATCGGTTCAGATATCCCTGGAAATTCAATCTTCCTCGTAAAATATGCTCTATTTCTAGAAAGCTCTGCAACAATGGAACCAAATGCATTCATTCCAGCATAAATACCAGATCTTGAGGCTGGCAAAAAATATACATTTTCAAAATTATTTGACAGAATCCAAATATAACGTATGAAATTTTCTCTAATTTCTTTAATTATTAAATTTACCGGTTTATCAATATCGTCTATATTATCCACTACATATATATCTAAATGGCTAGAAAAATTTCTTGATTTATGGAAATCTGAAACTGTCCTTTTTAGATGCACCGGTTTTATGTCGATTGTTCCTTCAATTGTGTTAGCTTTTAAGTCAATGTCAAATATATGTTCTTTATGAATTATTTTTATTCTGGGATTTTTTTCCAAAGTTTTTTCTAAATTACCAAATGTATTTTTACAAGAATTTACAAATTCAGGCATAAAAACTAAACTAATAAGATTATTAATTTCTCTTACTAAATCGTTTGTAATATCAGTTATTTGCTGGTTTGATTCTTTAAAGTTTTTAACCATATTTTCAATCTTATTAATTGGTAACGGTATACCAATGTGACGAGGATATAAGTACATCTGATTGTGCCTTGCCGCCATCATCATTGAATTATTTCCTATAAATGTTTTTAGCAACAGATACACTATCTGCATAGCATATGATTTTCCAATATTGTTATTTCCGTACGTCACAATTAGTTCTTTGTCAAGATCGTATTCGAAATTATATATTGGTCCAAATCTTTCTATAATTATTTTCACTTATATGCTCCTCCCTATCCTAGCTTATACTAGACGATCGCAGTCACAAATGCTTGCCCGCAAATTTTCTATAATAAATATTACCATTTTCTCATTTGTAATGCAATATCTGACTTTTATTTTTTATATTATACAATATTAACAGTAATTTAAAGAATCACTAACTTTTTATTTATGATAGCACAATTCTTCATTTCAAAAAGAATTCGTTATATATGATATAATTTAAGCTGTAATACCATAAAAATCCCTAATAGACAATCAAGCAAAGAATAATTATGATGAGCCAGCGAAATAAAAAATACTGAATTTTTATTTTATGGCACTGTTTTAGCACCGCTTGCAACTTTTTCACTGTTGCAAAGTTTCAAAAAGGGCTTCCCGATTTCTCGGAAAGCCCTATAAAGTCCAGCTTTTTACTGATTACTCAATGATAGTAGCCACACGGCCAGAGCCAACAGTTCTACCACCCTCACGGATAGCGAAGGTCAGACCCTGCTCCATAGCGATGGGATGGATCAACTCGATGGTCATCTCAACGTTGTCACCAGGCATGCACATCTCGGTGCCGCCAGGCAGTTCGCATACGCCGGTTACGTCGGTAGTTCTGAAGTAGAACTGCGGACGATAGTTGTTGAAGAAAGGTGTATGACGGCCGCCCTCATCCTT
>ERZ808054.366-NODE-366-length-47273-cov-7.995042_pt1 | contig 47273 bp, 42 predicted proteins | sample MGYA00380201_ERZ808054 | MGnify/ENA primary metagenome ERZ808054 (study PRJEB31490, sample SAMN06133419) | mouse gut metagenome | isolation source: Z5_2 | host: mice | place: China: Chengdu | collected 2015-05 ...
TACGTCAGGAAGTATTCGATATGATGACATGGTGGTGCGATAAGGGAATTGATGGATTCCGTATGGATGTAATCAGTATGATATCGAAAACGAAAGAGATGCCGGACGGGGAAGTGAATGAGCTTTATGGCAACCCGGGCCCTTATTGTGTGAACGGGCCGAAAGTTCATGAGTATTTGCAGGAGATGAACAAAAAAGTATTGTCAAAATATGATATTATGACAGTAGGGGAAACACCGGGAGTGACGACGGATTTGGCAAAACAGTATGCCGGTGAGGATACTCATGAATTGAATATGGTATTCCAGTTTGAGCATATGGACTTAGATGGAGGAGAGACCTTTAAGTGGAATGATAAAAAGATTGATTTGGTGGAGTTAAAAAAGACTTTGAGCAAATGGCAGTATGAGCTGGAAGGGAAAGCCTGGAACAGTCTGTACTGGAATAACCATGATCAGCCAAGAATTGTATCCCGCTTGGGAGACGATACCGTTTATCGGGAGAGGTCTGCGAAGATGCTGGGTACCTGTATTCACATGATGCAGGGAACGCCCTATATTTATCAGGGAGAAGAGCTGGGTATGACCAACTATCCTTTCCGGAGTCCGGATGACTTCCGTGATATCGAGAGTGTCAACGCGTACAGGGAATGGTGCAGTGAAGGAAGGCTGACCCATGAGGTGTTCTGGCCATGCATTACGTTTAAGAGCCGAGACAATGCCAGGACGCCGGTGCAGTGGGACGATTCGCCGCAGGCGGGTTTTACCACAGGAATACCCTGGATCGCAGTCAATCCCAACTATGTGGAGATCAATGCGAAGGCAGAGACGGCGGATCCGGATTCCGTGTTCCATTATTATAAGAAACTGATCGCGCTCAGAAAAGATAATCCGGTTGTGGTGTATGGCAGGTACGAGGCGATGATGGAGGACAGCGAAGAGCTGTTCGTCTACACAAGGTCGTTGGCGGATGAGAAACTTCTTGTCGTGTGCAGTTTCTGCGACCATGACACAGACTTCCTGCTGCCGGCGGAATTTGCAGGAGCTTCCTGTCTGATCTGCAATGTAGAGAACCGATATGACAAGGTCAGGATGACGATCAAGCCCTACGAAGCTTTTGTGCTGCGCCGTAAAAATTTATAATTTTCATAAACGAGAAAAAGCTGTTGTTTTCATAAAGTTGCAGAGTATGAAAGCAGCAGTTTTTTTAGTTGCATGCGCTCGATTCAAACGCTATTGGCAGGGACGTGATATGGTTTTCTGAGGTATCTCCTTAGCTGACAGCAATTTTTATAAATGATTCCGCAATTTATATGATTGATGAAATCATCAGACATGGTATATTTGATGTTAGGAATTGCAGATACGGAGTTGCAGGGATTTGTGTCAGTTCTGTTTTGGCAGGTCTGGAAGGCAAATATTGGAGGGATGCAGATGAATCGAAGGAAGAAAAAACTGGAAGCATGGAAATTTGCGGTCGGAGAGACGCAGGACTGTCTGGCGGCAGCGAAAACGGTGACGGTTCCGCACACATGGAATGTGGAGGAGGGGTTATATGAGTACGCGGGGAGCGGCTGGTACGCTTATCAGCTGACAATCCCCACGGTCTCCGAGGGAGACAGGTACTGGCTGGAGTTTGGCGCGGTGTATCATGACGCGTGGGTGTATGTGAACGGTATTCTGGCGGGAGAACATCTGCACTCGGGATATACGACATTTACGATCGAGATCACGGATCATATAAAGGCTGGCGACAATCAGATCGTGGTGCGTGCCGACAACAGTTTCAGCGAGGAGATGCTTCCTTACAAACGGAGTTTTGACTGGCCGAACGACGGCGGCATGATCCGCAGTGTCTATCTGTATCAAACCGGGATGGGCAGGATTGCAGCTGTGCGTGCCGTCTGTGAGCCGATCCTGACACAGACCGGAAGGCGGCAGCACGGCGGAAGCGCAGTGTGGGGACTTGATCTCATGCTTGACATCAGAGAGCGCGCGGCGAGCTCCGAACAGCCGGATTGGAAAGTAAAGTGGCGGCTGTACAGTGCCGGGAATGCCGAGCTGGCGGCAGGAGGAGAAGCGTCCGCAACTGCCGGTGAGAACCGGATCGAGCGGCAGATCCTGGACAACATAACATACTGGCATTTTGATGCGCCGGTGCTCTATGTGCTGGAACTGGAATTGTGCCGCGGTGATGTTGTGCAGGACACCTGCAAAATGAGACTGGGTTTTCGCCGTATAGAGGTATGTGCTGAGCGATTATTCTTCAATGGGGAATCCGTCCGTCTGTGCGGGACAGAGTGGATGCCTGGTTCAGATCCGCGGTACGGCATGGCAGAACCGACAGAACAGCTCCATAAAATGCTGGGTATTTTGAGGAGGACGAATTGTGTGTACACCAGATTTCACTGGCAGCAGAGCGAGGAGGTCTACGAGTGGTGCGACGAGAATGGTATGCTCGTGCAGGAGGAGATACCGTTCTGGGGACCGGACCCGGAGGCTGCAGGGGAGACGCAGTGGGAGATCTTTCATCAGCAGATCCAGGAGATGATCCGCGCCAGGCAGGATCATCCATGCCTGATATCGTGGGGCGTGGGAAACGAGCTGACAGCGCAGCATCCGGACACAGTCCGTTACATCAAGCGCGCTGTCGGTTACACCAAAAAGCTGGATCCTTCGCGTCTGGTCAACTATGTCAGCAACAGCTATTTCGGTGAGCCGCAGAGGGACGGTGTACAGTTCGGTGACATTATGATGCTGAATGAGTACACAGGAACATGGATTCCGGACTATGAGGCGTCGGAAGTGCTTGAAAGAGTGTGCAGGGAAAACCCTCACAAGCCTGTTCTCATATCGGAGTTTGGACTGTGTGAACCAGCCTTCTCAGGAGGAGACGCGCGCAGAGAACAGGTATTCGCAGAGAAGATGGAGGTTTATCGCCAGTTTCCGGCGATTGTCGGAACGATTTATTTCTGTCTGAATGATTATCGGACACAGATCGGCGAGGAGGGCGAGGGCGCCGGGAAAAGAAGGGTACACGGTTCCACGGATTTGGAGGGACAGCCAAAGGGTTCCTACCAGAGAGTGCGGGCGGAATGTGCGCCATGCAGTGTTGACATGGAGCAGGATGCCTGTCTGATCCGCTGTCGGAATGACCTGCCCTGCTATGCGATGCAGGATTATCGGGTACAGCTGGAAGGAGCAGGCAAAACGCAGGACAGGGTGATCGACATGCTGGTGCCGGGCGATACGCTTTGCCTGGAGATGCCGGGGTTGGAGCGGATCACGATATCCAATGCAGCAGGCTGGGAAATCGGTACATGGACGTCTTAACCGTGTTCCCGGTACTGCGCGGGTGTCATGCCCTCGATCCGCTTGAAGGCAGTGCAAAAGATGCTCTCGCAGGAAAAACCAGTGGAGAAGCAGATATCCTTGACAGGAAGGGCAGTGTTTTTCAATAAGTACCGGGCAGTGTTCATGCGGGTGTTGAGAATGTACTCGTGAGGCGTGAACCCGGTCTGTTTTTTGAAAGTGCGGATGAAATGGTAGCTGCTCAGCCCTGCCAGGGAGGCAAGCTGTTCTATGGTCAGCTTTTCTGCGAAGTGTTCACTGATATAGGTTGTTATTGTTTCCGACATATTCATGCGGGCATTTGTCCTGGCGTCGGTCGGCGTGCTGAGCAGGAACGCTGTCAAAATGTCTGTCATGTATTTTGACAGAAGTGGTTCCCGCACAGGTCTGCCATCGCGGAAGGTGTCGTAGACAGCAGAGAGTTTGCCGATCACAGGCTGTGCGTCAGCGAGGGAGAATACGTTTCCAAGGCGGGCAGTGATGTTTTGATACCAGTGCCTGGCGGTGATCCCGTCGAAATGACACCACAGACAGCTCCAGCCGGTATCGGTGGAGTAGGCGTGGCGGCTGTAGCAGTCCAAAAGGACGAAGTTCCCGGCGCCCGCGATCACCGGGCTGCCCGTATGCTGCCATGCATCACCCGTCACGAGGGAGAGTGTTCCCTTCTGGATGTACATGAGCAGAAAGCTGTCAAAAGCTTCCCGGACGAGCCGGTAGCCGGGCAGATAGGTGAACTGTCCGCACTGCAGCGGGTACAAAAACATCTCCATGGCATTTTTGCTCGGGGAATAGACGAAATAGTTTGAGTCGTTACTGATGAAAGGTTCTTTTGATAACATGGTCTGGTTCCATCCTCCCTGCTGTAAAAGATAGTGGATCGCTATACATTTATTTATTGTACCACTTTCAGATAGTGACTACAACAGCAATAAAAGTAAATGAGACGGCGACAATACACCAAAAGCGGGATCCGTCAGGATGGCATCGGCGAGACAGATACAAAATTTTAGTGTGAGAAGAACTTCTAATCACTCGCAGCAAAGGCTGCTTCGTGAAGAAGTTCTAAATCTCACACAAGAGAATGCCCAAAGTACGGGCATTCTCCGCATTGATTTGAGATTCCGCAGCGCGGAATCATGGAGGTTAGTGTGAGAAGAACTTCTAACTGCCTATGTCAGTTTCCACTCGCAGCAAGGGCTGCTTCGTGGAGAAGTACGAAGTCTCACACATAGAAATGCCTGAATTGCGGCATTTCTCATATGGATTTGAGTTGCGCAGAGCCGCGACATAGGGTTAGTGGTAGGATAGGAACAAGAATTAGCGTTATAGTCCAGATATTTGGAGGAAAGAAATGCAGACAAGACGAATCAGGACATTACATAATATTATTGTAGTATTAAGCATCGTGACAATGATCTCCCTGACTTTTGCGGGAGCCATGGGCGCGCTGTATGTACGGGAGGTCAGCGAGGTGAAGCGCCTCCGCGGTGAGAAAGAGCAGGTGCTGCCCGTGTTGTCGGTGGATGTGGATGACAAGACATCCGGGAATCAGGAGCCAGGGATGCCCAATCAGGACGCGTCCGCGATAACGGAGGCGGCGTCAGCCGGTGAGGACAGTATGAGTGATGCGGATGCTGCGACGCTCGCGGAGCTTATGCAGTCTAAGGAGGCGGAGGTGGAGCAGTCCATGAAGGACCAGATGAAGGCGCTTGTGACAGGGGAGGATGGAAGCCCGCTCAAGATGCTTCGGTCTTTTTTCCCGGAAAACTTAATCTATTCTTTTGATAATGAGTATGTGTTTGCGCCTGTACTGGAGGAGGTGGAGAAGCATAGTCTGCTGGACGAGAACTTCCAAAAGACGGAAGAAGGACTCATGCAGTATGTGGAGAACGGCACTGTCACTTCGCACAAGGGGATTGACGTATCAAAATATCAGGGAACAATCGACTGGGAAGCGGTCAAGGAGGAGGGGATTGAATATGCCTTCATCCGATTAGGACTGCGCGGATATGAGTCCGCAAAGATTGTTTTGGATGAGTATTATGATGCCAATATGGCGGGAGCCAACAGTGCGGGTGTTGCGGCGGGCGTTTACTTTTTCACGCAGGCAGTCACCGTCGAGGAGGCGAAGGAGGAGGCAGATTTCGTCATCGAGCATTTGGCGGGGTATGATGTCTCCTGCCCGGTTGTGTTTGATGTGGAGCGGATTTCGGGCGGCAAAGGGCGCGCAGATCAGCTCACCAAGGAGCAGCGCACAGACATCACAATTGCGTTCTGCGAGGCGGTCAAGGCGGCTGGATACACGCCGATGATCTATGGCAATGTCGTGTGCTTTACGCAGCTGCTTGACATGACGAAGCTCAATGATTATGAGAAATGGTATGCATTCTATGACGATTATATGTATATGCCGTACAATGTGAGCTGCTGGCAGTATACCGAGAAGGGGCGCGTCAACGGCATACCCGACAATGTAGATCTGAATATTTCATTTAAAACTTGGTAAAGAAGGAGGGAATATACATGGTCAAGGAAATCGAAAAATTGCAGCAAATGATTGACGAGAGCAAAAGGATTGTCTTTTTTGGCGGTGCGGGTGTGTCTACCGAGAGCGGAATCCCTGATTTCAGGAGCGTTGATGGTCTTTATAATCAAAAGTACGACTATCCGCCGGAGACCATCTTGAGCCATACGTTTTATATGAGGAAACCGGAGGAATTTTTCCGATTTTATCATGACAAAATGCTCTGTCTGGACGCAAAGCCAAACACTGCGCACAAGGTTCTAGCGAAGCTTGAGGCACAGGGAAAACTCACCGCCGTGGTGACGCAGAACATCGACGGGCTGCACCAGGCGGCAGGCAGCAAAAACGTGCTCGAGCTTCACGGCAGCGTACTGCGCAATTACTGTGAAACATGCCATAAATCCTACAGTGTACAGGATATCGTGGACAGCGCGGGCGTACCGCACTGCACATGCGGGGGCAGGATCAAACCGGATGTTGTGCTGTACGAAGAGGGGCTTGACCAGCACACGCTGCAGGAGGCGGTGCGAGTGATCAGCGAGGCGGATATGCTGATTATCGGAGGTACTTCGCTCGCAGTATATCCGGCAGCGGGGTTGATTGATTACTACCGGGGAAATCGTCTCGTGCTGATCAACAAGACGCCCACACAGCGCGACACGATGGCGGATCTTGTCATAACGGGCAGCATCGGTGAGGTGTTCTCACAGCTTGACCTGCATGAATCGGACTGATGGGGATTTCCTTGCGGGCGGTAAGGGAAACGAACCATAATATATTGTAGTGGAAAGTAGGCAGTGCAGATGGGATATGAATATGAGGTCGGTGACATCGTTAAATTGAAAAAACCGCATCCCTGCGGCAGCCTGGAGTGGGAAATTCTTCGGGTGGGCGCAGATTTCAGGTTAAAGTGCGCCGGCTGCGGGCACCAGGTGATGCTTGCGCGGCGCCAGGTGGAGAAAAGCACGAAAGGATTGCGAAAACCTTAAAAAATTTGTAGAAAATATTGTCAAAAGCCTTGCAAAACCTTAAAAAATATAGTATCATAAATTTTCGTGATATATAAATCCTTGCTTCTTCCCAGAGAAGAGGCCAGAGACCAAAAGGAGGTAACAGAATGAACAAGTATGAATTAGCCGTTGTTGTCAGCGCGAAGCTTGAGGACGATGAGAGAGCAGCTACCATTGAGAAGGTAAAGAATATGGTAACAAAACATGGTGGCACGATCACAAACGTAGACGAGTGGGGTAAGAAAAGACTTGCTTATGAAGTACGTAAGATGAGAGAAGCTTTCTATTATTTCATCCAGTTTGACGGCGAAGCAAATGTTCCAAGCGAGATTGAATCAAGAATCCGTCTCATGGAAAATGTTGTCAGATATCTGTGCGTTAGACAGGACGAGAACTAGAGTGCGCGCCTGCACAGAGCGGCAGGGCGTATAGTGGAGAACTTTTATATATGAATAAAGTGATTTTAATGGGACGTTTAACAAGGGACCCTGAGGTGAGATATTCTACGCAGGGCGATGGTCAGATGGCGATTGCACGGTATACGCTGGCAGTTGACCGCAGATTTAACCGCAATGGCGATGAGAATACAGCGGATTTTATTTCTTGTGTTGCATTTGGCAAAACCGGGGAATTCGCTGAGCGATATCTCCGCAAGGGAACCAAGATTGCTGTGACAGGTCGGATCCAGACCGGCAGTTATACCAATAAAGATGGTGTAAAAGTTTATACCACGGATGTTGTTGTTGAGGATCATGAATTTGTTGAGAGCAAGAACAGTAATAGTTCGGATAGCGGTTTTGGTAACAGCAATTACGGCGGCAGCTTCGGTGGAGGCAGCAGCCAGCCGGCAGCGCCGATGGCAGCAGGTGACGGCTTCATGAATATTCCAGATGGAATTGACGAGGAACTACCGTTTAACTAGAATCTGTTTGAGCGATTGAAGGGATTGAAAGAATAGGAGGCTTTATCATGGCTTTTAATAAAACTGAAAAAGCTGATTCTCCAATGAAGAGAAGAGGCGGAATCCGTAGAAGAAAGAAAGTATGCGTATTTTGCGGCAAAGATAATGTGATTGATTACAAGGATACAGCGAAATTAAAGAGATATGTATCTGAGAGAGGCAAGATTCTGCCCAGACGTATCACAGGAAACTGCGCGAAGCATCAGAGAGCGCTCACTGTGGCGATCAAGAGAGCACGCCACATCGCATTGATGCCATACACGATTGATTAAGGAATTGTAAACAGGAGAGACCAATGAACTTGTCAGTAGGGTTTGTTGGTCTTTTTCATTCAATATAAAGAGAAGGAGAACGGCAAATGGCATACTCAACAGTAGTGGAAAATTTTTTAAGATATGTTAAGATTGACACCCAGTCGTCGGAGGAGACCTCTGACAAGGTGCCCTCGACGGACAAGCAGCGTGATTTGGCAAAGCTGTTAACACAGGAATTAACTGCGCTCGGCGCAGCGGATGTGCGGTATGATGAGGAACACAGCTATGTCTATGCGGTGATACCCTCAAATATCGATGACACAGATAAGGTTCCGGCAGTCGGTTTTATCGCGCATATGGATACAGCGCCGGCGGTGAGCGGTGCGCATGTGAATCCGAGAATCATTGAGAATTACGATGGAAATGATATCGTTTTGGACCAGGAGAAAAACATTGTCACCCATGTGTCGGACTTTCCTATGTTAAAGGACTGCAAGGGAAAGCACTTGATTGTGACAGACGGCAGCACACTGCTTGGCGGGGATGACAAAGCCGGCGTCGCGGAGATTATGGCGATGGCGGCGCATCTCATGACACATCCTGAGATAAAGCACGGGAAAATCTGCATCGGATTTACGCCTGATGAGGAGGTCGGAAACGGGGTTGAATATTTTGACATCAAGGGCTTTGGTGCGGATTATGCCTACACGGTGGATGGCGGTATGCTCGGCGATATGAGTTATGAGTGCTTTCATGCGGCGGGGGCGGTCCTCACAGTCACAGGAAAGAGCGTGCATCCCGGCTATGCCAAAAATGTCATGAAGAATGCGATTAAACTGGCTTATGAGTTTCATGCAGCGCTTCCAGATGAGTGCCCTGAGAACACAGAGGGCTATGAGGGCTTTTATCATGTGGATAACATGAAGGGAACTGTCGAGGAGGCAGTGGCAGAATATATCATAAGAGATCATGACAAGACGAAGTTTGAGGCGCGCAAGGCTTTGTTTTTGAGGACGGCAGAAGCATTGAATGAAAAGTATGGTGCGGGCACTTTTCAGGTAAAAATGTCAGATTCTTATTGTAATATGCGCGAGATGATCGAGAAGGAGATGCACATCGTGGACAATGTAGTCGCTGCGATGAAGCAGGCGGGAGTAACACCCGAGATTACAGCGATACGGGGCGGTACAGACGGTGCGCGGCTGTCTTTTGACGGATTGTTATGCCCAAATATATGTACGGGAACTGGCGGGTGTCATGGCAGAAATGAGTTTGCCTGTGTGGAGGACATGGAGAAAATTGTCGAAATCTTATTAAATATTGTCGAAATCACAGTAAAAAATATGTTACCGTTCAGATGTTCACCAAAGTAGTGGAAATCATGCGCCAAAATGCTTGCCTTTTAGCATTTTTGTGTGCAAATTTGTTATAATTCGCACCTCAATCGCTTGCATGTCGATAAAAACTGGCGTGGGTGTGAATTGTAACAAAAATATGCATTTTTGACGTGAAGAGACAAAATCTGCTATGGAACTTTTGTTAAATTAATGATATACTATTGATATGCGCAGGCGCATGGAATTATTCTATTCCGAAACGCATTTGCGGGAGGTATCATACATGAAGCAAAAAGTGAAATTAAAAGGACACCTGAAATCGTACCTTCAGACGACCCTGACTTTGGGAATATTGTTGGCGTTTGTGAACGTCGGGATCTATTTTCTGAATATAAAGGCTGGAATTTGTGTATCAGGATTTTTAGCAATCTATCTGCTGATGATGGCGACGCTATTATATAGAAATAAACCAGTCATTATGAATGAATTTATCAATTTTGCCACACAGTATGGGCAGATTCAGAAAAGGCTGCTGCGGGATTTGGAGCTGCCCTATGTGCTGATGGATGAAGACGGTAAGATGATCTGGACAAATGCGGCGTTCGAGCAGGTGGTACATAAGGATAAAGGGTATCAGAAATCAATCAATACCATTTTTAAAGGCGTCACAAAGGACAAGCTGGAATTTGAGCAGGATACACAGATAGAGATTTCCTTTGAGGAGCACGAATACATTTTTAAGATGAAGCGCATTTCGATCAAGGATGTGCTGGATAACAGCGAAGTCATCGAGAGCGCAGGAAATGAAAATTTTCTGATCGCAGGCTATCTTTTTGATGAGACGGACCTAAAACATGCACTTCGCGAGTGCGATGAACAGAGCCTTGCAGTGGGTATGATCTATATTGACAATTATGATGAAGCGCTTGAGAGTGTGGAGGATGTCAGAAGGTCGCTGTTGATGGCGCTCATTGACAGGAAAATCAATAAGTATATTGCATCGATTGACGGGATTGTCAGAAAGACGGAGAAGGATAAGTATCTGGTGATCATGCGCAAACGGGCGTTGATGAATCTAAAGGAATCGCGGTTTGATCTCTTAGAGGACGTCAAGACAGTCAATATCGGAAATGAGATGGCAGTGACGGTGAGCATCGGTGTGGGTGTGGACGCCGCTACCTACGCGCAGAATGCTGAGTTTGCGCGCACAGCGATCGATTTGGCGCTCGGGCGCGGCGGCGACCAGGCTGTTGTGAAGTCACCGGACTCGATAGTGTACTATGGCGGCAAGAGTCAGCAGATTGAGAAAAATACGCGTGTCAAGGCGAGGGTGAAGGCCAACGCCTTGCAGGAAATTATCACAAGCAAAGATAAGGTGCTCATTATGGGACACCGGCTGGCGGACGCAGATGCGTTTGGCGCGGCTGTCGGCGTTAGCTGTATCGCGCGCGCGATCGGCAGAAAGCCGCACATTGTCATCAATGATATCACGACTTCTGTGAAGCCGCTGGTAGAGTTGTTTCGGGATAGGAATATCTATGAGGAGGACTTTATCATTGGCAGCACAGAGGCGCTGGAGATTGCGGACAACAGCACCGTCCTGGTGGTTGTCGATGTCAATAAACCGAGTATCACAGAGTGCCCGGATTTGATCAAGAGCTGCAAGACTGTGGTCGTTTTAGATCATCATAGACAGAGCTCGGAGGTCATTGAGAATGCGACACTTTCCTATGTGGAGCCATATGCGTCAAGCACCTGCGAGATGGTGGCGGAGGTGCTGCAATACATCGCAGGAACCGTCAAGGTGCGCAGCAATGAGGCGGACTGTATGTATTCGGGGATTATGGTCGATACCAATAATTTCACGGCAAAAACGGGTGTCAGGACTTTTGAGGCGGCGGCATTTCTGAGACGCTATGGAGCAGATGTGACCAGAGTCCGCAAAATGTTTAGGGATGGCGCGCAGGAATACAAGGCAAAAGCGGAGACCGTGCGCAATGCCGAGATCTACAAGAATGCATATGCGATGGGAATGTGCCCTTCTGAGGGGCTTGACAGTCCGACAGAGATTGGCGCGCAGGCTGCCAATGAACTGCTTGGAATCAACGGCATCAAGGCGAGCTTTGTTGTGACAGAATACAATGGAAAGATTTATATTTCAGCCCGATCGATCGACGAGGTGAATGTACAGATTATCATGGAGCGTCTCGGCGGCGGCGGACATATGAATATTGCAGGAGCACAGTTGACAGACACCACTCCCGAGCGCGCGATTTTTGTCGTGAAGGAGACTTTGAACCAGATGCTTGAAGAGGGTGCGATTTAATTACAGAAAGGACAAAATATCATGAAGGTAATATTGTTGGAGGATGTCAAATCCGTAGGGAAAAAGGGAGATCTGGTGGAGCTCAAGGACGGCTATGCCAAGAATTTTATCCTTCCAAAGAAGCTGGGCGTGGAGGCGACAGACGCGAACAAGAACACGCTGAAACTACAGAAACAGAATGAGGAGAGAATTGCGAAAGAACAGTTTGAGGCGGCGAAGGCTTTTGCGGCAGAGATCGAGCAGATGACCGTCAAGGTGGAGATTAAAGGCGGTGAGGGCGGCAGGACCTTTGGCTCTGTATCCTCCAAGGAGATTGCAAAGGCAGTCTCAGATCAGTATGGCAAAGAGATTGACAAGAAGAAGATACAGTTGAGTGAGGTGATCAAGATGGCGGGCACACATGAGGTGACGGTAAAGCTGCATCCAAAGGTGTCGGCTAAGCTCAAAGTGCATGTTGCATGTGTGTAGGAGGTTTTCGCTATGCCAGACATGGATGAGGCGGTATTAAAGAGGGTTCTTCCGCACAGCATTGAGGCAGAGCAGTCGGTCATCGGCTCGATGTTGATGGACAAAGAGGCGATTACCATCGCAAGCGAACAGATCACTGGCGAGGACTTTTATGGGAAACAGTATGGTGTTCTCTTTGAAGCCATGGTGGAGCTGAACGATGAGGGAAAGCCGGTGGATCTTGTGACATTGCAGGAGCGTCTCAAGGAGAAGGGAACGCCGCCGGAGATCTACAGCCTCGAGTACATAAGGGATGTGATGGCTGCCGTGCCGACATCCGCAAACATCAAGCACTACGCAAACATTGTGGCGGAGAAGGCGGTCCTCAGAAAGCTCATTCGCGTCAACGAAGAAATCGCAAATAGCTGTTATGCACAGAGCGAGTCGCTCGAATCCATCCTCGAAACTTCTGAGAAAAACATTTTTGACATCATACAAAAGAGAAACAGTGGTGACTTTGTGCCGATTCGGCAGGTCGTCATGAATGCGATGAATCTGATCGAGGAGGCTTCCAAAAACAAAGGAGCAGTGACCGGCATCGCGACGGGATTTCTGGACTTGGATTATAAGACCGCGGGGATGCAGCCGTCTGATCTGATTCTGGTTGCAGCGCGTCCTTCGATGGGAAAGACGGCATTTGTGTTGAATATCGCACAGCATGTAGCGTTTCATGATAATCAGTCCGTTGCCATCTTTTCATTGGAAATGTCAAAAGAACAGCTTGTCAACCGTCTGCTGTCCCTTGAATCAAAGGTAAATTCGCAGGCGATTCGAACAGGAAATATGAAAGATGATGAATGGGAACGCCTGATAGAGAGCGCAGATGTGATTGGCAGATCGGGGCTATTGATCGATGATACGCCGGGGATCAGTATCGGCGAGCTTCGCTCCAAGTGCAGGAAGTTCAAACTGGAATATGATTTGCAAATGATCATAATTGACTATCTGCAATTGATGTCGGGGTCAGGCAAGACAGAGTCAAGACAGCAGGAGATTTCAGATATTTCAAGATCGTTGAAGGCGCTTGCGCGAGAGCTGCATGTGCCAGTTATTGCACTCTCACAGCTCTCACGAGCGGTTGAGCAGCGGCCAGATCACAGACCGATGCTGTCGGATTTGAGAGAGTCGGGCGCGATTGAGCAGGATGCCGATGTCGTTATGTTTATCTATCGTGACGACTATTACAATAAAGACACAGAAATGAAGAATGTGGCGGAGATCATTATCGCCAAGCAGAGAAACGGTGCGATCGGCACGATCAATCTGGCGTGGCTGCCAGATTATACACAGTTTGCCAATTTGGCGAAGTAAATAATGAATTAGGATGATTACAAAAGAGGACATGGTGTGTACATGTCCTCTTTTTGCGAAAATTAAGAAAGGAGTTTTAAAGGTGGTAAAGGAAAAGTATTTGATCAATGAAGCTGCAAAAGAGGTACATGTAGAGTCGCATGTCCTGAGATACTGGGAGGAGGAGTTGGAACTGCCGATCAAGAGAAACGAGCAGGGACACCGGATTTATACGCAGGAGGATATCGATCGGTTTATCGATATTAAACACCTAAAAGACCAAGGTTTGCAGCTTAAGGCAGTTAAGACGTTATTGGATCAAGTACAGTGTGAGGATGGAGGCGGAGAGGATATGAGAGCAGACAATCCTTTTGCACAAAAGCAGTTGACAAAAATATCAAAATTGGGGGATTCAAAGATGACAGCATTAAAGAATGTGGATGATGCGAAGTGGAATGAGCGCTTTGGCAGCAGAAAACCAGAGATGACAGCCAATGAGACAGAAGCGGCAGGGGAGGAGCAGCGCCGCAGTATGAACAACATGATACAGATCAAGGAGATGCACTCACTGGATGAGGTGTCTGAATGCAGCAGGGAAAATCTGGTTCGCGAGGAATCCAAAGATCAGACGATGCGATTGCAGTATTTGTTCCAAAAGCTCATCAAAGAAGCGGTTGCTGCCAACAATGAGGAGCTGGCAAATCAACTTACAGCGCGCATTACAGAGAGTGTGAAGGGTGACTTGTGCAAGGAGCTGGATTATCAGTTCCGATTGCTGGAGGAGCGCGATGAGGAGCGCGCAGCAAACAGACATGAACAGGAGGACAAGCGCAACGAGGATTACTACAAGCGGATTGATGAACTGCTGAGGCAGTACAGCGGCAAAAATGCCAAGCAAAAGGAGAAAAATAAAGAGAAAAACAAGGAGAAAACCAAAGAAAAAACCATCCTGTTTCCAAATTCAAAGGAGAAGGGAGAACCGAAGGCTAAGAAGGAGTTCCATTTCTTCAGAAAGGCTGTGGAGGCCAAAATTGAGTAAGGAGTGGACAAGCATTGGCTGGTACATAAAAATGTCAGCAAAAGCTGACAGACGCGCGAACAGGGGAAGGCAAACCTTCCCCTGTTCAATTGTGTTTATGAAGTTTATGCGTTGTGTTTTGCTGGATGCCTGTCTTATGCCTGCTCAATGGAACCTGTAGGGCATGCGCCTGCGCAGGAACCGCAATCGATGCACTTGTCAGCATCAATCTCAAACTTGCCATCACCCATGCTGATCGCACCTACTGGGCACTGAGACTCGCAAGCCCCACAAGAAACACAAGCATCTGAAATCTGATATGCCATAATACAAAATCCTCCTTCTACCAGTTATTGTTCGCAACACTCCGGCAATGTACAGAGAGATCAATGATAAGTATCATAAAATTGTCACCGGATTGTCACAGTTATCTGTTTCATGACAAGCACCATAAAGGACTTGTCAATATTCATATTTTAATATAATTTACGCTGAAATACAAGGCAAAATGTATAAATTATTATAAAAATCCTGAGACAGACCGCAAGCGATGCCAAATCACTTCGACATGGCTTGGCAATCCGATCTTCTTATTTGGCAGGCAGTCCACGCCGCTCGCGGATACCGTTTAGGATATGCTGTTTCAGCTCTGGAATTTTGGATTTGTCCATCTCAGGGACACCTTCAAGCGGATACTTCATGCCCAGTTCGTCATATTTTTTCTTGCCCATTGTATGATAGGGGAGGACATCGAGCGCTTTGAGGTTTTTGAGTCCGCCGATAAAATAGCCCAATCGGTGCAGGTCCTCCGCATTGTCCGTAATGCCGGGCACAACGACATGACGTATCCAGATTTCCACATTTTTGCTGTCAAGGTATTCTGCAAAGGCGAGGATACCGTCGTTTGGCTGTTTTACCAGCTCTTTGTGCTTTTCCGGGTCAATGTGCTTAATGTCGAGCATCACGAGGTCCGTCACTTCACAGAGCTTGTCCAGCTTGGCGAGCCATTCGGGATTGCCGTCAGGACGGTAGGCGATGCCGGAGCTGTCAAGGCAGGTATGAATGCCGCGCTCGTGTGCCATCGTAAAAAGTTCCAGCAGAAAATCAAGCTGCATCAACGGCTCGCCGCCTGTCACTGTGATGCCGCCGCCCTTGTAGAACGGTTTGTTGCGCTCATAATTTTCGAGAATCTCAGCAGGCTCCATCAGCGTGCCGGCATTCATCTCCCACGTGTCGGGATTGTGACAATAAGCACATCTCATAGGGCAGCCCTGCACAAAAACTACGTAGCGGACGCCGGGACCGTCAACCGTTCCAAAAGATTCTAATGAATGTATTTTTCCTTGCATAGTATCAACCTTTCCTGTATCATAATAATTTAATCTATTCACATTATACCCTATTTTCGACAAAGGAGATACTGTTTTTTGCAAAAAAATTGGGACACAATCGAAATCCGCTGCGTCTAATGAGTATAAGGAAGGAGGCGGAAGGATGATAGAAACAGGAGAGGAGTGTGAGAACAGCCATGAAAAGTTTGGTAAAGCGTGCCCAGAAGGGAGACGCAGATGCATTTACACAACTGATGCAGTCTCAGATGCAGAATATGTACAAGACTGCAAGGGCAGTCCTAAAGAATGACGCGGACGCAGCCGATGCCATTGCAGACACGCTTCTGGCGTGCTGGGAGAAGATTGGTCAGCTTCGCAAGGCAGAATTTTTCCGCACTTGGATGACGAAAATACTCCTCAATAAATGCAAGGATATCCTGAGAAAAAGGAAGGAGATCTATCTGGACGGCGAGGTGCAGGAGTTTCCGGCGGAGACACAGGAATACAATAGGGTCGAATGGCTGCAAGTGATGAAATGCCTAGATGAAAAGTACCAGTTGATCATGATTTTGTACTATGTGGACGGACTGACTGCTGCGCAGATCAGCGACGTGCTGCAAATGCCGGCAAGTACGGTGCGGACAAGGCTGGCAAGAGGACGGCAGCAGATTGCGGAAACGTACTGCACATCACAACAGCGTAAAAACACGACAGCGCACCTTCAGCAGGAAGGAAACTGTTTAGAATCGTGACCGGAGGGCGGTCAGAGAATGGAGGCAGAACATGAAAATAGATAAAACAGATAAAATTAAGGAGACATTACAGATGGAGATTGCGCTGCCCGCAGTTGTCCAGCAGAGGGCGGATGCCGTGTTTGAACAGATTCAGAGGGAGCACACAGGAAAAGGAGAAAAGATGATGCGAAAAAGCATGTGGGGAACCGTGGCGGCAGCGATGCTGGCGCTGAGTACAGTGACTGTGTGCGCAGCGGCGTATATGAATTGGAGCAGCGGTATGGAAGAACAATTTGACGCCACAGATGAGCAGAAAGCATTTCTCGAAGAGCAGGAGATGGTAAAGCCGATGAGCAGCAGCGTGACCAAGGAGGGCGTTACAGTCACAGCGCAGCAGAGCATTGCGGACAGCCGCTTTGCGCATCTTTCGTTTCGCGTCGAAGGCTATGAGGTGAAGGAGGGGGGCATCTTGCAGCCGGATTTTGAGACGGTGCATGTCACGGTGGACGGCAAAGAAGGTTTTGTGTTAAAACATGCCTTTTTTAACAACTGGCATATAACAGATGACGAGCGCACTTACACCAACGATGACACGCCGATACAGGAGCGCAGGGATGGAACGCTGGTGGAGCGCTACAGGAACGCTGACGGCAGTATGGAGTATATTATTACGGTTATGAAGGACTTTGAGGAGCACAGTCTGATCGGAAAAGAAGTGCATGTGGAGCTTGAGAATCTGGGGACGCATGTACGGTATTCGAACGCCTACAGAAAGGAGATTGAGGCAGTGTGGAGCTTTGACTTTACGCTGGATGGCTCCGATCAGGTCAGAAGTGAGCAGATGTCACAGCTATTGGGAGACAGCGGCGCCACAGTGACCCAAGTCGAATTATCGCCCATTTCCTTCTATGTAGAGTATGAGTATGCGTTACCGTCAATAGAAATGAAAGCAAATCATGCTGTCTGGACGTTTGGAGGAGTGCCGCCGCTCGTTGGCGTTCGTCTGAAAGATGGCACAATGATTACCGGAGCAATGGGCGGCGCTTCAGAGGGGTATTCGGACAATGCTGGAAGCTATGTATATTACGGGACAATCAACCGGATTATAGACCCGCAGGAGGTGGATACACTGTTGTTTAGTAAGTCCTCCCTATATGAGATGGAGGGAACGCGCCCTAAGGAAGAGTATTATTTTGTTCCTTTTTAGGACTTTTATCCAAAATTAAAATGATAAACTGGGTTGAAAATGCATGCTTTTATATAGAGGTATTACAGCATTGTGAATTATACACAAAATCAAATAAAATGCAATGTAAATATACTATAAAATTGAATTAAAAATAGCTTTACATCCCCGCTAAAAAAAGGTAAAATAGGAATAGTAGGTAATTGTGGTAGAGCATTAACATACCGGGTTTTCAATTAATGGAGGAAGATACAATGGATAGTAGGATTCGATGCGAAATGTCTCAGTCTGAGAGTCTGATTATGGAGTACTTGTGGAAAAATGATGAAGGTAAATGTTTTAGCGAAATTATGGAATATCTGAACGGAGAATTACAGAAGAACTGGAAGAAGCAGACGATCAATACGTTTATCAGACATTTGATTGACAAGGGCCTTGTGACAGCGGAGGCAACCCAGAAGAGCAGACGCTATCATGCGGCATTGACACCCGTACAGTTTGCGCGTGGCAAGGCAAATAAAATTCTCGCGGACTACTATGGTGGCTCTGTCCAGACCTTTTTGTCAGCCCTTACAGGTGGAAAGCAGCTCAGTAAAGAGCTGGCGGACGAGCTTCAGAAGATGGTGGAAACTGAAATTGAGTGATATTGAAGATTATAGAAAACTCTGGAAAACTCTCATTCCAGAGTTTTTTATATGCATGCGCCGCTATAGCGGCATATTTCTTTTGCATGGGACTGTGCAATCGAGTCGGGGAAAAACCTTTCCGCTACTCGCGCGCCGGGAACCGTCAGCTTTTGCAGACATGCTTCCTTTGGGTGCCCGTGTGTAATAGAATAGGGGAATGATCTTCTCCGCTACTCTTGCTCCGGGCATCCGTGTGCAATCGAGTAGGGCAATGACCTTCTCCGCTACTCGCGCGCCGGGAACCCGTGTGCATAAAAAAGGAGGAAACAACGTTCCCTCCTGTCTGTTTCAAGCTTTGCTTGAAATTAGATTGCCTCGTGGAATGTACGAGAGATAACATCTGCCTGCTGCTCTGGTGTCAGCTTAATGAAGTTTACAGCATATCCAGATACGCGGATTGTCAACTGAGGATAATTCTCAGGATGCTTCTGTGCATCTAACAGTGTGTCTCTGTTCAATACATTTACGTTGAGGTGATGACCACCCTTTGTTGCATAACCATCTAATAAAGAAACTAAGTTATCAACCTGTGCTGCATTATCTACTGCCATAGTTCTATACCTCCTAAAAATTCATTATCAATCACTCATGATCCAATCCTTCGTGAAGTGTCGGAACACTGCACGCCATCGGATTGCTGGAACAGTCTGTACATCCAAGAGTCTGGACTTCTTTCGTAGAAGCGTCCTCGCTGACATCTACATTGAAATGTCCGACAGCCTTCTCACCGGAGAATCCGGCATCAAGCTGGGATACAAGGTCGTCAATCATTGATTTTTCATCCATAGATACACCCATTCCTCTCTATGATCTGGCAGCTACAGGCAAATTCCTGCGGCTGCCAGTGTATTTGGCTAAAATTAGCTAAGATTCGTTAAAAAATAGGATTAATTATTCAGGTCAAGCTCGATATCGCCAGAGAATACCTTTGCTTCCTTGCCAAGAGCGTTCGGAATGATTGTAAAGGTATTGGAGATACCATCCTGTGCATCCTTGAACGGAAGTTTTGATACAGAGGACAGAGAAGCTACTGCACCATTTGTATCACGTCCGTGCATTGGGTTTGCACCCGGAGCAAACGGCTGTCCCTTCTTACGTCCGTCAGGTGTGTTACCTGTAGCCTTACCATAAGTTACATTTGATGTAATTGTAAGGATTGAAGTTGTAGGAACGCCATCTCTGTAGGTATGATGTCTTCTGATCGCAGTCATGAACTTGTGTACAACATCCTGTGCAATTAAGTCTACGCGGTCATCGTCATTACCATATTTAGGGAACTCGCCAGTTGTCTCGAAGTCAACGATGATGCCGTCCTCATCACGGATTGCCTTTACCTGTGCATACTTGATTGCTGATAAAGAGTCAGCAACGATAGAAAGTCCAGCAACACCTGTAGCGAAGTATCTCTTCACGTCTCTGTCATGAAGAGCCATCTCTGCTCTCTCATAGCAGTACTTGTCATGCATATAGTGAATGATATTGAGTGTATTGACATACACGTCTGCCTGCCACTCAAGCATATCCATGAATTTGCTGTATACATCATCGTAATTGAGGATATCACCCTCAACAGGACGATACTTCGGTCCAACCTGTTTCTTGGTAACTTCGTCCACACCACCATTTAAAGCGTAGAGCAAGCACTTTGCAACGTTTGCACGAGCGCCGAAGAACTGCATTTCCTTACCGATTACCATAGAAGATACGCAGCAAGCGATACCGTAGTCATCGCCGTGTGTCACTCTCATCAGGTCGTCGTTCTCATACTGGATGGAAGAAGTCTGGATAGACATCTTTGCACAGTATCTCTTCCAGTTCTCAGGAAGTCTTGTAGACCAAAGTACTGTCAGGTTTGGCTCTGGGCTGGGTCCGAGGTTTGTCAGTGTGTTCAGGTAACGGAAGGACATCTTTGTAACGAGAGGACGTCCGTCAACGCCAACACCGCCGAGAGACTCTGTTACCCATACAGGATCGCCAGCGAAGATCTGGTTGTATTCCGGTGTACGTGCAAATTTGATCAGACGAAGCTTCATGATGAAGTGGTCAACGAACTCCTGAATCTGCTCCTCTGTAAATGTTCCGTTCTTTAAGTCTCTCTGTGCATAGCAGTCAAGGAAAGTAGAGGTACGTCCAAGGGACATTGCAGCACCATTCTGCTCCTTAACAGCACATAAATATCCGAAGTATGTAGCCTGGATTGCTTCCTGTACGTTCGTAGCCGGCTTAGAGATGTCGCAGCCATAAGAAGCAGCCATTTCCTTCATCAGCTTGAGCGCTACCATCTGCTCAGACAGCTCTTCGCGGAGACGGATTACATCATCTGTCATCACACGTCCAGTAGAATCCTTCTGTGCCATCTTGTCCTCGATCAGTCTGTCGATACCATAGAGCGCTACTCTTCTGTAGTCGCCGATGATACGTCCACGTCCGTAAGCATCAGGAAGTCCTGTGATGATGTGAGAAGAACGGCATGCTCTCATCTCACTATTGTAAGCGTCAAAGCATCCTGCGTTGTGTGTCTTTCTGTGTGTAGAGAAGAACTCACTAACCTCAGGGTCTACTTCGTAGCCGTTGTCTGAGCAAGCTTTCTCTGCCATTCTGATACCGCCGTATGGCTGCAATGAACGCTTGAAAGGCTTGTCTGTCTGGAATCCAACGATGGTCTCCTTGCTCTTGTCGAGGTATCCCGGACCATGAGAAGTGATCGTGGAGATTACTTTTGTGTCCATATCAAGAACACCGCCTGCTTCTCTCTCCTTCTTCTGAAGATCAAGAACCATGTCCCATAAATCCTTTGTGTTCTGTGTAGGTCCTGCTAAGAAAGACTCATCTCCGTCGTATGGCGCGAAGTTCTTCTGGATGAAGTCACGCACGTTGATTTCGCTTTCCCATTTTCCACCTACAAAATCTTTCCATTCTGGTCTCATTTTGCAAAGCCTCCTAATAAATTAATTTAAATTTCATGCGGTATGGCACCGCCAGTTACTAAGTTTAGAATGAATCCTGTCTCACATTCATAACTGTATTATATCCTTAATTTTGTATACACGTCAACACTATTCTTTGTACTTTTTTGTGTACAGAGGGATAAAAATTATTAAAAATTTGTGAATTATTACAAAGAGCGCCTGCACGATTTTGGCAGCCTGTATATATGCCTTGAATTATCCCTCACATCTGTTACAATAAAAATGAATACAAACGATACAATACCATTTAACGCCGTGAGGCAGCTAGGACAGCGGCATGCAGCCGGCGAGCGCATTGGATGTGAGGAGGGGATAGCATGATCAGAGTAACGATATGGAATGAAAACCTGCACGAACAGCAGCAGGAGGAAGTGCGGGCGATTTATCCGAAGGGAATACATGGGTGCATTGCGGATTTTTTGTCTAAAAATAATGATTTATGGATACGAACCGCCACGCTGGAAGAGGATGAACATGGGTTGACAGAGGCGGTGCTGTCGGAGACGGATGTCCTGATTTATTGGGGGCATATGGCGCACGAAGCCTTTTCTAACGAGGTGGCTCAGCGTATACAGAAGCATGTGCTGCAGGGGATGGGATTGATAGCACTCCACTCCGCACATCTTTCCAAGGTCATGCGCCTTCTTATGGGGACAAGTATGACGCTTCGCTGGAAGCACGGGGACCGTGAGCGCCTCTTTGTCACTGCGCCGTCACATCCTATCGCGAGGGGGATATCGCCGCAGTTTGACATTCCTCTCGAGGAGATGTACGGGGAATATTTTGATATCCCAAAGCCGGATGATGTGGTATTTACGGGCTGGTTTGCAGGCGGCGAGGTCTTTCGCAGCGGCTGTACGTTCCAGCGCGGTCTGGGGAGAATCTTTTATTTCCAGCCGGGACATGAGGAGTATCCGATATATCATATGCCTGAGATTCAGCAGATTCTTGCCAACGCGGTACACTGGTGTGCGGACGTGAGCCGGCAGCAAAGAGCGCTCGGCTGTACGGCGGTGAAGGCGACATTGGAGGAGGAGTATCAAAATCCGATGAAACTGTCGGTATTCTATGACCATATGATGCAGGCTGTGGAGCAGTCTGGCGGAAAGTTATCTTTGGAGGATGTCCTCAAGCGGTGCAGTGATGCCGGGATACGTGGTATTGATATTGAGTACAGTCAGCTTGCGGCGGATTATGACCATATCTGTGAGGCACTGCGCTATTATTATATGGAAGTGGCATCCATCTACCAGATCAGCACGTTCAGGAATCCTGATTTCATGGACAACATCAAAGAACAGATTGATATGGCGCACAGGCTGGATGTGAAGCGTGTGCTGGTCGTGCCGGGATTCCTTGACAGGGAGGAGGCGAAAACACTTCACAGTGTGAGTGGTGATTACTGGTCCGTTGATCACTTTATGCAGGAAAATCTCTGTGTGCGCTCCATCAAGGCAGCGTTGATTCAGCTGACGCAGTATGCGAAGTCCCTGGGGGTGGAGGTGACGCTGGAGGATTTTGACAAGACCGAGGCGCCGTATTCTAGGATGAACGAATTGCTGTGGTTCATGAGGAATGTGCCGGGCATGAAGTGCACATTTGATATGGGAAACTTTGCATTTGGCTATGAGAATGTGATGGAAGCATATGAGATTTTGAAGCCATATATTGTGCATGTGCACTGCAAGGACAGGGGCAGTGAGGGCAATGGTCTGCAATCCGTTCCGACAGGAAGCGGATACATTCCGATCGCACAGCTTGTCAGAAAACTGCGGGCTGCGGGATATCGCGGTTATCTGTCGATAGAGCATTTCGGGGAGCTTGACCAGATGGCGGCCATCGAACAGTCTGCTCATTTTTTAAAATCATTGCTAACCATACCCGAATAAATGCAATTCATACCAATGTTCTTTCTTTTTTTTGTATTTTTGATATAATAGCACTTGGATTGTCGCGGACAATTTTATATTACATGGAATTGCTGGAACATTCATTTTCCCCCGAAATGAAGTTCCGGCAATTTGTGTCTTGTATGGCTGCCGCACAGAGATTAATTTGTCAGGAGGTATAGAGATGGAAAAAACTTTTGGAAAGAGAGTGAATCGTTTTGTTCTTACCATTGTCACAATTATTGATCTGTTTTTATTTTTTGGTTATATCGGGGATTATGCCCAGGGGCATATCAGTTTTGGGTTTATGCTCACGGTGGTTCTGTCTGTCATCGCGTCGATGATCGCATGTTATTTTGTCTATTTTCACAGGAAGGACAGTCCTGTATTCAAACATGTCTCGTTGGTTGGCTACATGGTGGTCTACGGGCTTGCGGTATTTGGCGCGCAGAATGATCTGGTGTTTGTGATGGTATTTCCGCTGACGATTATTTATATTCTTTACTATGATTTTAAGTTGATTGTGAGAACAGCTGTGGTATTTGGCGCAATCAATCTGCTGGATGTGGGGTACACTGCTATGGTGCTTGGACATATGCATTCGGGGGCACCGTTAAACAGTACTTCGATGCTTTTGCAGGGAGCGTCTACAGTCGTGTACATGATTGTGCTGTGCGGCACGACGCATATTTCAAATGATAACAATGCCAAAAAGATTTCCAGCATTGACAAGGAGCGGGAGAGGAGCGATGCGCTCTTGAATGAAGTGCTGGATGTGGCAGCAGCTGTGAAAAATAATTCTGCGGAGGCGGCAGAACATATACGTGAACTGAGTCAGTATGTGGAATCGACTGTGGCGGAGCTGGACGGAATCGCGCAGGGAAATACCAACAATGCGCAGAGTATCGAACGACAGACTGTGATGACAGGAAATATTCAGACGATGATATTGGAGACGAAGCAGATGTCAGATGAAATGCTCGCATTGGCAGAGCGCTCCGAGGCTGCGGTCAAGCACGGAAAGGACACGGTTGACAGTTTACAGGAGCAGGCGAAGAAGACGGAGAAGGCAAATGAGCAGGTGGTGGCTTCTGTTTCTAGTCTGATCACGAATGCGAAGGCAGTGGAGGATATCACAGAACAGATTTTTGCAATCTCTAGTCAGACGAACCTGCTGGCACTCAATGCTTCGATTGAGAGTGCGAGAGCAGGGGAAGCCGGGAGAGGCTTTGCTGTCGTCTCCTCAGAGATTCGCGCGCTGGCGGATGAGACTAGAAATCTGACAGAGCGCATCCATAGCATTGTGGATGATCTGAAAAAAAATGCAGACACTGCAAAAAACACAGTGGATAATGTCCTCATGGCAGCAGGCTCAGAGCATGAACTGATCATCAATGCCAATACACAGTTTGGCGAGATTGGCAGCCGTATGAACGGGCTTCATACCAATGTGCAGGAGATCTACAAAAAGATCGAGGAGATCCTGGAATCCAATAATATGATTGTGGACAGTATCAATCATATCTCGGCAGTCAGCGAGGAAGTGACTGCTGGCACGCAGCTGGCGGCAGAGCTGGGTGCAGATACCAACCGCAAAGCGGAACAGGCAAGAGGGCTTATGATGGAACTGCTCGATACTGCGAAGGCGATTGACAAATATCTGTAAAGGCTGAAATGATGGCGGCGAGTACATATTCCGGCCGATCATAGACATCCTGTTCAGTAGAGTAGGATTGATGAGAGAGGGGGAGTGACAATGTATTTGATAGCACTCTGCGATGATGAAGAGGTAGCTTTGGACAAGACAGAACGAATTCTCAGAGTGTATGAGAACAGTCATCCTGATATATCGTTCGCGATCGAGCGATTTCAGAGTGCAGACTGCTTGATCAGGCGTGTGAGAGAGGGGGATTATGTACCGAATTGTATATTGATGGATATTTATATGCCGGGTAAACTGGGAATCGAGGCGGCACGTGAGCTGCGGGATCTGGGAACCCAGGCAAAGATTATTTTTCTCACAACGTCTAGGGATCATGCGCTGGATGCTTTTGACGTGGAGGCATCACAATATTTGGTGAAGCCGATTACGGATGACAAACTGTTTGCTGTGCTGGACAGATTTCTGAGAGAAGACGAGGCGTCGCGCAGGAAATATCTGCTACTGCGGGTGGAAGGCAAGATACAGCGCATAGTAGTTCATGATATTGTGCATTGTGAGGCACAGGGCAAATCTCAGTATTTGTATTTATCAGATGGTACACAATACAATCTGCGCAGAACCTTGACGGAAATCTATGAGCAGCTCGCAGAGGACAGACGCTTTGTGCGTGTCGGCATCGCCTATATTGTGAATCTGGAATATATAGAAAGCTTAAGTGCACGTGAGATCAAGCTTGATAACGGCAAGAAGATCTTTCTGCCGAGAGGATCTTTCCATCCATTGCGGGAGCGATATTTTAATTATTACTGCGAAGACGATGAGGGGCTGTAAAATGATAGACATTTATTACTTGGAAGATGACAGGCGTATTGCGCAGGCTGTAAAGGAATTTTTGGCACAGGGAGGATGCCATGTATGTGTCTTTTCGACATTCGACGAGATCAAGGAGGCGATGAACGTTATGCGTCCGGCATTGGTGCTGGTGGACTGGCATATGCCGAATGGAATTGGCAATATGTTATGTCGGTGGATACACGCAAACTGCAAGGGAATACCAGTTCTCTTTGTGGCGGCGCGCAGCAGTTCACAGAGCGGCAGATCAAACACAGATAATTACATCGTGAAGCCGTTTGAGCTGGATGTGCTGCTCAGGCGCATCCGCGCATTGATACAGAGGGCGGGGGGCGCTGGAAAACAATATTTGTATTGTGATGTGATATCTCTTGACCGCCATCAAAGACAGGTGAGATGTGGCGCCGAGGAAGTCCGCCTGAGTTCGTCGGAATATCAGCTGCTCCTGCATTTGATGCAGAATAAGGGAAGAACTGTCACACGGGAAAATCTGCTGGCAAGTATTTGGGATGCAGACGGAAATGATGTCAACAACAATACACTCAGTGTCACAGTGAAACGTCTGCGCGAGAAACTGCATCAGCCAGAATGTTTAAAGACGATCCGCAGTGTGGGGTACCGCATGGAAGATTCAGAATAATTTTTCCTTTTTTCCATAAAAAAGAGCATCCTGAAACGTATCTAGGATAACACCGTTAACAAAGTACAACAATGCGTATTCAGGATGAGGATTGAAATGGAAGGAAGGGAGAAATTATGAAGAAAAAATGGATGCGATACATACCGATTGCGGTCTTGGCTGCAAGCTTTCTGACAGGCTGCGGCGGCTCAGGCAGTACCATCGCCAGCGTGACAGATTCTGCGGCGCCAGTCATGAACAGTACAGCGCAAGGGGGCGTCGCAGAGGAGATGGTGAAGACAGAATTAGCGTATGATGAGGAAGGCGGCGTGACAGCAGATCAGGCACAGACGATTCAGCAGAAAACGGAGGATATCACACTGCTTGAGGAAAAGCTGGTCTATCATTGCAATCTTGATATAGAGACACTGGACTATCCGGCAACAATCGCATCGATCAAGGAGACGATCTCCCGATACGGAGGCGTGATTCAGTCAGAGAGTGAGAATGACAGCGGACAGGATTGGTATTATGCGGATTATCGCAAGACAAGCGGCACAATGCATAATTATCTGCAAGTGCGCATTCCGTCAAAGGAGTATGACAACTTTCTCGCAGAACTTGACGGCTTTGGCAAGATTATATCCAAGACGACCAGCGTGGATAATATCAGCCAGCAGTACTATGATACCACTGCACAGATAGAGGCATTGCAGATTCAGGAGAGAAATCTGCTCACGATGCTTGAAAAATGTGAGACGATCGAAGATATGATTACAGTCGAGCAGCGTTTGTCTGAAGTGCAGTATGAGCTTCGCGATTTGCAGACCACCAGGCGGTATATGGATATGGACGTGGCGTATTCCTATGTCAATATCAGTGTGTCAGAGGTAATGGAATACCGCAAGGACAGTGCGCCCGTCAGAAAAAATACGTTCGCGGATCGTCTCAAACATACCATCGTGTCAACGGGCAAAGGATTTCTATACTTCCTAGAAGGACTGCTGTTCCTGCTGATCAGTCTGCTGCCGTATATATTGATTATCACTGTGATCTATATGGCATTCTTTCATAAAAAGCTTCGTCGTATCAGGGAGAACAGGCGCGCAGAGAAAGCCGCACACATTGCCCAGGAGGAGCTTCGCATGCAAAATATGATGCAGCATCTTGCCGTGCCGAGGGAGACGGGAGACAAGATGCAGCAGGAAACGCATTCTCAGGCAGATCAAAACCAGCCTGAAAACAAGCAACAATAAACTGTTTTATCGCCGCAGGCGCTTTAAGCCCCCTGCGGCGAGCGGTTTTTTCGGGTGCAGTTCAAACAGTTTTCGCGCCATGTCCAGGTTTGTCTTGGTACCCAGACCATTGAGATAGCAGGTGCCCAGCATGTCAGAACCCCATGTGCTGCCTTTGAAATATGCTTTGCTCAGCAACAGGAATGCTTGATCGTAGTCGGGCAATATATCCTGGCCGCCGCGGAAGTAGATCTCCCCCAGCAGATTGCAGAAGCCTGCATCATCGGGAAGACGGGCGTAGCCTTCCTCTAGGTAGGCGCGTGCTTTTTGAAGGTCCAGCGGCAGTGCTCCGTGAAAGGTATAGAGCTTGCCAAGGCAATAATAAGCATAGTCGTCCTTGTGAGACAGCGCACGCTCATATAGTTCGACTGCCTTTGACAGTTTGCCCTCATCGCGGTATTCGTTTCCTACCATGCGCTCATAAGTGCCGATGCCTAAGTCCGCACCGATGTGGATATACATCTGGGCGCGCTGGAGCTGTCTGGGTGCGCCGTGTCTGCCTGTGCGGAGGATGTCCACCAGATTGGGAAGTGCGATACCAAGACCGGCGGCAACGCACTCTTCATAGAGCTTCATGGCAGAAGCTGTCCATTCATATTGACAGCGTTCGTATTTTTTCTTTCCGACGGTGGACGGCGTGATGTCCAGTAAATCACCGGCGGTACAGTAATAATAGGCGTTTGCGATCAAATATTTGCAAAAGATCTGACCTTGCTTTGCCTTGTCGGTCACGACATCCCATATTTCCTTTTTGGTGTGGTAGGGAGGGTGGACAAACGTGTTGCCGGGCGGTTCAAATCCGTCCTGAAGCATCGCGCCCAACATACCGACAGCGCTCTCTAGCGTCAGGCTGATGCGGAAGCACTCAAAAGCAAAATTTCGGTCTATTGGCAGCTCCATGACGGGGTCTACATAGCTTTTGCCAAGATAGCAGCGCCCTAGAAAATAATAGGCGTCGCCGTCGCCCAGATTGGCAGCGGAGCGGAGCATCGTCAGCGCCTCCTCACGTCTCGCCGGATTTCGTTCGAACCATAAGATCGAAATTGCGTTGTCCACGCGCTCATCAAAACGTACAGTCATTTGTCATCATGCCTTTCTCAATATCCTCCATAAATCCAGATGAAAAACGCCTGTCTTTGGCGTTTTTCTGCGTGAAACTTCGTACTTTTCACGCTTTTATTCCTATTGTACCATAGGTGTTGTGAGAATTCCATTGGGATGACAGAAAAATATTGAAATGGAAATAAACCGTGTGGCTGTAGCTTCAAAGCAGTGCCCGCAGAGCGGGCGCTAAGATAGTTGCTGGGACGATGGTGCAAAAGTCCGGTCGCCAAGTATCATCTGGTGGTCATGAATCCACAGGATACCGTCAGCGAAATCATCGAGTTCATCGCTGTGCATGATCACAAGTATTGTCTTTTTGCCTTTGAGCGATTTGATGTATTGAATCAGGTGGTGCTGCGTCTCGGTGTCTAGGTTTGACAGCGGTTCATCGAGAAACAGCGTCGGCTCGTCTGTGCCAAACAGGCGCATCAGGGCAAGCTTTTGCTGCTGTCCATAGCTGAGATTGACAGGATTGCTCGTGATCTCTTTGTCCGCAAAATCGACGTTGAGAAGCGTAAGCAGTTCTTCATTCCTTGCGATGCCAAACAGATTGTCGTCAAAGCTGCCGTCAATGGCAAAGAACGGGTACGTGAGAAAAGCGGTGTCATTAATCTTTTGGGACACAGAGAAGTTTCCTTTGGAGTATTCTGAGCTGATATTTCCGAGCATTAAATTCATCAGCATACTTTTCCCGCTGCCGTTCTCGCCCTTGATCACATACAGACCATTCTTTTTCAGGGTGAGCTGTCCAATATGATAGAGGAAATCCTCTGGCGCTTCTCCCTTGTAAAAGTCAAACGATTCCGTCTGAAAGAGTGCGTCCTGATCAGCCTTGTGCTGTTCGATCTCGCATTCCTTGGCGGCATCTTCGGAGAGCTGGTCAATGCGGTCCACATGGACTTTGTTTGACTTGTAGCGCGTCAGGATATTGCACACGAGGGTGATCGGGTCCGCGAAGCATCCCAGATACTGATAGCCCATCATCAGGATACCGACGGTAATCTGCCCGCGAAAGACCAGAAATGCCGCGATAAAAAGGTATACAATGCTAAAGATTTTGTTGATCACAACGGGGGCATAGACGCACATATAGTACCAGAATTTGTATTTCAGGAAGTACTTGGTGAAACTGTCGCAGCACTTGTTAAACTCTTTTTGAAAAAATGCCTCTGTGTGCAGTGCGTTGATGCCCAGTTTGTTTTCGATGATGTTTCTGTTCTCGGACAGAAAGGTATCCTCTTTCATCAGGACGGTGCTCTGCATATCAAACAGCGGTTTAGAGCCATACAGGGAAAAGAGACCCAGCAGGAAGCCATAGACCAGAAAGAAGATGCCAAAGACCCAGTTGGTGTAGGTGATGACGGCAAGCAGTGCAATGATATACAGCAGATTGCCGATCAGGTTGCAGTACATTTCCTCATGCACTTCAGCGTAGCACATACTGCTGTTGGCGCAGAGATTATAGTAATATCCTTTATCTTTCTTGGAAAAGAGGGACGGATTCATGTGCAGGATATCGTTCACCGCTTTTTGCTGTAGTTTCTGGTTGTTGATAAGCATATATTTATTGAGGTTGTAGTAACAGAAAAAGAATGAGAAACTCATGCTGACGACAGCGACAAGGAAGGTGACACCAAACCAGCCCCACAGCTTCTGCTCGTCGTAGGAGGCAAGCACGTTATCGATCAGGTAGCCGGACAGATAGGGCAGCAGCAGCGTCAGACCGAACGTGATTGCCATCATCAGGACAGGGATGGGGTATTTTTTGAGTTGCTTGGTTTTCATGGTTGGACTCCTCCTTTGATTGAGTGTTACGCGGGTTGTGTAATATCGGCATCTGTAAGCTTTGTTTTTCAGTTTTTGATAATACTGCTACAAAAATTACGATATTTTATCTGGACGGATGGCATAAATATTTCCATCAAGAAGATAGTTTTCATTATATGCTTTTTGTGAAGGTTGTACATAACTTTTCGCTTTAATTTTTGGTAGATTTTCTTAAAATGAAAAGTTATGTACAATCCTTTAAAAGAAGGTTATGATCATGAGGAGTCTGTTGCTGTTTGCGCTGAACAACCCGAATCTGCCACGCAACCCAGTCCCTTTCTTGTTGATGAAATTATATGATATTTATATCTTCCGATTTAAGAAATGTGCTAAATTTTTGTTTCTGTTGTAGGAAATTATATAAATCACTCATATAATAGATACATTCTGCATACCATATCCAAATTTCCTTTGGTTCTCCTCGATTCTCTAAAATTAAGGATATAATATGCAAACATAATGGTAATTCAGAAGCCTTTCCACAATACAATTCGTTTTTAAGTGTTTCACATGCAGTCAAGTAATTTTGTGTTATATGTATATAATTATATAGAAGTAGCGAATAGGAACGATATCTGTATTGAGCGTTCATACGGCTTCTTCGTATTTTTTCAATCGCCTGTACATATAAATTCACTGCGTCACTTTTTTGTCCCAGTTCTAAAAGAATAATACAGTAATGATTGATAATCAGTACCTCATTGCGCATTGGAATATGACGCAGATTTTTTTTATCTGCATCAAGAAGGCTTTCATACAGCTTTTTCTGCCGTTCACAGGCTTCTTCCATCGTAATTTTATGCAGCATTCTGTGGATGTGGATTTCTGAATCTTCCACGAAATGCTGGTTTTCTGTGAACGACATATCCAGTTGTGACTTTAAATTTTCTAATAGATATTCAGCTTTTTCGTATTCGCCGTGAATCAGTAAGGCTTCAAGATGATGCCGCAGTTCCATCGTCTCAAAGGAATCTGTGGCGACAAATCCATTGTACCGCCCTATCTCAAGGTCGAGTTTCTCCATCATTTTCTCAAAGGTTTTCTTGTTGGGAGAGACCTTTGCGTTCTCAAAGTTGGAGAGGGAGGAGGCGTTTTTATAGATGCCTTCGATCAGCTCCTCCTGCTGAATGTGCTGTGCGATGCGCTCGGATTTCACCAGCTCATAGTCTAGGTGATACTCTTTTTGGCAGCAGTTGTGAAAGAGCATATCCGTGGGATACCATTTTTGGGCGTAGGAGTCCCACAGGAAGCGCAGGGTTTCGTAGTATTTTACATATTTATTCTGCTCGGGTGCGATGCCCAGACGGTTTCCGACTTCAAGCATCAGTTCTAGCAGCGGGAGCATGAAGTAGATCATGGTATTCTGCCGCAGCGCATTGATGCCTTTTTCACATGTCACCATTGCCTGTGTGGTCTGATTCTGGCTTAGATAGGCTTTGGCGAGCAGCCATGCGCACTTGGCGCAGATTTTGGCGTGTTCTTCTCCGTCCGTAAAGTGTCTGTCGATGTAGCGCATACATTGTTCCAGATGTTTGATATGCAGTGACAGGTCTGTATGCGCGTCAGATTCAGACTCCACGCGCTCGAGCGCAAGCAGGTTTTCCATTTCGATTGTCGAGATCAGATAGTGCTCCATCACTTCATAGGAAAAGCCGGGCATGGTCAGCTCGACTGCCTGCCGCAGCAGTGAGACGGCAAGTTCATAATCCTTGTCAATGCGGTAGGACAGACACGCCTGCATTCTTTTGTGATACATCTGGCTGACACTGTTTTGTGCGGGGTGGGCGGCAAGCGCTGTGACGGCAAGTTCTTTTCTGCCGCGCAGGATAGCTTTCTCGATCAGGTCCCGTAAGCGGACAAGCTGGTATGCCTCCTGCGACAGCACGATTTCGAGCTTGTCGGGCGAGATGCCAAGACGCTGGAGCAGTATGTCGATCATCAGCGTATCGGTCTTGTACTGGTTTTCTTCGAGTGCGTAGAGTGTCTGTTCTGTACAGATGCCGCGGATGAGATCTTTTCTTGGAATTTTGTTTTGATTGATTCTGGCGTGCGCGATGACGCTTCCGATTGTAATAAAATGCATACGTTTCCTCTTTATATATGTTTTATCCGGGAACGGAAAGGAAGTGTCAATACTCTATAATCCACTCAAAACTATCAATAATGATATCTACAAGTAAATACTATTAAATTGTTTTCTTCTACTTGATAAACCAGTCTATGCGCATCCGTTATTCTTCTGCTCCACTTTCCGGCTAAATCATATTTTAGTGCTTCTGGCTTTCCAATTCCTTCAAACGGATTCCTTTTTATATCCTTGATCAACTCATTGATTCTTTTGACAATTTTCTTGTCCATCTTCTGCCAATAAAGATAATCTTCCCAAGCATTTTCTGTGAAAGACACATTCATAAACTAATCCTCCACATCAAAATTTACAAGCCTTCCTTCCTCAGCTTGCCTGATAGACTCCTTCAACCACTCATAATTTGCCTTACTTTCTCTTATATGAAGATTTTCAATCATATTATCATACTGTGCCTGAGACATAAGCACAACATTTTCATCGTTTTTTCTCGTAATTATTGCGATGTCCGAGTCATGTACAACCCTGTCACAAACTTCCTTAAAATTGTTCCTTACATTGGAAAAATTCGTTGCTATCATATAATCACACTCCTTTGAATATAGTATATTCTATATTCTTAGTATTGTCAATATTTTGTACAATATTCTGTACTAATATAACAATTGGCCAAATTATAATCTCGACAACACACGAGATTTTGTGATATAGTTATATGAATCATACTACTATTGTTTTATTTTTCTACAGTTCTTTAATATAGAAGAAACGGGTTTGGAGGTGACAGACAATGAACCTGCCCATTTCGGTCACGCAGAGTGACCTTTTGGAAATATTGTTAAATATTGCTCCGGTGCGTCCTGTCTTTATATGGGGAGCGCCGGGGATTGGCAAGTCTGCGCTGGTTGAGCAGTTTGCGGAGGAGGTAGGGCTGGACTGCGTGTCGCTTCTTGGCAGCCAGCTTGCGCCGGAGGACATTATCGGGATTCCGCAGATCAAGGGAGAGACTTCTGAATTTCTGCCGCCGAAGATGATTGCGCGCAAGGAGCCTTATGTATTGTTTCTCGATGAGTTAAACGCGTGTTCACAGGAGGTTCAGAAGGCTTTCTACAGCCTGATTCATGAGAAGCGCATCGGCGAGTATCATCTGCCAAAGGGCAGTGTCGTGATCGGGGCAGGAAACCGGGCGCAGGATTCTGCGATTGTCAAGACCATGTCCTCGGCGCTTGTGAACCGAATGTTTCATGTACAGCTCAAAGCAGACCCGGCGCAGTGGCTCACGTGGGCCTATCAGAACGGCATTCATCCGTGGATTACGGAGTATATCAGCCAGCGTCCCGATCATCTCTTTGCGCAGCCGCCAAAGACCGAGGAGCCGTACTCGACGCCCCGTTCGTGGCACATGCTAAGCGATGCGTTAAGGGAGTACGGTGCGGGCAGCAGGGAGATCACAGAGGACATGCTGCGCGTCATTACATACGGCTGTGTGTCAGCGTCACACGGCGGCATGTTTCTGGCGTTTACCAGACAGCTTGGCAACACGCATCTTTTGTCAGATATCATCAAGGGGGAGGCGCGGTGGCCGTCAAAGCCGGAGGAGAGAGATGTGCTCTATTTCTTGGCGCAGTCCTTTAGGGGGAGGCTGCTTCACGAACTGCCGCAGGACAAGCAGAAGCTCGGAAAGGACGGGCAGTTTCTGGCACACCGGGCAAAGGCGCTCATGAAGGATTTGTCCGCGATCAGCTACGAGATTGCGCAGATGGTGATCTCGGCGGACGAGGACAAGGTGCTGCCGGAGTGGTTTATGCTGGAGATCGTGCGGGATTTGCCGCGGCTGGCGGAGGGCAGACATGGCTAAGCAGAAGCAGAAAAAGACGAATAAGAATGAGGAGAGCTTGGAGGCGGGCAGGGTATTTCTCAGCCGCAGTGCGCTTTTTGGTATGCTTGACAGGCGGATTTATGTCAGTGACCGGAATATGCTTGGCAAGAACAGCTATGCCTGTGTGTACGCAAATGGCCAGATTTATCTGAACAAAGATGTGTATCTTGCCCCAAAGGAGTGGGCGTATGTGATTGCACACTGTATGCTGCATCTCGCATTTGGGCATTTTGATGCGGAGCGTATGCCCGGCTATGCGGCGGAGCAGCCAGATGGTTCTTCTATATGGAAGGTACAGTGCAACAGAGCGATCTGGAATACCGCCTGCGATATTTATATCACCAAATTTTTGTGGGATATCAAGTTTGGCACGCCGGTGCATGAGAATCCGATGAATCTTTTTCAGATGGCGTTAAACGACGAGCGAAAGATATACCAGTTTTTGATGGAACGCAGTTACCCGGAGGGGGACACACGCTTTAGCACCTTGGCGAGCGGGCAGTGTGATATGATCGGGCTGGACCAGCCGCTTGTTTATCCGCAGAAGAAGCAGAATCAGTACATTGCTGATTTTGCCTATGCGCTCGCCTACTCGGTCTCTGAGGCGGTCAGCGAGGCGGGCGGACATCATCAAAAAAGTAAGCCCAATACGCCCGCGAGACGGGCGGCGTCATGGTTTATCGACCATTATCCGCTGCTCGGCGGGCTTGCTGCACATTTTCAGCTTGTGGAGGATTATCAATACTGCACCAAAAACGAGATTTCAGTCGCGGCAATCAGTGTCTATGACGAGGAAATCTATCTCAATACTGCGGTGCGCTACACAGAGGAACAATGGCGGTTTGTGCTGGCGCACGAGTATCTTCATGCAGGGCTTGGGCATCATGAGCGGTGCCGCGGCAGAGACCCGTATCTGTGGAATATTGCTTGTGATTTTGTCATCAATGGCTGGCTGCGTGAGATGCAGATTGGTTCCATGCCGGAGGACGGACTGCTCTATGACGAGAAGTTATGCAATCTCTCGGCAGAATCTGTCTATGATGAGATTGTCGGAAACCTGCGCAAGTATTCAAAGATGGAAACTCTGCGCGGATATGGCAAGGGCGATATCATGGGCGGTTCCTTGAAAAAAGCAGGCGCAGCGGTGTCAATGGACGAGTTCTGCAAAAATGCGTTGCAGCAGGGACTAGAGTTTCATCAGGCACAGGGGCGTGGTCTGGTTCCAGCCGGCCTGATAGAAGAAATCCGTGCGCTTTCGATGCCGCCAATCCCGTGGGATGTCGAGCTTGCAAACTGGTTTGATATATATTTTGCGCCGCTAGAGCGGTACAGGAGTTATGCGAGACCAAGCCGCAGGCAGGCATCTACGCCAGATTTGCCGCGCCCGCGGTATCAGACGTTTGATATTCTGACACAAAGCCGTACTTTCGGCGTGGTGATAGACACCTCCGGCTCGATGGAGGCGCAGATGATCGGGAAGGCGCTGGGCGCTGTGGCAAGCTATGCCGCGTCGCATGATGTCCCGTATGCGCGGGTGGTATTCTGCGACGCGCAGGCGTATGATGCCGGCTATGTCTCGCCGGAGGATATCGCTGGGCGCGTCGCCGTGAAGGGCAGGGGCGGCACGGCGATGCAGCCCGGTATCGACTTATTAGAGCGGGCAAAGGATTTTCCAAAGGACGGACCGATTCTGATCATCACGGACGGCATGATTGAGGAGCGTATTCAGATTCGGCATGAACATGCATGGCTGCTTCCGATGGGAGGGCGGCTGCCGTTTCGCACGAGAATGCCAGTGTTTTATTTTGAGTAGGAATTAACTTGACACGATTTTTTAATAATGCTAGTATTAAAAACAACAAAGCGGCATAGTGACAGATATGCTAATATAAATAGAAAAGGACGATAGAAAAATGCAGGGACGTACACATCATTGTAATCAGCTTCGGCTGGAAAATGTAGGAGAAGAAGTAACGCTTGTCGGCTGGTATGACAATCTGCGCAAGGTCAGTAAAAATCTGGGCTTTTTGATCTTGAGAGACTTTTACGGCAAGACGCAGATCGTGGTCGAGACAGAGGAGATCATGGAGCAGATAGACGCCGTCAACAATGAGTCCACACTCGAGATTGTCGGCACGGTGCGCGAGCGCAGCGCCAAGAATCCCAAGATGGAGACGGGCGATATCGAGATTGTGCCGTCAAAAGTCACCGTGTTAGGGAAGTGTCAGTATAATGAACTGCCCTTCCAGATTGACCACTCCAAGGAGGCGGACGAGAACACACGGTTAAAATACCGCTATTTGGATTTGCGCAATCCCGCAGTGAAGTCCAAGATCGTGCTCAGGAGTAAGATTGTCGCAGACCTTCGCGCGGCGATGATCGGTCACGACTTTATGGAAATCACCACGCCGATTCTGACATGCTCATCACCGGAGGGCGCGCGCGATTATCTTGTGCCGTCAAGGAATCATCCGGGAAAATTTTATGCGCTGCCGCAGGCGCCGCAGCAGTTCAAGCAGTTGCTGATGGCATCTGGATTTGACCGCTATTTCCAGATTGCGCCCTGCTTCCGTGATGAGGATGCGCGCGCGGACCGCTCACCGGGTGAATTTTACCAGTTGGATATGGAGATGGCGTTTGCGAGCCAAGAGGATGTCTTTGCGATCTTGGAGGACGTGCTGCCGCCCATTTTTGCAAAATACGGCATTTATCATGAGGCGTCCAAGCCGCCCTTCATGAGAATCCCTTATCTGGAGGCGATGGAGAAATACGGTTCGGACAAGCCGGACCTGCGCATAGACCTTCTGGTGCAGGACGCGACGGCAGTGCTTGCAGACTGCGGCTTTGAGCCGTTTGCCGGCAGGACGGTGAAGGCAGTTGTCGCAGATCATTTCACAGGGACAAGGAAACAGATCGACAAGATGTGCGCTGACATCGAGGTGGTGAGCGCGCAGAAAACGTATTGGTTCCGCTTAGATGAAAATGGAGAGCTCGTCGGCGGCATCTCCAAGTTTGTGCAGGAGAAGAAAGCGGCGGTGATCGAAGCCCTCGGATTAAAGAATGGCAGCTTTGTGGCACTTGCCGCAGGGGATTTAAAAACTGCGCAAAAGACGTCTGGCGTCATCAGGAAAACGCTTGCCAATACCTTTGACGGCTATATGAATAAGGACAGCTACGAGTTCTGCTGGATTGTCGATTTCCCTATGTATGAGATTGGCGAGGAGTCCGGCGAGCTGGAGTTCTGCCACAATCCGTTCTCCATGCCGCAGGGCGGTGCGCAAGCGCTTGCGACGAAGGAACCGCTGGACATTCTGGCGTATCAGTACGACCTTGTGTGCAACGGCGTCGAGCTGTCGTCGGGCGCGGTCCGCAATCACGACCCGGAGATCATGATCAAGGCGTTTGAGATTGTGGGACTTGGCGAGGAGGACGTGAAGGCGAAGTTCCCCGCGATGTACAATGCATTCTGCTATGGCGCGCCGCCACACGCAGGCATCGCGCCCGGTGTGGACCGCATGGTCATGCTGATCGCAGGGGAGGAGAGTATCCGCGAGATTATTCCATTCCCGATGAACAAGACCGCGCAGGATGTCATGATGGGCGCGCCCGCGGCGGTGGACGAGCGGCAGCTAAGCGACGTGCATATCAGGATTGTGGAGGAGAAGAAGGAATCGTAAAATTTACTTGCTTTTTCGACAAAATTATGTTTTAATAATAATTGTCAGGGCAAACCCCTGACATATGGGTGGATTCCCGAGTGGCCAAAGGGGACAGACTGTAAATCTGCTGCTTTATGCTTCGGTGGTTCGAATCCACCTCCACCCAGTCTTTGTTGGAGGAATATCGGTTGCCGGTATTCCTTTTGTTGTGTATAGGCTCTGTTTGATGCAGCATAGCTGTAGAGCGGTATGGGGGAAACATGCGAGTCAGGAAACGAAAACGATTTCAATTTTTCATAGTATGGCTTCTTTTAGGGATTTTGCTGATTTTGTTTGCGGCAGTGTTGCTTCTGCGCCTTCGCGGCAGTGTGGCGCTAAAGCCAAGCAAGCTCGAGCTGCCTGCCCAAAGTATAACTGCATACAGGCAGGACGAGGCGGCGTGGGCTGATGATTTGCTGGGAGAGTCCTCTTATACGATGGCGTCCTCTGGCTGTCTTGTGACCTGCATTGCATCTGCGGTCAGCATGGAGAGGGGGACTGCCATCACGCCGGGCAGTCTGAATGCCATTTTTTCAGAGAATCATGTATATGACAGTGAGGGGAATATTCAGTGGGCGGCGTTGGAGGCGCTGGAAGGATTTACAGTCGATGTGGGGCAAGAGGTATCGCAGCCGGCGCTTGACACATGCCTTGCCGCGGGACATGCTCCGATTGTGCGCGTGCGGCTGCATGGGCTGGGCAGTTTTCATTATGTGCTGATTGTGGGCGCCGAGGCGGGGGATTATATCTGTATGGACCCGCTTGCCGACCGCCTGACAAAACTGTCTGATTATCTTGGCAGAGTTTATGCGGTGCGTGTGGTATCGTGCCGGCCATGATGGGAGAGAAAAAATTCATATTTTTTTTAGAATGAAGTTGTTCGTATTCAAAAAAAGGTTTATAATGGTATGTAAGACAGCCATACAGCAGTTTTGTATGGCTTGGCAATGCAGCATTGCATATAAAATGATATTTTAATGCGCAGATAATGAATGCGAAGAAGGAGGTTCCCATGATAAGAATCGGAATGTTAACAAGCGGCGGTGACTGCCAAGCGCTCAACGCGGCTATGCGCGGTGTGGCAAAAGGGTTGTTCAATGCAGGCAAAGAGGTTGAGCTCTTTGGCTTCCTCGACGGCTACAAAGGATTGATTTATGGAAAGTACAAGATGCTCTCGCCGTCAGATTTCTCTGGAATCCTGACAAAGGGCGGCACAATCCTTGGCAGCTCACGTATGCCATTCAAGAATATGCGTGACCCGGATGAAAATGGTCTGGATAAGGTGGAGGCGATGAAGCACAATTACTATAAGCTTTCGCTTGACTGTCTGGTAATCCTCGGCGGCAACGGCACACATAAGACAGCAAACCTTCTGCGCGAGGAGGGCTTAAATGTCGTGACACTGCCAAAGACCATCGACAATGACCTGTGGGGAACGGATATGACCTTCGGCTTCCAGAGCGCAGTTGATATCGCGACGCAGTGCATTGACCAGATTCACACGACGGCGGCTTCCCACGGACGTGTCTTTATCGTGGAGGTTATGGGACACAAGGTTGGCTATCTGACGCTGAATGCAGGAATCGCGGGCGGCGCTGACATTATCCTGATTCCAGAGATTCCGTATGACATCAACAAGATCATTAAGGCAATCCAGAAGCGGTCTGAGAGAGGCAGCAAATTCACGATTCTTGCGGTTGCAGAGGGTGCGATTTCCAAGGAGATTGCTGCACTTTCCAAGAAAGAGTATAAAAAGTACATGGCAGAGTACAAGTATCCGAGTGTCTCCTACGAAATTGCAGAGAAAATTAAGGAAAAGAGCGGCATGGAGGTGCGTGTCACGGTTCCCGGGCATACACAGCGCGGAGGAAGCCCCGACTCGTATGACAGGGTATTTGCAAGCAGGCTTGGCGCGGAGGCATCTAAGCTGATCTTAAAGGGTGAGTATGGATACATGGTTGGCTATCAGAACAGAGAGGTTGTGAAGGTGCCGCTGTCCGATGTGGCAGGCAAGCTCAAGATGGTAGACCCGGATTCAACCATCATCAAGGAAGCAAAGATGCTCGGCATCAGCTTTGGCGATTAAGTGAAAAATAGAACTCCGTCAAGGGGTTCTTTTTTTCACCTTCTTTTTTCGTTTACAAAGTCTGTCAATTATGGTAAATTATAAATAATTGAGTATTATAATAAGAAGAAAGGCGATGGCAACCAATGCAGAATAAAGGGAAATATTATATCACAACGGCGATTGCATACACTTCAGGCAAGCCGCATATCGGAAATAATTATGAAATTGTACTGGCGGACAGTATAGCCCGCTACAAGAGAAAAGACGGCTATGAAGTCTTTTTCCAGACAGGGACGGACGAGCATGGACAGAAGATTGAATTGAAGGCGGCGGAGGCGGGCGTGACGCCCAAGGCGTTTGTGGACAAGGTGGCAGGCACAATCCAAGGGCTTTGTGATCTGTTAAATATAGCCTATGACAAGTTTATCCGCACGACGGACACAGATCATGAGAGACAGGTGCAGAAGATTTTCAAGCGGCTGTACGAGAAGGGTGACATCTACAAGGGCGCCTATGAGGGATTGTACTGTACGCCGTGCGAGTCGTTTTGGACAGAATCCCAGCTAAAGGACGGCAAGTGTCCTGACTGCGGGCGCGAGGTCAAGCCTGCAAAGGAGGAGGCTTACTTTTTCAAGATGAGCAAGTATGCGGACAGGCTGATTGAGCATATCAACCAGCACCCGGAGTTTATACAGCCCGTCTCGCGCAAAAATGAGATGATGAATAATTTCCTGCTTCCCGGTCTACAGGACTTGTGTGTGTCGCGTACCTCTTTTAAGTGGGGGATTCCCGTGGACTTTGACGACCGACACGTCGTCTATGTGTGGCTGGACGCGCTCACGAACTATATTACGGGAATTGGCTATGACGCAGATGGAAACAGCACAGAGCAGTATCAAAAACTATGGCCTGCGGACCTGCATCTGATCGGAAAGGATATTATTCGTTTCCACACGATTTACTGGCCGATCTTCCTGATGGCGCTTGGCGAGGAGCTGCCGCATCAGGTGTTTGGGCACCCGTGGCTTTTGCAGAACAATGACAAGATGAGCAAGTCGAAGGGCAACATCATGTATGCAGACGATCTTGTTTCGCTGTTTGGCGTAGATGCGGTTCGGTATTTTGTGCTGCATGAGATGCCGTATGAAAATGATGGGTCGATCACGTGGGATTTGATGGTTGAGCGGCTGAACTCAGACCTTGCAAATACACTGGGAAATCTTGTGAACAGGACTATTTCGATGAGCAATAAGTACTTTGGCGGCGTGGTTGAGAACAAAGGCGTTGCCGATGAGATGGATGCCGATTTGAAAGCGGTTGCCCTTGGCGTTTATGACAAGGTGGAGTCAAAGATGGCAGAGCTTCGCGTTGCCGATGCGCTGACAGAGATTTTTAATCTGTTCAAGCGCTGCAACAAATATATTGATGAGACAGAGCCGTGGGCGTTGGCAAAGGACGAGGCAAAAAGGGATCGGCTTGCGACGGTTTTATATAATTTAGTCGAAGGGATTTCGATTGGCGCGGGACTGCTCGAGCCGTTTATGCCAGAGACGACACAGCGGATTATGAAGCAGCTCAACAGTGCAGTTCGTGACTTTGAGTCCACAAAGACGTTCGGCGTGTATCCGTCAGGCACGAAGGTGACAGAGACGCCAGAAATCCTCTTTGCGCGGCTCGACCAGAAAGAAATTGATGAAAAGGTGGCGGCGCTTGCGGCGCAGCAGATGGCGGAAGCCGGTGCGCAGCAGGAGACAGAAAATGACACAGATGTCACAAATTGCATTGATGCAGCGCCGAAGGCAGAAATCACATATGAGGATTTTACCAAGATGCAGTTTCAGGTGGGGGAGATTCTATCCTGTGAGGCAGTGCCAAAGTCCAAGAAACTTCTGTGCAGCCAAGTAAAAATTGGCTCGCAGGTAAAGCAGATTGTGTCCGGCATCAAAGCATTTTACAGTCCAGAGGAGATGGTTGGCAAGAAAGTGATGGTGCTGGTGAACCTCAAACCGGCAAAGCTTGCCGGTGTATTGTCCGAGGGAATGCTTCTGTGCGCTGAGGACGCAGATGGCAATCTTGCACTGATGACACCGGAGAAAACAATGCCGTCGGGTGCGGAAATCATGTAAGGGCAAAAAAAATGTGCTGAGCGGTTTCATGGTGCGCGGGGATATTAGAATGAGGAGAACTATGGAAAATCATAATGGAAATCAAAATGTAGGAAATTCTATACAGGCAATCCTGTTTGACTTGGATGGGACTCTTTGGAATGCAGTTGACGGGATTCACAAGACATGGAATCAGGTGGTGTCAAACCACCCGGAGTACAGAACGAATCCGATCTCGTTTGAGGAGTTGGAAGGCTGTCTTGGACTTCCGATGACAGAGATTGCGGCGCGTTTATTTTCAGGGACGACACCAGCACAGCAGCAGGCGCTGATGGACGAGTGCTGTGCAGTGGAGAATGCCTATCTTGCAGAACATGGCGGCATTCTTTATCCAAAGCTAGAGGAGACACTGCTGGAATTGAAGAAAAGGTACAAACTCTTTGTGGTGAGCAACTGCCAGCAGGGGTATATCGAGAGTTTTATCAAGGCACATCGGCTTGAAACGTGTTTTGATGACATGGAGTGCTGGGGGAATAATCTGCTTCCCAAAGGAGAAAATAACAAGCTTATCATGGAGAGAAACGGTGTGACGAAGGCCGTGTATGTGGGCGACACTGCGGGCGACGAGGAGTCCGCACGCGTGGCAGGGATTCCGTTTATCTTTGCAAAATATGGATTTGGAGAGCCGAAGGCGCCAGATTATGTATTGGAAGAATTTGCGAAGCTGCCTGCGCTCATGCAGCAGATTGAGCAGTTGTAGAAGCTATCGTGCGATTGGACAACGCAGAGGGGCAATCCGCATTCAGACAGCGGGAATGAAACGGATTGGAAAAATTGTGTGTGCGGGTACAGGCAAAGAGTGGAAATAAGGAGAGAGAAAATGAGTATACGTATAGGAATATTAGGATATGGCAATCTGGGGCGCGGCGTGGAGTGCGCGGTGCGGCAGAATGAGGATCTCGAACTTGCGGCAGTGTTTACGCGCAGGGACCCGGAGACGGTCTCGATTTTGACAAACACTGCAAAGGTGTGCAGGATTTCGGAGGTGGAGACGTGGAAGGACAAGATCGACGTGATGATTCTCTGCGGCGGCAGCGCGACAGATCTTCCGGCACAGACACCGGCGTATGTGAAGCATTTTAACGTGATTGACAGCTTTGACACCCATGCGCGCATTCCAGAGCATTTTGAAAAAGTGGATGCCGCTGCGAAGGAGAGCGGTCATATCGGCATTATCTCGGTGGGCTGGGACCCGGGAATGTTCTCATTGAACCGCCTGTATGCGAATGCGATTCTTCCAGAAGGCAGAGATTATACATTTTGGGGGAAGGGTGTCAGTCAGGGACATTCGGATGCCATTCGCCGAATTGAGGGTGTGAAAAATGCAAAACAGTATACCATACCAGTTGAAGCCGCGCTGGACGCGGCGCGTTCTGGCAGCAATCCAGAACTGACAACGCGTCAAAAGCACACGCGGGAATGTTTTGTCGTGCTGGAGGAAGGCGCTGACGCGGCAAAGGTCGAGGAGACGATCAAGACAATGCCAAATTATTTTGCTGACTACGACACGACGGTGCACTTTATCAGCGAGGACGAGCTGCTCGCAAATCACAGTGGGATTCCACACGGCGGTTTTGTGCTGAGAAGCGGCGTGACAGGCTGGGAGAAAGAGCACAAGCATTTGATCGAGTATCGTCTCAAACTTGATTCCAACCCGGAATTTACCGCGAGTGTGCTCGCAGCCTATGCGCGGGCGGCGCATCGTCTGTCACAGGAAGGACAGAGCGGGTGCAAGACTGTATTTGACATCGCACCGGCATATCTGAGTGCAAAGAGCGCGCAGGAGCTGCGGGCTTCCATGCTGTAAATAGAGACTTCGTTTAAGGTTCCGCGAACTTGTGGGTTTGCGGAACTGTTTTTTATGCACACGGACGCGCGAGAAGGCAAAAGGGGTTTCCCTTCTCGATTTGCACACGGGCATCAAAAGAAAAAATGTAAGTTGATTAAAAAAGTGGAAATATGAAGCAGTTGCAAAATTGTCTGAGCTATGCTATATTATAAGAGAAGTTAGATAAAACTAACTTATAACCTTTAAAAACTCGAATCATATACTATAATGAAGAAAAAGGGGGAAAATAGCATGGATATCAGCGTAGCGGCAGGGGTGATGATACCTTTTATCGGCACGACGCTTGGCTCGGCTATGGTTTTTTTCATGAGAAACCAGATAAATAAAAAGATTGAGAAATTGTTGATGGGATTTGCGGCGGGGGTGATGGTGGCGGCTTCAGTATGGTCGCTTCTCATTCCGGCAATCGACATGGCGGCAGAGCAGGGAAAGGTTGCATGGATACCGGCAGCAGTGGGATTTATTTTAGGAATGGCATTTTTGCTGCTTTTGGACAGTGTGATACCGCACTTGCATCTGGACACAGATAAACCAGAGGGCATGAAAACCAAGGTCAAAAAGACAACGATGATGGTGTTCGCTGTCACATTGCACAATATACCCGAAGGGATGGCAGTCGGTGTGACCTTCGCGGGAGCACTCTTAGGAGATACACAGATTACGATGGCGGGGGCGTTTACACTGGCGCTGGGCATTGCAATACAGAATTTCCCGGAGGGCGCGATCATCTCGATGCCGCTCAAAAGTCAAGGGACTTCCAAGAAAAGAGCGTTTGCTTACGGCTTGCTGTCAGGGCTTGTCGAGCCGGTTGGCGCGGTGCTGACGATTGTTCTTGCGGGATTGATCGTGCCAATGCTCCCATATTTTCTTGCTTTTGCAGCAGGTGCGATGATCTATGTTGTGGTGGAGGAGCTGATTCCAGAGTCACAGTCAGGTGAACATACAAACATCGGAACGATTGGTGTCGCAGTGGGATTTGTTGTGATGATGATTCTGGATGTGGCTCTGGGGTAATATGGTTATTGCTGCGGCAGAAATAATTCATTGTGTTTGTATCCGCTGCAAGCTTTTTTCAGCTTCATACTGCTGGCGGCGAGGAGAATACTGCTGACGCTGCGGGCTTTCTGCGGGCAGACGGCGATACAGCGCATACAGGAAATACAGCGGTGCGCATCGGTCTTGGAGGGGGAGTCCGTGTCAATTGCACCTACAGGGCACTCTTTTGCACAGAGACCGCATTGGGTGCAGGACTGACTTGCCTGAGGTTTGATGGGAACGCCGTTGTATTCACGGTAGGGCCGGTTTCCGGGCAGATTTAGGGGAGTTGATGGCGCGTCGGACGCAATATGTTCCCGGATAATTTGGGCAAATGAGGCGAGTTCTTTTTCGTCCTGCGCGTCTGGGCGGCTGGCGGCATACTGGCGCATGATGGAATGTTCTGCGATGGCGGCAACCGCAGCAGCACAGATAAATCCGCAGTTTGCCAGCGTATCTTGCAGCTCTGCAAAGGTATCATCATAAGCGCGGTTTCCGTACACGACGATGAGTATGGCGCGTGCGCTGTTTCCCTGCATCTGGCGAAGCCGCGATACCGCGCAGTCGGGAACGCGTCCACCGTAGGAGGGGACAGCGATGATGCAGATGTCCTCTGCATGAAATGAATACATAGAATAATCTTGGCTGCGGTCAGTGAGATCAATCAAGGTGCTCTGAGGGCAAAATGATTTCACAAAAATGTCCGCAGCTTTTTTCGTGCCGCCGGTGGGGCTGAATACAATCTGATATACTGACATGGTAAGGGATACTCCTTTCTTATGGGTTGCGGTGCAGTCGAACAGAGGAAATGTTTTCCTTCATTTGTATCTCTAACAGAATAGCACAATCACACGCATATTTCTATCAAAAATTCAATTAATTTCTTCCGCCCGCTCTCCGCCCACTGTATCGGCGTTATCTATTCGCCCATCTGTAAAAAGAGCTGCATATGCTCTTTTCGTTCGGTGGACTTTGATCGGCTGCTGAGAAAATATTACGAGAAATTCAGTTTTCAATCAGAATTGCCCGATGTATAATAAAAGCAGTGGAAGAAAATGTGATTTTTGAATACAACAGTGCAGACACATCAGTAGGAATTAGTATGTCTGAAACTAGAGGGAGGTTTATAAAATAATGAGTTCACAGTATGTTTGCAGAGAAAAAATTACTTGATCAGTCCTTTGACGACATTCGGGAGTATGAGTTTGAATAAAGATGCAGAAAGCCGAAAGAAGGCAGGAACAGGGAGGTATATAAGCGATAAAATGGATTGTGACATGATGTTCAACGAAGCGTTTCGTATAGAATCAACGCTTCGTATGTTCTAAATAGATTTTCTTTTTGATATACTGCGATCAAATATAGCAAAGGAGATTTATTGTATGGATCAAAAAAGAATCGGTGCATTTATTGCACGGTGCAGAAAAGAAAAAAATCTGACACAAATGCAGCTTGCCGAACTATTAGGGATTACCAATCAGGCAGTTTCCAAATGGGAAAATGGAAGAGGAATGCCAGAGGTGTCACTTTTACAGCCTTTGTGTAAGGTTCTGGGTATTAGTTTGAACGAGCTTTTTTCGGGAGAACATATATCGGCGGAGGAATACAAAGGAAAAGCGGAAGAAAATATTTCCAAACTTTTTAAAGAAAATGGTTGATTATCTCAAAAAAGCCTTGATTTACGGGCATACAAGCAGGATTTCAAGCTGAATTTACTACCAATTTACTACTTTTGAGGGAAAGAGCCTTGATATGCCGCCC
>ERZ808054.367-NODE-367-length-47242-cov-4.483749_pt1 | contig 47242 bp, 46 predicted proteins | sample MGYA00380201_ERZ808054 | MGnify/ENA primary metagenome ERZ808054 (study PRJEB31490, sample SAMN06133419) | mouse gut metagenome | isolation source: Z5_2 | host: mice | place: China: Chengdu | collected 2015-05 ...
TGGACCGGGACGGAGTGCTTACGGAGGAAAAGGGCTATATTGCCTGTATAGAGGATTTAAATATTTTCCCATATGCGGCGGAGTGCGTCGGAATGATCCATGAAAAAGGCTATTATGCAATTGTGGTCACAAACCAAAGCGGCGTGGCAAGGGGGCTTTTTACGGAAGATGAGCTGAAAGAAATGAATACTTATTTGATGCGTCAGACTGGGGTGGATGCGGTGTATTACTGTCCCCACCACCCGGAAGGGAAGGTGGGAGCTTATCGGATGGCATGCCGCTGCCGGAAGCCGGAGACGGGAATGTTTGAAGAGGCCTGCCGGGAGTTTGATATTGACATGGAACATTCTTATATGGCAGGTGACCGGGCAGGGGATATTTTGGCAGGAAAAAAGGCAGGAATCAAGACTGTTCTGGTGGAATCAGGCTATGGGACAGCAAGGCTAGAGCAAGAAGTTGCGGCGGATTATGTGATGGAAGATTTGCGTAATTTGATTGATATATTGTGAAAGTGCAGGGAGGAAGTTATGCGGTATTTCAATACAGAAGGGGTGTGCAGACCGGATGTTCATTATATGGTACGGCTTGATGACCGGCTTGACAAGATCAAGCGTCTGTATGTGGACCGGGGAAAATATTTTGTCATTAACAGAGGCAGACAGTATGGAAAGACAACCACGCTTAAGGCTTTGGCTGAGTACCTGAAAGAGGATTATGTGGTCATTGCGATGGATTTCCAGATGATGAGCACGGCGAACTTTGCAAATGAGAGGACGTTTGCCTGTAAATTTATCGGACAGGTAGAGAATTCCTTTTCCAGAAAAAGAGAATTGCTGGAGGCGCTGGATACGGATGCCCTGCATGATTTTGCTTCTCTGAAGATGGATGAAAACATTTCCATAGATGTGATGTTTGAGGGATTGAGCAAGATATGTGAAACCTCGAAGAAACCTGTCGTCTTGATGATTGATGAGGTGGACAGTGCGTCCAATAACCAGGTTTTTATTGACTTTCTTGCACAGCTTAGGGGATATTATCTGGACAGAGAAAATCAGCCCACATTTCATTCCGTGATTCTCGCAGGAGTATATGACATTAAGAATCTGAAATTAAAGCCGAGACCGGACGAAGAACATCAGTACAACAGCCCATGGAATATTGCGGCAAACTTTGATATGGATATGAGCTTTTCGGCTGGTCAAATAGACGAAATGTTAAAGGAATATGAGGCGGACCATCATACTGGAATGAAGACGGAAGCAGTTGCGGAAGAAATCTATCAATATACTTCGGGATATCCTTATCTGGTGTCGGCGATCTGCAAGATTCTGGATGAAACTCTTCCGGAAAAAGATGCGCTCTTGGCTGGCAGCAGTATTTGGTCTAAAGAAGGAGTCGCAGAAGCGGTCAGCCTTCTTTTAAAGATGAGCATACCATTGTTTGACAGCATGGCCAAACAGCTGGATGCATATAAGGATATGCGGAAAAAGATAGAGGAAGCCGTTTATCGGGGAAAAAGAATTCCGTTTATTCCGACTGAAAAATCCATAAATCTGGGACTTATGTTCTGCTTCCTGAAAGAAGAGAATGGATATGTATTTAGTGCTTGAAAAATTTGTGGAATATTTCCATGACATTTACAATGAAAGTGATGCGGAATTTGTTGAAAGCTATGGGCGGAAATTTTTTCTCCTATATCTGAAACCCATCATTAACGGCACAGGCAATTATTATATTGAAGCGCAGACCAGGGACGCAAGACGTACAGACGTGGTGGTGGATTATCTGGGCGAACAGTTTGTGATTGAGATGAAGATCTGGCATGGAAACGAGTACAATGAACGAGGGGAGAAGCAGCTTGCGGAGTATCTTGACTATTATCACCAAAAGAAAGGCTATATGCTCAGTTTCAACTTTAACAAGAAAAAGGAAACAGGCATGAAGGTGATAACGCTTGGTGATAAGACGATTGTGGAGGCGGTTGTGTGATATGGCAAGGACAGTAAGTATAGGGAATCAGGATTTTGAAAAAATCAGGACAAATGATAATTTCTATATTGATAAGACGGATTTTATCCGGCAATGGTGGGAATCTGCTGATGAGGTAACGCTGATTACCCGTCCACGGCGATTCGGGAAGACTTTGAATATGAGCATGCTGGAGAAATTCTTTTCAGTGAAGTATGCCGGGCGGAGCGATTTGTTCGAAGGGCTTTCTATTTGGCAGGAAAAATCCTCTGATGGGGATTATAAATACCGTCAAATTCAGGGAACATATCCGGTTGTTTTCATAAGCTTTGCAAATGTGAAAGAAATTACGTACTCAAATGCCAAAAAGAAAATATGCCAGATTATTACGAACCTTTACAACCAATATGATTTTCTCCTAGACAGCGGGAAACTGAATGATAAAGAAAAAGAATATTACCACGATGTTTCGGCTGATATGGAAGACTATATTGCAACAGATTCCCTGAATGCCTTATCAAACTATTTGATGAAGTATTATGGGAAAAGAGTAATCATACTTTTGGATGAATACGATACGCCCATGCAGGAAGCTTATGTGCACGGATACTGGGAAGAAATTGTTGCCTTTACCAGAAGCCTGTTTAATTCTGCGTTTAAAACAAACCCTTATCTGGAACGTGCTATCATGATAGGAATTACCAAGATTAATAATGAATCCATCTTTTCATATTTAAATAACGAAGTGATAACAACAACGTCCAGTAAATATAGTGATTGCTTTGGCTTTACGGAAGAAGAAGTTTTCAAGGCACTTGACGAATTTGGGTTATCGGATGATAAGCATCAGGTAAAGGAGTGGTATGATGGGTTTGCGTTTGGGGAGAAAAAGAATATCTATAACCCATGGACAATTATCAATTATCTTGACGAACGGAAGGTAGGGACTTACTGGGCAAATTCCAGTTCCAACAGCCTTGTTGGCAAACTGATCCGTGAGGGCAGTTCGGAGATCAAGCAGACCTTCGAGATGCTGTTGAATGGAGAAACACTTCATATGGAAATAGATGAACAGATCGTCTATAATCAGCTGGCTTCCAAAAAGAATGCGGTCTGGAGCCTGCTGCTTGCCAGCGGTTATCTGAAGGTTGTCAGTGCAACATTTACAGAGAGGACCGGACGTACTTATTATGAGCTGGCGCTGACCAACAAGGAAGTCCGTATCATGTTTGAAATTATGATCCAGGACTGGTTTTCCGGGAATGATGCTTATAACTATTTCATCAAAGCATTGCTGCTGGGTGATCTGAAAGCAATGAATAAGTATATGAATAAGGTGGCAGAGGAGATGTTCAGCAGCTTTGATGCAGGAACGAAGCCTTCCGAAAAGGAGCCGGAGCGGTTTTACCATGGGTTTGTGCTTGGGCTGATGGTAGAACTGGCGGACAGATATGTGATCACATCCAACAGGGAGAGCGGTTTTGGCAGATATGATATCATGCTGGAACCCCGGACAAAGGAATACAAGGCAGTCATTATAGAGTTTAAGGTGCAGGATTCGGATGAAGCAGAGCTGGCTGATACCGTGAAGGAAGCGCTGCGGCAGATCGAGGAGAAAGATTATCAGGCGAATCTGGTCGCAAAAGGGGTACCGGAGGAGGATATCAGGAAGTATGGGTTTGCCTTCTGCGGGAAAAAGGTGCTGATTGGCAGCTGACCATAAATATAGAATTTGGAAAACGGTTGAAGTATAAAGTTTTGATGGTTTAGTGGCTGGCAAAAAGTATAGGCATGAAGGTAACGGCAGAACAGTTATCAGATATCCTTGACACATATATAGTATTAACAGATGTTCGTTTGGTAAAAAATAGTCTGGGGATAGGAACATTCGAAGGAATCATAGATAACATATCTAAAAATGAGATAAGAATCACAAAGCCTCATTCAACACTTATTTATAATGATTCATTTGAAAGGGAGGACTATTGTGAATACGAATGATACGATAATAGGGGTGGTCGAAAGGGGATCTTTCCATTTCCCAATAGAATATGATATTTTCTGAAGATAACCGAGTATTTCTATTTGCAAAGAAGAGTTCACCTACAGCAGATGTAGAATTAGATGTAGCGATGACAGAATTAAGGGAGCAATTAGATCTGCTAAATGAATAAGTGTGCAATGTGAAATCCTTACTTACATCTAAAGATTAAATTATTTATGCCGATATATTTACAGAAGTAGTTCAGGAAGAATGTAAAAGTTGCATGGATGCAGAAATAAGACAGCATAGAGCCTGTTATTGCATTTGATGCGATAATGGGCTTTTTTAATGTACAGGGGTGGGAAGGAAGTTTGCTGCCAAGGCAGCACGCGCCCTGCGAGGTGAGTAGGGAGAAAATCTTCCCTGCTCGATTGTATAATTTTGGAGGAAAAAGCATGGTTTCATTAGTGACTGGAGGATGCGGATTTATTGGATCCCATATGGTGGACAGGCTTCTTGCGGAAGGGCATACGGTAAGGGTGATTGATAACTGGACAACAGGCAGACCGGAGAATCTGGATCATCAAAAGGGGAATCCCAATCTGACAATATATCATATGGATATCAGGAACAAGGAAGAAATCGAACCAGTATTCAAGGGGGTAGACTATATCTTCCATTTTGCGGCATTGGCAGATATCGTTCCGTCCATTCAAAGACCATGGGATTATTATTCATCCAACGTATTAGGAACTTATAACGTGGTGGAATGTGCGAAAGATGCAGGAATCAAGAAGCTGGTATATGCGGCTTCCTCTTCCTGCTATGGTATTTCGGATGAGTATCCGACTAAAGAAACGGCAGGCAGAGATCAGACCACAGTATCCTTATGCTTTGACAAAGAGACTGGGAGAAGAGACTGTGCTGCATTGGGGGCAGGTATATGGATTGCCTGTAGTAACCTTGCGGCTTTTTAACGTGTATGGAACTAGGTCAAGGACATCAGGAACCTATGGGGCAGTGTTTGGGGTATTTCTGGCACAGAAACTGGCAGGAAAGCCTTTTACAGTTGTGGGAGACGGAAACCAGACCAGGGATTTTACCTATGTGACGGATATTGCAGATGCTTTTTATACTGCGGCTATGTCGGATGTGGTGCAGGCTACCTTTAATGTAGGGAGTGGAGGCACTTATTCTGTAAACAGGCTGTGTGAGCTGCTTGGCGGGGAGATTACCCATATTCCGAAAAGACCCGGGGAACCGGACTGTACCTTTGCAGATACAAGCAAGATTGAAAAAGGTCTTGGATGGAAAGCAAAAGTCAGCTTTGAAGAGGGCGTGCAGAAGGTGTTGGATAATATTGATTATTGGAGAGAAGCGCCAGTGTGGACACCGGACAGTATTGGGGTGGCTACGGAGGATTGGTTTAAATATTTAGGAAAATGATGTGAGGCATAGTCCGCCGTTACTTGAAATGTAGCGGAGGATTTTTACTTTTAACATAAGGAACTGAATTGATAAGATGAATCAAGGCAGAAAAAGAGGTGTAAGTTTTATGGATTCTGCTATAATACAAGTAAAAATATTGATAAGTTATGGATTGAAAGCTTCTGAGATTACACAATAATGGCAATAGGTAAAATTGAAAAGAGAGATATCAAGAGTGAGGTGAAACTGTGAAAAATAAATTCTTCACAGACAAATTTGTGCTGATGCCCAGATTTGCAGGTGTTGGCAGCATGGAGGACTATTATGTCAACATTACAATTGGAATTTATGGAAACTATAGAAGGGCTGTCAGATGATACCATGCGGATTTTATTGGAAGTGATAAAGCAGGTTGTGCTTCCGCTGGATAATAAAGAGAATATTGGTAATTCATCTGAAAATGAGAGCAAACCACGCAGGATGGGCAGCTTAAAAGGACAGAGACTTATTTCAGAGGGATATGATATAGATGAATGCAATGGTGAAATTGCAAAAATGTTTGGAGTAGAATGATCCCTTTGACCGTCTTTTGATTTGCCAGTCAAAGTCAGAAGGAATGAAATTTCTTACACACGATGCATTACTTTCTGATTATAATGAAGAGAGTGTTATATATGTTTGATAGGTAGAAATGTTATGACGAGGTCGCCATTGTTGTTCTGTGAATTATTCAGACTAAAGGAAAAAAATATTATGCCGATATATTTACAAGAGTAGTTCAGGAGGAATGAAAAAAGTTGCATGGATGCAGAAATAAGACGGTAGAGGGTCTGTTATTGCATTTGATGCGATAGCAGGCTTTTTACTTTATAGAAATTTCTTTCTGTTTGTTGTGGAAAAGATGGGATTTTTCCCGATGTAGGAATAAATGTGGCAATAACCGGGTATCTAAAGAAGGGCTGCTGTTTCTTATGACAGTGCAATATTGCGAAAGGTCGGTTTGATATTGGCATAGAACCTTTTTTGTAAGTGTAAGCTTTAATTTTTAAGAAAGGCTTGTTTCATTTAGGAAAGTAGTCGGAAAGACTTTCTGGAGATAAGTATGGTTAAAATTGTTTTACGATTTTCTAGAAGTTGTCCTTAGAGGAAGCCCTTCCATAAGGAGACGGTGGATGTGTGGGGTTCGCTTAGAAGATTGCTGGAAGTGTGGGGAACATAGATGAAGTCGAGAAAAAAGTTGTAGTCGACGAAAATTTAGACAAGTAAAATATGTGGCTAATTAGTGAAGGTATACTACTAATAGGGGTGGGAAAATGAAATGATAAAATATGATTTGTGGATGAGCGACATAGTATTTTTTGATAATAAAATTTTTTTTTCGGCAGGTCAATTTAATGGGCTGTTTAAAGTAGATGTAAAAGGTGGAAAGGCGGAATTTATAGCTACTTTTCCGAAAGAATCAAGATTAAAAGCCAGGTTACATAGTGTTGCTATAATATATAAGGATGAAATAATATTTTTTCCAGATTTATCTAATTATATCACTTTATATAATGTAAGAAATAACACTTTTGTAAACATTAGATATCCAATTAAAAGCCAAAATGATGCAATGAAGTATTGTCCCAAAATCGTATCCGGAATTTTAATTGATAGTTGTGTATATGCTTTTAGTGCAAAAGATCCATGTATCATTCGTTACAATTTTGAAACTAAGGAATTAAAAGTTTATGATGAGTGGTCCGAAGAATTTAAAGCGTATGGGTATAGAGAAAATATAAGTTATTTTTGTCGTGATATATGTTTACAGGGGAATTCCATATTAGCAAAAACATATCAGAATAATGTCATAGTTGAGTTTGATTTAGTAACAGAGAAAATGTTTTTTCATCAAATAAATGAGCGGACATCAATTGTTTTATGCAGTGATGCTGATAATATTTATTTTCTTAAAAAAAACGGAATAAGCATTTATAGGTGGGATGGACATAACTTATTTAAATGTGCTGAACAAAGCAGTATTGTTATGGATATAAATGTAAGATATCAATGTAGTGCATGTTTAAAAGATGAGTTGTGGTTTTTCCCATTTGTACATGATTCTATTTTGGTTATCAATAGTAAAAATGGAAAAGTTAAAAATTTAGATGTATCTAATATAAGAACAAAAAAGGAAAAAGAAAATGTTTTTTTAGGTGCAGTTTGGTTTAGAAAAATTTATGATAAAAAACTATTTTTTATGCCAGTGTTGGAAAACAGGATATGTTGTTTTGCAAATAGTACTGAAAAAGTTTCGAGTATTGAAATATATACTGATAGATTGGAGGTCAATAGATACTTATTTCAAGAAAGGAATTTTGGCAGCTTACAAAAAGTAATAATAGAAAGAGATTCATTGTGGGGAGAGACACTTATAATGGATGATTTTTTAGATCTATTAGTATTAAGCAATATTAAAAAAGTAAATGGTAAAAAAAATGAAATAAAAGTGGGAAAAGAAATTCACAAAATTTGTTCTACTTTCTGAGAGGAAAAATGAAATATGAAAAAAATTTATATTTTTGGAGCAGGAAATAATGGTAAAAAATTATTGGCTTATTTAGAAAGGGTGGGAAATCAAGAAGTTACAGCTTTTATTGATAATAATATTCAAAACGTGGAAATAGATGGGTTGGAATGCATTAGTGTTGAAGAGGCAATAAGAAGAGGTGCTCAAAGTGAGATTATTTTTGTGTCACCAGAAAAAAGCTATGACATTGAAAAACAGTTAGAGGACAATGGGTTTAAATGTGTATTTTGCACAAATGAATGGATGCATAAAAAAGAATTCTGTTTTCCTATTACTTTAAAAAAATCGGATTATTGTAGAGTAAAGCCATTTAATCATTATGAATCACCATATCCAGATATAAAAAAAGTGCATGAAAATGAAAAAGCGTTTTTTGATATAAAAAAAGAAATTTTGGATATTGATTTTAACGTAGATAACCAGTTTGAATTAATTGATCAGATGAAAAATTTGGATTTACCACAGTGGGAAAATAGTGACAGAAATAAGGATTATAGGTATTTTTATACTGATCAATGGTTTGGGAAGGGCAGTGCAGATGCACTATTTTATATGATTAGAATTTTACAGCCTAAAAAAATAATTGAGGTGGGATCAGGATTTTCAACGGCTGTTATGTTAGATGCGAATGAATATTTTTTTAATAATTCGATAGAAATTGTTTCTATTGAACCTCGTGCAAATAGATTAAAATCAATATTGAAATCAACTGATAATATAGAAATTTATGAAAAAGAAGTTCAGGAGATGCCAATAAGTCTTTTTTTAACATTGAAGGAAAATGATATATTGTTTATTGATTCGTCACATGTTTCTAGAATAGATTCTGACGTTAACTTTTTGTTTTTTGAAGTATTACCTAGATTAAAAAAGGGCGTTTACATTCATTTTCACGATATATTTTATCCGTTTGTTTATCCTAAAGAGTGGGTTTATGAAGGACGTGCGTATAATGAGATGTATATTTTGCGTGCCTTTTTAATGAATAATGACAAATATGAAATAAAATTATTTGGACATATGTTGGAGTGCGAGTATAGAAATAGAATCCCAGAAAAATTACGTGGTTGTGGGGCAGGAAGTTTATGGATTAGAAAAAAGGGGTGATTATTTATGCAATATAATAAAAAAAATATATTAATATGGGGAGCTGGAATACAGGGGGAAAAAGTATGTCAATTATTTGATCAGAATAACATGTATGAAGTGGTTGCCTTTGGCGATAATAATGAAATGCTTTGGGGGGAAAAAAAATGTGGTAGGATTATTATAGGACCAATGGAGTTAAAAAGATTTCAAAATTTAGATGTTATATTTGTTGCATCAGTAGCGGCAAAAGAAATAGAAAGGCAATTGAAAGAGATTGTTGATGTTCCGATATTTGATAATGTTAATGATTTGATATTTCAAAGAATGGCAATAGATATATCGGGTTGTTGTAACGCAAAATGCAAGTGGTGCGTTACAGGACGAAAAAATAGGCAAGCGCAGGAATGCTGTGTTCAATTTATGACATTTGCAGAATTTGCTAAATTGTATAATCATTTGTTCGAAAAAGGAATAATCGGAAAAAATACAGACATTATGTTATATAATTGGGGAGAACCTTTGCTTAATAAGGAATATGATTATATAATAGAGTTTTTGTCAGATCAAGGACAGACATTTTCAGTTAGCACAAATGGATCAAAAGTTAATTTGTTAAAGAAGGAAAATGCATATAAAAATTGTAAGACATTCATTTTTTCTATGTCTGGTTTTTCTCAGGAAGCATATGACCGAATACATGGATTTTCATTTGAAAAAATTAAGAAAAATATTGAAATGATTTGTACGAATTTAAGGAATTTAGGCTTTGAGGGTACTGGAATACTATCATATCATGTGTATAAATTTAATGTACATGAGATTGGAAGTGCGCATGAATTTGCTGAGTCAATGGGATTGCGTTTCTATCCATACTATCCATATTTTGCAGGGAATAGTATGATGGAAGAATACTTAGAAGGACGAATGGAGAAAAAAATAAAAGAAGAGGCAGAACAAGATTTATTTTTGTCACATGTAAAGGAGCTTTTAAAACAAAGACCTTTAAATTATCATTGTTTTTTAGAGAATATTATATGTATAGATTGTGAAAGCCAATTAACATTATGTTGTGCAAGTGATAATGGTTGTAAGGATTTCATTTGGGGTAATATTTATGATGTAAATTCGTTTGAAGAGTTGAAACTAAAGCGTCAGGAAATATTGAAGTGTCAAACATGCCAAAAATGTAGATTATTAGGGATTGACTACTGGATGGAACATAATCCTGTTTATGTAAAGGAGAGTGCATTAATCTCATGAAAAGTAAAATAATGTCGATTTATTTTCCGCAATTTCATGTAATTCCTGAAAATAATGAGTGGTGGGGAAATGGTTTTACAGAATGGGTAAATGTAAAAAGGGGAAAAGCTCTTTATTTTGGGCATTATCAACCTAGAGAGCCGTTAAATGATAATTATTATGATCTGTCAGATGTGAAAGTACTGGAGAAGCATGCAAGAATGGCAAAAAAAGTTGGAATTAGTGGATTCTGTTTTTATCATTATTATTTTTGCGGAAGAAAATTATTAGAAAAACCGATTGAGGATTTTAGAGATTATTCTAAAGTAGATTTTCCATATTGCCTGATTTGGGCGAATGAATCATGGGTTCGTAGGTGGTATGGGGCAACCACAACTAAGGAAGTATTATTGAGTCAAAGATATGGAGATGAAGAAGAATGGGAAAAACATTTCTATTACTTGTTAGATTTTTTTAAGGATGAGCGTTACATTAAGATTAATAATAAGCCATTATATATTATATATATTCCCCAAGATATACGTTATAGAAGGGATATGTTGTTCATGTGGAAAAAGTTGGCTAGAAAAGAGGGATTTGATGGTTTATATATTATTGCAATGAATACATCGCATGGAAAAGCGGATAAGAGTGATATATATGATGCATATATGGATTTTGAACCATTAGTAAGTTTATTTGGAGATGATACTTCATGGAGAAAATATTTATTAAATATAAAAAGTAAATATCAAAGTTTGGTCAATGGAGAAAAAAATTGGAACAGCAGGTTTTTACTGAAAAATGATTATACTTATTCCTATTTATGTAAATTTATAGAAAAAAAAGCGTTGATGAATGATGATAAAACATTTTCAGGCATTTTTTCAGGATGGGATAATACACCTAGAAAAGATGAAGCTGGAATTATAGTTCGGGGGAGTAATCCATATAAGTTTGAAAAACATATTTTGAATATGTTGCGGATATCCGAAAAACGTAGAAAGAAATATATATTTTTGAATGCATGGAACGAATGGTCTGAAGGTGCATATGTGGAGCCAGATAAAAAATATGGATATGCATATCTAAAAGCATTGAAGAGTGCTCTTTTAAAATATAATGAGGAGTAAATGTACAAAATGGAACAAATCATAATTTATGGTGCAGGTAAGATAGGAAAGCAATATTACGATTTTTTTAAGTTATATCATATGGAGAACTTGATATTTGCATTTTGTGACAGGAATTATAAATTAATAGACAAGATAGATTCTATTCCAGTTTACGCATATGGTCAATTAAGAAACAAGGAACTAACATTTATAATTGCAGTAGCAGAGGATGAGGATATACGCAAACGACTTTGCGAAGATGGAAAGTCATATTATAATAATCTCGCTAGTTGGATTAAGGATTGTCATAGGGATGATTCGGAAAGAATAAGGATGTGGCTTACTTATAAAAAGTGGGAAAATATAATGGTGGAAACGGAAGGTATTTTAGATAATCTTGATAAAGAAATTCATGGGGCGGTGCAGGAATTAGGATTAGATGAAGCTGTAAAAGTATATGGAGGATTTTGCTCATGTTGTATGCGAAAGACAATTTTTGTTTCACATCATTATTGGCTTAGAGATCATTATAAATGTATATTTTGCAATAGTATACCCAGACAAAGGGCTTTAATGAGGGTTTTAGAAAAAGAGATGCCAGAGTGGAGAAAAATGAAAATCCATGAAAGCTCACCGAGTGGAAGTAATTTTAATACTTTTAAACAGCAATGTAAGGATTATTCTTATTCATATTGGTATAATTCAAAAGCATTAGGTGAGCCATTAGGTAAAAATGTCACAAATCAAAATTTAGAGGAGCTTTTGTTTGAAAATGAGTCATTTGACATATTCATAACACAAGATGTTTTGGAGCATGTAGATTATCCGAAAAAAGCTTTGATAGAAATAAACAGGGTGTTAAAGGTAGGTGGAGTTCACATATTTACAACACCGATATATCCGTTTGCGAAAACAAGGGCAAGAATAGAAATGAAAGGCGGTTTTAGAAAAAGTATATTACCTGAGATTTATCATGAGAATCCTATTTGCGGAAAGGGTGCTTTGGTAACTTATGATTGGGGGGGGATTTTCTTAAGATGGTGGATGAATTGACTGGAATGGAGTCGATGATAGTAGAGTTCCCTAATAGCAAAGAAAACTTTGAAAATGGGTTAGAAGGGGATTTTTTGCAAGTAGTAGTATCAAAGAAAGTTGAAAAGTAAGTCCAGCGGTGATATGTCAAGTATAAAGTGAAAAGTTTTTTGGGACTTTTTCATATCATTTGCTGAAAAATGGGTGCACTTAACAGACCCTGCGATTTCCGATTTTTGAAGCAGGGCATTCACCAGCAGAACAGACTTCTATTCTGCTGCCCGATATAAACGATTGTCTTTCAGCAGCCGAAAGACTAACCGCACAAATTTACGGGCAGTTAATGCGAGTGCACGTTTGTGCTGGCACCTGTTTACCTCTTTATATTTGAGGTGGTAGAAGTCGCTGTATTCCTTGTCGCATCTTACAAGTGAAAATGCTGCTTCACACAGATAATGCTTTAAAAATCGGTTGCCGGATGGAATAAGCCTTGTAACTTCGGCCTCAAATCCACTGGACTGGTATTGTTTCCAGGCAAGGCCTGCATATTTGGCAAGTGCAGCCTGATTGTCAAAACGGTTGATGTCACCAATTTCAGCCATGATTCCGGCTGAGTATACAGGTCCGATCCCGGGAATGGATATCAATACGTTTGGCAAGAGTTCCATCTGGGCTTTAACAGCTTTATCGAACTCTTTGATCTGGGATTCCAATGCCTTCATGGAGGTTATGGATATGGAAAGCACCTGGTTTACAGAATCATTAACCGTTTTGGGCAAACGGTAAGAACTGCGGGCAGCTTTCTGGATGGCTTTGGCTACTGCACCAGGATCAGGGAAACGGTTCTTTTCTTTTTCAATGATGAAGTCAGTAAGATCATGCAAGTCCATATTTGCCAGTGCTTCTGCGGATTCAAATTCATCGTAGACAGCAAGGGCAGTTGTACTAAAGGCATCGCTGAATACCTTCTCCTGTGTCATGGCAGAATACTTCTTGAACAGCACATTTATAAATCTTTGCTTTTCTTTCGTGAGGTTCTGGACAGCAAAGTAACGTGCCCGTGTGAGGTTTTGGAGAGCTTTATAACGATAGCCCCCCATATATACCTCTTTGTTGATTCTGCCGAAACGCAGGCAGTCAGCAATGACAAAAGAGTCTGCATAATCATTCTTTGGAAGGTCATTGTAAGTATCATGAAACTTTTTGACCTGCTTAGGATTGAGGACATGGATCTTTCTGTTAAACGGTGCCAGAGTGGCATCTTCCCTTAAAAAATATACCAGGTTGTCGCCATAGACATTGGTTGCTTCAAGACCTATAAAAACAGTATCAAGGGAATGTGAAGTTAAAGCAGAATGGATTCTTTTTACCAACTGGGCAGAACCCCCATGTGAGTTGGCAACAGAAAAGCAGCTGTGCTTGTCACCATTTGGAAGCATTAAATAAGCGACATTGGATTTGCTGCTTACATCAATACCGACGTAAAGTGTGTTCATTGTAATCACCTTCTTTCGCTGTAGATTAAATTAAAGTATTCAATCGGCTTGGTAAAACCCATGACCATGGAGCATCGACACCCTCGCATATAAGAATCCGGCTTAAGATGGACAGATGCGAAACCACACTGCCAGATGGTAGTCCATGTACTTAAGCAAACAGCCAGCCGGTTTGAAGCTAACTTCCATGTCAGGGGAACAGACTTAAAATGAAGCAACCATTACTGGTTCAACAAGGAGAGAAAGAACTATTACCTGATTGATACTAAGGAACAATTATATCATGGGTTTTACTAAGCCGATTGAACGAAAAATTATTTAGTTATCAAGGTACACTTTATGTATCTAAAAATATTATACGAGGGGATAATGAAGATGAAAAAATATATTTTTAATATGTTGACATTTTTTGGGGGAATATTAACAGGAATGTTTTGTACAATGAGGTTTGCGGAAACTGAGTTAAAGAAAGAGAGACAGAATGTGAACAATATAAGTCAAATTTCGTCTAAGCATTTTGAGTTGTTTATGTTAATGAATCAATGGGTGAAAGTAAAGCAGAAGGGAGAAAATATTGGCGATTATTTGGAGCGAAGAGGGTACAATAGAATAGCCATTTATGGTATGAGTTATGTTGGGGATTCATTAGTGAGGGAATTGAAAAAATCGAATGTACAAGTATTATATGGCATTGATCAAAAAGCGGATACACAAGGAATAGACATTGATGTTGTAACGATAGAGGACACATTGAAAATGGTAGATGCTATTGTTGTAACTGCTGTCACTTATTATGATGAAATTAAGAAAGCATTGGGCAAGAAAGTTGACTTTCCAATCATTTCATTAAGAGATATATTATATGATATTTGAGGGGAACGTTTATGGAGAAAGTAAAGGGGAAAAATGTAGTAGTGATAATATTGAATTATATTAATTATTTTGAAACTATTGAATGCGTGGAAAGCGTTTTAAATCAAAATTATACAAATTATAATATTCTTATTGTTGATAATGGATCTAATAATAATTCATTTAGTTATCTTTTTAAACAATATAAGAATAATGCAAAGGTTACAGTTATTAGATCAAGAAAAAATTATGGTTTTGCCAAGGGAAACAATATTGGAATATGTTATGCAAAAAAAAAGTTTAATGTAGATTATGTAATGTTACTTAATTCTGATACCATAGTGGATGACAGGGAATATCTTAGTAAAATGGTTGGCGCAGATAAAGAAGGAATAGGAGTTATAGGGAGTAAAATTATTAATTCTGATAATAAAGAAGTATATTGGAATCAATATGTGACTTTTCCGGCAACATTGTTATATTATTTGATGCTTATAGCCATTTGCGGAGAACATCCTTTATATCAGGTTTTATTTAAGACGATATTAACAAAATGTAAATCTACGAATATCATTGAAGGTTCTGCGTTGATGTTAACACCAACTTACTTTCAGTATTATGACTATCTTGATTCGAGAACATTCTTATACTGTGAGGAGGAATTATTGTATTTGCGCTGCAAAAAGAAGATGATGAAAATGCTATTGAATAATAATGCATGCGTATATCATAAATATGGACGGTCATCTCGAGAATTGCATGATAATAACAAAAAAGGATTTTATAGTTATTTGAAATCTTCTTATAAGTTTGTTGTGTGGGAAAGCATAAAAATGATTTTTAGTAGACCGAAATTTTGGGGGGATGATAAAGTGTTAATATCAGATATATGATAACATTGTTTTCAGAAATATTATATTTATTAGCAAATTATAAATTTATGGACTAATAATAAATGAAAGGAGTAAGTTGTTTTTATAAACATCGTATAAGTTAAAATGAGTGATAGTAGTATTGTTATTTATGGGGTGGGGGAATATGGAAAAAAGTTATATCATTTTTTTAAGATGTTAGGTAATAAAGTCAATTATTTTTGTCAAACATATTTTTCTGGTGAAAAATATTATGATGGAATAGAAATTATAGACTTTTCTAAAATGTCGAAAATGAAAGGAAATATAATTGTCCTAATTGCAATTTATGATAAGCAGATAAGTAATTTTGTCAAAGAACAAATTCTGCATTTAAATCGTAGCAATATATACATATATGAATTTGGTGATTTTATTAATAACAATAATATAAGTGCTGGTGAAGAAAGTAATGCTTGTTATTGTAATATATGTGGTAAAAGAATTGAAAGATTTTTACCTGCTAGGTGGCCGGGAAAAGAGTTATTCGAAAAATACCATGTAATTGGAGGAGGTGGATATAGGGATAACATATATTGCCCAGTGTGTAAAAGTACTGAACGAAGAAGATGGCAATATTGGATATTGGTTCATAATACTGATATATTGAAAAAGAAATGTTCTGTGTTACACATTGCTCCTGAACCGGAAATTAGTCCTAAAATAGAAACAAATGAACAATGTGATTATTATACAGGGAATATTGTGCCAGGTGCAATGTATATTGTGGATGTTACCAATATTCAATTTAGGGATAATTATTTTGACTATATTATAATGCATCATGTGTTAGAGCATGTTGAAAATCAAGAAAAAGCCATTTCTGAGTTGAAAAGGGTCTTAAAGCCAAACGGAGAGATTATTTTATCATTTCCCATTTGTACTGATATAGATACATATGAAAATCCCGATGTGCATACTGAGAAAGAACGTTTGAGAGAATATGGGCAAAAAGATCATGTTAGACTTTATGGGAAAGATTATAAGGAGATATTAAAGCAATATGGTTTAAATATAAAAAAGGTTTATTCTCCTCAGAATGAATGCAGCGAAGAAGAAATATTTAGATATGGATTTGCATCGGATGATATTATATTGATATGTAGTAACTAAGAAATATAATGAAAAGAAAACAGGATTCCGAATTGTTCATAAACAATCATAAGATAATTAGGCGTAAGGAAAGGATAAGCATGCATATAACATTGATGAATCATAAAATAAGAATTTTCTTTTTTGGTATAGGGAAAAAAGCAGAAAATATATTAGGACAGATTAAATCATATCCTGAAAATGTAGAAATACTGGGAGTTGTTGATAATGATTCTAATCAATGGGGGGAAAAAAATATAGGAGAAGGTAGGCGGCTAATCGTTTATTCACCCCAAATATTACATGAATTTGAGTTTGACAAATTAATTATTATGTCTGATTCTTATGAAGAAATTAAAGATTCTTTGGTTTATTGGCATCACATAGATGAGGAGAAAATTGAGGGGGTTTTATATTTATTGAAATTGTTATTGCTTGATAAGTATGGGAGAACAGAAGATTTAGAAATACAGGAAATTTTAAAATTCTGGAATCATAATGAAATTAGCATTTTTAATCAATACATAAAAAAAGATAAAGAAAAACATATAGTATATTGGGATTATGTTGAAAATTTGCCATATATAATTTTTGAAGATAAAAAGATGTATTTTCCATTTGACTATAAATTTCAAGTAGTAGATGGGAAAAAAGTTATTATGGATATTTTAGGAGAGCAACAGGACACATCTCCTCATTTATATATTAAAGATAATATTACAGTTGAAAATGGAGATGTTGTTGCGGATGTAGGGGTTCAGGAAGGTAATTTTTCTTTACGCTATATAGAGAAAATTTCAAAGCTTTATTTGTTTGAAGCGGATAAGCGCTGGATAAAACCATTGAAAAAAACCTATGAGAAATTTAGAGAAAAAGTAGTATTTTGTGATAAAAAAGTAAGCATATTTGATGGAAGATTATGTACAAATTTAGATTCAATTATTGATGGAAGATTAGATTTTCTGAAGATGGATATAGAAGGAAATGAAGTAGATGCCCTGTTTGGTGCGAAAAAGACACTGCTTAATAATAATGTAAAATGTTCTGTTTGCTGTTATCATAAGTGCGGCGATGAAGAAGCAATAAAAGATATTTTTCATGCATATGGTTATCAAACAGATCATTCAAATGGTTACATGTTATATTATTTTAGTAAAGATTTTTTTTCTACATTGGATTTAAGGAGAGGTATAATATATGCCAAAAAAGGGTAGATGTCATTATGAATTTTAATTTAAGTATAATTGTTCCAGTTTATAATACTGAAAAATACTTGTATAAATGCATTGATAGTATTCTTAATCAAACTTATAAAAATTTTGAATTGATTCTTGTAGATGATGGGTCAACGGATAATAGCTCAATGATTTGTGATTACTTTGCAAATAATGATGGACGTATTTGCGTAATACATAAAAAAAATAGCGGAGTTATGAAAGCTAGAAAAGTAGGCTTAAGCCAGGCAGGGGGGAAGTGGATATCTTTTCTGGATAGCGATGATTGGATTGAACCTGATTTTTATAATATCCTTTTTAATTTTAGACAACTTGAAAATGTGGATATTATTATTAAAGATGGATGGCAAATTGAAGAGGTACAGAGCCATAAATTATGTATGGGAATGCGAGAGGGCATTTATTATAAAGATAAAATCAGAAAGATATTGATAGATGGGAAAATGCATCCAGCATTATGGCAAAAAATTTTCAGGGAAGACTTGATACGGAAAAATATAAGTTTAATAGATAATCGTGTTTGGAAGCGAGAAGATCGGCTTTGTTCATATGCATGTATGCTAGATGCTAAAATTATTTTTGTACAACATGGATATCAATATCATTATGTACAGCATGCGGCATCAGCAATGCATAGATATGATAAAATGAATATACAGAATCTTTATTACCTTTCTCAAAATATAAAAAAAGTAAGATTTTTAAAAAAAGACAAATTATGTGAACAACAATGGAATGGTATCATTTTGACTGAATTGTTGGAAATTATAGATAAAGAGTTTGAAAAACAAAATATTATTATTAATAGAATAGCATTGAGTAATTTGAAAATTAAGTTTAAGATTTTGGAATTGTCGAAATTGTTAATTGGAAATGAGTACAAACTACTAATAAGAAGAATGAAAATAGAGCAAAGAATTATTTTGAATCTTTTTTCTTTGAAATGGTTTCTATTTTTAAATTTTTATTTAAAGGTAAAAAATTTAAAATGTAAATGTATTAATTATTGGAGGAAAAGCAATATTGAATAAAAACGAAGATGATCGGATACAGAGAAAAGAAATGAAAAAGGGATTACTTAGTATAATTATTCCTGTCTATAATGTGGAATTATACGTAAAAAAGTGCATTGATTCTGTGCTAAGTCAGACGTACTCAAATCTGGAAATAATTATTGTTGATGATGGATCGACGGATAGAACTAAGATTATATGTGATGAATATAAAAAAATTGACAAAAGAATATCTGTCTATCATATTAAAAATGGTGGAACTTCTAGGGCTAGAAATCTGGGGCTGTATTATGCGAAGGGCGAATTTATAGGATTTGTTGACGGAGATGATTATATAGCTGCTGATATGTATGAAAGTATGTTAAAGGCAATGGAAGAAAATGTTGATATTGTGACATGCGGTAGGATTATTTGTTATCCCACAATAAAGCATTTAAGTAATTATCAAGTGTATAGTGCACCTAAGAAAATTAAATTGAATAATGAGCAGGCTGTGGAAGAACTTTTTAGGAGCAAAATTTTTTCTTTTGCAGTTTGGGATAAAATTTATAGAAGAAAATTGTTTGATAATGTTTTATTTCCAGTAGGAAGGGCGTGCGAGGATGTTCCGGTAACATATGCATTATTTACGAAAAGCCGAACTGTTATAAATATCGGAAAGTCAAAATATTATAATTATTATAGAGAAAATAGTACATCAAGACAAGAATTTTATTATAGACGAATTGACTGGGTAATTTTTGCTGGAAAAATTTGTATGGATGTTAAAGATAGATATCCGCAACTTATATTGCAATCAGAAGCTTTATTTGTAGATTATGTAGGTAGGACAATAAATAATATAAATTCTTGTAACAACAAAGAACCTTATGCACAGATTGAAAAAAGGTTAATAAAAGTTTTATTTCATATGTGGTTGCGTATTCTGAAAAATCCACATATAAATTATGAAAGAAAATGCTATTATTTATCTGTAATATATAATTATGAAAGAGAAAAATTTATGGGCTTGATTAATTTTCTGAAAACATGAAAAGAATTAAGAGAATGAGTAAACCCAAAGCCTTTACCCCAGAAAGTTTCATATTATAGTTTATAAAACTTTAAAGTTGGAATGAAACAATTAAGAAATAATGGGTTTTAACTGAAAAATAGAATTTCGAAGAATATTGTAAAGAACATCTCTATTGATGTTATACAATATAAAATATTTAATTATGTATTGGTGTCAAGCATGTGGAGAGGAGAGGGAAAATGAGAAAAGGAGTCAATAGCGTGTTATCAACGTTAGCCGGTATGTTAGTAGGTGGAGCAGTAATAGGAAAAATCTCAAAAAAAAGAATAAATGAGAAACAGGAAATCAATGATAAAATAGTTTTGTATTATCGCATTTTTAATCAATGGATTAGTATATATCAGGAAGGAAAATCATTAAAAAATTTTTTTAAAAATAATAATTACAAATCAATTGCAATTTATGGTATGAAGGAATTGGGCGAACGGTTATACGATGAATTGCGAGATTCAGATATTATAGTAAAATATATTATTGACAAAAATGCAGGTGAAATATATGCAGATATAGATGTCGTAACGCCTGAGGACAATTTAGAACCTGTGGATGTTATTGTGGTGACGGCGACATTTTATTATGATGAGATAAAAAATATGTTGAGGGAGAAAGTTGATTATCCTGTGGTTTCGTTAGAGGATATTTTATATGAAATATAAAAAAGATATTATAGTTATGAACTATAAAAAATAAATTATGGAAAGGTGATTAGCTGCATGAAATGTTTTCATTATATGAATGATTTATATTTTGAATCTTATGAACAATTTTTAAAAGAGATTGATGCAGCAAGAACTGGTATGATTTATGTTGATCATACTGAAATAAAGCAAGATTCTCGAATATTAGATTTAGACAAGACCAAAAGTCTGCCTAATGGTCGTTGGGATGTAGAATGGGGAAAAATTAATTTTGAATGTTTTTTTCATAAAAAAATGTCAACTAAATTATATGTTTTTTTAAATGGTGCAATTTCGGGAGAGGGTGTTACTGCCCCGATGTTCCGGCGTTGGTCTTATTATAAATTCGTTGATGGCAATATTATAAACATATCAGATCCCATGTATAGAATGTATGACCAATTAAAGTTGGGGTGGTACTATGGGAATGAAGTGTTTGACCTTCGGAAAAAAGTGGCAGATTTCGTACTTGCGATAGCGGCGAAAATAAATATAATGCAGGATGACATTATTTTTGTTGGTTCGTCAGGAGGAGGATGTGCAGCAATAGGGTGTGCAAGTTATATTAGAGGAGCTAATTCAATAGCTATAAATCCACAAATAATATTATCGGAATATGCTTATAGTGCACAGTTTAAAAAAATAACGGGAATTGATTTAACGCGAAAGGACAGATGGAATAGAAATAATACAATATATTATTTACAGAACAATATATACAATACACACGTTCTGTTTGTAAATGTAAGAAGTATGATAGATATGCAGCAGGTAAAAAATATTTGTGATTGTATGGGGATTAGAGTTAAGTATGGGTTAAATATTTTTTCGAATTTGGTTATCTGGCTGTATGATGCTGATATGATGCCTTATATTAGTCCGCATAGTCTGCAAGAAAATTATTGTATTTGGTTTATGATGGAATTTTTGATATCACATAAAGATAATATAAAAAGATTAAATGAATATGATTCTTTATTTAGGCTGATAAATGAATTTTATTATGACAGGAGAAAAAGCGAAAAAGAGTGCCGGAGCAAGATGCCAGATATAGAATTTTTATGGCAATGTGATCATATGGACAGAAAGGTCGCAATATTCGGTTTGGGTGATTATGCAGAATCATTGAACTGCGAACTCCTAAACATAGAGGGGAGAAATTATTATAATATTCAACATGCAATTGATAATGATTTGGGAAAACAAAAGATGTTTTATGGATTGCCGGTAATTCATCCATCAGATATTATAGATTGGAAAAAACTATATATAATCATTACATCTGAAAAGTATTGTAATGAAATAAAGCAGCAGCTGGAGAAATTGGGTTTAGTATATAAAAATGATTTTGTGACATATCAGGATTTGTTTAAATAAAGACTTGAATAAAATGAAGATAGGTAAAGGAAAATAAGATGGTGATTTTATTTGCTGCGAATCATTACATTGAATATGGGAAGCCAGCACAGGGGTTTACGGTATATTTATATAGAGTTACACAAGCATTATTGAAAATGGGGCATATCCCCATTATAGTGGCTGGTGGTAATAAAGATGTGTATCATAAAAAAGATGGAATAGAAATATATGAAGTGGGTTTGGTTGATACATATAATAATGAAGATCCCTACAAGTTGATTAAAGATAGTCTGAAATTAAGTTATAGGATTAATAGAAAGATAAAAGAAATAAGTAAAACAAGAATAATTGATATCATACAATTTACATCACTTTCACATTTGGCTTTTTTTTATTATGGGAAAATACCGTCTGTTTTGAGATTATCTTCATATTCAAAGATTGCATATGAAAATAATCAGACATTTTCCTCTAGAATGATAAGAGCATTAACGATGGCTGAATTATTATCAGCGAAACGTTGTAATGTAGTATTTGCGCCTAGTAGAGTAACTGCAAATGCGTTTGCTAAGGATTTTGGGAAAAAAGTTGCAGTTATAGAGTCTCCTTTTTTTTATGATGTTGATGAATTGGATGATAGTGTGTACAATAAAATTTTATTAAAAAAGAAGTATGCACTTTTTTTTGGAAGATTGTATGCGGAGAAAGGAATATTGGTTATAGCAGATATACTTTATGATTTTTTAAAGGCTAATAAAGAATATTATGTGGTTTTTTGTGGTAAAGATGAGCTGATAAAAGGGAAAAATGCTAAGAGTATTCTTAGGGCGGCGGCAAAAAATTTCAAGGATCGACTTATTTTTATAGATTCTTTGCCACATAAAAGACTATATCCAATTATTAAAAAATCGGAATTTATAATACTTCCGTCTATAATGGAGAATTTTTCTAATGCATGTGTGGAGGCGATGTATTTAAAGAAAATAGTGATAGGAACGGATGGGGCAAGCTTTGAACAATTGATACGTGATGGAGAAAATGGATTATTGTGCCAGATAAATAACCCTCAAAGTTTATTAGAAAAAATGCAGGTGGCAGCTAACTTGGATGATGAAAAAAAAAGGATTATGGAATACCAGGCATATCAGAGAATAAAACGGCTAAGACCGGAGAAAGTAGTTGGGAGGCTTGTAAAACTTTATGAGTATGTATTGTCAAGAAACAGAAAATATTGAGAATAAGAAAGAGGATCCTTTGGTTACGGTGGTACTTCCTGTCTACAATAGAGAGAACACAATTTTAAGAGCAATTAATAGCGTACTTGAACAAACATATACTAATATTGAAATTATTGTTGTGGATGATTGTTCTACGGATGCAACAATAGATAGAATAAAAAGTTGTCAAGATAACAGAGTTGAATTACTTTGCTTATCCAAGAATAAGGGGGCAAATTTTGCAAGAAATAGAGGGATTGAAAAGGCAAGAGGGAGCTTCATTGCATTTCAGGATAGTGATGATGAATGGCTTCCAGAAAAATTAGCCAAGCAGATTAGTTTTATGATTGAAAATAATATAGAAGCATCATTTTGCCCTTATATTTTACATCAAGGTCAGGAAAGACAAATAATACCATGTGATTATTTGGAGAAGGATTATTATGGCGATAATCTGATATGTAGATTAAAAAAGGGGAATGTCGTTGGAACGCCAACGTTGATACTTAGAAAAGAAATTTTTTCTCAGATAGGAATGTTTGATGAACAAATGAGAAGATTGCAAGACTATGAATTAGTGATACGTCTTGTGCAAAAATATGAATTGGGTTTTATTAATATGCCATTGGTTAATGCTTATAGAATGGAACAAAGTATAATTTCAGACCGAGATGCGTTGTTGGATGCCCACATTAAATTGCTAGAAAAGCATATTGATTTTATGGAGTTAGACTATATTATTAATGAATATATTGATAATAGTACTTTTCTCACGGATGGAACATTAAACTGGCAGGAATTTAATAAAATTATCGAAGCGGTGAGAAAAAGCCGGTGTCCTGAATTGGAAAATAAATGCTATCAGTTGGCAATGGAATATTTGAATAAGCAGATTTTTCTGATAAAGGAAATGCTGAAAGAGTGGTATGTTTTTTTTAATAAGAATTTGGAGGATGGGGAATTTGCAATTTATGGTGCAGGGGTATATGGACATAAGGTTTATTGCGAGCTAAAAAACAAAAATCATCTTCCTCGATTTTTTTTAGTAACAAAACAAGGTGAAACTAAAGAGATTGATGGGATACCAGTGCTGTCTTTAGATGAGCATATTAATAAAGATATGCCCATAATAATTGCTGTTTCATGGGATAAACAAAAGGAATTAATTAATAATTTATTAAATAGAGATATTTATAAGTTTTGTGTATATCCATTTTGTTTATAGTAAAGTGTTGGAGCGACTCATTCTAATAGTAGGAGCAATGGGAAATTATAGTATAGGAGATGTAGAGGAGAGGAATATCGTGGAAAAATACAGTATTGTTCCTGATTATAGAAGAATACAGAATAAAATAAATTTAAAAACAATCAGGGTAGCTGTTCTGGTTCATTTATTTTATGAGGAACAGGTGGAATATATTCAGAAATATTTGAAAGAGGTTCCAGATGGTATAGATATTGTGATTCTCTCATCAAAGGAGGAAATATTAAAGCAATTTCAGAATGATAGATATATAAAAATAAAAAAAGAAAACAGAGGTAGAGATATTAGTGCATTGTTGGTAGCAGCAAAAAAAATTATATTTCAATATAAATACATATGCTTTGTACATGACAAGAAGGAGAAAAATCCAGATGACAAAGAATATGTGGATTTATGGAAAAAAAATATGTGGGATAATATGCTCCAATCGGCTGCTTATGTATATAACATACTTGATGTATTTGAAAATGATGAAGGACTTGGTATGTTGGTGCCACTTCCACCACATAAGGGTGATAAAGGGGTATGGCTGAAAAGGGGATGGGGAAATACATATGAGCAAATTAGAGATCTTGCTAAAGAACTTGGTATATTATCATATGTATGTTATGAAAATCCTCCATTTACGTATAGTACAGTATTTTGGGTAAAAATGTTGTCATTACGAAAACTGTTTTTAAAGGAATGGAAATATACAGATTTTCCCGATGAACCGATGAGAGATTATGGAGAAATTAATCATGCGGTAGAGAGGATTCTTCAATACATTGTAGAGGACGCAGGATACGAGACGAGGATTGTTTTATCATCCACATTTGCATCGGGTTTCATTGAACAGTTAAAAGTGGAAATGAATAAGATATGGGATTGGAATGAATCAACTTTTGGGATTAGCAATTACAATGAAATGGATTATTACAGGTTGCGCTTAGAAAAAGTGAAGCAATTTGAAAAGAGTCATTCTAATATTTATTTATATGGAGCAGGGAAAGCAGGCAGGGATTGTTTGAAAATGTGTTCTATGCTGGATATAAAGCCTGTAGGCGTATTGGTTACTGATATAGCAGATGCACCTGCTGATATGGAAGGCATTCAGGTATTACCGATAGCAGAGTCCTCCGTGATTAAGGGGAGTGGGATTATTATTACAGTATATAATAATTCTTATCAGGATGAAATAAAAAGAGTATTAGAAAAAGAAGGATTTTATGATTACATAGTTTTTTAAATAAACAAACCAAGCTGTGGAACAAGGAGAATGTTGGATGAATATAGTATTCTTTGGTGCGGGGAAAAATTTAAAACGATTTATAAATGAAAGCCCGCTTTTAAAGTATGTTACAGTCATTGCAGTCTTAGATAATGATGAAGAGAAGTGGGGCGAACAGATTGGGGGGTATACAATTGGCTCGCCTCAGAAATTGGAAAGGATGGATTATGACAAAATTGTGGTTACAGCGTATTATGAGGAAATTAAGGAACAGCTCATGGCGCAATATAATATGGATGAATGTAAAGTTATTAAGTTAGAATGGCTTATTGTTCCATCATTATTTAATACTGGTGATATTGATTTTAATTGTGATTATAATAAGTGTTATTCGATTTCTGATTTGGTGAAGGGGAAGGTTATTGTTCATAACAGGTTGGAAGAGTTTTTTTTCTATGAAAATCATAATCCGATAACAAAATGGTGGCATTATTTTGAGATTTACCATCAGCATTTTAATAAATTTATAGGAACGCAAGTTAAAATGCTTGAAATAGGGGTATACAAAGGTGGATCGCTCCAAATGTGGAGAGATTATTTTGGAATTAAAGCTTCTATCATTGGCATTGATATTGATGAGAATTGTAAACAGTATGAGGATAATCAGATTCATATATGTATAGGATCGCAAAATGATACTTTGTTTTTACAAAAGGTCTCAGAAGACTATGGGCCATTTGATATTGTGCTGGATGATGGGAGCCATTTTATGGAACATCAGATTGCAACTTTTGAAACATTATTTCCATTATTAAAGCCAGGTGGTATATACTTGTGTGAAGATACGCATACATCTTATTGGTCCTTTTTTCATGGAGCGTTACAGGATGAAAATACCTTTATTGAATACAGCAAAAGATTAGTGGATGAAATTAATGGGCAACATGTGAAAAAGGAATATGAAGATTTCCGGTCGAAATTCTGGGGAATATTGAAAGGGATTCATTTCTATGATAGCATGGTTGTGGCAGAGAAAAAAAGAACTGGTTATGCGATTGAATCTGTAGTGGGAAATTAAAATTTGATAATCAGGAGGAATTTTACATGAAAAAGGGAATTATTGCAGTTTTATCATCTTTGGCAGGAGCAGTAGTTGGCGCAGGGGTTATGCAAAAGACAGCTACGAAGAAAACAATGGAGCAAAAAGAAAATTCGGATAAACATCTTGCATTATACCTTATGATGAATCAATGGGTAAAGGTGAAACAGGAGGGGAAAAGCATTCCTGATTTTTTGAGTGAAAAAGGTTATCATAAAATTGCAATATATGGTATGAATTATGTTGGAGAAACTCTTTATGATGAGTTGAAGGATTCAGAGATAGAGGTTGCATATGCAATTGATCGCAATGCAGACAATATATTTTCAGAAATTGATGTTGTGGCTCCAGACACAGAATTGGATGAGGTGGATGCTATTATTGTTACACCCATATTTTTCTTTGATGAGATTGAAGAAATGCTTAGCAGCAAAACAGATGCAGAAATTTTATGCATGGAAGATATTCTGTATGCGGTTTAAGCGACAGAGTGTGATTTCATAGGAAGGTGGCTTATAAACATGAAGGTTTTTATTTGGGGTACAGGGAAATTGGCAGAGGAATGTGTAGCTGATTTATTACCAGATGTTGAGATTATTGGCTTTATAGAGACTGTGCCAGAAAAAGACGAGTTTTATGGGTACAGGGTGATATCCGGTGAGGAGCTTGTAGGAAGAGAGTATGATTATGTAATTTTGGCAAACTCCCATGAGGAGGATATTTTAAGAGAATTTAAATTAAATGTGGAAAAAATCGCTTATTACAGATTATCAATAGAAAGGGACTCTGGACGTAAGGTACATTTCGTAAGAAAAAATGTTAGGAATATAGAAGATGACTTGTTTAAAAGCCAAAAAAAATTAGAGATTGTAGAATCGGCACGTGAAGTCATGCCATATATTTCTGTACAGTCAGATGGACTTAAATTTTTGTTTGATTGGAACGACAATCTGATTGCAAATGACATATTGGGATCCGGAAAAACATATAGCAAAGAAGAGATGCATTTTCTTTATGAAATGGCACCGAAAGTTGCGAGCGGATATTTTTTTGATATAGGTGCAAATATTGGAACAACGTCTGTTTATTTCAGAAAAAATATATGTAACAGTCTAAAATATATTGCCTTTGAGCCATTAAAGGAAAACTTTAAGGTTTTAAAAGCAAACTGCATCTTAAATGATTGTGAAGACATTCAAACAATTAATAAGGGAATGTCAAATGTTACAGGGCAAAAGAAAATGTATATTTTTGATGGTGCATTTGGATCTTCGATGGTCACAGACAGTGCGAATGCATCGGAAACATGTGATTTCATAACATTGGATGATTTTATCCGCGAAAATGATTTGCCGGTTGAAGAAATTGCATATTTTTGGGTAGATGTGCAGTGTCACGAGCTGGAAGTGATTGAAGGTGGTCTGGATACATTAAAAAATTCTGCAGCAAGTCTTTATATTGAGTTTAATGTGGAAAATTATAGGAAAGAGAATAAGGCTGAAAAATTCTTATCGTTACTTGCAGAGATATATAGTACATTTATTTGTTATGAACAATATGAAAAGGGCAGAAGTGAGATTCGGAATGTTAAAGAATTGGCGAAACTTTCAGAGGAGATAGACTTGCCGTTTTGTAATATTTTGCTTATGAAGTAAAAGTTTTGATGTCAGAGTTGCAGTATGAGTAAGCAAGAATACAACATAGGGGAAATCATGAAAAAGGTCATACTATTCGGAATTGGAGAGAATGGAAAAAAAGTAATTGATGCATATTTGAAATATGACAAATGGTTTGAAATTGTTGCTATTGCAGATAATTCTTCGGATCTGAAAGAATATAAAGGAATTCCTGTTATAAAGCCAGACAGAATTCCTGTTTTTTCATATGATGAAATTTGGATTTCTACAATTTATTATCAAGAGGTCACAAAGCAATTGACAGATGAACTACATATAGCACAATCTGCTATTCGATATATTGAATATCCTATGCCTTTTTTGGAAAAGCAGATATACAAGAAGTATGAAGATGAGATTGAAAAAGGGAAGAAGTGTAAATCTGATGAATTGCAAGAAGTAATTAATTATGTTAAAGGTAATGGAGTAAGAATGTATTGCTATCCCTTTTTTGATGAATATGCCAAAAAGGATTATCCTGTTTTTTTTGATGAAGATTGTAAGTTGTACTATGGAATATATGCAGGACATAAAATCTATTTGGCGAAAACATATAATACCCCACAGAAAGCAAAGCAATATTTAAGATATATTTATATGGAACAGGACAAGCGGTCTCCCCATTGCTATTTTGCTGATGATAATTTTCAGATTGAAAAGGGTGAAATGGGAATTGATATTGGTGCAGCGGAGGGGGTTTTTGCACTGGATATAATAGATAAAGTGGATCAGATTTATTTAATTGAGGCAGATTCTGATTGGTGCGAGGCGCTTGCTTTGACATTTCAGGAATATAGGGAAAAGGTAACAATTATACAAGGCTATGTATCTGATTCAGAAGAAAAAGGTCAGGTAGTATTGGATAAACGGTTCAAAGATTTAAAAATTGATTTTGTTAAAATGGATATAGAAGGTGCGGAGGAAGAAGCTTTACGAGGGGCTTGGGATTTGATTAAGGAAAATATGCCTAAATTAGCAATATGTACTTATCATCGCATGTTAGATTATCAGGATATTAGCAGGCAGCTTTCGGAAAAAGGATATTTGGTGAAAAGTTCTAAAGGTTATGTGATATGTCAGGGAGAATGGGAATTGGATCATTTGGAGGATGTTGATTTTAGGCGTGCATTATTATGGGCAGAGAGGGCGTAGAATGAAAAAGTTAGCAATATGCATCCCTAATTATAATAGAGCTAAGGAATTAAGCAGATTGCTGAAATCAGTTGCAGAGCAGATTGTTTCAGGTAAATTACATCGAGATGTTGAAATATGTGTAAGTGATGATTGCTCGACAGAAGATATCCAAACTGTGATAGAAGCAGTTCAAATCCAGTATCCGGAAGTATACTTAAAATTTCATGCGAATGTAAGAAATATGGGTATGGATTATAATTTTTTGAATTGTGTTCAGATATCTGATGCAGAATATTGCTGGATTATCGGTAATGACGACTTACCTGAAGAGAATGGGCTAAGAAGTGTGTTGGGGAATTTAGATGACGGTCATGAGGAAATAGATATCCTGGTATGTCCATTTGATGTCTATGATGAAAATAATAGAGTGCTAAGGTCTGTTTATCCATTAAGAAATGTAGGGCAGGGATGTTTGTCTTTTAATACTGAGAATGCTAATGAATATGTTGATTTACTTGAAAAAGTAAACGATGGAAATGCACTATTTTGTTTTTTATCAAATGTGGTATTTAAGAGAGAAGCATGGGTCAGGCATGGGGATATGTTTGCCAGTAAAATGCATTCGATTTTTATCCAAATGTATATGAATTTGCAGACTATGAAGGAGGGGGCTGTCTACAAATATGTTCCTGATAAATTTATAAAAAATTATGTTGATGATGAAATGAATGCAACATATAAAAGGGAATATGATGTGCTTGTAGGATTAAGTGGCGTTATAGACTATTTTTTCACAGGGGAAATCCATAGAAAGCTTCAGATGCGTATTGTTGATGGACGGATAAATGGGAGGATGTGGGATGCCCCAGATGATTCTCTGGAAAAACAACAAATCCTGCAAATCAAATCTCCTAAAAACGAATTATATAAGAAATATTTTATTGCATCAAAAGAAAGGGGAAATTTTTTTGCTGGTAAGAATGTACTTGTCTATGGTGCGGGGGATTTTGGCAAAAAGGCTGTTGCGGATCTTAAGAATTATAATACGAATAGTATTATGGTTTTTGATGCAGATGTCAATAAATGGAGAAAGGAGCTGGAGGGTTATATGATTCATCCGGCAAAAGACTTAAGTGTGGTGTACCATAATAGGGAAAGTATTGTTGTTGTAGCAAATAATAGCGCACTGATTGAAATTGTGGAAATGTTTAGCTTGAACGATATACAGAATATTGCTATTATTACTTAAAAGGTCAGGACTATAAAGAAGAACAGGATTAAGATAAGGAGTAAATATGAAAACGTTAAATGCTGACATAGATAGATTTGTACAGTATATTTCGGATAAAGAGTTATATATTTATGGAATCGGGGATGTGTTCTGGAAGCTGACAAGACGGGAAGTGTATGAGGATATACATAAAAACGTTTTGGGATATATAGATAATGGAAAAGCGGGAAAGAAGATAGAAGTGTTTGGCAAGGAGTACACGGTATATGCAATGGACTTTTTGAAAACCCTAAAAAAGGGAGTAGTGCTATTGTGTGGCGTCAAATACATGAATGAAATGTATCAAATTCTATGTGAGCTAGGGTTGCCTGATGAAATAGAATGCTTTGTTTTACCATTAATGTGGGCAATGTCTGGTGGGCAGGATAATGTTGAAATTAAAAAACTGATAGATAGCGGAAATAATGAAATAAGTAAGATAGAAAAGAAAATACACTGTTTTTGGTTTAGTAATGATAAGAAACCTAAGGAATATCAGCAGTGCATGGATTCATGGAAGAGGGTATGTCCTGAATATGAGATAGTTGAGTGGAATGCACAAAATTATGATTATACAAAAAGTATATTTATGAAACAGGCTTTCGAAAGTAAAAAATGGGCGTTTGTTTCAGATTATGCAAGGCTGGATGTTATTTATCATTATGGTGGAATATACCTTGACATGGATGTTGAACTGTTAAAAACATTAGATCCGTTGTTGAAATTTGAGGCATTTTTCAATTTTGGAACACAAAATGATATAGATCTTGGTTCTGGTTTTGGAGGTGTAAAGGGTAATTCGCTTGTTGGGGCACTTTTGGATTTGTATGAAGGCATTAATTTTTTGGATAAAGATGGAAATCCTATGGCTAATAGCTTTATACAGCCTGAGTTAATAAGGAAAGTGTTTCAGAAAAACGGTGTTAGAATGGATGGAAGTATGCAGTTATTAAATGATATCCTTTTTCTTCCGCGTAAATATGCTACACCTATTGACGATTTTTTTCTTCAAAATTTTGTTCAATGTGATGATAGCAGAAGTATTCATCATTATAATGCCGGGTGGTGGACAGCGGAGTGGCATGATGAAAGAAGAAACCGTATGCAATGGGTAGAATTGGCTAAAAATGTAATATGATACTTGAGAAAGGGGCATGGAATATTAGGGGTGGAGTAATAAATGAAAACCAGTATTATTATAGCGGTTTATAATATTGAACCCTATCTTGTAAGGTGTATAAACAGCATATTGGCGCAGACATATCAAGACTTTGAAATCATCTTGGTCGATGATGGTTCAACAGATGGTTCATCTGTACTGTGTGACTTCTATGGGCAGCAAGACGGCAGAATCATTGTCATCCACAAAGGAAATGGCGGACTTGTCAGTGCAAGGAAAGCAGGGCTTGCAATTGCACAGGGAGAGTATATCGGATTTGTCGATGGTGATGACTGGATAGAGCCGCAGATGTATGAACATCTAATGCAGCTGGCAGAGGAACATCAGGCAGATCTGGTGCTCGGAGGCAGTATAGAGGATGTGGATGGACGAGTTATATATAAAGTAAACCGTTTGGAGTCAGGAGTATATGATAAAGAAAGACTTCGCAAAGAGGTATATCCATATATGCTCTGTGCGGAGGATTTTTTTTGTATGGGAATACAGCCATATATTTGGAATAAATTGATACGCCGTGATCTTGCATATGCATATATGATGATTGATGACCGGATAAGGGTAGGTGAGGATGTGGCAGCAGTGATGCCTATGCTCTTGAAAGCCGATAAAGTTGTTATATCAGATCATTGTGATTATCATTATTGTATCAGGGGAACATCTATGATGTGGCAGCAGGAAAATGAAGAAAGAGAATGGAAGGAGCTGTGCATTTTACATGGCTTTTTGCAGAAATCTTTTTCAGAATACCAGAATCGTTATAGGCTGGAGAATCAGTTAAGGCATTATACGGTTATGAATATGCTCACCAGAGCATATGGGAAAGTTGCTCAGAAAGATGGGAAAGGTATTTTGTGTCCTTTTGGATATAGAATCAGCGGCATAAAATGCATTGTGTACAGTGCAGGAAATTTCGGGCGGGCAGTATATGGTTATCTGCAAGGAACAAGTCAGGGAACAGTAAGTCTCTGGGTTGATCGGGATTTTCGTCGATATCAGGTCATGGGGCTGCCTGTTTGCAGTGTGGAAGAAATAGCTAAAAAGCAGGATGTGGATATTTTAGTTGCTGTGTTGGATATGGGGGTGGCAAAATCAATACAGGAAAATTTATTACAGATGGGGATGGATTCGAAACGGATTTTTTGTATCAATATTACAGATGATATGATTCGGGACATGCTTGATGATATAGCAAGCCTATAGAAGAGGAACAGAGAGATAGGAGACATTATCATGCGTAAATTTCAGAAACAGCAAATATTAGAAATCATTACAAGTTTATACATCCTTCATCAGGAAACTGCCCAGAAACTGTCAGTGAGAGAATATGATATTGTCCAGACATTCCTTGGCGATTGTCAGGAAGCGGCAGTCCAAATTGGAAACGTGATCGAGCAGACAGAAGGGGAAGGAACGTCGTCTGTTGTTTGTCTGGAGCATTATTGTGAAGTGCTTTATCAGCTTAGCCAGCAATTGGAAACCATATTGCCGCAAGAGTTTGGTTTACAATTAGATGAAGCCCTTGGTCAGGCGGAGAAAGAAATCCAACAAATAAAACTAAGAAAAGAAGTGGTCTTTCTCCCTTACAAAGCAAGTATGTGGGATTCTTTGGAAAGCGTTTATCTGGCAGCGAAGGAAGATGAAGACTGTGATGCATATGTTGTGCCAATTCCCTATTTTGACAAGAATCCAGACGGAAGCCTTGGACAGATACACTATGAAGGAAGTGAATATCCTCCTGAGATTGAAATTGTCTATTTTGAGAATTATCATCTGGAGGAAAGGCATCCGGATACCATTTATATTCACAATCCTTACGATAACTGGAATTATGTCACCAGTGTGCCGGAATATTATTTTTCCAGCAATTTAAAGAAATATACAGATCAGTTGGTATATATTCCGTATTTTGTACTGGCGGAAATACAACCGGAGAATCAGGCTGCCATTGATACAATGAAGCATTTTTGTTTTCTTCCAGGCATTATTTTTGCGGACAAGGTGATCATCCAGTCTGAAAATATGCGACAGATTTATATCAATGAATTTATAAAAGCGGCCAAGGAAAATGGGCTGACAGGAGAATATACCGACAGAAACGCACTGGAAAAGAAAATTTTAGGATTAGGTTCGCCCAAATTTGACAAAGTACATAGTGTTAGCAGGGAAGAACTGGAAATTCCGGAAGAATGGTTGAAAATTATTGAGAAACCGGATGGCACATGGAAAAAAATCATTTTTTACAATACCAGTATCAATGCGTTATTGGAAAATGATGAAAAAATGCTAGACAAGATAAAATCAGTATTTAACACTTTCAAGGAAAATCAAGATGAAGTAGCGCTTTTATGGAGGCCTCATCCATTGATTCGGACGACCATTGAAACGATGCGTCCTGAATTGTGGAAAGAATATTCCCAAATCGTGGAGCAATATTGCAGGGACGGCTGGGGGATTTATGACGACAGTGCGGATATGGACCGGGCTGTGGTGCTTAGTGATGCTTATTATGGAGATCAAAGCAGCATTGTGCAGGTTTATCAGGAGACAGGAAAGCCGGTGATGATCCAGAATGTTGAGGTTTTGTCATGAACTGTGAAATGGAAAAAGCCCAAAGTATTTATATTGCAGGTGCCCACTCGCGGGCACGCACATTAAAGGCATACCTGAATTTTTTGTATCCTGACATCAAAGTGAAGGCATTTCTGGTAGATGATCTGTCAGAAAATCCAGAAGAAGCGGATGGCCTACCAGTCTGCCTTATAAGGGAAGGGTTGGATGTGAGCTGCCCGGTTTATCTGGGAACCAGAGGGGTGAACCACCCAAAGCTTACAGATGAACTGAAAGTGGCGGGATTTACACAGATTATACCAGTGACGGTGGAACTGGATACGAAGCTGCGAAATGAATATATGCGAAAATTCTATCATGAAAATGGGAAAACATTTTTATTGATTGATGAGGTTTTTGTTAAAGGATAACGGAACATGTACAAGAAGAGCAGAAGGGTAAACACAGATGCATAAGAATCAGAAGACAGCAAGAATTTATGTGGCAAATTCGATTTTTGATAAGCCATTAAAAAAAGAATATTGCTTGACGGATGACGAGCTGATTTTGCAAGTTGGGGCTGCATTGACGGACAGGCGAATTTATGAAGGGGTGATTACCGACTGTGAAGGAGACAATATTTCTGACCGGAATCAGCAGTTTTGTGAGCTTACCGGATTGTACTGGGTGTGGAAGCATGCCAGAGAAGATTATGTAGGGCTGGTACATTACCGCAGGCATTTCATTTTACCTGAGGATTGGGTATGGCGGATGGAAGACAATGACTTGGATGTAATTCTGCCGGTTCCGCTGTATGTGGCGCCAAGCCTTGCAGGAAATTATAAAAGCAGACATATTGCATCAGACTGGGATTTCCTCATGGAGTATTTTAAAATTTATCTGCCGGAAGAATATGAGCCTGCAAAGACTTTTTTTGAGGGGAATCTTTATTCCCCCTGTAATATGCTCATTGCCCGCAGGGAGGTTCTAGGCAGGCTTTGTGCGTGGCTTTTTCCGATTTTGGATGCTGTTGTGGAAAATGGGGGAAAGAAGGCGGACAGCTATATGAATCGTTACCCGGGTTTTATTTCTGAAAGGCTGATCACTTATTTCTTTGAAGGACGTGAAGGCGGATATAAAGTGGTTTATGCCAATAAAAATTTTTTAGAATGATGCAGGATTATTTTGATTTGAGAAGTTTTTCAGAGAATTTGCATAAAAATCTTGCATGTCGTAATTTTGTATGATAGCATCATATCAAAGCATAACATATTTCTGTTAAACATACTTGGGCAAATTGCCATCTTTATCTGTTTGTTGCCATTCCATGATGCGTCGGCAGCAGGTTTATCAATGAATTTCAGGAAATCTATGCTTTAATTACCCATTAATTATTTGAAAGCAGGGGATTTCCGACAGTCTCCTGCGGAACAGGAGAAAGGATGAAGAAGGGAGAAGATTGACTATGCGCTTGTGCTCCGTGCCATGGGATATGATGTAGGCGAATATGAGCGCCAGGCTGCCGCAATACGGAAGGAAGTCAGGAAGGAATGCAAAGATCTGGAAAGCGGGGAGTATATGTATGGGTTCCAGAAAGGCAGCAGGCTGTTTCCGACAGTAACATTTATCTTATACTTTGGTGAGGAGGAATGGGATGGTGCCAGAAACCTCCATGACATTCTGGATTTTGAGGGAATCCCGGAAAGCCTGCGGGAGCTGGTGTCGGACTACCGGATCCACGTCATAGAGGTCAGGAAATTAAAGGACACCGGGGTTTTTAAGACTGACGTGAAGCAGGTGTTTGACTATATCAGATTTTCAGGAGATAAACAAAAACTAAAGGAACTGATTGAAAATGATGCGGCGTATGGTATGCTTGACGAGGAAGCCTATGACATGGTGGCATCATACGTGGAAGACAGTGAAGCATTGAAAATAAAGGGAAAATACAGGAAAGGCGGGAAAGTGGACATGAGCAAGGGGCTGAGGGAATGGCTTGAGGATGAGAGGGCAGAAGGAAGGAGAGAGGGTCGTGCAGAAGGCCATGCAGAGGGGCGTGCAGAAGCAATCATAGATCTGCTGTCTGGTTATGGTACGGCAAGTGAACAGCTGAAAGGTATCATCATGAAGGAAAAGGATTTGGAAATTTTACGTGCATGGCTGAAAACAGCAGCGGCGGTGGATTCCGTAGAGGAGTTTGAACGGAAGATGTGAGCGGATGAGTGGTGAGCATGGACATTCTTGGCATAGAATGGTATCATAGCAATATGTGATAAGGAGGTTTGTTATGTTGAGTATATACCTTGGTAAAATGGACGATGCAATTTATCATCCTCCGACTTATTTTGATAATCAGTATGAAGACGAGTGGATTACTGATAGCTTGTCAGTTGAAATGATAAAGGATGTGGATAAGTCAGAGGTGATAAGTGCACGGCTGATAGAAAGCCCTGTTTTAGGATCTATTTCGACAAAAGAATTGTCCGGGGGAGTGAAGACACTTATATTGATGGCATTTGATAACACAAATAAAGTATTTAATGCGTCAGCTTGTGGTGACAATTGTGCAAAATGGGTTTTGGAGATTGGAATGCGGAAAGATTTGACTATTAATCTCAGGCATATTATGGATTTTGGATTAGGTGAATTCGAAGCTGAAATTCTCAATACGGGAGAAATGGTTCATAATATGTCAGAATTTGTTAGGATTGCAGGGGAATATGTATAGGGGAAAGGGATGAAAGGAAAACACAGAATCGTTATACAAAATAATCGATTACGCTATGAATTTGAAATAAAAAGAAATATTACCATTATTCAGGGTGACAGTGCTACTGGGAAAACAACTTTGATCAATATGTTGCGGCAGGCAGAAAATCTGGGAGTTTCAAGTGGGATAGATGTAGTTTGTGATGTTCCGTGCAGGATATTGGAAGGCCGGAATTGGAAATTAATCTTAGAAAGTTCATCGGGGAATATTTTTTTTATTGATGAAGAAAATTCATTTATAAATACAGAAGATTTTGCAATGTCTATACGTGGATCGGATAATTATTTTGTATTGATAACAAGGGAAAATCTATATAATTTGCCGTATAGTGTGGAAGAAATTTATGGCATACATTCTTCTGGAAAATATCATGATACAAAAAAAGTGTATCAGCAAACATATCTGATTTATTCAAATATACAGCATCTTCCCATAAGACCTGAGAAAATTATTGTAGAAGATTCTAATGCAGGCTATGAGTTTTTTAAAGCTGTCAGTGAGGATAATGATATAATTTGTGAAAGTGCCAAAGGAAAGTCGAATTTATTTTCAGCTTTAAATGAGATTGGAGAGGAAGAGGTGTGTGTAATTGCAGATGGAGCTGCAATTGGACCAGAAATGAACCGCTTGTATAGTCAGGCAGAGAGGCAGAAAAATATTCATCATTATTTCCCGGAGTCTTTTGAGTGGATTATTTTAGATTCAAAATTAGTAGGTGGAAAGGAAATTACCACAATATTGGAAAATCCAGAAGATTACATTGACAGCAGGGAATTTTTAAGCTGGGAAAGATTTTTTGCTAAGCTTCTGACAGATAAGACTGAAGGATCATATTTAAAGTATAAAAAATCTGCTTTAAATGAAAGTTATTTGCATGAGAAAAACAAAAAGAAAATTCTTGGAAGCATAAAAGGAGTAAAATTAGTGTAGGGGAAAATAAAGGAAAAACACTGGAAATCCTCCGGGAATGGCTGAAAACAGCAGCGACGGTGGATTCCATAGAAGAGTTTGAAAGGAAGATGTGGGCCGGATATCCTTTTAGTTTACATGCTGTGGATGTGATGCTAAAATAATTTTATATTAGGTGATTTGCTTTTGATGGAGGCAATAATGCAGCGATATTTTAATACAGAAGGTTCCTGTAATCCCAAAGAACATTATATGGTAAAGCTGGATGGTCGCTTGGATAGGATAAAAAGGCTTTTTGTGGACAGGGGAAAGTATTTCATTATTAACAGAGGCAGGCAGTATGGGAAAACCACGACTCTCCGGGCATTAGAAAGATATTTGCATGAGAATTATATTGTTCTGTCATTAGATTTTCAGGAAATAGGAACGGAAGGTTTTGCTGATGCACAGTCATTTGTGAAGGCTTTCGCAAAAATGATTGTTGAATCATTTGAAATGTCGGAACCTTGCCATGAAAAGAATTTACCGGAATTGTTACTAAATTTAATAAATAATCCCGGAGAAGGAAACTTAAATGAATTGTTTACAGGCTTAAGCATGATGTGCGCAGGGGCATCAGGACCCATTGTGCTAATGATAGATGAGGTGGACAGTGCTGCCAACAATCAGGTATTCATTGATTTTCTGGCGCAGTTACGAGGATATTATCTTGCAAGAGAAAAGAAACCAATTTTTCATTCGGTGATTTTAGCTGGGGTATACGATATCAAAAACCTGAAATTAAAACTCCGGTCGGATGCAGAGCATAAATATAACAGTCCATGGAACATTGCGGCTAAATTTAATGTTGACATGAATTTTTCTGTGGAAGAGATTGCATCCATGTTACAGGAATATGAAGATGATAAACAGACACAAATGAATGTGAATCAGATATCTGAGTGTATTTATGCTTATACTTCGGGTTATCCGTATCTGGTTTCAGCCATTTGTAAAGTTCTTGATGAGGAGTTGCCCGGATGTGGTCAGTTTGAAAGTGAGAAAGAAATCTGGTCTGGTAAGGGAATAGCAGAGGCAGTAAAAATTATGTTGGTTGACCGGATACCGCTTTTTGAAAGTATCATTCGGCAGCTGGAAGAATATCCGGAAATAAAGCAAATGCTCAGAGCAATTTTGTTTTTGGGCAAAAGGATATCTTATAATCCGGATTTACCCGCAATCAATCTTGCAGTAATGTTTGGCTATATTATAAATGCCGGGGGGAGCATACAGGTGGCAAACCGTATTTTTGAGATGCGCTTGTACAATTTATTTTTGTCCGAAGAAGAACTTTCAAATGCAATTTATGACAAGGCGCAAGGAGAAAAGTCACAATTTGTTTGTAGCGGAAAGCTGAATATGGATTTGGTTGTTGAAAAGTTTGTATTGTACTTTAATGATATATACGGAGAAGAGGATGAGAAATTCTTAGAGGAATACGGACGCAAATTCTTTCTTTTGTATCTGAAACCTATTATCAATGGTACTGGAAATTATTATATCGAAGCCCAGACAAGAGATGCCAGACGGACGGATGTGATCGTGGATTATTTAGGGGAACAATTTATAATAGAGCTTAAAATCTGGCATGGAAATGAGTATAATGAAAGGGGCGAAAAACAGCTTTCAGATTATCTGGATTATTACCATAAGGATAAAGGATATATGATCAGCTTCAATTTTAATAAAAATAAAAAAACAGGAGTCAGGGAAATCAGGATAGGGAGTAAAACAATTGTAGAAGCAGTTGTATGATAAATTTGAAAAAGAGGAAGTCTTGGAAGATTGCAAATGAGGTGTGCTAATGTATTTTGAATTAACTGCATCAATGATGTGCGCAAATTACGGAAACCTGGAGAAAGAAGTAAAAGAATTAGAGCGGGGGGGCATTGATTCTTTTCATATTGATATCATGGATGGGCGTTATGTTCCCAATTTTGCCATGTCTTTAAATGATATGAAATACATAGCAAGCGCTACCAAGAAACCGCTGGATGTGCACTTGATGATTGAACATCCCAATAATTGTATTGAGTTATTTTTAGACAATCTGAGAAAAGGGGATACAGTCTACATCCATCCGGAGGCGGAATATCATCCATCCACTACGTTGCAAAAGATTATTAATAAAGGCATGGTGCCGGGGATTGCCATCAATCCGGGCACCAGTATCGAGACGGTTTATGAGATGCTGCGCATCGTGAAAAAGGTGCTGGTGATGTCGGTCAATCCGGGCAATGCAGGGCAGATGTACCTGCCTTACGTTGGAAAAAAGATTGACAGGCTTCTGTCTTTGCGGGAAGAAATGGAATTTGGGATTTACTGGGATGGCGCCTGTGGAGCGGACAAGATCATGAAATTTGCCCCCAAGGGTGTAAGGGGCTTTGTATTGGGAACAACGCTTTTATTCGGGAGAAAGGAATCTTATGGGGAGACTTTGAAGAATATCCGGGAATTTAAATTTTAGTGAGCGGATATGTGAAATTGGTATATGCTGATGAAGGGATTTGTAATACGGAGAGACTGGTTTGGAGGTTATATGATATGAAACGCAAATTTAATATAGCAGGATCTTGTAATCCGCAAAAGCATTATATGGTTTCGCTTGATGATAGATTGAAAAGAATAAAGGAAGAATATGTAGACGAAGGAAATTATTTTGTTATCAATAGGGGCAGACAGTATGGAAAGACCACAACGCTCCAGGCTTTGACAAAGTATCTGGAAATGGACTATCTCGCTCTATTTCTTGATTTCCAGAAAATATCGGCTCAAAAATTTTTAGATGAGGTTTCATTTTCGAAATCTTTTGTAGACAAATTATTATTGGCGTTTCGCAATATAGAGGCAAATGATAAAGAAAAATTACAAAAGATATTATTAGATTTTAAAGGTGGTTGCCCCGATGCAGGACTGGATGAATTGTTTGGGTGCTTAGGCTATTTATGCGAGAGCAGCGAGCGGCCGGTTATATTGATCATTGATGAGGTTGATAGTGCAAGCAACAGTCAAGTATTTCTTGATTTTCTGGCACAACTGAGAGGTTGTTACTTGGAACGTGACGACATACCTGTTTTTCAATCGGTAGTTCTTGCTGGCGTTTATGATATCAAAAATTTGAAGTTAAAACTGCGCCCTGATGCAGAGCATAAGTATAACAGTCCGTGGAATATTGCAATTAAATTTAATGTTGATATGAGTTTTTCTGCAGAACAGATTGAGTCTATGCTGAAAGAATATGAAGCTGATCATGAGACTGGAATGGAAATACGGACGGTGGCAGGAGAAATTTACCAGTATACATCTGGATATCCATATCTGGTTTCTGCTATATGTAAGATTCTTGATGAAGAACTTGCAGGGAAGGAGGGCTTTGGCAATCTGACGGATGCATGGACGAGAAAAGGAATCGCGGAAGCGGTGAAGATGATGTTGATTGATCAAATTCCTCTTTTTGAAAGTATGATTCACCAATTGAAAGAATATCCGGAAATGAAACAAGTTCTTAGGTCAGTTTTATTTTTGGGGAAAAGGATATCGTATAATCCAGATATAACATCAATCAATCTGGCAATGATGTTCGGATATATTGTGAATTCAGAGGGGAGCATACAGGTGGCTAATCGTATTTTTGAGATGCGCCTGTATAATTTATTTTTATCAGAAGAAGAACTTTCCAATTTAATTTATGATAAGGCACAAGGAAATAAGTCACAATTTATCCGTGATGGCAGATTGGATATGGATTTGGTTGTTGAGAAATTTGTATTGTATTTCCATGATATTTATGGTGAAAAGGATGAAAGGTTTTTAGCGGAGCATGGAAGAAAGTTTTTTCTTTTATATTTAAAACCAATTATTAATGGCACTGGAAACTACTATGTCGAAGCGCAGACTAGACAATAGGTATCAGGGAAATTAGAGCAGGCAGAAAAACAATTGTCGAAGCTGTTGTATGAGCAGGAGATTGTGCCATAAAGTAATGGTATTGTGAGGAAGAACATGATGAAAGCATGGGTATTGCATGGAATAGATGATTTCAGGCTGGAAACGGTAAAAGAGCCGGTGCTGGCAGAGGATGAGGTGCTTGTGGAGGTGAAGGCAGCAGGTATCTGCGGATCCGACATTCCCAGAGTGTACCGCACAGGCACTTATTCTTACCCGACGATTCCCGGGCATGAATTTTCGGGGATTGTTGCAGGCGTGGGGGCAAAGGCTGCGTCTGGGCTGGCAGGGAAGAGGGTCGGGGTTTTCCCGCTGATTCCCTGTCAAAGCTGTGGATCCTGCCATGCGGGGCTGTACGAGATGTGCAGGCATTACAGTTATCTGGGCTCTCGCAGGGATGGTGCCTTTGCAGAATATGTGGCAGTACCTCGGTGGAATTTACTGGAGCTTCCAGATCGGGTTTCTTTTGAACAGGCCGCAATGTTAGAACCTATGGCAGTGGCTGTCCATGCTATGAGAAGCGCGCTGGGAGATGAGGCTTTTGCCAGAAATGCTTCTATAGATGGTTTTGATGCAGGTTGTAGTTTGCGCGGGAAAATGAACAAATCAGCCACAGTAGTGGTTTGTGGGCTTGGCACGATCGGACTTTTGCTCGCTATGTTTTTGCAAGAAGCCGGTGTTTCAAATCCTCTGGTAATCGGTAATAAGGAATTTCAAAAGGAAATGGTTTTAAAGCTGGGCATAGTGGAAGAACATTTTTGCGACAGCAAGACCGAGGATGTACAGAAGTGGATTAAGGACCGGACCGATGGGCACGGGGCAGACGTATTTTTTGAATGTGTGGGCAAGAACGAGACAGTAGCAACCGCGGTGTGTGTTATGGCGCCCGGCGGGATCGTGCAGCTTGTAGGCAACCCGGCATCAGATATGACATTGGAAAAAGATATATACTGGAAAATTTTGCGGAATCAATTGACAATGAAGGGATGCTGGAATTCATCCTTTACCCATAGTGAAAAGGATGACTGGCATTATGTGCTTCAAAAATTGCAGGATGGCGTGATAGAGCCGGAGCGGTTTATTACCCATGAGCTGGCATTGGAAGATTTGGAGCAGGGTTTCCGGATCATGAGGGATAAAACAGAGCCGTATGTGAAGGTGATGATGCTGCCGGGATGAGCAGCTTGAGCATGGGGGTTTTATGAACATTGCTTTACTTTTATCGGGGGGAACAGGTCTCAGGTTAGGGGCTGACATCCCGAAACAGTATATTGAGGTGGGCGGTAAGCCGGTTATTTCGTATTGCATAGAAACTTTGTCATCCCACGAGGGGATTGACGGCATACAGATCGTGGCGGATGCGTCGTGGCATGATGAAATCAGAGGGTGGCTGGCAGATGCGGATATGAAAGGGAAATTTCGTGGTTTTTCTGCACATGGGTTAAACCGGCAGCTTTCTATTTTTAACGGACTTGAAAGCATCAGGGCTTATGCATCAGACGAGGATGTGGTGTTTGTCCACGATGCGGCAAGGCCGCTGCTTTCGCGGCAGATGATCACCGCCTGTCTGGATGCAATAGAAGGGTACGATGGCGTAATCCCGGTTTTGCCGATGAAGGATACGGTGTATGAAAGCACGGACGGAAAAATGATCAGCCGGCTTTTGAACCGCAGTGAAATTTATGCCGGTCAGGCGCCGGAGCTATTCCGGTTAGGACGCTACTATGAAGCTAATAAGCGGCTGCTCCCGGAGAAAATACTTGCGATAAACGGTTCCACGGAACCGGCTGTCATGGCAGGAATGAAGGTGGCTATGATTGCAGGGGATGAGGATAATTTCAAGATTACAACGAAAGCGGATCTAGAGAGGTTCCGACAGATGTGTGGGATTGATATTGCTGGGGAAGGAGGCGAATATGGTAAGAACGGTAGCAATCGGGATACAGGATTTTGAAAAGGTAATAGAAAGAAATTGTTTTTATGTAGATAAAACATATTTTGTAAGGCAATGGTGGGAAGTGGAGATGATGTAACATTGATTACACGTCCGCGCCGCTTTGGGAAAACCCTTACGATTAGCATGCTTGAGCATTTTTTTTCTATAAAGTATGCAGATCAGGGAGACTTGTTTGCTGGGCTGGATATATGGAAGGATCAAAAGTATCGGGATTTGCAGGGAACTTATCCGGTCATTAGCCTGACATTTGCCAATGTGAAAGAAAATAATTTCAGGCAGGTCAGGAAAAAAATGAATGAAATTTTTGTCGAACTTTATTCAAAAAACATATTTTTGAGAAACAGCGGTCTGCTTACCGATAAGGAAATAGAATACTTCGATAAAGTATCGGCGGAGATGGATGACAGCACGGCGTCGTTGGCGTTACATCGTTTATCAGATTATTTGCAACGCTATTATGGGAAAAAGGTTATACTGCTGCTTGATGAGTATGATACGCCAATGCAGGAAGCATATGTAAATGGTTTTTGGGATGAGATGGTGTCGTTTACAAGAAGCCTTCTTAACTCGACATTCAAAACCAATCCTTATTTAGAACGAGGGCTCATGACGGGGATAACCCGGATCAGCAAGGAGAGTATTTTTTCAGACTTAAATAATCTAGAAGTTGTGACTACGACTTCGGAGAAATATGCTGATGTGTTCGGCTTCACGGAAAAGGAAGTTTTCAGTGCGATGGATAAATTGGGGTATTCGGAGAAAAGTGAGGTAAAAAAATGGTATGATGGCTTTATCTTCGGCAGTACAAAGGATATTTATAACCCATGGTCCATCTTAAACTATCTGGCGAAAGGGAAAGTAGGAGCGTATTGGGCGAATACCAGTTCCAACAGTCTTGTGGGCAGACTGCTTCGTACAGGCAGCCCGGAGTTAAAACAGAAGTTTGGGGATTTGCTTGAAGGGAAATCCATTATGGCGGCAATTGACGAACAGATTGTTTATAATCAGTTAGAAACAGATGAAGATGCAATCTGGAGTTTGCTGCTTGCCAGTGGTTATTTGAAAGTGGTTTCTTTGGATTACATTGGAATAAGCGAGGAATTGGGCGAGCCGCTGTATGGACTGGCATTGACGAATTTCGAAGTGGCTCGCATGTTTGCATCTATGATCAGGAACTGGTTTGGCGGAAGCTCTAGGGGGGATTATAACGGATTCATTAAGGCACTTTTAAAAGATGATCTTAGGTTGATGAATATTTATATGAATAAGGTGGCACTTCAAACAATCAGCTATTTTGACAGCGGGAACCATCCGGCGGAAAGTGAGCCAGAACGTTTTTACCATGGTTTTGTGTTGGGGCTGTTAGTGGATTTGAGGGAAAGGTATACGATAACTTCCAATCGTGAAAGTGGATATGGGCGATACGATATCATGTTGGAGCCGAAAAATAATAGTGATGCAGCAATCATTATGGAGTTTAAAGTGCATGATGAGAAAGAAGAGAAGGATTTGCAAGATACCGTTTTGGCAGCGCTTGCCCAGATCGAGGAAAAACAATATGAAGCTTCCCTTAGAAATAAGGGGATTTCTGCAGGAAGAATTAGAAAATATGGATTTGCGTTTGAAGGGAAAAATGTCCTGATCGGATAAAAAGTCATACGCACAATTTAAGCGGTGTTTATAAAAAGCTTAAATTGTGCGTTTTCCTGTGGTGATCAATTTTTATTTCGTTCCAAAGATCCGATCCCCGGCATCTCCAAGTCCCGGACAGATATAAGCATGTTCATTTAAGCACCGATCTAAATGTCCCACATAAATCTGGATGTCAGGATGGGCTTCCGTCAACCTCTTCAACCCCTCGGGTGCAGCGATAATGCACATAAATTTTATATTTTTGCCGCCATGCTGTTTGATGAAATCTACTGCTTCCGCTCCGGATCCGCCGGTAGCCAGCATAGGATCAAGAACGACGATGGTCCGCTGGTCAATGGGCTCAGGAAGCTTGCAGTAGTATTCGTGGGGTTCATGGGTTTGGGGGTCACGGTAAAGCCCGATATGCCCGACCTTCGCAGAAGGAACCAGGGCAAGTAGACCGCCTGCCATGCCAAGACCTGCGCGGAGGATGGGGACAATCGCCATTTTCTTTCCGGAGATCATGGGAGTCATACAGGTCTCAATGGGAGTCTTGATCTCAACTTCCTCGGTTGGAAGATCACGCAGCGCTTCATACCCCATCAGCATTGCAATCTCTTCGATTAGTTTACGAAATTCATTGGTACCTGTGTTCTCATCACGAAGGCGTGAGATCTTGTGCTGGATCAGCGGATGATTTAACACAAATACATTTTCCATGTTTAGTAAATGTTCCATAAGAACCCTCCTCGGATAGTATTTTGAACGTTTCTTGTTATACTATGTAAAATTCTAGTGCAAGTCGGGGGTTAAGTCAACTGTAGAAGAATAAAATTTCCCATATATCTTGTAATTATTTAAAGAAACCAGTATACTATTGACTTAATGGAATAAAAGGGTTTTAAAGAATGCGTGAGAGGAGAGTAGTGATGTCAAAACAGCAGGAAGCAATCCGGGATGCGAAAACGCTTGGGATCCCCAAGATGTTGATCCTGGGATTGCAACACATGTTCGCCATGTTTGGCGCAACGATTTTAGTACCAATTTTAGTAAATGTTTACTTTGAAGGAGAAGGACTTTCGATTCAGGTTACCTTGATTTGTGCAGGTCTTGGAACTTTATTTTTTCATCTTTGTTCCAAACTGAAGGTACCTGCATTCTTAGGTTCTTCTTTCGCTTTTCTGGGCGGGTTCCAGACGGTGGCCCAGCTTGATACCGGCTTTTTTGCAGGAATGACCATGGGAGAAAAGCTTCCCTAT
>ERZ808054.369-NODE-369-length-46902-cov-6.134992_pt1 | contig 46902 bp, 40 predicted proteins | sample MGYA00380201_ERZ808054 | MGnify/ENA primary metagenome ERZ808054 (study PRJEB31490, sample SAMN06133419) | mouse gut metagenome | isolation source: Z5_2 | host: mice | place: China: Chengdu | collected 2015-05 ...
TATTGATTGCTCCTTTGCTTATTGGTTTTATACTATATGACCTTAAAAAATCTGTCCAGTTTATTGTAGCCTATCCAGGAATTCTGTCCTCTGTATAAACCTTCTAATGCCCTGCTGCTCATGACAATTTGGACTTCAGCACATTCCGAGAGTAATTCATTTAGATACCCCGCATGATCATCGTGAGCATGTGTCAAAAAAATATACCTTATCTCTTGGAGATCTATATTTATTTTTGCAAGTTTCTTTTTAAGATGCACAAATCCATTTTCGTATCCCGTATCAATCAGTACATACCCTTTGTCAATGGGATATATCCAATTATTGACAATTCTGCTTCCTGCATTAATCATATCCGATTCTCTCCCGCCCATTTTCTTTCATAAACAGCAACATCTCTTTTACCCCGATACGAAAGCATTCTGCCGTCTGTATGTATCATTGTCCTTTTGGCTTAATTCATTCTCTACCTGCGCCAGCTTTTTTTCCAGCTCCCGGATTTTCTTTTCATCCCCGGAAGCGGATTGGATCTGCTGTTCCAACTGCTGCTTTTTTTCTTTCAGCTTCTTGATTTCCCTGTCAACTTTATCCGTATTCGCGACACATTTCTCCGCCGGCTTTCCCTGCCCCTTCCCGCTTATCTTCGTCTCTTTTCCGTCTTTGCCTTCCCCGGAACGTTCTTTCTCTTCCTTCTCATGAGAGGATCTTAAATTTTTCTTTCCATCTGCGTAAGCGGCTTTCGGATCATCGAAAAAGATTTTCCGGCTGCCGTTCTCATCCCGCCCTACCCGGTATAATCCCGCAGGCTTTTTCCCTGATTTTTCACTACTGATATACTCATCCTGTAGTTCGGACAACTTACCGGAATTTCTCCTCTCTGCAGCCCTCTCCGCTTCCTTTGCCGCCCTTTCAACAGCCTGTTTTTCTTTTACTTTTTCCGCGTAGTCAGTCCCAGAATAATCATAATTTCCACTAATCTGCATTGCCATAAGTATGTTCTCCTTCCATTTGATATTGTCAGACAGCTTTCTTTTTCTTTTTTCGGCTATGGAAAGTCGCATATTAATCCATTTGCTGCGGGATACCTTCTGAATGCCGTGGAATGATCAGCAGTACATGAAGGACAAATGCATTCCCCCGCGTCTCTATACTCATGGCGCCGCCATATTTTTCAGCTACCGATTTTACATTTGACAATCCCGTCCCTTTTTTGAACACATTCTTTCCATAAAAGCTGTTTTCAATTTCCATCATAAGGAAATCTCCCTGTATACGCCCGGACACCCGGATATATTTCTCTGTGCCGGAATCCTGACTCTTACATGCATAGATTGCATTGTCCAACGCATTCGACAAAACAATGCAGATATCAATATCCCGCAAACCGCATGGGTATGGCAGAAGGAGGAAACAGCCCACATCTATCCCCATGCTCTTTGCAATCCCCAGCTTGTTTCCTACCAGGATATCCACTACCGGGTTATTGGTGCTGATAGGGAATGACATTTCTTCCGCCATATCGTCCATATCCTCCATATATCTTACAGCCTCCTCCAATTTCCTATTCTGCAAAAGCTTTTTTATCACCTCCATATGGTTTCTGATATCATGGCGGAATGATTTTGTCCTGTCATACCGGGTCTTCGCTTCTTCTACATACTGATTCAGGGAATGCTCTTCCTGTTCCAGCAACGTTAATTCTGTTCTGAGACGAAAACTCTGCAGCAGCTTTTTATAGGCAATCAGAAAACAGAACAGACTGGCAAGCCCCAAAAGATGCATGGCAAACAACTGCCAGTGACTGGACAGATACCTAAAATATCCTTCTTCCGCTAAGACCGTATGCTGGAAAAATTCAACTGTATGAATGTACTCACTCATAATAAAGATCATCAGGATTGGGATAAAAACCAGAAACATCTGCTGCATTTCCGCTGTGGTACCAGAGGGATGAAGGGCATCCCCGGAAAAATAACGGTACACCATATAATAGCAAAACCCGGTCAGCGCCAGTGATGCCGCCTCGCTGGCCAGCATGACCGCAATACCGGCCGTATCATGAAAGGCGTCAAACAGAAACGGACATAAAAAGCTGATCAGAAAGTTCACAACTCCATAACATAGCAGCATGATTTCAGTCATCAGGGCCGCATACAAAATGGAAGACTTAAAATCAGCACGGCAGACCAGCACCCCGCATACCGTAAGAAGAAAAACAAGCGCCGCGAAGCTGGCTATCGTACCCACCGGAAGAAAATCGTTGACAATCACTGCACATACTGCAAACAGAACATAAAAAGGCGGCCATACTTTCTTTTTCAGTATTTTTATCAGGAAATAAAACTGGAAAAGCATCTCTATTACACCCATAATATAAATATTGAAAAAATCTAAATGCTCAGCCATTTGATCTGCCCCCATATCTAAACACTCTTAAATATTCTTCATATACTGCAGAACCACACCGGAAAACTCCTTGCTCCGCAGCCGCGATACGGGAACCCCCTTGCCGTTATCCATATAGGCAGTCCCGTTTTTATAGCCTTTTAAATGACGCAGATTGATGAGATAGCTCCTGTGGCATCGGAAAAAATGTTCGCCCAGTTTCGTTTCCAGTTTTTCGATCCGCTCATAATAATCAAGAATCTCGCCTGAAGCCAAGTTCAAATATATTTTCCGGTCTATGATCTCGCAGAAAACAATCTCATCCTTCCGTATGATACGCCCCTCATATCCTTTTTGCACGAGCAGACTGTCTTCGCTGGCATTTTGTATGGACGCCAAACAACGCTCCATTGTTTTCTCAAACAATTTTTCATCCAACGGCTTCACCAAATAGTCGTAGGCCTGCACCTCGAAGGATTGGAATACCATCTCCTTCAGTACCGTAATGAAAATCAGGCATCCCCGGAACTTATTCTCCCTCAGCCTCCTTGCCGTTTCCATACCGTCCATGCCTTTCATCTGAATATCCAGAAACAGAATATCTATCTGCCCGTCATATTTCAATAGTTCTTCCCCGTCGGAAAATGTCCGGCAGCTAATTTCCCGGTTCTTTTTACGGAAAAAATCGGAAACCATTGTCTTTATATGCCCGGACATATGTTTTTCATCATCACAGATTGCAATATAGATCAATGTGCCACCTCCTCGTCACCATCCAAACAAGTATCTTTCGGTTGAAGTCAGTCTGCCGCCCTGATCCTCCCCACAAGGGATTTCCAGTCAAGAGACCTTCACAAAAGATGGAAAGAAATCATCATAAAAGTAACAATTATTATAATCTTCCTAAATCGTTCAAGCAACCTGTTTGCTGTGAAATGCTTTCCAGATGTCACAAACTAAAAATGTGGCAATCTGCTTCATACTGCAAACTGCCACATTACTACATTTCCCTTATCCAAATTCGTTCTTAAGCAAGTGTAAACTGATCTACCAATTCCTTCAGACAGGCAGCCTCTGCAGAAAGCTGTTCGCTTGCGGCTGCGCCTTCTTCAGCAGTGGCGCTGTTACTCTGCACAACGAGAGAAATCTGATTGATCCCTTCGGAAACCTGTTCCACCGATTCGGACTGCTCATTAGATACTGCTGCAATATGGTCGATGGCATCGGCCACAGACTGAATACTGTTTACGACGCCGCTCAAAACGTCCGCCGTATTTTGGGCAATCTCCGTACCGATATGTACTGCATCCGTAGAGTTGGCAATCAATTCCGATGTATTTTTAGCCGCTTGTGCAGATTTACCGGCCAAATCCCGAACCTCTTCCGCAACAACGGCAAATCCTTTCCCTGCGCTGCCGGCTCTGGCCGCCTCCACTGCCGCATTCAATGCAAGTATATTTGTCTGGAATGCAATATCATCGATTGTCTTAAGAATCTTCTCAATCTCTTCGGAGCTGGTCTGAATCCTTCCCATGGCCTCTACCAAATTCTGCATTTTCTGGTTGCACAGGAGAACTTCTTCACCGGTCTGATGTGTCTGGCTCCTGACATCCAACGCCCCGTCTGCCATATTTTTCACTTCACCGGAAATGATACCGATCCTCGCCGCCAGTTCCTGTACCGAGCTGGCTTGTTCCGTAGTGCCCTGGCTAAGTGTCTGCGCACTTGAGGATAACTGATTGCTGGCGTTCGCCACCTCTTTTGCGGAATGATTCACCTGGCGCATGGCCTCGCACAGCTCAATCCTCATATTGCGCATGGAATGCAAAATAGCCTGAAAACTGCCAACATATGCTTCCTCATGCTCCGTATGGATATCCAGATTCTGGTTTGCCATCTCATTGAGCAGATAACTGATATCGCCAATAACAATGCGCAGTCCCTCTACCAATGCCTCTGTTGACTTGACAAGCACGCCGGTTTCATCCTTATTTTTGATTTTAGGCATCGGTGTCTCCAAATCACCCTCCACAAGCAGTTTCATCCGATTTACACAGGCCTTCATTGGTTTACCGATATTGAGCGCCAAAACGAGGGCAACCACAACGGAAATCAATATGGATACCACAATAACCACAATATTGATAACCATTGCATCCCTTGTGGATTCCAGATAATTGATCTGCGGCGCAGTCACTGCGATACTCCATCCATCCGTATCCAATACCGGAGCATAAGCTGCAAACATCTTATCTTCTCCGTTTGTGTAACTTCCAAACCCATTTTTCCCCTGGCGCATCCCGGAATGGATCGCTGCCAGCTCTTGCAGCGAAGGATCGCTCTCCGCCTCCGCTTCTATATTTTGCACTGTAATCGTATCAAGCGTAATGTCGGCAATCGTATCGCCGGATTTATTAATCATGTAAGCCCTGCTGTTTTCACCAATCTTGATAGCCGATACAATGTCATTCAAAAAGGTTTCATGAGGGACAAAATATACGACGCCAACAATGGATGCCCCATAGTTTCCTCCATCATATAAAGGAGCCGCTACCATAATGGACAGTTCCCCTGTAATCTTGCTGATCAATGGCTCCGACACATAAACATTTCCCTCCATGGCCTGGCGTACATATTCACGGTCTGAATAATCATTTCCATCAAAAATACTGATACCATCCGCGCCCACAATATTTCCCCTCTGGAAATCATGCATGGAAACGCGTTCGTTAATAATCGCCTGTTTTGCTTCCACAGACACTTCCGGATCAGACAGATCCGGAATGCACCCTACCTCCATAACAACATTCTTATATACATCCAACTCCTGCTGCACGCGCCCAGCCGCCAGCACTGCCGTCTGGCTCATCATCCGCTCTACGGTGGACATGGTATTGTTATAGTTTAACATAATACTTGAGGAACCGGACGCGACTAGTCCAATCAGAACAGTTAGAATAAGAGATAAGGTGATTTTGGTTCGAATACTTTTCATTTTAATACTACCCCCTGCTCACGTAGCCGGAATACGAGATGTTCCAATCAACATGTCCGGCTCTTTTTATTTATATTATAATTATTATAAAAGTTACTGTTTCCGCTTGTCAACTACTATCCTTGGGTTACACGGAAATCAGTTTTTATAAACGCCAGGGCGGAGGAAAGCCAGGAAGGCCTGAATAGCTGGGAAGGAGCGGGCAAAGAAGGCGGGAGGCAGTGGCAGCGGGCAGTGATTTCAAAGCCGCTGCTTCGGGAAATGGATTTTCTAAATATTCCGGTAAAAGAGTATCGACCGTACGCAACCGCGCGCGATTCGCCATCCGGGCTCATTGCGCGCTTTTGGTGACATCCGTGTCACCAAATTGCTGTTTTAAAAACGGAATATTAAGAAAATCTCATTTCCCTGCGCCAAGCAGCTTTGAAATCACCGCCCGCTGCCACTGCCTCCCGCCTTCTTTGCCCGCTCCTTCCCGGCTGTCCAGGCCTTCCTGGCTTTCCTCCGTAGTGCTGAGATTTATATAACTACAAGTCCCAATATCCATCCTCCACATACAGGCTTTCCGCCTGTTCATAGGCATCCTGCCAGGCTTCTTCCGCGGATGGATCCCGCGGGTAAAAGATTTCCTGATGATAAATCTGCCATTCTCCTTTCAGCAAACGCTCATCCACAATTTCAACTTCATCTCCCGCATGCACGATCTGGCTGAGCCTCGCCACATTCGTAAGCTGCCCGTCTATATACTCAAACCGGTTTACATAATGTGCCGCCGCGCCGTTTCTGGAAAATCCATAAATACACTGTTTATCCTGCCTTATGGATGGCGAATCAATCCCCATAAATTCCGGCACGTTTTTGTACAATCCGCTGTCCGGCTCATAAGTAAATAAGGAAGAATAGGATGCTGCCCCCGTGCCAAATGTGCCCTGATAGCAATAGATATCTTCCTCTCCGTCAAAATTCCAATCCTCCAAAGATAAAAAATTCTGGCAGAAAACATTATCCAGCCCATAAAATGCCACTTTTTCCGCGTCCATGCAGGACGAATCGATGCATTGCAGAATATCTCCCCGGGATTTGTCCAAAACCAGCACCAAAAATTCATTTGGCTCATGATAAACAAGCTCCCCTTCCAGCCTTTTTTCTATTTCGTTATCCCTGTATTCGATCGTAATATAATCAAATCTTTCTCCTTCCATTCTTAGATGGGCAAAATACGGAATCTCTGTCGTCGTTCCTTTCCGATATCCACTAAGAAAATCATTTTCCGGCAAAATAGCTTCCATTACCTGACAGGCATAGCCATTTTCCTTCGCGTATTGATAGGCATAGGAAGTATCACTGCAAGCCACCACAACCGGCCACGGATATTCATTTCTCCAAAAAGCCTTCTCATCAATGGATATCACACTGTCCGGCAGTTTGATAAGAGAAATGTCATATGCATTCTCAATTACATTTTCTTCTATTGTAGTAATTCCGTCAGAAACCGTAAGTTCCAGCAGGTTTCCGGCAGAATAAGGCACGCCCAGACATTCTTTTCCGAGCGTAGATACCCTTTTCCCGTCAATCACGGATGGAATGACGACCTGATAAGGGTTCTGCGTATTTTTCTCCTCATTATATCCCGTAATCCGCAGAGTTCCATCCGGCAGTTCTTCATAGGTAAAGCAAGCTGTATATTTTTCCAAAACCAGATGGCTGACTGCCTGTGACAACAACAATTCCAAATCCGGCATCTCCACTTTTTTTGCTGCCCCGTCCGAAGCTTCCCTCTCTTCTGCTGCCCCGTCCTTTCGTCCATCCATCGATAAAGATGCTATGGTTCCTGCAAGAATCAATAACGATACAAGCCCGATTATTATATTTTTCTTTTTCTTCATCATAACCAGCCTCCATGCTATGAACTATTCGATTGCTCCTCTTATATTCCTTTTTATTATACAGAACATCCCTCAAAAAATCACCCGTTATTTCTTCTGGAACTCTTTTCTCATAAAACAAGTCTTTCTTCACTGACATTTTGATAAGGCCGTAAAATTTTCGACTCTGAAATAAAAAAGGAGGGCATTTACCATACTTTTTCCGCCTGGCAAATGCCTCCCTTTTCCTGTTATTTTCTAATTTTGCCGCCCGTCTTGTCCCTTCCTGGCATCGCCCGGCAGCCCGGCGGCCGAATCTAATATTCCCAACAGATCCACAAGTCTTTCCAGCCGGTAATCCGCCTTCCCGCATGTCACCGCCCCGCCGATCGCCGCAGTTTTCATTCCACCGGCGATTCCGGCTTCAATCCCGGCTTCCGCGTCTTCCACCACCAGACAATCTTCCGGTTTCTCGCCCAGCAGCGCCGCCCCTTTTAAAAACACCTCCGGGTCAGGCTTGGACTTCTTAATTTGGTTCCCGTCCACGATCCGGTCAAAAGCTTCCTTTAACCCGGTTCTTTCCAGGATATACTCTGCATTCCGGCTCGAAGAGCCAAGGCAGATTCCGTATCCCCTCCTGCGTATTTCCGCCAGGGTATCTCTCACTTCCTCTGTTACATCATCCGGTGTCATCGCAGCGAGCAGCCCGCGGTATATTTCATTCTTCTGCGCCGCCAATTTCTCTTTCTCCTCCCGGGAAAACGATCGGTTTCCGCCGTATTCCAACAAGATTTCCAGACTTTCCATCCTGCCGACGCCCCGCAGACGATTATTCATCTCCTCATCAAAGGAAATCCCCAATCCTTCCACCGTCTCTTTCCACGCTTGATAATGAAACCGGTCGGTACATACAATCACTCCGTCCAAATCAAAAATCACCGCCCTGAAGTTCATTCTTCCTTCTCCTTCCTTCCAGCGGCCCCTTATATATCCCGTTCCTTTCTATATTCTCGTTTTTGTATTTCCTATGGATGAGCCCACATGTCCACATCGTAATCACACATCAAAATACATATTAAACAACAATAGTATGTATTTCAAAATATAAAAATACTTGCCCATTCCCAGCGGGAATGTTTACCAACGGGAATGTTTACCAATGGGAAATTCCCGCAACGGGAATATCCCCACATGAAAATGCTCCCAATGGAAATCATAATTGTTCCAAGTGAAACCCTTCCAATGTATCGTTCAAAAAGCTGGATACGATCATGAGCGCCGCGCCCTCTGCCATAGGGCTGTCCGCCTCCGTATCCACCCATATATCCATGCAGTCCTCCGCCAATGCCGGATAAGCTGCCACCATTCTTTTTAATTCATCGATTCTGGGCGCGAGATAAGGGGCCAGTTTTCCTCCTATAATAATTTCCGTATCAAAACTTAACCTTATATTGGCCAATGCCTGGGCAAAACGCTCCAGATATTCTTTCCAGCGCAGAGCGCATTCGGCATCTCCCCGATCCAGCTTCTTAAAAAAGCTTTCCAAGTCAGGATCTTCTTCGCCCGTCAGACACGTCAACGCTCCATAAGCCGACCAGCATCCCCGGCCGCCGCAAAAGCACTTCCTGCCCTCCGGGTTTAATACCATATGCCCGAAAGCGCCCGGTTTATTATAACGCCCTCTGTATATTTCTTTATTTAAAATAACCGAACCGGCAACTCCGTTATTGGTCACAATCACATATACCGCATCCTTCAACTCCCGGCTGCGCCATACGGTCCCAAAACCTGCCGCATTCGCCCCGTACTCCACGTAAACGGGATAATCAAAATTTTTCTGAATATGATCCAGCGGAAAATTCTTCAGCCCCAGCACCGTAGAACGCGAAACGATATTGCCCTTCGGCGAAATTTCTCCGGGAAAAGCGATCCCTACGCCGAGTATGCGCCCCGCCCGCTGGCCGGAAACGGTCTCCCTCACAATATCATTGACCTGTTTCCAATAGGCACCGCTGTCCTCAAAAACAAGACGGCGCACCGTTCCTGTCTCTGTTTTCCCCTTCAAATCCAACACCTGGACATCTACATGATGCCGCCGTATTTCTACCCCTACCGCAAAGAAAGAACGGTAGCAGAATTCAATCGGCCTCGGCTTGCGCCCGCCCGAAGAGGGAATCTCATCCCCCTCCCGCAGCAGCCCCGCCTCCTTAAAAAACTGCAAAATCTGCGTTACGGTAGGCCCGCTCAGATTCAACCTGTTTTTAATTTCCAGCTGGGTCATGCTCCCTTCCTGAAACAGAAGCCGCAAGACCCTTCCACGGTTAATAATGCGCACTGATGCATTGCTGAATGTTTGTTGCTCCTTGAGTTCCGCTTCCATGTTCTTGTATTCCTTCCCCACTAACCTTAATAATAGAATAACATTTTTCCGTCTTTTTGTATAGCTTCTTTTACCTGTAAACCTGCATATATCCGCCGCATACGCCCTCTCTGACCTCCCTTCTGCGGTTCACAAAATAAACTGCAAAATCTGCCACGACCATAGCCTCGTTCACGATATAAAAGTAAACTGCCCCGTCCGCCGCTGCCAACAGTTTGTGCAGGATGCCGAATACATAAGCTAGCAGGATAAAACTCATAAAAAGCAGATTTTTACCTTTAGTAGAGCGGCTTTTCACGCTGTTGTACAAATTGATCGGCCATGCAAGTCCGAAACATATAATCATAAGTACTTCTAAAATCGACATTTCCACCTCATAAACGCGTATCCCACAGCCCCGCAAAAGGATCCACCGGGCTATGTCCCAGGAAAGGGCTGCGCCCCATTAATTTTTCCACCATGGCATAAACGCTTTCCTCGTTGCAGGTATAAGCATTGATATAAGTTCCCACCATCGGCACATCCACCAGATGATAAGGATTGGAAAAGGATAAAAACAACACCGGTATATCCTTTACATACTTCGGCGAATCCTCTCCCAGAAAGTCATCCCATACGATGCGGATGGTCGTCTGGTTGCTGCCGACTTTCATATTGGCAAAATAAATCATGAGATCCGTCTCTTTTTTAAATTCCGCCAGGCTGCAGTCCTCTCCCGGAAACCGTCCGTCCTTAAAATAGGACACCTCAAACCCTTCCTTCTCCAGAAGCGACTTAAACAGTTCTATTTCCGGCAAAAGCCCGCCGGCAGAAAGTTTCTCGTTCGTAATCTGTATCAGCTTCACCTTCCGCATTTTTTCTGGAGACAAAGGAAGACATTGCTCCCTGTCTTTTACAAGCGTAATGCTGCGCTCCGCAATTTCCCTGGCCGCCGCCAGATGTTCCGGGCACCGCAGACAGGAAAGTCCCTCTTTCGACGGTATCGCCGGCCTCTTCCAAAGCCCGGCGTGCGCTTTCAATGCCAGGATGCGCGTCACCGCTTCGTCTAATCGTTTCCGGCTCAAAAGCCCTTTCCTTAACCCTTCCATCATAAAGCCCACGTCTTCTTTCCTGTTGATGGTAAACAGGAACATATCGGCTCCCCGTTCGATCGCGGCTGGCACTGCCAGATGTCTCGGCATACTGCACGTAAAGCCCACCATCTGGGTAGCATCCGTCACAATTAATCCGTTGAAACCCAGCTTCTCCCTCAATATCCCCTGCATGAGTTCTCTGCTCAGGGACGCCGGCATAATATCCTCATCCTTTATCCCGGGATCCACCTCCCGGCACAAAGCGGGTTGTTTGATATGGGCGCACATAACCGCCGGCGCACCGTCATCGATCAATTCTTGGTAAATGCGGCCATAGGATTCATACCATTCCTGTGCCGGCAGACTATTTATGCTGCTCATCAAATGCTGATCCCGTTCATCCACCCCGTCCCCCGGAAAATGTTTGACTGTGCTGATCACTCCATACCGGCGGCAAGCCTCCATATAGCCTTTTGCCATGCGTATGATGCGCTCCGGGCTGCTGCCATATGTACGGACGTTGGTAATCGGGTTCCCCGGATTTAAGTCGATATCTACAATGGGTTCAAATGTCCAGTTCACCCCTGCGGCTCCGCCTTCCTTACAGGCCACCTCCGCCAGCTTGTATGCGCTCTGCGCATCGTCCGTCGCCGCGCAGCCCATGGGGCTTGAAACATATGTGCCGTCTGTCAGCCCTCCGTTTCCGCCGGAACCGCCCCGCTCTAGATTACAAGCAATCAACAGTGGGATTTTTGCCTTTTTCTGCATCCGCTCCGTATACTCCCGCATTTTTTCCCCGGAAAAAGGACGGTACATCACACCGCCCGGCTCCGTATCCTCCAGCAAAGCCTCCGGGCTGCATCCAGGCCTGTCCCATAAAATCTCACAAAACAACTGCCCCACTTTTTCCTTGTCCGTCATTCCTTGCAAAGTCTCTTCTACCCAGCGGACGGCCTCATCCCCCAGATAAAAAGGTTTTCCTCTCAAATCTATCCTGTCCATAACCATGCCCTTCCTACTCCTTATTACGCATACGCTCATAAATACGTTCGCTGTATACATCCAGAACCACGGCCACCAGAATAATCACTCCCTTAGATACCATCTGCCAATAGCTCGATACTTTCAACAGGTTCAGCCCGTTGCTGATCAGTCCTATTACCAGGCAGCCGAACAAGGTTCCTCCTACCGTACCCGATCCTCCGCCCATAGGCGTTCCGCCGATGACTACGGCCGCAATAATATCCATAACCGTGTCTCCTCCCAGCGTAGTCTGCGCAGATGCCACCCGCCCGCAGGATACCAGCGCCATAATAGCGATCGTAAAGCCCAGAAGCGCGGATACATACACCCGTGTGCGTTCCACGTGAATGCCGGAAACACGTGCCGCGTCCGGGTTGCCGCCTACCGCAATGACATTCCGTCCGAACTGGGTGCGGCTGAATATAATGTGGCCTGCAACAATAAAAATAACCATCAGCAGCACCGAAAAGGGAATCGGCCCTATATATCCCTGTCCCATGAAAATAATCCCTTCATTCAAGTTGCTGATCGGAGAACCGTTGGAAAGCAACATCAGCACCCCTCTGAATACCTGCTGCATCGCCAGCGTCACGAGAAAGGGCGGCAGATTAAAACGGTTCTCAATCACCGCATTCATACTGCTGCAAAACATCGCGATCACGATGCAAATGAGCAGAATCACCACAAAGGGCAGGGATGTCTGGCTCAATAGCCCGCTGATAATGCCGATCATGCACATCATATATCCCGCCGAAAGGTCAACGCTGTCCGAGGCCAGAAGGAAAGTATAACCCACGCCGATAATCCCGTTGGCCGCTATCTGCCTTGCAAGGCTCATCAAATTGCTGCCGGTCAGGAAGGTATCTGTCGTCAGCATCAACAGAATAAAGAATAAGATCACGAGCAGGAAAGCCCTGTTTTTCAGAAAAAATATGAGTACGGAATCCCCCGTCCACTTTTTCTTTGTTTTTTGCTGCATATCATTTATCCTCCTTTTTCTCTCCGCCCGGCAGACCGAACATTTCTGCCATAATCTCTTCTGCTTCGGCCTCCCGCCTGTCATGCTCCGCCACAATGCGCCCCTGCCGAACGACCAGCACTCTGTCGCTCATGCCCATGACTTCCGGCAAATCGCTGGAAATCAGCAGAATCGCCATACCCTGGCGGGCCAATTCATTGCAGTAGCCGTAGATTTCACTCTTCGCCCCCACATCCACCCCGCGGGTAGGCTCATCCATAATCAGAATACGGGGGCTGGTCATCAGCGCCCTCCCGATCATTACCTTCTGCTGGTTGCCTCCGGAAAGGGACCAAATCGGCATTCTGCTCCCGGCAGTTTTCACACGCAGTTCTTTGATCATCGCGTTCGTATCGGCCTCTTCCCTCTTCCGACTGATAAAGCCGGCTTTGCAGATTTTGTAAAAATAAGCAAGCGTCATATTCATCTGCACATTCATTTTCTTAATAACACCCTGTCTGAGACGATCCTCCGTCACCATTGCTATTTTATGGTTCAGTCCTTCCCGGGAGGAACGGTTTTCTACTTTTTGTCCGTCCACATAGATTTCCCCTTCATCGGCCGGCATAATGCCGTATATGCTCTGCATGATTTCCGTCCTGCCCGCTCCTACCAGCCCGGCAAAGCCCAAGACCTCCCCTGCCCTGACCTGAAAACTGATATCTTCAAAAACCCCTTTCAGGCTAAGATTCTTTACTTCCAGAAGCACTTTCCCCAGATTGGTCATTTCCTTTGGATAAAGATTTTCCACCTTCCTCCCAGCGATTCCATTAATCAGCTCTTCCATGGTCAGTCCCCCTACGTTACGTTCCTCTACCATATGGCCGTCCCGGAAAATAGCCACCCTGTCGGCAAGATCAAAAACCTCCTCCAGTTTGTGGCTGATAAACAAAACGGAAACCCCTTCTTTGGTCAGCCGCCGGATAATCTTATACAGAACCTTTACTTCCTTATCAGATAAAGCGCTCGTCGGCTCGTCCATAATCACAATTCTGGAACCGTAAGAAATTGCCCTTGCGATTTCCACCATCTGCATCTGGGCGGTACTCAAATCCTTCACGTTTTCCTTCGGATTCAGTTCTATCTCATACTCGTCAAAAAGCTGCTGGGTGCGGGCCTCACATAAGGACGGCATATAAATCCCGCCCCGGGAAAACTGCCCGCACCTCCCAATCCAAACATTATCGGCCACCGACATGCTCGGAACAAGGCAAAGCTCCTGATGAATCATGGAAATCCCCTTTTGCAGCGCGTCATGGGGGCTTTTGGGCTCATAGGGTTCTCCGTTTAAAATCATCTCCCCTTTGCTCGGCGGGAAGCTTCCTAACAGGATATTCATCATCGTCGATTTTCCCGCCCCGTTTTCCCCTGCCAGAGCCAGCACCTCGCCTTTTTCCAGGTGAAAACTAACGTCCGTCAGGGCATGGGTCTGGTAAAAATTTTTACTGACGCCCTTTACCTCTAATATTTTCAATCCTCCTACCGCCTTTCCTATTTTGCCGTCACCCCGTTTTTTATTCCTCTGCCGTCATGCCGTTGGCTTCCATGACGGAAACATAAGTATCCGGTGTTACCAGCTGGTAATATCCCTCTACCTGATTGGTTTTTTCCGCCGTTTCGCCGTTTAACGCCGCTTCCACATAGTCTGCGGAAGAAACTGCCAGCTGCCGCATCGCCATCAGTACGGTCGCATCCAATTCTCCGCTCTTTAAATAGGACTGTCCTGTGGTGGAGCAATCGATCGATACGATGATGAAGTCTTCCACCGGCTCCCCTTTGGCCTTAATGGCATTAATAATACCCGCCGCCTGTTCGTCCGACTGGGTGACAAAGCAGTTAATTTCCGGATACGTGGTCAGCATGTCGCTGGTAATGTCATATGCCTTCTGTGTATCGAATTCCGCATACTGGCTGGCCACCAGGTGAACCCTGTCCGCATAGGTTCCTTTCAGACAGTTTTCCTCAAAGCCTTCGTAACGCTGCTCCACAGAAGAAGAACCGGACTGTCCGTATAAAAATGCGATGTTCAGCTCCAGCGCCTCGTCCTGCTCCAGAAGCCCGTTCAAATATTCTCCCTGCACCTTTCCTGCCTCGCGGTGGTCTCCCGCCACATAGGTATAATAACTTTCTTCTTTTGCCGCAATCGCGCGTCCCGCTATAATCACCGGAATCCCCGCTGCGCCTAACTCCTCGATGGCTGCCGCAGATCCTTCCGTATCACAGCCCATGATGACAACCGCATCACAGCCCATATTCATCAATGCTTCCATGTTATTTAATTCTGTCGTCACATCTCCGTTGGCATTCTGTAAAACAGGCTCCCATCCTTTTTCCTTAGCTACGCCTTCAAAATAATCCGCCATGGTTTTCATCGTAGAGTCCATGGAATTAAGGGAATAACCGATTAAATAACCGTCCTTGCCTGACTCTTCCCCGGTTTCTGCTTCCGCTGCGTCGGTTTCTGCTTCCGCTGCCTCTTCATTCGTCTCTGCCTCTGCCTCAGCCGCTTCCGGCGCATTCTCCTGGGCAGCCTCCCCTGCTGCATTGCCGCATCCTGCTGCTCCAAAAACCATCAACCCGGCCAGCAGCAGCGCGAGTCCTCTCCGGCGCAAATTCTTGACTACATCCTTCATTTCCGTTCCTTTCATAAATACCCTCCTTATTTGAAATTACTTTTGCAAAATACTTTTGCAAATCTATTTAATTAATCATATTTTACACAGGCAGGTTCCGTTTGTCAATATGATTCTTTTATATTTTCCTGTTTTCTTTTAAACTATGTTTTTGGATAAAAAAAGTGGGGGCTGCGCACTGGATCATTTGTGCGCGGCTCCCCATTGGGTATGTATGGCTTATAACTTTTAACTTCCACTTTTTTCTTCTTGTTGTATGAGATTCTATCTATCCCCCTCTTCCCATTCCACCAGCCCTGAACGCCGCCATGCTATCATCACCGGATGATATAAAATTGCTGTGAATACCGCATTCAATCCTCCCTTAATTAAATTGAACGGTAAAAATGCCGGTAGCAGCAATTCTACAACAGCTTCCCTCGGATACCCCATATAAATCGGAGCGATCCAATAATTCCAAAGCATCATCACCGATACCTGGCAAATGAAGCCGCCAAGCAGCCCGGCGGCCAGCCCTGACGGTCTTCGCCTCTTTTCATATACCAGCGCCGCAGTACATGCAAAGGAACAACTGGAGACAATATTCATGATACAGCCCAGGACTCCCGTTCCGCTAATCGTAAGCATCTGCGCTATGGCAGCAATCACGCTGACCGCCAATGAAGCAGCCGGTCCAAACAATAATCCCCCAATGACTATAATAATATCTTTGGGATCATACTTCAAAAAAAGGACGACCGGAACACGCCCGACGGCCGCAGCCACATACGCCAGCACACATAACATGCCCATTGTTGTAAGTTTCTTTGTCTTGTTTCGATTCATATAGAATACCTCCTGAAAATAAAATGAACGCTTGAAAGCATAAAATGCCTTTCAGGCGTTGATTTTCAGGTGTATTAAAAATGCCCACAGGACAGGTTTATAAAAAAGAGTGCAAAAACCAAAATCAGATTTTCTCTGACCATTTCAACACACCTTCTTTAATCCGGACTATACCGTCGGTTTTGGAATTTCACCAAACCCCGCGCTTTCGCGCCCGCGGACTGTCACCGCCGATCGGGAATTTCACCCTGCCCTGAAGACATTACTGCTATTCAATTATCTACCCAAGCATACCACGGAAAAGAACTTTTTACAACTGGAATTTGCCGGTCGCATCGTTCAGTCTGCCCACTACCCCATTCGTATTCTGTAAGGACGTATTCACGGAGTCGGAGATCTGCACCACATCCATAATGCGCTCCGCAATATTGGCCGTTCCTTCAGCACTCTGCTGCGCCGCCTGTGAGATGCCTTCCAAAGAATCCGTAATATTGCCGATGGATGCCAGAAGTTCCTCGGAAATCGCGCTGAAATCAGCCACAAGGGAATCGATTTCCCCGGCGTCTTCATTATAATCGCCCGCAATCGTTTCAAACAAACCGATGCTTTCCATCACCTGATGATCGATAAACGCCAGCAAAAGCTTCGCATCCCTTGCCAGGCTCCCTACCGCTTCGTTTACCTGCTCCGTTACTTTCTTGATGTTCTCCGTACTCTGTTTGGACTGCTCGGCCAGCTTGCGGATCTCATCCGCCACCACTGCAAAACCTTTTCCTGCTTCTCCTGCCCTTGCAGCCTCAATGCTTGCGTTCAGCGATAACAAGTTCGTCTGCGCTGTAATCTCCATAATGGACTCCGCCAGAGTGGATATCTCGGAAACTACCCTCACTTTTACCAATGCTTCCTGTAAGTTTCCTTCTATAGACTCTTTCTGCGCAACCAGGCTGCTCTTGCTTTCGCCCGCGGAGTTTTTCGCATCGACCGCTTTTCTATGTATTACCTCCGCGCGCCCTGCCCCTTCCTGCGCGCGCTCCGCAATATTTCTTGCCGCATATTCGATCTCTTTTGTCATTTCATCGATGCTGCCGGCCGTGGCCGCCGTTTCTTCCATCGATGCGGAAAGCTGGGTGGTCGTCGTTGACACATCCTCCACTTCCTGGTTCAAATGAGCCATATCCTGCGTCATGCCGTTGACGCTCTCCGTCGTCAGTCCGGTTTCCTTTTTCACGTCGCTGATCAGCCCGCCGATCCCTGTCCGCATCCTCTCCAGAATATTCAACAACCTGCCAAAATCATCTCTGCGCTTTAAAGCCATTCCGTCGATCTTTGTGGAAAAATCTCCCTCGGCCATGCTCTGCAGCACCCCTGACACCAATTTCAACGGCCTTGTAATATTTAAAATAGTGACAAAAAGATAAATAACGATAAAAACTCCAAACAGGAGGCATACCGTTAAAAACATCCATATCTTCTGCCAGGTAAACTGGTTTGCGGATTCCGTGGACGCCGCAATCTGGGCATCAATATTGTCCACATAGTTTCCGGTTCCGATAACCCAGTCAAAAGGTTCGTAATATTGTGTATATGCCCGCTTCGGCATAGGCTCCGTTTCGCCCTCTTTCGGGTATTGGTAGTCAGTATAGCAGCTTCCTTCCGCCACGGCGCCCTGAATAAAGGCTTTTACCATTTCATAGCCCGTAACATCCTTCGTGCCCATGCGGTTCGTTCCCTCAACTTCATTTCCAAGAAGCACCACATTTACCCCGTCCGACTGATCCACCCAGAAATATCCGTCCTTACCGTACCGCAGCTCCCTGACCTTATCTGCGGCAAGCTGCATCCCCTCCTCCATGGTATAAACGCCCGCATCGATATCAGCCTTATAGCTGTCAAGCAGCGAAACAACCATTTCCACCTGCTGCCGGATACTGTCATCATAATCCTTACGGATGTTTTCCTCTTCCTCCTGGAGAATCCGTTCGTTGATTGCTTTCATATTGCTCACGGAAAAATTGATGCTAAACAGCATAAATGCAATCATCATAACTCCAATAACCGCCATCTTCACTTTTACACTCAAGTTCTTCATTATCTATCTCCTCCTTCTGTTTTTTATTATAACACCAAAAAGGAAAGAGACACAATAAAATTGGTCATTGTGTACAAATGAATAGATAATAATGCAAATTTTCTATTCATTATTACCTTTCGCATGGCCGGATGTCATGCTATAATTCCTGTTAGACTACTAAAACTTGAAAATCAAAAGCGCAAAAATTCCACAGTTCCGGCACACGATACAAACAGCCCACTCAAAATAAGGAGAACATAATATGTCCGTTTATCAGATCGTATTCAGCCCAACCGGAGGCACAAAAAAAGTATCCGGCCTATTTACCGATTCCTTTGATGCAACAGCCATACCTATTGACCTGGCTGACCGGAATCTTGATTTTTCCACATTTTCTTTCCGCCCGGAAGATATATGTATTATCGCCGTTCCCTCCTATGGCGGAAGGGTTCCTGATATCGCTGCCATCCGCCTTGGCCGGATGAAAGGCAGCAACGCCCGGGCCATCCTGATCGCAGTATATGGCAACCGGGCCTATGATGACACATTTACGGAATTGCAGGATATCCTACAAAATGCCGGCTTCTCCTGCATAGCGGCCATTGCTGCCATTGCGGAGCATTCCATTATGCACCAGTTTGCCGCCGGACGGCCTGATGCGCAGGATGAAAAAGAACTCGCCGAATTCGCGGAAACCATCCGTTCCAAAATGGAAGCCGAACAGCTCTCTCCCCATTTGAACCTGCCCGGAAACCGGCCTTACCGGGAATATCACGGAGTTCCTATCAAACCCCAGGCCGGAAAAGCCTGTATCAAATGCGGCCTTTGCGCCCAAAAATGCCCTGTTGGCGCGATTTCCAAAGAGGATCCTTCCAAGACGGACGCGAAAAGCTGCATCTCCTGCATGCGCTGTATCGCCGTATGCCCCCGCCAGGCCCGCAACGTCAGCAAAGCGCTCCTGGCCGCCAGCAGCCTGAAATTGAAAAAAGCCTGTGACGGCTATAAAAAGAACGAACTTTTTTTATAACCGTACTTTTGAAAGGCATACTTTCGAAAAGCATGCACCGCTCAGCCAAATTAAGGCAAAAGCCGTACAGAGATGGAGGGAAAGATGAAGATTACAGCTTTACTCGAAAATAAAACGAACTGGGAAGATATGCTCACCGAACACGGATTGAGCCTATATATAGAAACTGAAAAGCATAAGATTCTTTTTGATATGGGACAGAGCGATTTGTTTGCCAAAAACGCCGCCGCGCTTGGCATCGATCTTTCGTCCGTAGATATCGCCGTCCTTTCTCACGGCCACTACGACCATGGAGGCGGACTCGAAACATTCCTGGAAATAAACAAAACAGCGCCCGTCTACCTGAGCCAGCATGCCCTGGAACCGCATTACCATGGAGAGGAAAAATATATCGGGTTGGACGTTTCCCTCGCAAATAACAAGCGGCTCATTTTCACCGATGGCACAGCAGCCATTGAAGACGGGCTGACCCTTTATTCCTGCCATGAAAAAATACGGAAGCACGACCTTGGCAGCTTCGGTTTGCAAGTTCTGGAAAATGGTGAATTTCTGCCCGAGGATTTCCGCCATGAACAATATCTTCTCATCGAAATCCCGTCAGCGGAAAGCGGATCGGACAAGGATCAAAATAGAACAATATTATTCAGCGGCTGTTCCCACAAAGGAATTCTCGATATCGCCGACTGGTTCCGACCCGATGTTCTCATAGGGGGCTTTCACTTTTCCAAACTGCCTCTCGACGATACCCTAAAAAGTTTTGCAAAGTATCTGGATACCTTCCCCACCGAATACTATACATGCCACTGTACCGGCCAAAAGCAGTTTGAATTTATGAAACAATATATGCACGGTCTGCATTACTTATCCTGCGGGCAGAGTATTGAACTTTTTCAATAGCGGCCCTTTTTCCGCTTCCCTCCGCTTATAACCGGATAATAAAAGCCGCCGCTTAGGAATTCTCCTATGCGGCAGCAGGTAAAATCATTTTCCAAACAGATCACTATGCGTCCCTGTACGCGATAAAGTCAGTACCAGCAAATCGTTTTCTATCCGATAAATGAGCAGCCAGTCCGGTTGAATGTAGCATTCCCGATGCCCTGTCCAATTACCGCCCAGCTCATGATCTTTATTTTTTTCCGGCAGGATTTCTCCTCGTGCCAAAGCCCTGATGATATCATCCAATAAGCTAATATCAAGGTTGCGTTTCATTGCCAGTTTGTAATCTTTTTTAAATTTTGTCGTCCAAACAATATCCCGACTCATCTTTTCAACTCCCGGAGAGCTTCCTCAACATCGGAATAACGCTTCACATCAGGATCATGTGTAATGCATTCTGCCTCCAACATCGCTGCTACTGTTTCTTTGTTTGGCGGCTCCAGTCTCACATCAAAAGGAAAGCCTCCCACACGAAGTGACTGGCGTAAAAAAACATTAATAGCAGTGGTAAGGTTCATCCCTAATTCATCGAATAAGCTTTCGCACTGCTTTTTCATATCGCTATCCATACAAACACTGAAATTCGTTGTATCAGCCATAGTACTGTCTCCTTTCGCATTTCGTTGCACTTATATTATATAGAACCTACAATACAAAATCAACTCAATAGACTGGAAACTTTTCCCCCTGTTACCCTTCCATCAGAATATCCGCCACTTTCCGCAGAGTATCGTCCTCTCCCACATTTCCTGGAAAAATAACATACGGAATATCCGGGAATCTGCTTTCGCGGCCCGTCTTCCAGACCGGTATTCCCGGCTGGATCTGGCCCATCACATCCGCCCTTCTTACCTTCAGCGCCTTTGTGCCGATATCGCTGGACGTAATTCCGCCCTTTGCCACAATAAATGACGGTGTAACCGATAATTCCCCGACTAGTTTCTGCACCGCGGCCGAGATCTTCGTCGCCAGTTTCAATTCGTCCTCTTTGTCTCCTGTGTCCGCAGTCTGCTCCTTTCTCGTGGTATAGCAGCATACGGTGATGCCGCCGCTTATCTTTTCTTCCTCTTCCGCAATGCACTTTCTCACCTTCGCTTCCAGCGCCCCCTCCTGTGCGGCATCCGTCACATCCAGCTCCACAAACGCGATTTCCTGCAATTCTTTTAATTTTTCCAACTGTGCCGTCGTTTTGTCCGTATGGGAGCCAACGACGATCAATCCGCCATTGCCCGAGCAAATCCTCACCATCTCCCCACGGCCCAGCAAACTTTTATCGGGAATTCCTCCAATTACTTTGACAAAGGCTGCCGCCGTCCGGAACATAAACCGTTTCCCCGCTTCCATAGCCTGATATAACGCCACACAAAATATTTTCAGATCTAAATAGTCTACCGCGTTCACAACCACTTTCTGAAAACCACTCACCTGTAGCAGTTTGTTCTTCATCTTATCGATATTCATCGCCCGGATGTCCTCCAGGTCAATGCAAATCACATCTTCCGCCTTATATGCTCCCTTTGTTTTTTCCTCCACATAACCGGGCATCGTATCCGCCGTATAACCGAAAGTCTTATCTCTGGCAAACTCTGTCTCGTTCGCAGGCACAAGTTCGCTCCCATATCGCACATAATGTATATTATGAATGGTGAATCTTCCGCCTTCCTGAAAAAAAGGACATATAATTTCACCGTCAATCACACAATGGTTTCTTTTTTCGTATTCCTCCCGAAGTATCTGCGTCTCCAACGGATAGTGGCCGCGCAGCGTGCTGTCGCTCCTGCTGATGATAAAATAATCCATACCGCATTCCTTTGCCGCTCCGTCTACCGACGCCGCAATTTCCCTGTGCGCTTTTTCCGTTTCCTCTTCCGTCAGCCCTCTGGAGTTTGTCAAAACATAGAACAGACGATTTTTCTCCCGAAATGCCTTGCACATGCTCTCCGGCTTCCAATCCGTATAAACGGAAATATCATGCACTGTCTGGACGCCGGTGGGATCGTCATCCAGAACGACGATTTTCCGGCCGCTTTTTTCTATCTGATCCCGAAGCAGTTTTTCCACTTCTTCCCGCTGCTCCTCTGTCGGCACAGCAAATCTTTCTATTATACTGTCACTTATTCTCATACGATCCGTTCACCTCAACATCCGCCAGTTTTTCAAAATACCGCACGATCCCCGCATGATCGTCGTTCATGCATCCATGGATTTTTAAAGCCTGTAAAATTTCATACAGCTGCGCCGTATACGGAACCGGCACATCCATCGAATGAGCCGTTTCAATCACGTTTTTAATATCTTTGTGATTGATGCGGATCGGTCCGCCCGGCTTAAAATTACGTTCTATCATCATCGGCGCTTTCGCATCCAGAACGGCGCTTCCCGCCAGGCCGCCGCGTATCGCCTCGAATACTTTCTCAGGATCTGCCCCTGCTTTTGCTGCAAATACAAGCGCTTCCGACACCACTGCAATATTGTTGTTGACAATGATCTGATTGACCAGCTTGGCCGTGCTTCCGCTTCCCGATCCCCCTATGTAAACGGCCGATTTGCCAAGAACCCGGAAGATATCCCCCAGCGTATCAAAATGCTCTCTGTCGCCCCCTGCCATGATTGCCAGCGTTCCGTCGATCGCCCCCGGTTCTCCTCCCGATACCGGCGCGTCCACAAATCCCACGTCCGCTCTTTTTAAAGTTTCATAACAATATCTGGACTCCACCGGCGTAACGGAACTCATATCGCATACGATCGTTCCCGGCTTTAAGGCTGCCGCCAGTCCTTCCGTGCCGAATAAAATATCTTTTAAGATTTCGCCATTGGGTACCATGGTAATGACCACTTCCGCCTTTGTACCGATTTCTTCATAAGACCCCTTTTCCGCCCCCAAGTTTACGACTTCCTCTACCGCTTCCGCTTTTAGATCCGTCACTACCAATTCATAGCCGGCCCTGATCAGGTTCTTCGCCATCGGCTTCCCCATAATGCCCAATCCTATAAATCCAATTTTCATAATTTACTCCATTTCTGCGCGGCTTTTTGCGCATATCAAGTTTGTGGATGCTGCGCAGACACAAACTTGGTTCTCCTCATTTCCGCTCCACCGCTTTTTCATCGCATATTGTTTGTCTATGCATCGTTTAAAACATTCAGTTGTTCTTCCGTCAAAGAAAATTCCGCCGCTTTTAGATTTTCCACTATCTGCGCCGGGCTGCTCCCTGAAATCAGAGGTATCATTTCCGCCTTTTGTCTGCGCATCCATAAAAGAACCAGCTGATTTAACGAAATATCCCCGATCTCCTCTGCCACTTTCCTTAAGGACTCCATCCTTTTCCGGTTATGGCTGCCCCCATAGAGCGACGGAACCTCATCCCCGCCTTTCGCATAATACCCTTGCAGCAGCGGGGAATACGCGATCAGGGGGATCTCCCTGTCACACGCGAAATCCTGTACGTCGTCAGTGATCTCTATATGAAAGCGGTCAAGGACGCAGGGCAAAGGACGCAAATAAGTGAACCGGTTCTGGAGACAGGAAAATTCAATATATCCTTTCTCCCTGCACACATGCACCGCATCCGCAAAGCGCCAGTTCGTATAATTGCTGGCCCCCAGAAACCGAATCTTTCCCTGGCGCTTTAAAATATCAAATGCTTCCATCGATTCTTCCAGGGGAGTGATACGGTCATCCGTGTGGGCATAGTACAGATCGATATAATCCGTATTCATCAGCATAAGGCTTTTCTCACAGCTTTCTATGATCTGCTTGGCAGAAAGTCCCTTTTGATTCACCTTACTGTTAAATCCTACCTTAGTCGCCAAAAAAATCTCATGCCTCTTCCCGCTCTCCTTCAGCCATCTTCCCAAAAATGACTCGCTTTCCGTTCCGACGCATCCGTCCAGCCAATAGGCATAATTATTCGCCGTATCGACAAAATTTCCTCCTTGTTCCAGATAAGTTTCTATAATATCCTTAGAGTCCTTATCCGAAATCCGACTCCCCATATACATCGTCCCGAGCGCAAATCCGCTCACCCATTCTCCGCTCTTCCCAAATAAAACCTTGTCCATTCCATCCTCCGTTTCAGGCCTTTATTTTCTTTCCGCTCCTATTTCACCGCTCCTACCGTCAGACCGCTCACCAAATATTTTGACATAGCCGTATACATGAGCAATACCGGCAAAGTTGCCACGATGGAACCCGCCATCAACGGCCCCCATGCATACACATCGGCCACCACCATATTTGACAATGTCAAAGTGATAGTCTGCAGATCCGATTTCGTAATACTTACGAGCGCATACTGATACTCGCTCCAGCACAAAGTGAAACAAAATATGGCGGTTGCCGCGATCCCCGGCGATGCCAGCGGAAATACGATTCGGAACATACTCTGCCATTTGGTGCATCCGTCGATCTCCGCCGCTTCCTCCAGTTCCTTCGGAATCGACCGGAAATACGAAGTAATCATCCATACCGCATACGGAACTGTAAATGTGGGATACATTACCATCAGCCCCGACAGTTTGTCTTTCAATCCTATATTGGTAATCAGCACGCAAAGCGGAATGAACATAATGGAGCGCGGCATCAGATATGCATATAAAATCGAAGTATTCCAGGCTCCCCTCCCCTTAAACTTCACCCTGGCAAACGCATATGCGGCAAATACGCTGACTGCAATGGAAACGGCCGTAACCGCCACCGCCACCACTACGCTGTTCCAGACGCTTTTCAGGAAGTTTTCCCCAAAAATCAATTTTCTGTAGGAATCCAGCGAAGCCTTCATGGGAATCAGCGTGGGAGTCATGGAATATATTTCCTTCTGGCTTTTTAATGAAGTATTCCATGTCCAATATACCGGAAACAAGGACCATATGATCAGAATAACCAATACGATAATTGCCGCTTTGCTATATTTTTCCTTTTCCATTCCATGTTTCTTTTTCAACATATGACCTCTCCTTAACTCTCTGCGCTGTCTCTCATTCGTTTCGTTATAATAGTAGTCAGAATAATCAAAAACGGGATCGCGGCCACCGAAGATGAAATAGCCCGGGAAAGATTCAAATTCATAAATCCAACCGTATAGCCATAGGTGGAAAGGATTTGCGTCGCATTGGAAGGACCGCCTCCCGTCAGTATCCATACCATTTCAAAATCATTAAAGGTCCAGATCGTTGTGATCAGCGTGGATAAAACGGTAACTTCTTTCACCAGCGGCAATGTAATATGGGTAAACCGGTAAAATGCGTTGGCTCCGTCGATCTTGGCCGCCTCGTAATAATCTTTCGGTATCGCCTGCAGACCTGCCAGTATGGAGATACCGATAAACGGCGCTCCCCTCCATATATTTGCCGTAATGACCGCCGCCATCGCAAGTTTTGCATCGTATAACCACGGAACCGGGGCTTCCGAAATATGAAGCAGCCGGAATAAATAATTGAACAATCCTCCTACATCCGAAAACATCCATTTCCATGTCAGAGCGGAGACCAGCGTCGGAATTGTCCATGGCACAAACAATAAAACCCGGCATATATTTCTAAATGGGATCGCGGCGTTGAGTACAAGCGCAATAATCATGCCGAGAACCAGTTTTCCCAAAACCGCCCCTACCGTATATACCACCGTATTGACTACCGAACGGATAAAAACCTGATCTCTGGCAAGGAGAATAAAATTTTCAAAACCCACAAACTCCATACTGCTGCCAATCCTTTTGTTTGTAAAACTGGTCCATACCGCCCAACAAAACGGTACCAGCATAAAGATTGCCAAATAGATCATCGTCGGCGCGATCAGCTTATATCCGAATACATTATCTCTAACCATTTTATTTTTTTGCTTCATGTCCGTCTTCTCTCTCATCGGTGAGGGGAGAGCGCGGCCCGGCAAGAGCCGCCTTTCCCTCGTTAAAGATTACTTGTTAAAGATTTCTTCTATCTTTGTCTTTAATCCGTCCGCCGCTTCCTGGGGCGTCATTCCATTTACTACAATATTGCCCAATGTTTCATTTACCAGCTTCAAATTAAACACTTCTCCTGCCGCCGGCGTATATTCGCCGGGATATCCGATGAAACACATATTGTCCATGGAATCGATAAACGGTTTCGTATTATCTTCCTGCCATGCCGCATCCTCTTTTGCTTTTTCATATACAGGAACGATAGAAGGCATTTCAATATCCATCCATTCCTTGTACCAGTCATAATCGTACAGATATTTGATCAGGGCTTTTGCCAGTTCCGGTTCATCCGTTGTATTAAAGATGCCAAGATAAGAACCTGCGCTGGGCACGTAAGAGCCGTTGGGGCCCGCCGGAATCGGCGCAATACCGGTCTTTTCATATAATTCCGGGTCATCATTTTTAATCGTTGCCAGCAATGTTCCTGCATTGAACACCATTGCCGCCTGTCCGCTTAAATATGCCGTGTTGTTTGCTGCATCATCCCAGTTTACTGCGGAAGGAGGCGTAGAACCATCTTCCAAATAAATCGAAGAGATATAAGATAAAGCGTCCACGGTTTCCTGGCTGTTCGCAGTGATCGTCTTGCTGTCTTCACCTTCCAGAGAGCCGCCGTATGCCCACAGCATACAGTTATTCAGCCATTCCGCGTCGGAATTGGTCGAACCCAGTCCGATCCCCGCGCCGTAAATTCCCTGTTCCACATTGGTGACAGCCTTCGCTATTTCGCGGAATTCATCCCATGTTTTCGGGGGTTCCATATAACCCGCTGCCTCCAGCAAATCCTTGCGGTAGTGAAGGGCTACGGAATAAAATTTCTGGGGAATCGCATACACTTTTCCTCCATATGTGGCGGGCCCCACCAGGGCGTCGATAATATCCCCGTTTGCCGCTTCGATATCAGCCAGCACATCGGACACATCTAACAACAAATCCTGCGCATAAAACTGCCCTGCCTCCTGATACTGGAAATAAGATACGTCAGGAAGAGTACCCGCTTCAATCGCCGAAGTCCAAAGAGGATACATCTTCTCATAAGGGATCAGTTCTACTTCAATATTTACATTATTTTCTTTACCGAAAGCTTCCACTCTTTCTTTTAATTTCGCATTTGTTGTTTCGTTGACTTCTTCTTTTAACCATACGGTCAGGGTCTTCGGCTCCTGCGCGGTTTCCCCTCCCTGGGAAGCTTCTCCTGACGGAGATCCTTTTCCCGACACTAATACCCCGATCACTACTGCCGCTATGAGTACTACCGCTATGATTGCTATTGCCATCGTCTTTGTTTTTTTGTTCTCTGACATAATAATGTTTCCTCCTTCTTCTATCATCCGGTTCGGCCGGAACGGATGATTTTGTTCTGTTGTTGCTGATTTTACATGGTTCTGATCCAAACGGCTATTTCTCCCGGATCCCGGTTCAACCGATAATAAAATGGAACCGCGGTGATATCCGTTTCCACGTAATCATTCTGCTTTGCACGATACAATGTCCGTTCCTGCCATGTTTCTATTTTTCGTCTGCATCCACGCGCCTTTATGGCAACGTACTCTCCCTCCTTCCGATCTTTATTTTTTATCTCCATAGAAGAAATATCCATCGCCAGATCTTCCAAGTTCCTGCCGTTATCCGTCTCTTCCAGGCAATATACGACAGGCCCTCTTTGGATCGCGCATCTTCCACAGTCGCTGGCCACGCCCGGGTGGGCTTCCATCGCCTGTACAGGCATATCCAGCATCAGTTTTATGTGATCTCCGCCATGCCATGTCCGGTTGATCCCGATATAGCCCTGTCCGTCCTTTTCACAGGAAACAGGAATGTTGTTCACTGCAAGGCGGTAATTCATACACCATTGGGGAACCCTCATGAAAATGGTAAATGTTTCCGGTTCCATCAATTCTACGGAGACGGATATTCCGCCGTCCCACGGATAATCGCTTTTTTGCGTAATGGTTACTTTCTTTCCGTATATGAAAGTACACAGGCTGCTGTTTATATATTGATTGATCCAGATCCGTTCTTCCTCCTGCCCGAAAATATACTGCTGGAGCGACAGGATCAGGCGGGCAAAATTCGGCGGACAGCAGGCCACGTCAAACCATTCCTGCCTGGCAAGCTGCATCTGCGGGCGATCATTATGAATATTGTCATAAGCCTCCTTCGTTGCGGAAAGCGGATTGGAATAAAAGAAACGGTCTCCGTTTTCCGATGCGCCGCCCAGTATCGTATTAAACAGGCAGGTTTCCATCACGTCCGCATACCTGCCATCCTTCAGCACTTTCCACAATCTGTGGGAAAACAGAAACAGACCGATAGAAGCGCAGGTTTCATTATAGGCAAGAAGATTCGGCAAATGATAATCGTAGGAAAAACGCTCCCCATCCGATTCCGGCCCGATGCCGCCTGTGATGTACATCTGGCGATACGCCACATTGTCCCATATCTCCCGGCAAATATCCAAAAGTTCGTTATCCTTTGTTTTTCCCGCCAGATCGACCATTCCGCAATACAGATACATGGCCCGAACCGCGTGTCCCACCGCTCTTTTCTGCCGGCGGACCGGCTCATGCGCCAAATAATACGCATACCGCCCCTGGCGGTCGATGCGGTATTCCCTCTGTTCCACTGGTTCCCCTCTTTTCTCGCATTCCCATTCATAAAAATGAGGTTCCGTCCCGCGTTGATCAATAAAAAAACTGCATAACTCCAGGTATTTTTCGTTTCCTGTCTCGTCATATAATTTCACCAACGCCAGTTCTATTTCAGGATGTCCATCGTAACCCGGAATCTTTCCTTCTTCCGTTCCGAAAATACCGCAAACAAGATCCGTATATCTACATACCACATTCAGCAGACGGTCTTCACCGGTTACTTGGTGAAGGGCAACTGCCGCTTCGATCATGTGCCCGAGGCAATATAGCTCATGTTTTCTTTTGACATAGGAAAATCTCTGCCCCGGCTCCACAACAGTGTAATAAACATTAAAGTATCCGTCTTCCCATTGTGCCTCCTCGATCATGGATATGATCCCGCGTATCTTCTCCAACAGCTGTTCATCCCAATGAAGAAGCAGACTGTAGGAAGCCGCCTCAATCCATTTTGCAATATCGGAATCCCAGAAAAAATGTGGCTTCTGCGGCTGTCCCTCTTCCCATTCGCATCGCAGGGAAGCGATGCGCCCAGTCCTTTCCAACTGGTCGTATTCCATGGGAAGCGTCACTTTCAACGTCCTCTGACGGATCTTCGACAGAAATCCCTCTCTTATCTCCGTATTTTTCAAATCGCCCATAAAAATAACCTTGCCTTTCTCCCGGTCTGCAGCCTTTGAACCTATGCTTCCAAATTGACCCCATGTAAAACATATTTTTGCAAACTATCGGGATATTATCTGATTACTTTCTTTTTCATATCCGTTTCTTTGGTTATGTTGTACATATTGTATCACATACCGGTATACCGGTCAACCGGTATTTTAATTTTTTTCCAACGGAGGGATTATTGATTTCCAAATCCTGCTTTGCTATAATAAATGCAGGAAGGGCGGCATTTCCCGTCAGTTTCAGCAGAATATTTCTGGTTTTCAGCCAAGTATCATAATAACATTATGGGCAAACAGTATCATTTTATAAAATAATTTTATGAAGGGGATTTCTTTATGGAGAATCGTAAGTTTTTACAAAATCGGGCATATGAATATATTTTGAACATTATTTTGGATAATAAATTAGAAGACGGGCAGATTTATTCCCAGACTCAGGCGGCCTCCCAGATCGGAGTATCGCGCACGCCTATGAGAGACGCTTTACAACGGCTGGAACAGGAAGGTTATATCGAAATCATTCCCAGCAAAGGGTTTCAGTTAAAACCCATTACCGTAGACGGCATATTAAAATGTACCCAAATCCGAAATGCGCTGGAAGGATACTGTGCTTTTCTTCTGGCCCAGAATGCCGGCGGGAAAAATGCCGAGAAAACGCTGGAACATTTAAAGCAACTCCTGTCCGACCAATATTCTTTGTTTGAAACCAACTATGATGTCACTACCTTTTCCAAGTTAGATATTATGTTCCATCTGTCTATTGTGAAATACTCCGAGAATTCGGAAATGATCAATCTGTTTATGAACCATCAGTTATATATTCAGAGGCTTGCCGAGCATTCCCTGAAAATGGCCGGCCGTGTCAAAGACGCATTGGACGAACATTGCCAGATCTATGACGCTATCAAAAGCGGAGATCCCCACGAAGCTTATCAGGCGATCATGATGCATACGAACAACGCACAGAAGATTAATCTGCAGAGACTGCAGGAAGGAGTGCTTGCGGAATCATGAAGCAACAAGAGGAGGACGCCTGAAATACGGCGTCCTCCTCATTTTATCTTCCCTCACCCTTCATAAATTCACACCCTTGAAAATGCCACGACTGATACTCCGTTCTTTTCTTAAACTTCCTCCCTCTTCCTGCCAAGCACTCTCAACTCATGCCTTGCCTGGTCGTTTCTTCGAAGACAGCATCTTACCGCGTGTTCAAAACACCGCGCCGCCTCTTCCCCGGAACCGTCATGAAGCGCCATATATCCTTTGCATTCCCATTCCTCGGTACACTCTCCCATCATACAGCTGCTGCACCACTCACAGGACTCCATCTGCTGCAGATATTTTCTCGCTTCTTCATACTCCCCGCAATAATAACAGAGCTGGAAAAGATTATAAAGGCTCACCCGCCGGCTGGTGCATTCCCCCAGGTACAGCTCTTCCAGGCTTTTGCCAAGTTCTGCACATTCCTCATAAGATTCTGCCAGGCTCTTCCGGTACAATTCCCGGTATTCCTTCGCTTCTTCCGTTCTGCCCATCCGCCAGAGATTGCGCATGATCATGGTCAGCGTCCAGCGGCAATCCGAATTCCCGATTCCAATCAGCCTGTCATATTCCAGTGCCTTCCTGAAAAATGCCAGCCCCCGCTCGCTATCGGACAAATACTCATCATAGCAAAAGGCAATCTGCATATACGCCCTTCTCATGCCCCCATGATCCTCTTTCATTCCCTCTCTTCCGCCTCTTTCCAGCAAGGCCTCCGCCTCCTCCGTTTTCCGGCGCAAATCTTCTTCGGGCAGGTAACACTGGTACAAATCCAAAAGATCGCTGATGCGCTTCCCTTCCTTTTTCCATTCGTCGCACACATAATCCTCCAGCGTTGTTCCGCCGTATATCCGTTCCAGCGTTTCCAGCGCTTTTTCCCAGTTCTCCAGCGCCATATAATCATCTTTAATATATTGCAGAATCTTATCCCGCTGCGTTTCCGTCAATACGTGGTTCAGCTTTTCCTCCAGCCAGCCGATTCCCCTTTCATATTCGCGCTGCTCACAAAAATAGTCATGCATCCGGTAATAGGAATAGTGATAATCATATCCTTTTTTTAATTGTACTTCGATCGCCTTCTCAAAGCTTTCCATGGCCTCTTCTTTTCTGTCGGACATCTGAAGCAGCAGCCCCCTCTGCCCCCAGTTTCTGCATTGCTGATCTTTCTCCAACGCCCTGTCGATCTCTGCCAAGGCCAGCCCATATTCCCTGACATTCCCGTGGAGATCCGAAAGCTGCCATAGCTCCCTTGAGGTTTCCCCGAACTTTTCCACTTGAAGGTTCAGATATTTTATCGCTTTTTCATAATATTCTTTCTGTCCTGTCCGATCGAATTTCTTCCGGTAAAGCCAGCCCACTCTCCAGACAAAATCACTTTCTTCCGGATTCTTTTCCATGGCCTTTTTATAATATTCGATCGCCTTATCCCATTCCTCAAAATCTTCGTGGCACTGGGCAATGTAAAAATACAGCCATTCAAAATCCAGTCCCCGTTCCTCGCATTTTTTCAAATGTTCGTATGCCGTCCTCGACTCCCCTTTATACTCTTCATAAAACCGCCCCAGAAAGTACCGGTTCCGGTTGTTGTCCGCCAGTTCCACCGACCGTTTCGCCCAGCGCTCCATTTCATCCACCTGGCGAAACGCCTTGGCATATCCATTATCGTGAGTAAATGCTCTCTGTAAATAAGCGTCGGACAAAAGATCTTCCTGCGCGTCTCCTTTCTCTTCCATCTCTTCGATCAGCTTTCCGACATATTCATCCACCGCCTTCATCGCGTCTTCGTCTTCCGCTTCCCGGCGCATCATTTCCAGTTTTCTAAGCCGCAGATAATAACTGTTGATACCTGCTTCTTCCGCCTGGGCAATGATATTTTTTGTTTCCCGGAACTGGCTGTACGCCCAGAAAGCCCTTGCCGCCCGTTCGTAGATCTCCGGCATTCCCGCATAAATTTTCTTCGCCTCATAATAAGTATCCACGACCTCCTGGGCCTTTCCCATTTTTTCATAAGCTTCCTGCGCATAAAAATACGCCCAATAATAGCCATTGTCTATTTTCTTTATTTTTTCGCAGATCTCCACGATCTGTTCATTGTCTCTCTTTTCACCAAAAAACGGGCTGCGTAAAAAATTCAGCTTTGCCATCAGAAAGTCTATCTCTTCCGGCAGATGTTCCACTGCCTCCTGGAATGCGGCCATCGCCGCTGCCTTCAAATCCGCCGCTTCTTCGCCCTCTTTATCTTCCAGTTTTTCAAGGCGTATCTGGAGTGCCTTACCTTCCATTTCATAACTCTGGGCCATCCGGTAAGCCTCTTCCTCCTCCTTTGTCAAACCCTGCTCTTCCAGGCTCTTCCGCCAAAGCCTCGCTTCCGCCGCCCCTTCTTCGTCCAGCCCTCCCGACACATACAAAACGGTTTTTACTCTGTGGCATTCCACGGTATCTTCCGCCAGCACCGGATTGTCCCTAAAAAATTTCAGCCCTTCCTCCGCCCGGCCGGCCTGAATATAACACCATGCCAGCATAACGCCTTTCTCCGTATCTATTTCCCCCGCCTTTTCTCCCGTATAAAGAGCAATGATTTCCGCATTGCACTCATTCAGCAGATCCATGGCCTTTTTCGTATTGTACAGCCTCCTGGCATGCAAGGCATATTCTTTGGCTTCCTCCCATTCCCTCTTTTCCGCAAAGATTTCGGCCAAAGCGACAGAAGCGGTATAAATATCCTCGTTCGTCATCTCTTTCCGTTCCAGCAACTCCTGATAAACAGAGGCCGCCTCCTCCCCTTGCCCGCATTCTTTTAAAATATATGCGCCGGAAAAAAGCATACGGATATCCTTTTCCCCTCTGTCCCAGAGCGCCCTTGCCATGCGCTCCGCCTCTTCCTTTTGCCCGCACAGCAGCATATATCTGGCCTTCTCCATCTCATACCACGGATGGCGGATTCCAAACGTATCCATAAATGCGATCTTCCGGCCGATTTCTTTCCGCCAGCTTTCTTTATCTTCCGCTTCCTCCCGGGATATTCTCACCAGTTGATTGTAATTCGCAATAAAAGTATCGTAATCCGCCCGGTCTTCCCCCGCCAGTTTATCAAAGGAGAAATCGGAATCATCCGCCCCTTCCGAACATTTCCATACCATGAAATTTACAAAATCCTCCGGCAGATGTTCCTTCAACTCTCCGACTCCCTCCACGATTCCAAAGGCTCCGTCCAGAATTCGCCAGACGGATGCGGGCAGCTGGAAATGATCCGCCAGATATCGGAACAGTTTCCGCCGAATCTCCTCCTCCAGCTCCAGATCATCCAGCAGTTCGTGGTTCGCCAGCCGCTTCCATTCCTCCTCGTCCAGCCGTCTTGACAAAGAACTATAGATTGCTTCCGCTTCTTTCAAATACCGGCTTACCGGAGTGTCCTCTTCCTCCTGGGTATCTTCCGCGCGTCTGCACATGGCAAGGGCGCTTTCATAAGCCTTCCTTAACCGCTTAAATCCTTCCGGGTTATCTTCCGGGTTTACAGACAGAAGTTTTTTTCTATATGCCTTTCTGATCTCATCTCCATCTTTCGTCTCCCCGATTCCCAATACCTCAAATATTCTTTGCTCCTCCATTGCGATCCCCATACCTTTCCTTATTGCTCCGCCGCTTCCACCTCATCTTCTTCTACCGGCTTCCATGCTTTTCCGAATTTAATATCCTTAAAAAGCGCCGCAAGACCGGTAATCTGCTTCAAACGCAGTATCTCATCCCTGTCCATTCCAAGATGCTTGGATATCCATGCATCAGAACGCCCGATTTCATGCAGTTCCTTTACAATATTGCTCATTAAGTCCACGTTATGGTTTCCCCTTGCCCGGTTATGCCGGATCGTACTCGCCATCCTCTGGTCGATCGGCTTATCGATCACGGAGACAGGCAGCATTCCTCCCTCACGTTCAAAAATATCCTCGTGTTCCAGCATCACTCTGTAGCGGTGGAAACCATCCACTATAATATATTCATCCTCTTCCTTTTTATAATAACAGACAATCGGCATCGTGTATCCGTCCATTTTGATGCTGCGGTAGAGCAGCCTCATTTCCGGCGGAGCCACCGAATTCGGATTATAATTATTGGGCTTGATTTTCTGTATCGGTACTGCAATTACATTATAAACCGGACTCTCATGCTTTTCCATTGATTTCCTCCAATCCTTTGTATGTTCTTTTAATGACATCGATAGCTCTTTGCTGCTGTCTGTTCAAGCCAAATCCCATAGACCTGCATATATGGTCATTTTTCAGAATGCAATAACACATTCTTTTCCAACTGGGAATATCTTTGCTTGATTTTATGTCGTCCGTATTATCGGGTATCTTCTCCATAAAAATAATTCTGGATTTTTTATTTAACGTATAATTGGAAACTCCATTACGTTTTATCTTATATCCGTGTTCTTCCAGTTCCCTTATTGTCTCCTCCTCCAGCCCGCCGCCTTTTTCATGCCAGAACCTTATGGAAGTGTTGAACTTCTTCACATAATTATTCCGAAGCCTGACAGGCAGCGTATCCAGCAGAAACCTTGTATAAGATTCCCATGTATGTCCTTCCGGCAAAGTGATGCTGCGGTAACCCATAGCCTTCGATCTGGCATAAATACATGCAAAATTCGCTCCCTGCACCCTTCCCACCAGCTTCGCCCATATCTCAGGATCCAGCACCCGGTACAGGTTCAGGCTGTCTCTTGAGTAATCGTTGAAGGGGGATGCCACTCTCATTTGGGAAACTTTCAGCCCCGCCATATGGTATAAATCGTACAACCGGTTATAATCGTATTCAAAAAGATAATTTGCGTGCCATACGTCCTCCAGGCTCCAGTCGTACAACGGGGATGCGCACCACATATTTTTAAACTGGCGGCTGATCCAGCACTCTCCCTTATAACCGTATTTTTTATTTACAAACCCGCTGTATCTTTGCAAAGACTCATCCGCCCTCATTCCAAGCAGACAGACCGTTTTTTTATTCTCATGGGATATCCGGTACCACCTGCCGAACTGTTTTGCCAAATCCTCTTGATGCATGCGATAGCGGTAAGTTGTCATTGGATTATTTTTCAGGTTGATTACATATTCATGTTCCGGCATTTCCCGCACCCATGCTTCTTTCTTCGTATCATCCCATGGATACCAGAACATTTCATAACTGCTCAAAGCAGTTCTTGTAGCCATAGGAAGGCAGACCCAGTACAATTCCGCCTCCCCTTTCAGCCGTTCAAAAGTACGTTCTATATATTCCGTCGTCACCGTATACTGAGCTTCAAAATCCTGATGGAAAACCCCGATTTTTTTCTCAGGATAAAACTTTTTCTGGAAATCCAGCGTCAGGTTCAACAATAGGCCGCTATCCTTACCGCCGGAAAAAGATATATAAATATTGTCAAATTCTTCGAAAAGATATTCCAGGCGTTGTTGCAGCGCCTCATATACATCCTGGTCTTCGTATTCCCTAATCATCTTTTGTGTGCCTCCGTAAAATACCAATTTTGTTGGTAAACTTACCATAATTTACCATAAATTGGTATTTTTTTCAAGAAAGCTCATTTTCTTTACATTTTTTTGCACAAAAAAACAGGCGCGGAACCTGTCTTCCGCGCCCATGGCACTGATAAAAATTGATTTCCATGCATTTCATATCGTTACATACAATCTTTCGGTTAATCCGTATTTTTGTCCAGTTCCTTCACCAATTCCGCAAACTCAGCCTTATATTCATCATCCAAGGACAAATCTTCCAATATTTCCCTCACGTGCCGCAAAGAAGCTTCTCCCTTGTATTCGCTGTCCATAGCCGCCAGCCCGAATTCCGCTGCCGCCGCCGTAAACAGAAAATCTTCTCCCGGTTCTTCCACATAGGAAGAATAATTCACCGGATATTCCAGGAGCTGGCTTTCCGTGCCTTCCGGTTCTTTATAACGGATGCTGACAGTAAGCCACTCGTATTCCATATAATTACCGCCGTTTTCTTCCCCGCTTCCTCTCTGCTCTTTTTCGTCTTCATAAAAATCGGCATATTTCAGCTGATCCCGCGCCACGCCGCTTCCGTTTACCTTTTCCTTTGTCACAATCTCGTAGAGCGCCGTCATACAGTATCCCGCTCCGATTTCCCCCGCGTCCTTCGTATCGTCCTCAAAATCTTTCGCGGCAAGTCTTCTGTTTTCATACCCGATCAGGCGGTATTCTTCCACTACGGCCAGATTAAATTCCACCTGGAATTTCACGTCTTTACAAACGGTCAGCAAAGTGGCGCTCATTTCTTCCACCAGCACTTTGTTTGCTTCCTTTAAGGAATCTATATAGGCATAATTTCCATTTCCTTTATCCGCCAATGTTTCCATCTTATTATCTTTGATATTTCCCCCGCCAAATCCAAGCACAGACAGAAAAACCCCCGATTCTTTTTTCTCCGCAATCAGTTCTTCCAGTTCGCTTTCCGAAGTCAATCCTACATTCAAATCGCCGTCCGTCGCCAGAATAACCCTGTTGTTTCCTCCTTCTATGTAGTATTCCTCTGCCAGCCGGTATGCCGTCTCGATTCCCTTGCTTCCGTGAGTGCTGCCTCCCGCTTCCAGGTCAAAAAGAGCCTGGCAGATTTCTTTTGTCCTGTTCCCGCTCACGCCCTCCAGCACAATCGTGTCATCCCCTGCATAAGTCACGATCGACACCCTGTCTTTTTCCGTCAGGTTTTCTGCCAGAATAGCAAAAGACTCCTGGAGCAAGGGAAGCTTATCTTCCGCATACATAGAGCCCGACACATCCAAAAGGAATATCAGGTTGGATGGTGGAAAATCGTCATAATCTATCTTTTCCGTCCGCAGCCCCACCCGCAGAAGCTGCGCCTCCTTATTCCACGGACAGGGCATGATCTGCGTCGTCACGCCAAAAGGTTCTTCTTTTTCCGGTTCTTTCAAATCGTTATAAGAAAAATAATTGATAATTTCTTCAATCCTGACCGCTCCCACCGGAAGATCCTCAATCCCATAACCGGATCGTATCAACCTGCGCAAGTTGCTGTAAGAAGCAGTATCCACATCCGCCGAAAATGTGGACAATGGTTTATCGTATACCGACGCATATCCCGTTTCTGTCCACTCCGAATACTCCTCCGTATTTCCTCCGGTCTCTACGGTACTTTCTTCCTGCGCCCAGCCATATCCGCTTTCTTCATATGCAGCGTCGCAATCAACGGTTTCCTCTGCCGGGGCTGTCGCTGCGGCTGTTTCCACTCCTTTGTTCCCGCATCCTGCCAAAAGAAGACAGACTGCCATACAGATGCCGGATACTCTTGTCATTTCCTTTCTTTTCATAATCCTTCCTCCCTTTTCGCTGAATATTATATCAACATGCGAATCTACCATAGATACGGATCAAGGTATGGTTTATTATGGCATTTTATGTATTTTTTTATAATATACCGCTCGGGGAAAACCGGAGTATAATATTTCCAAAAAGCGAATACACTTTTATAAACCGCCGTTACCGGCACAAAGGAGGTCTTGTACATGTGTACCAGTATTGCAATGACAACAAACGATTTTTATTTCGGCCGCACCATGGACTTTGAATACAATTTTAATGAATGCGTCGTCTTTACTCCGAGGAATTATCCGCTTCCCTTCCGCAGAACAAGCATCATGGATAAGCACTACGCTATGCTCGGTATGGCGACAGTCATGGAAGGCTATCCGCTTTATGCCGAAGCCGTCAATGAAAAGGGACTCTGCATGGCGGGGCTGAATTTTCCTAATACCGCCTACTATCCATCGGAAGAGGCCAGCGACAGTAAAAATATCTCTCCCTTCGAACTGATCCCCTGGGTACTTGGGCAGTGCGCCTCCATAGCGGAAGCCAAAAAGCTTCTCGATTCTACCCATCTGGTGGGCATTCCTTTCAGCGCATCGCTTCCCCTGGCTCCCCTGCACTGGCACATCGCGGACAGCACCGGGTCCCTCGTTCTGGAAAATACAAAAAGCGGTATGGATCTATGTGAAAATCCAATCGGAGTGCTGACAAATAATCCTGCCTTCGGTTTCCAGACCACCAACCTCTGCCAATACATGAACCTGACTTCCAGCTGCCCGACCAACTGCTTCAGCTCGATCAAAAGCCTTGTCCCCTTCGGCCAGGGCCTCGGCTGCGTCGGTCTGCCCGGGGATTATTCCCCCGCCTCCCGTTTTGTTAAAGCCGCCTATCTCAGCCTGAACTCCATCTGCGAAAAAGATGAAATGAGCAGCATTTCCCAATTTTTTCATATACTGGACTCCGTATCCATGATCCGCGGAAGCGTCATCACCCCGCAGGAACTTTATGACGTCACCACCTATTCCTGCTGCATGAACGCGGCCAAAGGAATTTACTATTATAAAACCTATGGAAATAACCAAATCACTGCCGTAGACATGCACCGGGAAAACCTGGTTTCCGACATCCTGCGCACTTACCCCCTGACGACTTCCCAGCAGATCGCATGGGCGAATTAAGAAAGCCACCGGGGAACGGAATGTCCATATCCCAAATTTCTGCAGACGGCATAGGGCATTGGAGACCGGGGAAGGCAAGGGCAGGAACGCGCCCGGCAGAAGGGCAGGTTTTTTGCTGTTGCGTACAATCAGCAATTTCACTTATGAAATGGCCAAAAACCAAGGGTGACATTGCCACGGACGGCAATGTCAGGAAGCGAAGGGCAAGGATGCCCTTGCGCTTCCGACCCGATCGGTTCCAAAGAGTATACCCATTTCATTAGTGAAATCTGATTGGAAGCTCCAGCAAAAAACCTGCCCTTCTGCCGGGCGCGTTCCTGCCCTTGCCTTCCCCGGTCTCCAATGCCCCATGCCGTCTGCAGAAATTTGGGATATGGACATTCCGTTCCCCTACATGCTATGATAGAGAATATACTGATTAGAAAGGATAACAATATAGCATGAATCTTACATTTGAAACAGGAATTTCCTCGATCACCGTTTTTTTTCAGGGACTGGTCAGCTTTTTCTCTCCTTGCGTACTGCCGTTGATTCCCTTATACATTGGTTATTTGTCTGGAGGAGCAAAAACGACGGATGAGGAAGGGAATATTACTTATAAAAGAAGCCGGGTCATGAGAAATACCTTATTTTTCGTTCTTGGTGTCAGTTTTGCCTTCTTCCTTCTTGGCTTTAGCTTTACTGCCGTAGGAAAATTTTTTCATAATTACCAGACATGGTTTACCCGCATTGGGGGAATCATTGTTGTTTTATTCGGACTTTATCAGCTGGGGCTATTCGGCAGTTCTTCTTTATCCAAAGAACATCGTCTTCATTTTCAGCCGGACAGCCTTGCGATGAATCCCCTGACTGCCCTGATCCTTGGCTTTACGTTCAGCTTCGCCTGGACTCCCTGCGTCGGCCCTGCTCTTGCCAGCGTGCTGCTCCTGGCCGCCTCGGCATCTTCCTCGGCAACCGGGTTTCTGTTGATCGGCGTTTATACCCTGGGCTTTGTCCTGCCTTTCCTGGCAGTCGGGCTGTTTACCAAAGCCCTGCTGGATTTCTTTAAAAAATACCGCTCCGCCGTAAAATATACGGTAAAGATCGGCGGCGTCCTCATGATTTTTATTGGAATCATGATGTTTACGGGATGGATGAACGGCATCAGCGCTTATCTTTCCGGCAGTCCCTCTATTAGCCAGGACGCGGGCCAGGAAGCAGAGCCTTCCCCGGCTCCCCCTGCCGAACAGGCGGAAAAAAATGAGGCATCGGACAGCACCGATACGGAAGCGGAAAATCCGGCGGATCCGGCAGACAGCCCTGAAGCGGAAACAGTTCCTGCGCCCGACTTTACCCTGGAAGACCAATACGGCAATGTACACACTATGGCTGATTATAAAGGAAAAACGATATTCCTCAACTTCTGGGCCACCTGGTGTCCCCCCTGCCGGGCGGAAATGCCTGAAATCCAGGAAATTTATGAGGAATATGGGGAAAACCAGTCCGATGTCATTATTCTCGGCGTAGCCTCCCCTAATACGGGAAGGGAAGGAAGCCTGGAAAGCATTACAGCATTTCTCGAAGAAAATAACTATACTTATCCTGTGGTTATGGATGACGGCGGAAGTCTGGCCTATTATTACGGCATCAGCGCCTATCCTACCACCTTCATGATCGACAGCAGCGGCAACGTATACGGGTACGTCACCGGCCAGATCACGAAGGACATTATGCAGAGCATTATCGAACAGACGATGAATGCTTCACCGACGCAATAGCCTGAAATACCGCTGATATTATTGAACATTCGCTCATGGATTGACCGAATACCAGGAAAGTCCGTATGGAGGCGGTTTTAGGAAGCACAGGGAACGATGTCCCTTACTTCCTGTTCCCCTCCATATATTTTTCCACTGCCGGATCCTTCATCTCATATATGCGGTACCATTCCTTTGTTTCCATATCTTTTGCGGTCTCCGATCGGTTTTTATAAAGAAATCTCGTTAAATTATAACAGTCTATCCATATCTCATGATTGCCTTCCTTCTGCGATTCGTCGAAAATAAGCTGCAGCCCCCAATGAAGATGGACGACTTTGATATTATTGACGTTTTCCGTTTTGCTATAGCCCGTGTGTCCCATATAGCCGATTACCTGTCCGGCTGTCACTACGCTGCCCTCCTCCAGATCTTTGCAATAAGGGAAATTCTGGCGCAGGTGGGCGTAATAATAATATCTCTTTCCGTCAAAGCTGCGTATGCCCAGCCGCCAGCCCCCGTATTGGTTCCATCCGATGGCCTCCACATAACCGGATTCTATGGCTATAATCGGCGTACCCACCTGCCCCATCATATCGTGCCCAAGATGCGGCCTCGAATACCCATAACTCCTGGAAGCCCCGAAATCATCATAATCGTTATACTCAAACCCCTTTGCAATGGGAGAAAAGGCTTTTAAGCCGTAACATTTCTTCCATTCTATCTTTCCCTCTTCCGTTTCCTTCTGTATCTCATATTCCCCCACATAACCGCCCAGGACAGCCCGATAGGCCTCCAGATAATAAGCATAATATTCCATATCTCCGGCAAGTTCCTTCATCGTCGTTTCCCCATTTTTCAGCTTTTCCGCCGTCCGGGCGATCTCGGAAACCGTGCCGGAAGGAAATTTTCCTCCATGCCGGGCGCCCGCATAAGCCAACAACTCGATCCAGTCCACATGTACTATGCCCTCATCCTCCTGCGCCTCCTCATATGTCTCCACATCCCATTTATATGCCTCGCACAAGGCTTCATAAGAAACATTAAAATCCACCCATTTAATATACTCCCGCTCTCCTACCGAACCCACCTCTACCGCCTGTGGCTGTTCCCCTCCCACGCCTTCTCTTAATATGTCCGTCATAAATACACTGTACAGCGATACCAACAGTATACTCTCGACCAATATTGCCTTTTTTATTTTTTTCAAATATTGCATTCCATACCGCCCTGTCAGTCTCATTGCAATATATGAAAAAAGATGCGCAGCCATGCCACGCACCTTTCATATTTTTTCATTCAGGCTTGTCCCATTATACTTCGGGTTCAATCAGCCCATAGGTATTTCCTTTTCTCTTATATACTACGTTTACCTGTTCTGTTTCCGCGTTAAAGAATACGAAGAAGCTATGCCCGAGCAGCTCCATCTGAACGCATGCGTCCTCAGGATACATCGGCTTAATATCGAATTTCTTTGTGCGGATGATCTTTACCTCTTCGTCATCCATATAATCCTTCTCGATAAATTCCTGTTTGAAAAAACCGGCCGACTGCTTCTGGTCTATCAGCTTATTCTTATACTTCTTGATCTGCCTTTCAATAATTTCTTCCACCAGATCGATAGAAACATACATATCGTTGCTGACCTGCTCCGAACGAATAATGCTTCCTTTCACCGGAATGGTCACTTCTATCTTTTGACGTTCTTTTTCCACGCTTAACGTCACATGTATTTCCGTCTCCGGATTAAAATACTTCTCCAGCTTTCCGATCTTCTCTTCTACTGCCGCCTTTAACCCCTGTGTTACTTCAATGTTCTTGCCTACTATAACAAACTTCATACCGCTCATCCCTTTCATTGGATTATTGTCCAAACCTTATACTCTGTATTTCTCTTCGTTTAGTATATTGTTTTCAAACATTATACCATATTGTACCATACCTATGCAACAATTTAAGCTCTATTGTATGTCAATACAGTTTTCGTCATTTTGCGACTTTTTTCTCGTTTTTAACATAATAAACAAAACATCTGTTCCAATCGCTGTTGCTGCAATTTATACCATTTTTGATATAAAACTTGTGGATAATGTGGATAAACCCGTGTATAAATCGCAATCCTTCATTTTGAGCCATTTTTCTATGTGGATAACCATGTTTTCCATTTTATGGAAATTAAGCGCTAAAATCCATTTTTTGTATAACTTGTACAAGTTTACTTTTGTCAAGCGTTTTTCTCCAAAAAGATATATTCTGAAAATTTCTGAAAATCGGGCAGGAGCAAACACTGGCGTGCGAAGCGCGCCAACTTATTGCAACAAACGCTGCCGCGCTTCGCACGCCAGTGTTTGTAATACAAAGCGGATGCCATAAAAGCATCCGCTGATTTGTCCTTGTTATCTTATTCTCTTCAAAAATATTTCTTAGAAAATTCTTCTTACGGAGAGAGGCGTCCTGTAGCTTGCGCTGGAAACAATAATTCCTGTTTTCGATGTCGAAGCATGAACGATCTGCCCGTTACCGATATACAATGCTACATGCCCGGAGTAGCAAACCAGATCGCCCGGCTGTGCATTCGCCAGTCCGTTTACCGCCGCGCCTACGCTCCTGTCTGCCGCTGACGAATGCGGAAGGCTTACGCCGAAGTTCGCATATACGCTCATAACAAAGCCTGAACAATCCGCGCCGTTCGTCAAGCTGGTTCCGCCGTATACATACGGATTCCCTACAAACTGCAACGCATAATTTGCAACTGCACGGCCCATCTCGCTGCCGTTGCCCGAAGCGTACATCACCTGTCCGCCGCCGGAAGAATTCGATTTCTCCGCCGCTCTTCTTGCCGCTGCCTGAGCCGCTTTCCGATCCGCTTCTTCTTTTGCAAGTCTGGCTTCTTCTTCTGCCTTGGACTCTGCCTGTACAAATTCCGTGGAAAGCGTCACATAATCCGTTGATACGTAACCGTCGCCTTCCTCTATATTCACCTTTACCCAGTCGTCCAGTTCTTCCGTTACAACAAGCTGATCCTCAATAGGAACCATACCGAGTACAGTCGTATCCAGACCGGGTTCCTGTCTTACCTTCAGCGTAGTCGTCGTAACAGTAGCAATCCTCGTTCCCACCTGCTTTGCCAACTCTACCGCATCGTCGCCCGTTACGCAGTACTCGCCTTTTACATAGCCCGTTACGGAACCGGATTTGATCTCATACCATCCGTCCTGTTCGGAAATAAAACTGCCCACCGATTTATCATAAAGCTTGCCGACGATTTCCCCTTCCTCGCTGGGTATGCTTCTTACGTTTACATAATCGTTTACTTTTGCGATTACAAGGCTTTTGAAGCTCTCTTCTTCATCCTTCCGATCCAGCTTCTTCGCCACATCCTTTAAAATCTTCTCGCTCAGATTGGAAGTATCCACTTCCTTTGTCTCTTCAATTATTTTTTCTTCCGCTTCTGCCGCCGCATTTTCCTCTGCCTCCGTCGCTTTGGCATCATCGGTTTTTTCCTGCTCCGTATTCATATTTTCGGAAGCCGCATTGCCGGACACTCCGTCCGCCGGAACATCTTCCGTCTGATTTTCCGTATTCTTTTCTTCCGTTTCTGCTTTCTCCGTATCCGCCTCTTCTTTTATATTTTTAAGGGAAGTTGCGTTAGCCTGTAATGTATAATCCACTCCTGCCGACGGCAATACCGATGCAAGATCTGTCGCCGCATTCGCTTCTATGTTCATACCTGAAAATGTAAGGATCGCCGTTACTGCACATATTGCCATTTTCACGTTCTTTTGTCTCATAGGTTATGTCCTCCGAAAATGTTAGAAAATGTTACCTACTTTTTTAATTTATTACAATTTTGTTACATCTGTTAAATAATATAACACTTTCCGACACATTTGTCAACCTATGCCAATTTCCAAATCCCCCCATTTTCCGGGCTTTCTACAATATTTTAAAAAATTTAAAAAATTAAGCAAGAAATATAAATTCCTTTTTAAAAAGAATCCTGCAGGAAATAATCCTGTACTCCGGCAACCGCATTTGCCCCGTCCGCAACCGCCGTAACGATCTGCCTCAGCGGCTTGGTACGCACATCTCCGGCCGCAAAAATCCCCGGCGCTGTCGTCACTCCATCCTCTCCCGCAGCAATATATCCCTTTTCGTCACATTCCACCAAGCCCTTAAATAACTCCGTATTGGGATGAATGCCGACAGCAATAAATACGCCGTCCATCTCCATTTCTTCCATATCGCCGGACATGGTATTGCGGATCCTGATCTTCTCTACCCGGTCTGTTCCTACAATTTCATCCACTACTGTATTCCAGAGGATCTCCACGTTAGGAAGCTCCTGTACTTTTTTTTGAAGGATTCTGGCCGCCCGCAGTTCATCCCTGCGATGGATCAGATATACCTTCTTGCTCGTTCTCGCCAGGAAGACGGCATCTTCCACTGCCACATCGCCGCCTCCGATTACCGCAACGGTACGATTCCTGAAAAAAGCCCCGTCGCATGTCGCACAATAAGAAACCCCCATGCCGGCCAGTTCTTCCTCCCCCGGCACATGGAGCCTGGCATGAACCGCGCCGGTGGCTGCCAATACCGCCCTGGTTTCATAATCCCCTTTATTCGTAACAATCCTATAGATCCGGCCTCCCTTTTTATCCCCGCCGGCTTCCGCCCGCCTTCCGGGCTTGATACAAGGATCGGTTTTCTCACATGCAACCAGTTCTGCCGCTTCTCCCACGCTGCTTTCCGTTCCCTCTTCTATACTGACAGCCTCTGCCTCCAGAAATTCCACTCCCATATGATCCGCATGTTCCCGGAACTTCATCCCGAGATCAAATCCGTTCATGCCTTTCATTCCCAAATAATTATCCACCTCATACGTCGTCAGTACCTGACCGCCGCTCATAGCGCCTTTTTCCAATACCAATGTATGGAACCCCGCCCTTTTTGCATAAACTGCCGCCGAAAGCCCCGCCGGCCCCGACCCGATAATCACCAAATCATACATTACGAAATACCCTCCTTTTCGACTCCGTCATATTTCCATGATCCACTATATAGTATACTCCATTCTTCTTTTTTGACTCTTTCTGCATGGTATACGGCTTTATTCTCTCCGACATACGTCCTGCCATTTGCTATACTCCATGCCATAATCCATAACTCAAACCAGATTTTTGATCCCGTCGCAAATCCTCCCGGCCACTACAGGGTTATTCATCGTAAAAATATGTATTCCATCCACTCCATAAGAAATCAGCTCCACGATCTGGTTAATAGCATATACCATTCCCGCATCGAACAAAGCCTCTTTGCTCTCCCCGTATTTTTCCAGTATTCTTTCGAATTTATCCGGCAGGGAAGCTCCGCACATCGTCACCATCCGTTTGATCTGCGCCTTATTCGTCACCGGCATAATGCCCGCCTCCACCGGCGCATCGATGCCCGCGATCCTCACCTTCGTCAGAAAATCATAAAATACATTATTATCAAAAAACAACTGGGAAACGAGATGGGTCGCTCCTGCATCCACCTTCTTTTTCAAGTTCCGTATATCTGCGATTCCATCCGGTGCCTCCAGATGCACTTCGGGATAACAAGCCCCGCTGACATGGAAGTCCCCTTGTTCTTTAATAAATGCCACTAATTCGCTGGCATACCGGAAATCATTCTTCGCCGGTACATTGGGATTCACGTCCCCGCGCAGCGCCAGTACGTTTTTCAATCCGGCATCTTCCATCTGCCCCAGAATCTGCCTGATCTCCTCCTTGCTGTTGCTGATGCAGGTCAAATGAACCAGCGGTTCAATGCCATAATCCCTCTTGATCTTTTTCGCCAGTTCCACCGTCTTATTATCCGCGCTGCTTCCCCCGGCCCCAAATGTTACGCTGATAAAATCAGGATGCAGCTGCGCCAGCGTCTTTAACGTCGCATCAATATTATTCAGTTCCGCTTCTTTTTTCGGCGGAAAAATTTCAAATGAAACTACCGGTTTCTTTTCTTTAAATATGTTTTCGATAATCATTGTTTACTCCATTTCTGCGCGGCTTTATTGCGCAAAGCCAGCCTGGCTTTCAAGTTTGTGGATGCCGCGCAG
>ERZ808054.371-NODE-371-length-46362-cov-11.176623_pt1 | contig 46362 bp, 39 predicted proteins | sample MGYA00380201_ERZ808054 | MGnify/ENA primary metagenome ERZ808054 (study PRJEB31490, sample SAMN06133419) | mouse gut metagenome | isolation source: Z5_2 | host: mice | place: China: Chengdu | collected 2015-05 ...
CCACGGCAACGCCTACGGCTGTGCCCACGGCAACGCCTACGGCTGTGCCCACGGCAACGCCTACGGCTGTGCCCACGGCAACGCCTACGGCTGTGCCCACGACGACGCCTACGGCTGTGTCTACGACAACGCCTACGGCTGTGCCGATGGCAACTCCTTCTGAGAGACCGATGGCAACCTCCACTGTTAAGCCTATGCCTACAGTGAGGCCAACGGCAGCACCCACAGCGAAACCGGAGGCGACACCTACAAATAAACCGACAGAAAGCCCTACAGCAAAGCCAACAGCGACGCCAACGGCAAAACCTTCAGCAACACCTACAGCGGAGCCGACCGGTGAACCAACGACAAGACCAACAGCAGAACCCACGATAAAGCCTACGGCTGTGCCCACGGCAAGACCAACGGCAGAACCCACGATAAAGCCTACGGCTGTATCGACACCAAAACCTACAGCAGAGCCGACGCCAAAGCCTGCGGATCAGTCGGCAGCAGAGGCAGCGAATCAACCGACAGCAGTACCTGCGGCAGCGCAGAATAATCCGACAGTGGCGCCAGCGCCTTCACAGCAGCAGCTGACTGCACAGGGAGAGGGCAGCGTGCCGGCAGGCGCTGATTCGGCAGACGGTGAATCTGTGGAAGCCGTATCTTCTTTAGTGACTACGTCGGAGGACAGAAATACTGATTTGACCAATGTTCAAGAAAATACAAATTCTCAGGGACTGACTGTGACGGCAGCAACGCCCAAGCCGCAGACGGCAGTTGAGGATGCATCGATCATAGATGCGGGACAGACCAGTATGGTCTATGCTGAAACCTTGAAGCAGATAAAGGATCAGGGAACCAAAGTGACGCTTCAGATGGATGATTACGTCAGATGGACCATTGACGGAAGTACTATAACAAGTGATCCCCAGGAAGACGTGGATATGGGGGTTATGCTTGGAACAAGCCGGATTCCTAGGGAAATGCTGAACGCACTGGCAGAAAATGAGAATTACATAGAAGTATCTCTTGCCTATGAAGGCGCCTTTGGATTTACGGCAAAGCTGTCTGTAAAATTAGACCAGGCACAGGCAGGACAGTATGCAAATCTGTTCTATTACAACGAAGAAACATGCGCTTTTGAATTTATGTGTGCGACACAGGTGAGCAGTACGGGCAGGGCAAACTATGAATTTATGCATGCATCGGATTATGTCATTATCATCAGCGACGACACCAAAGAGACGCTTTTAGCGGAGAGGGAGCAGGAACTGGCAAAAGCCCAGAGCTATATTAAGGTAGAAATGCCGGCAAAGGAGCCGACTAAGGCGGCGGGTATCATTACCTTGATTCTCTTAATCAGTGCAGGTCTTGTCATCGGCGTATACCTGATTTTGAGAAGAATGATGGAGGAGGATTAAAGAAGCGGATCTATGAGCAAAAATGACGGGGAAATCGTGCTTTTATTTGGATTTGAGGAGCAGCAGTTAAAAGCGGTACAGATGGTGCTCTATCTGCAGCAGATTACAGGCAGATGTGTGCCAAAGCAGGCGTATGGCATGCCGCTCAAGCTATTAGCGGCAAAGGAAGAGCCGCTCTGCCTGGCACCTTCCGATATGCGGGAGCTGGATGGACAGATGATTGTGTTTGCAGGACTAAGCGGGGAAAAGCTGGAAAGAACCCTGGCGCTTCTTCGGGCAAATCCGGCATGCGGGAAAATCCCGTATAAAGCTGTTCTGACACAGACCAATCAGGAATGGAATGCATATGCATTGCTTGATGAACTAAAGAGGGAGCATGCGGCAATGCATGGAAGAACAGGAGATTGACCATATGAAAAGGCAGGCAGGACGTTTGGCGGCGGTGTGCACACTGACGATGTTGCTGCTGTGCGTTTCCTGCACCTATAGGAATCCTGCCGCCGGGGAGATGTCGGCGGAGAGGGTGCAGGAAGAGGCGCAGAGCACATCAGGCAGGATGGAAGTGCATTTTATTGACGTAGGGCAGGGAGATGCTGCCCTAATCATCTGTGATGGTCAGACAATGTTGTTTGATGCAGGAGAAAATGATAAAGGTGTTTTTCTCCAGTTTTATCTGATGGAACAGGGAATCGATCATTTAGACTATGTAATCGGGAGTCATCCGGAAGCAGACCATATCGGAGGAATGGACGTAGTCCTTCTAAAGTATGACTGCGGCAAAGTGATGCTCCCGAATCTTTCTGTGGAAACGGCGACTTATGCAGATGTGTGTGATGCCATGGAATATAAGGATTATGTAAATACCGTCCCGCAGGTGGGAGAAACCTATGCGCTGGGAGAGGCTTTTTTTACAATCATTGCACCCAACAGGGAGGATTATGGGGAGGAAGTAAATAATTATTCTATAGGGATCAAGCTGGTGCATGGAGAAAATACGTTTCTATTTACCGGCGATGCGGAATCTTTGGCAGAGAAAGATATGCTGGATAATGGAATCTGTTTAGATGCCGATGTGTTAAAGGCAGGGCATCATGGAAGCAGCGACGCGTCTTGTGCGGAATTTGTGGAGGCGGTATCTCCTAAATATGCCGTAATCAGCTGTGGAAAAGAAAATGATTATGGACATCCCCATAAAGAGACGCTGGCTGCTTTGGAAGCTGCGGGGGCGAAAGTCTACAGGACAGATGAACAAGGGAGCATCATTGCCGTATCAGATGGGACGGACCTTGTATGGGAAACGAAAGCAGAAACGCGGTGGCAGGGCGTTTATTATGTGGGAAACAAAAATAACAGGAAGCTGCATCGCAGTACCTGCAGCTCGCTTCCAAAAGAATGGAATCAAGTGATATTTGAATCAAAGGAAGAGGCGGCGCATGCCGGATTTACCGATACATGCAGCGGTTGCAGACCATAGGGGGAAGCCATGCTTTATGCAGTGTTTAAAAGAAGTTATCTTGTTGTAAAACGACTTATTGAGGCAAAAAGATAGAAAGCGCATGAGCAGAGAAGTCCTGCCAAAGGAAATAACGCAGGCGGTCAGCTTGCGTTACTGGTACATTGCGTCAATCAGGACAAAAAGCTGCAGAAGCTGTTTTCCGTATCGCCTGTGAAATTTTCTGCCAAATGTCTGATTCTCAATCACAGTGTATGCTATATAAACGAGGCGGGAAAACTTCCGGGAAGACCGATTACATCCAGACTGCTTGGTATTCCTGGGTTACAGAGAATGATGTATGGAAAGAAGTTTACACAGAATAAACTATATCAAAACACGTTCAGCCCCATGAGGTACATTCATGAAGGATCAAAGATACCTCCAATCCTGCTGATTACCAGCAAAGGAGACAAAAACTACAGCTATCAGACGTTGCATCTATACCGTGACCTTATAGCGGCAGGCAGGATGAACGATTGAGACGTGAAACGAGGCTGTCAGGAAACTGACAGCCCATTGATTTCTTCCGCTAAAAGCTGCTTTACTTCCAGCAAATCTTTACATTCCTTATAGAGGAGCTTAAGAAGCTCCGCATCCGATGGCAGCAGATCAGGCACCATCAGTACTTTCATTCCGGCGTGATAGGCGGAGCGGATGCCGTTAGGCGAATCCTCCACCGCATAGCAGTCACAGGGAGAGGCACCCAGCAATTCACAGGACTTTAAATAGATTTCAGGATGGGGTTTGCTGTGGGAGACCATATCCCCGCCCACAACCACTTCAAAGGCATCGAGCAGACCGATGTTTTCCATTTCACTTTTCACTAAGTCCACCCGGGTAGAGGAAGCAAGACCGATTCTGTAGCGATTCTCCTTGAGAAAGTCAAACAATTCATAGACGCCGGGCTTTACGGGGAGACCGTTTTTGTCTATTTCTGCCCGATAAAGAGCGGAAGCCATTTTACTGTACTTTTCGTAGGGAAAATCATTCCCATAGGTTTGGCGGAAAACCGCTTTTGTCTCCTTTGTGTTGATTCCAATACATTTAATCAGAGTCTGTTCAATATCTGCAATCTGGTTCTGGGCGGCAATTTCCTTCCAGGCGTCCAGAATCAGTGCCTCTGAGTCAATAAGCGTGCCATCCATATCAAAAACAATCGTCCGTATCATCCAAATCCCTATCCTTTCTTTTGCCGGTTAGTTTGCAGCTAGTATTCATTATACCTTATCTCACAGAATAAGAAAACAATTCCGTGCTACAAAATCCCCTTTTCCTGTAGTATAATAGTATCGTTGACGGTAATAAAAGAAATTTTATGGCTTACAAGGCGGAATGAGAGGAAATATGAAAAGAGAAGACTACCCTTATTTATATGAGACCCATATGCACACCAGTGAGAGCAGTGCCTGTGCCCGCAGTACGGGGATAGAGATGGCAAAAGCGGCGAAGGAGGCTGGCTATACAGGCGTCATCATCACCAATCACAACTGGTATGGAAACAACTGTATCGACTCCCGCCTTCCTTGGGAAGCGTGGATAGAGCAGTACAGCAAGGGATATGAAAATGCAAGGCAATGGGGAAGCGAAAACGGACTGCAGGTGTTCTTTGGATATGAAGCAGGCTATGATGGAACGGAATTTCTGGTTTATGGTGTAGATAAGAACTGGCTGATTTCCCATCCCGAGATCAAGGATGCTTCTGTGAAGGAGCAGTACCGGCTCATTCATGAGGCAGGCGGGATGGTCATTCATGCCCATCCTTTCAGGGAGGAATATTATATTCCGGAAATCCGCTTGTTTCCTGAAGCGGTTGACGGTGTTGAAGGGGTGAATGCCATCCATACGTATTATGACCATTTTGTGTACAATGCGAGGGCAATCGACTATGCAAGAGAGCATAAGCTTCCTATGACAGCTGGGTCAGATGTGCATACCACCAGTATCCTTGGCGGAGGAATGGCGTTTAAGAGAAAGCTTGCTTCCATCGAGGACTTTTGCAAGGCAGTGCTTGGAGGGGAAGATTATTTGTTGACCGATGGAGACAAGTGGTTCAATAAGATGGGAGAGGCAATATGATATTTCTACATGTGGCGGATCTGCATCTGGGAAAGGTGGTAAATGACTTTTCCATGCTGGAAGATCAAAAGTTCATATTGGAACAGATTTGCGGTATGGCAAAGGAAAATCATGCGGATGCGGTGGTCATTGCTGGGGATATTTATGATCGGGCGATTCCGCCGGGGGAGGCAGTGACCTTGCTGGATTCTTTCTTAAATACGTTGACCACGTTGGATATTCAGGTGATTATGATCAGCGGAAATCATGATTCGCCGGAGAGAATCAGTTTCGGAGAAAATCTGCTTAGCAGGCAGGGCGTGCATATTTCCGGCATGTATAAGGCGGAGTTGACTAAAATAGTCTTTAAAGAAGAGGAGAGGGAGACAGAGTTCGTACTGCTGCCATTTGTAAAACCGGCGCAGATAGGGGGGCGCACCAGTGGGGAGGCGGTAGAACGCATGCTGGAGTGCTACTGGCAGGAGGAAGATAAGAAAAAGCCCAAAAACAGAGTGCTCGTGACACACTTCTTTGTCACTCACCAGGGAAAGGAGCCGGAGCTTTCGGACAGCGAGACCACCATTCATGTAGGCGGCTTGGACAATGTGGACGCCTCCTTGTTCCAAGGGTTCGATTATGTGGCATTGGGACATATCCATAAGCCCCAGCAAATTGGGGAAGGACAGGTCTGGTATGCCGGCGCTCCGCTTAAATATTCTTTTGGAGAGACCAGCCAGACCAAGAAAGCGCTGCTGATCCGGCTGGGCGGGAAGGGACTTGAAGAGGTAAGGCCGCTCTCCCTTCGCCCTATGCGGGAAATGCGGAAGATAGAAGGAAGCCTGAAGGAAATACTGGAGGGGGCAATAGAGGATTCCGTTGAGAGAAACGGTCAATATCAGGATTATATACAGGCAATCCTGACCGACGAAGGGGAACTGATCGATCCCATAGGAACCATCAGAAGTGTCTATCCAAATGTGATGCAGATTGTAAGAAAAGAGGCAGAACATGCTTCTGACAAGGGTGTCATATTGAAAAATAAGAGCAGGATGCTTGCCGGTCAGCGGGATGTGCTTTCCTTGTTTGAAGCATTTTATCAGGAAGTGCGTCAGGCGGAACTGACAGATGAAAGCAGGCAGGCAGTGACGGATATTGTAAAAGAATTGGAAGGAAACGAGTGAAGAATGAAGCCGGTCAAATTGACCTTATGCGGGTGGGGACCCTACAAAGAAAAACAGGAAATTGATTTTACAGGGTTTAATGAAAGAGGGCTTTTTCTGGTCACGGGACCTACCGGGGCAGGAAAGACCACTATTTTTGATGCTATTACGTATGCCCTTTATGGAAACATGAGCGGCGGGATGCGGGAGAAGAACAGTGTCCGCAGCGACTTTGCAAAGGGGGAAACGCCCACCTATGTGGAGCTTATCATGACCCATGCAGGACAGACTTATGAGATTTACAGGAATCCGGAGTATATGCGTCCCAAGAAGCGCAGGACACAGGGGAAGGATGCAAGAGAGCAGGATTTGTTGACGAAGGAAAAGGAGCGGGCTGTCTTTACGGGACCGGACGGAAAATCCATTGAGGGAAGCGGAGAAGTGACTCGCAAGGTACAGGAACTTCTGCGGCTGGATTACCGCCAGTTCAAGCAGTTATCCATGATTGCCCAGGGAGAGTTCGCAAGGCTTTTATCTGCGCCGCCCTCGGAAAAGACGAAGATTTTTCGGGAGATCTTCGGAACAGATCTGTACGAGAGGATTGCCGCCTCTTTAAAGGGAAAGTCTGGCGGTATCTATAAACAGATCATGGAATGCAGGCATAAAATGGACGAAGACATTGACATGCTTTCCGGGGACGAAGAGGATGGAGCAAAAGCAGGGAGCCATTATTATGAGGGCATCATAGCGCTTCTTAAGGGGGAAGAAAGAAAACTACGGAAAAAGGGGAAGGAACTTCGCACAGCTTACGCCGGGAAGGACGAGAAGGTTCAGGTCCTTGCCGGGCAGATAGCGGAAAATGAACGGGTACAGAGCCTTTTTGATAAGTTGGAAAAAGAAAAAGTACGCGCCCAGGCACTCCATGAGAGAGCAGATGAGATAAAGCAGAAGGAAGATCTGCTAAAGCAGCAGGAGCGGGCAGCTTCTCTGAGAACCGTGGAAATACAATTGACTGCCCTTGAAGAACAGAATGTGATTCTGAAAAAGGAAATACAGGACTATTCGGAGGAGATTCGGCTTTTAGAGCAAAAAAATAAAGAAGAAGAGACTTTTTTTGAACTGCAGGAGGAAATTGCCGCCGGCTATGAGGAGGAAAAAAGATGGCAGGAGGCGGAACGCCAGCTTAAAAAGGAGCGTCAAAAGAGTGCAGCGAAGGAAGAAGAACTGAACAGGCAGCAAAAGATTTATCTGGCGGCAGAACAGGAAGAGGAAGAAGCAAAACGGTTATACGAGCAGACAGATTTAGCGTACCGTCACGGTATGGCAGGAATTTTGGCGGAAGGGCTGAAAGAGGGAATCCCCTGCCCGGTGTGCGGGGCGGTGCACCATCCCCAGCCGGCAGCTAAGAGCGGCAGCCTTCCTACAAAGGAGCGGGTAAAAGAACTGAAGGACGTTTATGAGACAAAGCAGAAGAAACGGGTGGAGGTTCACGGCAGGACTGCCGCCTGTGCGGCGGAAAGCGGGGAGCTTAAGCGGCAGGTACAAGACTGGACAGATCAGTGCACGCAGTTTGAGGCATGCAGGAAAAGCAGAAATCCTGTCATAGGGGCGTATCTTACGGAGCATAGCAAGGAAGCCTTCCGGGAGCAGCTAAAGCAGTATCAGCAGCGGAGCGCCGTCCTTAAGGAAAAGAAAAAGCTGCTTTATAAGCGGCAGCAGGAAGAAATGCTTTCAAGCGAAAGACTGAAAAAGCAGAGAGAAGAATTTGACAAGGGATTAAAGGCGGCAGGCTTTTCATCCAGAGAGGCATATCTCAAAGTACGCAGGGAAGAAAAGGAAACTCGCGCGCTTCGGGAGGAAATCGAAGCTTATCGGAAAGACTGCCATTTGAACGCGGAAATGTTCAGCCACCTTACAGAAGAGACCGGCAGGGCAAAACTTATGGACATGCAGGAACTGAAAGAACAGCTCCGTCAGGCAGAAAAAGAAAGAAAAGCCCTCTTTGATGAGCAGCTTATATTGGATAACCGCCACAAAAGCGTGAAAAAGGGTCTTTCCTCCCTTGAAGAGAAGAACAGGCAGCTGACGGCGCTGATGGAGCGCTATAGTCTGATCAAGGATTTGGATGACGCTGCAAATGGGAATAATAAAAAGAGACTGGTCTTTGAACAGTATGTGCTTGCCGCTTACTTTGAGGATATACTGACCGCCGCGAATATCAGGCTCCGCCTTTTAAGCAGCGGGAGATATGAGCTGAAAAGGGTGGAACAGATCAGCGACGGAAGAAGCAAGGACAATCTGGAAATCGAGGTTTTAGATTATTATACGGGCAAATATCGTTCCGTCAAGACTCTTTCAGGAGGGGAAGCTTTCAAGGCATCTTTATCATTGGCGTTAGGGATGAGCGATGTGGTACAGTCGGAAAGCGGAGGGCTTAAGGTGGAGGCGCTGTTTATCGATGAAGGTTTCGGCAGCCTTGACGGGGAATCCCTTGACCAGGCGTGCCTTACCTTACAGACGCTGGTGGAGCGGGACCGGCTGATCGGTATCATCTCCCACGTGCCGGAGCTTGCAGAAAAGATCGGAAATCAGATACAGATCGACAAAACAAATGCTGGAAGTAAGGCGCTTGTTATGTTATCGTAATAAATGAAATGGTTACAGAAACCATTTGATCGGAAAGGAGGACTTACATGGAAAATCAATTTGACGTGATTATCATCGGCGCAGGTCCCGGAGGTATCTTTTGTGCCTATGAATTGCTTGATAAAAAAGAGGATTTAAAAGTATTGATGGTGGAAAAGGGGCGTTCCATTGAAAAGCGTCAATGTCCTAAGCGCATCACGAAGCAGTGTGTAGGCTGCAGTCCCTGTTCGATTACCACAGGATTTGCCGGCGCCGGCGCATTTTCCGATGGGAAATTGTCTCTTTCACCGGATGTAGGCGGCAATCTGCCCGCAATCTTAGGATATGAGAAGACAGAGGAACTGATCAGGGAATCTGATGCCATTTACCTGAAATTCGGCGCGGACACCAATGTCTACGGCGTAGACAAACAGGCAGAAATCAGGGAAATCCGTAAAAAAGCAATCAATGCCAATTTAAAGCTGGTAGAATGCCCCATCCGCCACTTGGGAACGGAAGAGGGGTACAAGATCTACGAAAAACTGCAGCACCATCTGGAGGAAAAGAAAGTGTCCTTCCGGTTCAACACCATGGTGGAAGAGATTCTGGTGGAGAACGGGCAGGCGGTAGGCGTAAGGACGGATAAAGGAGAAACCTTTTATGCCAGAGAAATCGTATCTGCGGTAGGACGTGAGGGCGCAGATTGGTTTAAGGATAAATGTCAGGAAATCGGTATCGAGACCACCCCGGGCACGGTGGATATCGGTGTCAGAGTGGAAGTACGGGATGAGGTGATGCAGTTCCTCAATGAAAATCTTTATGAAGCAAAACTGATTTATCATACGCCTACTTTTGACGATAAGGTAAGGACCTTCTGCACCAATCCGTCCGGGGAGGTGGCGACAGAGTATTACGAAGGCGGTCTGGCGGTGGTCAACGGTCATGCCTATAAGTCCAAGGAGTATAAGACCAACAACACCAATTTTGCTATTTTGGTCAGCAAGAACTTTACCAAGCCATTCAAGACGCCGATCGAGTACGGCAAGCACATCGCCCAGCTCTCCAACATGCTCTGCGGAGGCAAGATACTGGTGCAGACTTTTGGGGACTTTAGAAGAGGCAGAAGGACCACGGAGGAGCGTCTTTGCCGCAACAATATCATGCCTACCTTAAAGGATGCAGTGCCGGGCGATCTTTCTTTGGTTTTTCCTCACCGGATCATGGTGGATATCGAGGAAATGTTACTTGCACTGGACAAGATTACGCCGGGGATTGCAGCGGACGAGACTTTGCTTTACGGGGTGGAAGTAAAATTCTACTCCAATAAGGTGATCGTGAACAAAGATTTTGAGACCAGTATCAGGGGACTTCGGGCAATCGGCGATGGAGCAGGCGTGACCAGAGGGCTTCAGCAGGCGTCTGCCAATGGCATCAGTGTTGCGAGAAGTATTTTGAGGACGTTTGAAGCATGAAGACAGGAAGAAGGATAGCTGCCCTGCTTGCCTGTGGGCTCTTGCTCTTTTTTGCAGGCGGATGCAAAAAAAATGACGCAGACACTAAACTGGTGTTGACTACCGGCTTTAAGAAAGATGAGATTTTCAGGATAGAAACCATGTCCTGTACTTTGCCTGAGATTATGGTATATCTCACCAATACCCAGGATCAATATGAAAGTGTCTACGGAAAAGAAATATGGAAAACAGATTTAAATGGCGTCACTCTTGAAGAAAACATAAAGGAGACGGTTCTTGCCCAGCTTGCGCAGATTAAGACCATGAATCTTTTGGCGCAGCAGCACGGCGTCGCATTAAGCGATGCTGAGTATAAACTTGCGAAATCTGCCGCAGCGGCATATTATGCGTCTTTGAATGAGGCAGAGCGGGAGAGCATGGATGTCACGGAGGAAACCATCGAAAATCTGTATGCGGAGTTTGCCCTGGCAAACAAGGTTTATGAATATATCATCAAGGATATCAATCCTGAGATCAGCGATGACGAGGCAAGAACCATTACAGTGGAACATATTCTGATCGTAACATATGCGCTGGACGGTACCGGCAAAAAGATAGAGTATACCCAGAATGCCAAAGAAGAAGCGAGGCGGCAGGCAGAGGAAATCTTGAAGCTGGCAAGGGAAGAGGATAGTGATTTTGAAGAACTGGTACTTCAATACAGTGAAGGCGATAAGGGAACCTTTTCTTTCGGAAAAGGAGAAACGGATCCGGCTTTTGAGGAAGCGGCATTTAATTTGGGAAATGGAGAGATCAGTGATATCGTGGAGACCGAGTACGGCTACCACATCATCAAATGTATCAGTACTTTCAACAGGGAAGAGACAGATGCCAATAAGGTAAAGATCGTGGAAAAAAGGCGGAAAGAGGTTTTTGGTCAGGAATACGATGCCTTTGTGAAATCCCTTGCCAGAACCTTGAATGAGGAATTGTGGGAAACGGTTTCGTTTATTGAGAACAACGAAGTGACGACCAGGGATTTCTTCGACATTTATAATCAATATTTTAATTAATAAAAATTTTAGAATTAGAAAAAGCCCGTAAATACAAGGGAAAACGCAAATTATTAGCACTCATGATAAACGAGTGCTAATTTTGCCTTGACTTTTAAGAAAAAGGGAATTACACTTATTTTTAGCTTAAGATAGCGGCGGCGGGACATGCAGCGATCTTATATGAAACATGGATATGGAAAGAGTAGAAAAAGGAGTGATTTATCGTGGCAGAGAAACACGGAAGCTTATCAATCAACAGTGAAAACATATTCCCGATCATTAAGAAATGGTTGTATTCAGATCATGACATCTTTTTCAGGGAATTGATCTCCAATGGCTGTGATGCCATAACCAAGCTGAAAAAGCTGGACATGATGGGAGAATATTCTCTTCCAGCAGAGTATAAAGGGAAAATACAGGTGCTGGTGAACCCTGAGGAGAAGACCCTTAAGTTCATCGATAACGGCATCGGCATGACGGCGGATGAAGTGGAAGAGTATATCAACCAGATCGCCTTTTCCGGCGCAACGGATTTTATTGCAAAGTATAAGGATAAGACCAACGAGGATCAGATTATCGGTCATTTCGGACTGGGCTTTTATTCTGCATTCATGGTAGCCGACGAGGTGCATATCGATACCCTCTCCTGGCAGGAAGGCGCACAGCCTGTCCACTGGGAATGCGACGGCGGAACAGAATTTGACATGAAGCAGGGGGAAAGAGAAGAGGTGGGTACCACCATTACCCTGTTTTTGAATGAAGATGTGCTGGAGTTCTGCAATGAGTATAAGGCAAGAGAAGTGATCAAAAAGTACTGTTCTTTCATGCCTATTGAAATCTATCTGTCCAAGGAAAATACCAAGGAGACCCAGACCATCGATGCGGATGAGAAGCTGGACACAGATACCGTGGTAGAGGAGATCAAGCCGGAGAAGGAAGAAGACAAATTAAGATACAAGATTGTAAAGCGCCCTGAACTTTTGAACGAGACCATGCCTCTTTGGGCAAAGCATCCCAATGAGTGTACCAAGGAAGAATATCTGGAATTTTACCGCAAAGTCTTTCAGGATTACAAGGAGCCTTTGTTCTGGATTCATTTGAATATGGATTACCCGTTCAACTTAAAAGGTATTTTGTACTTCCCCAAGATCAACATGGAGTATGAATCTATCGAAGGCGTCATTAAACTGTACAACAATCAGGTGTTTATTGCAGACAACATCAAGGAAGTCATTCCGGAATTTTTGATGCTTTTAAAGGGTGTCATCGACTGTCCCGACCTGCCGCTGAATGTGTCCAGAAGTGCGCTGCAGAATGATGGATTTGTAAAGAAGATTTCTGATTATATTTCCAAAAAGGTGGCAGATAAGCTTTCCGGTATGTGTAAGACAGAAAAGGAAGAATACAATAAGTATTGGGATGACATTAGCCCGTTTATCAAATTCGGATGCCTTAAGGACGACAAGTTCTGTGAAAAGATGACAGATTATATCCTGTTCAAGAACCTGGAGGGAGAATACTTAACGCTCCCCGAATGCTTAGAAGTCAATAAGACAGACGTAGAAGAGGAGAAGGAAGAAGGGGCAGAAGCAGACGGCAAGGATGAGAGCGAGTCTCAGGCAGCAGAGGTTATCGATGCAGACGGCAACGTGGTGAATACCGGAGCAGACGAAGAAGACGCTGCCGAAGAGGAAGAAAAGAAGGAAAAGGTCATTTATTATGTGACGGACGAAAAGCAGCAGGGACAATATATCAGTATGTTCAAGGCAGCAAAGATGGATGCCGTGATTTTGACCCACAATATCGACCAGCCCTTTATTTCTCAGCTGGAAGCGAAAAATGAGGGAATCAAATTCCAGAGAATCGATGCGGATCTTACAGATACCTTTAAGGCAAAGACCAGCAAGAAAGCAGAAAAGGAACTGGAAGAGGCAGCAGATGCCATCGCCAAAGTGATGAAGAAGGTCCTTAAAAAGGATAAGATTACCGTCAAAGTCGAGAAATTGAAAAACAAGAAAATTTCTTCCATGATCACCCTTTCAGAGGAGAGCAGGAGAATGCAGGATATGATGAAGATGTACTCCATGCCCGGTATGGATATGGGCGGCTTCGGAAAGGAAGGGGAGACGCTGATCTTAAATGCAGCGCATCCGCTGGTGCAGTACATTATGGAGCATACGGAAGGCGACAATGTAAACATGATCTGCGAGCAGTTGTATGATCTGGCTCTTTTGCAGCATGCGCCTTTAGAGCCTGAGGCAATGAGTAAATTTGTGGCAAGAAGCAACGATATCATGATGCTTCTTACTAAATAAAGATTAGCCGCCGGCAAACGGCATATGAACAATTTATATACCTCTGCATATGATATGAATAACTATATATGCAGAGGTATTTTTATGCCCGAAAATATTTTACGAAGCGCCCAGACGGATAACACGTATTCCGGAAAACTCCAGATTAATGTGACTTCCACCCTGGGACTGATACCGATACAGGATGCCACCGTGACAATTTCCTATACAGGCGTGCCGGATGTAACCATAGAGAAACTTACTACAGATTCGTCAGGTCAGACAGAAGAAATCGACCTGCCGGCACCGCCCCTTGCATACAGTCTGACACCGGTAGAACAGCAGCCGTATTCTGAGTATAATATTCAGATTGAAGCGCCCGGATATGAGCCTCTTTTGATTTCGGGAACAGAGGTCCTGCCGGATGTCACGGCAGTGCAGCCGGTCAGCCTGACGCCTTTAGAGGAGCCGGAGGAAGAAGAGGAAGTGATCGTGATACCGGATCACACGTTGTACGGGGAATATCCGCCCAAGATTCCGGAAGATGAAATCAAACCTATGGATGAAAGCGGAGAAATCGTCTTAAGCCGCGTGGTGATTCCTGAGTATGTGGTCGTTCATGACGGCGTTCCCGATGATCCGACGGCGCCAAATTATTACGTAAGGTACAGGGATTATATCAAAAACGTTGTTTCTTCTGAAATATATGCTACCTGGCCGGAGAGTGCAATCTATGCCAATACGCTTGTCATCATGTCATTTACGCTGAACAGAGTTTATACCGAGTGGTATCGAAATCAAGGGTATAACTTCACCATTACATCCTCTACCGCATATGATCAAAAGTGGATGCATGGAAGAAATTTCTACCAGAATATCGATAGAATCGTGGATAGTGTGTTTGCCAATTATTTGTCCCGTCCGGGGGTACGTCAGCCGATTTTTACTTCTTACTGCGACGGCAGAAGGGTCACCTGTAACGGGTTAAGCCAGTGGGGCTCCAAATATCTGGGAGAAGAGGGCTACTCTGCAATAGATATTATTCATTACTACTACGGAAGCGATATGTATATCAACACAGCACAGAGCGTTGCTGGGGTTCCTTCTTCCTTTCCGGGGTACAATTTGAATATAGGAGCTTCGGGGGAGAAGGTAAGGCAGATTCAGCAGCAGTTGAATCGGATTGCAAGAAATTATCCTGCCATTCCTACCGTTTCTGCCGATGGGATTTACGGACCGGCAACTGCCAATGCGGTAAGGACCTTCCAGAGGATATTTAATCTTCCGCAGTCCGGAATCGTGGATTATCCTACTTGGTATAGTATCTCTAATATTTATGTGGGAGTGAGCAGGATTTCTGAGCCTGGGTGAGATAGAAGACAGGAGTACACAGACTATCGAGGTGTGGAGCAACAAAGCAGCAGGGACCGGCAATGGAAGGAGTTCTCTGCAGGGGGCAGGCGGTGCATCACTGTCTGCCCCCTGCAGAGAACTCCTTCCATTACCTTCTTCAAGGTGTTAAGAGGGAGGTCTTAGATTCTATAATATTCTCCGTGAGTAGTCCTATTTTTTTAGGTATTGAAGAATTGGTTCAATATATTTTTTATTTGAAATATCATAGGATGAAGAAATCATTTTTATCATAATCTGCTCTTCTTCGGTTTTATCTTTTTTAGCTTTGAGTGTTTTAATAAACATTTTCATCATAAGTTTGGACGGTGCAGACATTTTTTCATAATTGAATCCTCCCGGACAATAAAATGCTTTTACCTTTTTCTGCTCGTTGAAATTCTGTTTGAGAGAGGTTTCAATCGCCGGATTGTCGATTGGACTTCCACCAACACAAAATGCAACCAGCTTTTTATCAGCCCATTTGTCTATATTGCTCTTAAACCAATTAATTTTACTGATACCGCCTGCACATGCCCAGCTTCCAAAGATGATTGCTTCATATGCGGTCAGGTCTTTCTTTTTTGCGGCGGACAATGCAAGACAGTCAGCTTCCGTCTCTTCCGCGATCCATTCGGCATAGCGCTTTGTAAATCCAGTTTGTGAATTGTAAATTACAATTATGTTCATCTGCTTAAATCTCCTTTTTTAGATTTTCATTGGTGGTTTTCTTTTCCAGATTTTCTATTCCTGCATATAATTTTGATAAAAGAATAAAAAGAGTTTCAATCTCCTCGACTGTATATACTTCAAAGAGATATTTCAATTCTTCCTGATATTTAAAAAAATCATTTGTAAAATAGTCGTTTACTTTTTCTGTGGGGCAGATACACATCGCTCTTGTATCATGCGGGCTTTGCTGAATCGTGATAAATCCTTTCTTCATCAAAACATCAGCCAACTTTTTGATATTTTGTCTTGAACATCCCAATAAAGTTCCTAATTGGGTAAATGTCAGCGATTCCGTTGATTGTCTGACGATTGATAAGAGCATAAATTGCTTTAACGATATATCTGGAATATGGTTATCGAAAAGTGTCTGCAGCTTGTTCCCGGCAATAAATAATGTGCTAAAAATAGCCTTTCTTTGGTTTTCAGTGGAATTTGAAAATTTTGTAGTCAAATCATCTAAATTCATGCAATCCTCCACATTGGTAACTTGTTACGATTGGCATTATAGCAACAAGTTACCAATATGTCAATAGGAACTGTATTCCTTTAGAATATTTCACTTCAGCGGAAAAACCAGATGCAGAAAAGGGCAGGAAAGCAGTTGACAATGCGGCAGATGCATGATATGTATGATGAAAGACAGAGAAAAACGTGGTGGCGCAAGGAAAATTAGGACAATATCAGGAAAGATCTTGAAGTCTATTGTGTGGTATGCTATATTTATTTAAACAATTGAATAGCAGTGATGTCTTCAGGGCAGGGTGAAATTCCCGATCGGCGGTTAAAGTCCGCGGGCGCGAAAGCGCGGGGTTTGGTGAAATTCCAGAACCGACGGTATAGTCCGGATTAAAGAAGGTGTATTGAGATTGTCAGATTCATTCTGACAATGGATTTTGCACTCTTTTTTGTCAAATTGCACTGTTGACATTTTCAATACACCTTAAATATTAACACCTGAAAGGCATTCGGACCTTTCAAGTGTTAATTTTAATTTAAGGAGGTATTCAAATGAATATCAGTAAATCAAAGAAACTCACAACAATAGGGATGTTATGCGCACTTGCTTATGCAGCAGTGGCTTTTGGGCGCATCCCGCTTATACTTTTTTTGAAGTATGACCCCAAAGATGTCATCATAACAATCGGAGGATTGATTTTCGGACCGCTTACATCCCTTGCTATAACGGTGATTGTTTCTGTAGTGGAAATGTTTACAATCAGCACAACAGGAATCTTAGGCTGCGTTATGAATATTATTTCTGGCTGTTCCTTTGCGTGCACTGCCGCATTTATCTACAAAAAGAAGCGTAAACTTTCAGGTGCCATTTTGGGACTTTTGTGCGGCTGGGGCTGCCAGGTTGTAGTAATGATGCTTTGGAACTATTTAATAGCTCCAATCTACATGGGCTATCCAAGAGAAGCTGTCATAAAATTACTGCTTCCAGCATTTTTACCTTTTAATCTAATCAAAGGCGGTCTGAATGCATCGATAACAATGCTATTATATAAACCCATTGTTACCGCCTTGCGGCATTCAAACTTGATGGAATCTAGGCATAATAATTTAAAGCAGCAGTTTTAAAAACTGAGAATTTGTTTGGAAGAATAAGAGGGAAGGAGGAAAGGCGCTGCACACCATACACTCAGTTTCTCAAAGACCAACTTCCCCTGTTGCGAAAAATAGGGGAATGATGGTATACTTATAGTGAAGATTACGTACGAGAAACAGGCAACTGGAGGATTGGCGGCCGTGCAGGACACAATAGAAAAAATTTTGGAAGGAAATTTTAATAAAGGAGTTCGCTCTCTGGATTTTTCAGATCCTGTGATCGAACTTTCTCTGCGCGAGGGAGAGGATTATGAGGGCAGCTTTACCATATTTGGTCCTGAAAATGAGGTGACGGCGGGAATCGTATCCTCCACCAGGCTGCGTATGAGATGTTTGACAGAGCGCTTTTCCGGTCCTAGGGAAGAAATTCAGTATTTCTTTGATGCCTCGGGTATGATGGAAGGGGATGTTATTAAGGGGGAATTCCGGATCATCTCCAATCAGGGAGAATACTATGTGCCTTATGATGTGCGTATCGTTTCAGGAACGCTGGAATCAGAACTTGGAAGCATCAAGAATCTGTTTCATTTTGCCAATCTTGCCAGGACTAATTGGGAGGAAGCGGTAGGGCTGTTCCATTCAAAGGAATTTGAGCGCGTGTTCACAGGAGTGGACAGGCAGTATCTTGGAATTTACAAAGGTCTTGTGAAAGGCAGCAGAAGACAGCAGAATGTGGAAGAGTTTCTGCTGGAAATCAAAAAGAAACAAAAGGTTCAGTTCCTGCTTGAGGAAGCGGAAATCCGGATGGATAATCCGGGAAATATGGAAGAGGGAAGACTTATCATTAACCGGAATGGATGGGGATACTCAGAACTCTTCATAGAAAAAGAGGGAGATTTCCTTGTGCTGGAAAAGCAGGTGATCAGGGATGAGGATTTCCTGGGAAACTGCTACAGACTGCCTTTTTATATTTCAGAGGAACAGCTTCATGGAGGCAGGAATTACGGAACCATTCATTTGTATAATCCTTATGTTTCCCTGACGGCACAGATCACGGTGGTCAACAAATCAGTGACCACGAAGGTGTTTGGCATGCGCAGGCAGCACAAGCACATGATTATGGAGTTGATGCAGTATTATGAGGCATTCCGCACTAGGAAAATCAGTGCCGCTTTGTGGATGAAAGAGACAGGGGAGCTGATTGATAAGATGATCCAGATGGATGATCATGATCTGGCGGCAAAGCTTTTTCAGGTGCAACTCCTTATTACAGAGGAACGTTACAACGAAGCACAGTGGCTGCTTGAGCAGGCATCGGGACAATTAGAGGGTGAGTTTGCCCCGACGCTTTATTGCTATCATTTATATCTGACTACTTTGCTCAACAGGCAGGAAGAATATATTGATGAAGTGGCAGGTCAGGTGGAAAGGATCTTTACCCAAAATTCAGATGACTGGAGGATTGCATGGCTTCTTTTATATCTGGCAGAGGACTATACGAGAAGTCCTTCCAGAAAGTGGATTATTTTGGAGGATCAATGTATGCAGGGGTGCAAAAGTCCGGTAATCTATATAGAGGCATGGAATCTGATTTTGTCTAATCCTACACTTTTGATGAAACTTGCCCCTTTTGAACTGCAGGTACTGACCTATGCGGCAAAGAAGGAACTTCTTTCGCCTGGTGTGATCGAGCAGATTATTTATCTTGCGGGAAAGCAGAAAAATTACTCGAGAAGATTGTTCTTTATCCTAAAATGCTGTTACAAAATCGTCCCCACAGATGAAGTGCTGCAGGCAATCTGTACCTTGCTGATCAAAGGAAATATGACGGATGAATTTGCATTTCCCTGGTATGAAAAGGGAATTGAAAAGGAACTTAGGATCACAAGACTGTATGAATACTATATGATGTCTTTAAAACTTACGCCGGATAAAGAGATTCCGAAGATTGTGCTGATGTATTTTGCATTCGACAGCAATCTGGATAGTTTACATAACTCTTTTCTCTACGCCTATATTCACCGGAATAAGGCACAGTATCCGGAACTGTACGAAAGCTACCGTGAGCAGATCGAGCGTTTTATGGTATTCCAGATTTTAAAAGGAAAAAATAATCAATATCTGGCATATTTGTATAAAAATCTGGTTACACCCATGATGATTACAGAGGAAACGGCAAAAGGTCTTTCGGTCGCTATTTTCATTCATCGTTTAACCCTTATGCGTAAGGATATCAGAAAAGTTATTCTGGTGTATGATAAAGAAAAGCAGGAAGTGGTCTATCCTGTTACCGGTGGGGAAGTGTATATTCCCGTTTATGGCAGTGATTGTCGGCTGCTCTTGGAGGATGGTCGGGGGAACCGTTACTGCAGGGGAGAGGAATATATCATTGACCGGCTCCTTGTGCCTGACAAGATTGCTTCCATGATAGCGCCTTATGTGGCGGACTGCATCCACTTTGATCTCTGGCTTTGCGAAAAGGGCAGGGAGATGGTTCAGATCAACGAGAACAATGTGACATATATGAAACGGATTACGGAATCCGATCAGGTGGAAGTGGAAGTCCAGCGTGAAATCAAGATGAAACTGATTCACTTTTTCTACGATCAGGACAGGATGAAGGAGTTGGATGACTATTTGAAGGAACTATCGCCTGCGGAAATTGAAAATCGCTGTTTCGCCCAAGTAGTGCGTTTTATGGTTCTCAGAGGAATGTATGAGAAGGCATACGACTGGATTAAACTTCGCGGAGGAGAGGGGATAGAGGCAAAACTGATTGTAAGACTTTGCAGCCGGCTGCTTGCGGTGGAGGGTATGACAGAGGAGAGTACCATGACGATGCTGATCTTCATGGCATTTAAGGCAGGCAAGTATGACGAAAACCTGCTGCGCTATCTGTGCATGTATTTTAAGGGAACCTGCAAGGAGATGCGGGATATCTGGAAAGCGGCGGAGGCTTTCGGCGTTGAAACCTATGAGCTTTGTGAGCGGATCTTGATACAGATGCTCTATACAGGAGCTTTTGTGGGGGAGGGCGCAGACATTTTTAAAAAATACATCTCTGGCGGGGCTAAGACTGAGGTAGAGCTGGCATTTCTTTCCCAGAGCGCTTATGACTATTTTGTGAAGGATAAGGTGACCAGTGAGTTTGTTTTAGAGGATATGCAGAGGGTCATCAACAGGCAGGAGGAAATTCCCCTTGTTTGTAAGCTTGCCTATACAAAATTTTATGCGGAGAACAAGAAATTGGTGGATGAACATATATCGCGCTGTCTGCTTGTCTTTTTGCGGGAGATATTGATGCAGAAACTATGCTTTCCTTACTTTAAAGAATATGCGGATAACATCGCCTTTATGCGGCAGTTCATGGACAAGACCATGGTGGAGTACCGTGTGAAGGACGGCAATGTGGCAGTCATTCATTACCTGATGGAAAAGGAGGAAGGCGCCGAAGGGGAATATGTCAAGGAAGAGATGAAGGATATGTTTGGCGGAGTATGTGTCAAAGAGTTTATCCTTTTCTTTGGAGAGCATTTGCAGTATTATATTACAGAAATAGAAGACGGGAAAGAGTACCTGACGGAAAGCGGGACCTTAAGCAGGAACGACACTGTAAGAGAGCAGAAGGAAAACAAGTATACCATGCTCAACGATATTTCAATCGGAAGAAATCTGCATGATTACGATACCATGGAAAGTCTGCTGCATGAGTACTTTGAACAGGATTATATTGTGAAGGAATTGTTCCATATGCTTTAATGTCAGAGGGATAAGAGTTCAGTGTGCAGGGGAGATAAACATGTTTCAAAGTCAGAGAGATCAGACAGGTAAAAAGAATTATAAGAAAGTGGCTGTGGGATATGATTTGGGGAGAAATTTTGCCCAGATTAGTTACTGCGCTTTGGAAGAGACGGAGCCGGAAACTGTTTCAGCTGTTGCAGGTACGGAGCAATACAACATTCCAGCGCTCTTGTGTAAAAGACGGGGCGTAGGGCAATGGTATTATGGAAAAGAGGCTATTAAATTTGCTAAGGAAGAAGACGGTATTCTGATAGAGGATTTGATTACTCTTGCGCAGCGGGGGGAGGACGTGATGGTGGAAGGAGAGGCATTTGACCCAGCAGCGCTTCTTACGCTGTTCGTCAAAAGGAGCCTTTCACTTCTAAATCTGCGCGTTCCTTTCAATCAGATTGAAGCGTTTATGTTTACGGTGGAGGAACTTACGCCGCGGATGGTGGATGTACTTGAGAAGGTGGCAGTGGGACTGAAGCTGGGGGATGCCCGGATTTGCTTTCAAAGCCATATGGAAAGTTTTTATGCCTATACGCTCCACCAGGACAAGGAATTATGGAAGAATGATGTTGTGATTTTTGAATATCATGATACGCTTAAAAGTTTGTGCTTAGAGTGTAATACACGGACCATGCCACAAGTGGTGTTCATTGAACAGACAGATTATCCGGAGATGAGAAGGAGAGTCTGGAAGGAAGATGAGGAGGAGAAGAAACAGCAGATGGAGGAGTTGGATCAGCTGTTTTTGGGAATCGTGCAGGAGGGGGTCCGCGACAGAATCGTTTCTACCGTGTTTTTATTGGGGGACGGATTTAAGGAGAACTGGGCGAAGGAGTCTTTAAAATATCTGTGCAGGAACCGTAGGGTGTTTCAAGGGAATAATCTCTATAGCAAAGGCGCCTGCTATGGTCTGCTGGAACGTTTAAATCCCAGTAAAGAGTGGAAAGATTATGTATATCTTGGAGCCGATAAGTTAAAGGCGAACATCGGAATTAAGGCGCTCAGACGGGGAGAAGATTCTTACTATGCACTATTGGATGCAGGAACTAATTGGTATGAGGCAGCAGCGGATTTTGATTTGATTTTGGAAAGCGGCAATACCGTGGACTTTGTCATTACGCCACTTACGGGAGGAAATGTGACCAACAGGATTCTGGCGCTGGAAGGGCTGCCGGAACGTCCAAAGCGAACCACTAGGTTGAATGTACATATTGAGATGACTGCTGTCAATCAGGCGGCTATAACGATAGAGGATATGGGATTCGGAGAATTGTTCAAATCCAGCGGAAAGGCATGGACACAGACGGTTATGGTGCAATAGGGTGGTAGAAGGATTACTAATTTGGAGAAAGGTTTAGGAAGTGACCGTTTATGGGCAGAATTTTATTATGTACAGGAAAATATGCCGAAAATCCATATTTTGTTGAAAGTGTATGCGTGAATGTGTACTGTGTTGAGGAACTTTGCTATCTTTTTGCCAGCAAACCTTTTATGATCAATCGGGAAATCATGGATGAAGGGCTTGCCCAGTGGCTGGGGCAGGAATGTGGTCTTACGGAATTGAGCCATCAATTGCTCAATTTGTTTCATAAGGGCAGCCAGCCGGGAATCTTTGTGAGCATTATTTTGGACTATGTGAATTACTGCACGCCGGAGGAAAAAAAGAAAATAGAGGACGTGCTCCAAAGCAATGCAGGATTGAACGATTATGAAAGACAGAAAAGGCAGGCAGATTTTCTTCTAAAAAATGCGAAACCCAGATTGGCGATAGAGGAGTATGACCGCCTCCTGCGGCAGCTGCCGGAAACAGAAAGCGCGCTCAAGCCGCCTATATGTCATAATATGGGTGTAGCATATGCAAGTCTGTTTCAGTTTGAGATGGCGGCGCGGTACTTCAAAAAGGCATATGATATGACTGGTAACAGGGAGTCGGGGGTACAGTATCTTACAGCGCAGAGGATGAATCTTAAGGAGAGCGCTTATATTGCCTTTATTGCCGGGCATGGAGAATTTCATGATCTTTCTTTGCAAGTGGAAAAGAAGCTGGAAAAGGCAAAGGGCGAATTTGAGGCATCTCAGGATAATAGAATGCTGTCGGCACTTAAGATTTATAAGGATGAGGGGAATGTGGCTTCTTATTATGAGGAAATCGATAAGATTATTTCCGGCAAAAAGGATGCATACAGGGAACTAGTGGGACAGTAACGAAATGAAAACGAATAGGAAGATAGGAAAAGTATGGGTTTTATAAAGAAACTGCTACAACGGAAAAAGAAACAGGAAGTGCCGGAATATGAGATTGAAGACTGGAATGAGGTGGTCTACGACAGGGAAGATTATCAGATTAATGATAAGGTCCAGCGTGAAGAATACGTGAGGGGATGCCTAGAGCAGATTGCGGAGGCGTCAAGGGAGCTTGATAACCTTCAATTTGAATATAATATGGTCACTGCCTATTTAAAGGATATGGAGGAGATTGAAGCGCTGCCGGAAGAAGAGATGGCAGAGCTTATGGAGTGTGCCAAAAAGATTGATGCCTTAGAGCAACAGCAGTCCGGCTATAAAGAGAGAGCAAACCGGATGAGTGAGGAAGCTTATCACCAGATGGAGCGTCTTGAGGAAGAGATTCAGGAAGGGTTTGAAAAACTGACACAAGCAGAAGAATATCAGGATTTTATCAAGAGGGATCTGCGTAAGCTGGATGGAGAAAAACATGCTTATCTGTTTAGGAGAAATGAGCTTCGCCGTGTCATTACGGATACGCGGTCCATGGCGGTGGTGTGTTCGGTGGCAGTGATTGCATGTATTTTACTTCTTTTTATTCTGCAGTTCGGATTTGATATGAATGCCAAGCTGGGATATCTGGCGGTGGCTGCCGTGGGAGCCATTGCAATTACGGCAATTTTTATTAAGCACAGTGATTCGGTGAAGGAGCTCTCCCGGGTGGAGGGCGGCATCAACCGCATCATAAGGCTTCAAAATACAGTAAAGATACGCTATGTCAATAATACCCACCTGCTGGATTATCTCTATATGAAATATAACGTGGCAAGCGCAAGCGAGCTTGGAAAGACCTGGCAGCAGTACCAAGTGGAGAAGGCGGAGCGTCACAGCTATGAACAGGCAGAGCGGGAGCTGGATCAATGTCAGAAGGAACTTTTGCATGCGCTTCGCCGTTATCAGATTAAAGATCCTATGATCTGGCTGCATCAGACGGCGGCAATTCTAGACAGGAAAGAGATGGTTGAGATCCGTCATAATCTGATCATTAGGAGACAGTCCTTAAGAAGGCGCATGGATTATAATAAAGAGGTGATAGCAGGCAAAGCCCAGGCTGAGATCAAAGATCTTGCAGAAAGTTACCCAGAATATGCCAAGGAGATCCTGGATATTGTGGGACAGTATGAAGAGGATTTTTCTTGACTTCTATTTGAGGGCATGATAGCATGATTAACGTATGAAAAATGCACTTTATCATGATAGCAAAGTGCAGTGTCATGTAGAATGCTTTATGCAAATGGAGGAGAGATTATGAAAAAATGTATGGCATTTTTGGCAGCAACAGCCATGACTTTAGGGCTGCTTTCCGGATGCGGTTCCGCTTCGGACGAGACAACACAGGCAAACATGGATGCGCAGGAAACGGCAGCAGATGAAAGTGCCCAGGAAACACAGCAGGAAGGAACGGACCAGACAGATGACAAGGTGATTTTTACTGTGGGATTTGATGCAGAATTTCCGCCTTACGGGTATATGGATGAAGATGGAGCGTATACTGGTTTTGATCTTGAGCTTGCAGCGGAGGTATGCAGCCGCAGGGGATGGGAACTGGAAAAGCAGCCCATTGATTGGGACTCCAAGGATTTTGAACTTTCTTCAGGTTCTATTGACTGTATCTGGAATGGTTTTACCATGAACGGACGTGAGGATGCGTACACATGGTCCCTGCCTTATGTTGATAATAGTCAGGTATTCGTGGTCAAAGCAGATGCGGCAATTACTTCTTTTGATGATCTTGCAGGCAAGTTGGTGGGCGTCCAGAAGGATTCTTCCGCGCTGGCAGCGCTTGAAGGAGATGCGGCAGATCTTGCGGCAACCTTTGCGGAGCTGAATCAGTATGCAGATTACAATACTGGATTCATGGATTTAGAAGCAGGAGCTATCGACGCGTTGGCAATCGATATAGGTGTTGCAGATTATCAGATTAAGTCCAGGGGCGAAGGCTATCTGATCATGGATGAAAGGCTTGCAACAGAACAGTACGGCATCGGTTTTCTTCTTGGAAATGACGAGTTGAAGAATCAAGTTGAAGCAACGCTGCTTGAAATGGCAGAGGATGGCAAGTTTATGGAGATTGCTGAAAAGTACGGTCTGGAAGGCAGCGTATGTCTTGGTAAATAAAGTGTTTAGGGCAGAATTTATAACAATAGGATGTGCAAGGCGCACGCCAAGGGTTGTTTTTCTGCCCTGTTTACTTTCGGGAGAGTTAGCGATTGAGGAGAATCAGAGCAAATGAGCACAGGAACTATGTTAATACAGTTGGGAAAGGGAATGTTTTCAACGACAGAAATCTTTTTTCTGACCCTTCTCTTTTCACTGCCCCTTGGGCTTTTGATATCTTTTGGAAGGATGGCAAGGAATGGAATCATAAGAGGAATTTCTAAGTTTTACATATCCATTATGCGCGGGACCCCTTTGATGCTGCAGCTCCTTGTGGTTTACTTTGCGCCATATTATTTATTTGGAGCAAACTTAAGAGGATACCGGTTCCCTGCCATTATACTGGCGTTCAGCATCAATTATGCGGCATATTTTGCCGAGATATACAGAGGCGGAATCGAATCGATTTCTGTAGGACAGTATGAAGCGGCAAAGGTGCTGGGGTACAATAAGGGGCAGACCTTTTTTAGGATTATCCTGCCTCAGGTTCTTAAGCGAATTATGCCCTCGATCACGAACGAGACAATCACTCTGGTGAAGGATACCTCCTTAGCGTTTGTACTGGCGCATGCAGAAATGTTTACTATAGCAAAACAGATTGCGGCAAAGGATACAAGCGTGATGCCTCTTATGGTGGCTGGTCTGTTCTACTACATTTTCAATTTTGTAGTGGCGTTTGTAATGGAACGGATTGAAAAAGCCATGGATTATTACAGGTAGGAGGGAAACAAGGATGGACGCTGAAATTTTATTGGAAATCAATCATATGAGCAAGGGCTTCGATGAACTGGATGTGATCAGAGATATTTCTCTTTCTGTAAAGGAGGGAGAGGTGGTGTCTATTATCGGACCTTCAGGATCGGGGAAATCTACTTTGCTCAGATGTGCAACCATGCTGGAGAAGATGGACGGCGGAGAGCTGATTTATCTCGGGGAAAAGGCGGCATGGGAAGAAAAGGGCAGATGCGTGTATGCAAAAAAGCAGGAATTAAAGAAGATTCAGAAACATTTTGGTCTGGTTTTTCAGAATTTTAATTTATTTCCCCATTACAGCGTCATGCGCAACATTATCGATGCGCCCATGCGGGTGAACGGCGTGGCGAAGCGGGAAGCGGTCAGCCGCGCAAAGGAGCTTTTAGAGCAGCTGGGGCTTGCAGATAAGGCAGATGCATACCCTTGCCAGCTTTCAGGCGGACAGCAGCAGAGAGTGTCGATTGCAAGGGCACTGGCGCTTCAGCCTAAGATTTTATTTTTTGATGAACCCACTTCCGCGCTTGACCCGGAGCTGACGGGGGAGGTCTTAAAGGTCATCAGGCAGTTGGCGAAGGAGCATATGACTATGATCATCGTGACCCATGAAATGCAGTTCGCCAGGGAATTGTCGGATCGGATCATCTTTATGGAACAGGGCATCATACAGGCACAGGGGACGCCGGAAGAAATTTTTGCATCCGACAAGGAAAGAGTCAGAGAATTCATAGGTAAATTTCAATCATAAATCATATTGCCGCATGGCGGCGGAATGGAGGAAACAATGGAAAAAAAGGAACAGCTTTATGAAGGAAAAGCAAAGAAGGTATTTGCAACAGAGGACCCCGATGTAGTGATCGTGGATTACAAGGACGACGCTACTGCTTTTAACGGAGAAAAGAAGGGGACCATCGTGGGAAAGGGCGTGATCAACAACCGCATGACGAACCATGTATTTAAGCTTCTTGAAAAGGAAGGGGTGCCCACCCATTTGATTGAGGAATTAAGCGACAGGGAGACTGCCGTTAAGAAGGTAGAGATCGTACCCCTTGAAGTGATCATCCGTAACGTGGCTGCGGGAAGCTTTTCAAAGCGCCTTGGTGTGCCGGAGGGAACGCCTTTTAAAGAACCTACCATTGAATTTAGCTACAAAAACGACGAATTGGGCGATCCCCTTATCAACAGCTATTTTGCTGTTGCCTTAGGACTTGCCACATGGGAAGAAATCGATGTGATCAAAAAGTATGCATTTAAGGTAAATGAAGTGTTGAAGGCATATTTCCTTCAGGCGGATATCAAGCTGATCGACTTTAAGATTGAGTTCGGACGTTTCCATGGGGAAATCCTTCTTGCAGACGAGACTTCACCGGATACCTGCCGGCTCTGGGATGTAAATACCAATGAGAAGCTGGATAAGGACCGTTTCCGCAGGGATCTTGGAAATGTGGAAGAGGCATACAACGAAGTATTTAAGCGTCTTGGACTGGCATAGGTATTTTTGATGCAGATGCCGGAACGGATCTTGGCAGAAGCGGATGGGGAGTAAATTATGAAAACAAAAGACAGCATTGTGGAGCTAGAAGAGAGACAGTGTAAAACAAATGTGCCGGCGTCAGATAAGCTGGGCGAGGAATGCGGCGTCTTCGGCGTCTATGATTTTGACGGCGGGGACGTAGCATCTACGATTTACTATGGCTTGTTTGCGCTGCAGCACAGGGGCCAGGAGAGCTGCGGCATTGCAGTCAGCGATACCGCAGGTCCCAAGGGAAAGGTCTTAAGCGCCAAAGATATGGGATTATTGAATGAGGCGTTTACCCCGGAAATATTAGAAAAGTTAAAGGGAGATATCGGCGTGGGGCATGTAAGATATTCCACTGCCGGAAGTTCCACCAGAGAAAATGCCCAGCCGCTGGTGCTGAATTATGTAAAGGGGACCCTTGGACTCGCCCACAACGGAAACCTGATCAATGCACCGGAGCTTAGAAGGGAATTGGCGTACACTGGCGCCATTTTTCAGACTACCATTGATTCAGAGGTAATCGCATACCATATTGCCAGGGAGCGTCTTAACGCAAAGTCGGTAGAGGAGGCAGTGGGGCGTGCCATGCAGAAGATTAAGGGTGCTTACTCCCTGATCGTTATGTCGCCCCGGAAGCTGATCGGCGCGAGGGATCCTTTTGGATTTAAGCCTCTTTGTATCGGAAAGCGGGATAATGCCTATATTCTGGCATCTGAGACGTGTGCCCTTGATACGGTGGGAGCATCTTTTGTTCGGGATGTAGAGCCGGGAGAGATCGTCACCATTTCCCCGGAAAAGGGGATTGAATCAGATAAGAGTCTGTGTATCCCTAGTAAGCAGCATGCTAGGTGTGTGTTCGAGTACATTTATTTTGCAAGACCGGACAGCTATATAGACGGTATGAGTGTTTACAATTCCCGCATTCTGGCAGGGAAATTTCTGGCAATGGATTCACCGGTGGAGGCAGATCTTGTCGTAGGGGTGCCGGAATCAGGTAATTGTGCGGCATTGGGGTATTCCTTACAGTCAGGGATTCCCTATGGACAGGCGTTCGTAAAAAATACCTATGTGGGCAGGACCTTCATTAAACCGAAACAAAAAAACAGAGAAAGCAGTGTGCAGGTAAAATTAAATGTCTTAAGAGAAGTGGTGGAAGGAAAGCGCATCATTATGATTGATGATTCTATTGTGCGGGGTACTACTTCTGACAGAATCGTGCATATGCTCAGAGAAGCCGGTGCCAAGGAGGTGCATATGAGGGTCAGTGCACCGCCCTTTTTGTGGCCCTGCTATTTCGGGACAGATGTGCCCGCAAGAGAGCAGCTGATTGCATATAACCATACTGTGGAGGAAATCTGCAGTATCATCGGGGCGGATTCCCTTGGCTATCTTCGGGAAGAACGTCTTGATGAGATCGTGGAAAACAGAGGCATCTGTAAGGGGTGCTTTACTGGAACCTATCCCATGGAACCGCCTTGTGAGGATATCAGGGGTGAGTTCGATCATTAGGAAGCAAAAGTAGGAGGATTGTGATGAGTACAGACAGATACGTAAGTCCCTTGTCGGAGCGTTACGCAAGCAGGGAGATGCAGTATATCTTTTCACCTGACATGAAGTTCAGGACTTGGAGAAAGTTGTGGATCGCATTGGCAGAGACGGAGATGGAACTTGGTCTTTCCCAGGACGGAAAGCCGGTCATCTCCCAGGAGCAGATTGATGAACTGCGGCTCCATGCAAATGATATCAATTATGACGTGGCAAAAGCAAGAGAAAAGGAAGTACGCCATGATGTCATGAGTCATGTCTATGCATACGGCAAACAATGCCCTAAGGCGGCAGGCATTATCCACTTGGGCGCCACCAGTTGCTATGTGGGAGATAACACGGATATTATCGTGATGACAGAAGCGCTCAGACTGGTGAAGAAGAAACTGGTAAATGTGCTTTCTAAGCTGGCATCCTTTGCAGATAAATATAAAACCCAGCCTACACTGGCATTTACCCATTTTCAGCCGGCCCAGCCTACCACGGTGGGAAAGAGAGCGACGCTGTGGATGCAGGAGTTCATGCTGGATCTGGAGGATTTAGAATATGTGCTTGGCGGCATGAAGCTGCTAGGTTCCAAGGGAACCACCGGAACGCAGGCGTCCTTTTTGGAGCTGTTTAACGGGGATCAGGAGACCATCGACAAGATCGATCCCATGATTGCCGGGAAGATGGGCTTTAAGGAATGCTATCCGGTATCCGGGCAGACTTACTCACGAAAGGTAGACACGAGAGTTGCCAATGTGCTTGCAGGAATTGCGGCAAGCGCCCACAAAATGTCCAATGATATCAGGCTCCTGCAGCATTTAAAAGAAGTGGAAGAGCCTTTTGAAAAGAGCCAGATCGGTTCCTCTGCCATGGCGTATAAACGCAATCCTATGCGCAGCGAGCGGATTGCGTCTCTTTCCAGATATGTGATGGTGGATGCGTTAAATCCGGCAATCACCTCCGCTGCTCAGTGGTTTGAAAGAACCTTGGATGACTCTGCCAATAAGCGGCTTTCCATACCGGAAGGATTCCTGGCAATCGATGGCATTCTGGATCTTTGCCTGAATGTGGTGGATGGTCTTGTGGTTTATCCTAAAGTCATCGAAAAACATATGATGAGTGAGCTTCCCTTTATGGCAACGGAAAATATCATGATGGATGCAGTAAAGATGGGCGGCAACAGGCAGGAACTTCACGAGAAGATCAGAGAACTTTCCATGGAAGCAGGCAGAAACGTGAAGGTGGAAGGGAAGGAAAACAATCTCTTAGAGTTGATAGCGGCGGACCCTGCCTTCAACATGACGCTGGAAGATCTGCAAAAGACCATGGAGCCGTCAAGATACGTGGGACGTTCCAAAGAGCAGGTAGAGAAGTTCCTTTCGCAGGTAGTGTACCCCGTGTTAGATAAAAATAAGGATCTGCTTGGCATAAAAGCAGAGATCAATGTTTAAGGAGGCGTGACTTTTGGGCGGATTTTTTGGAGTAGCTTCAAAGAAAGATTGTGTATTTGATTTGTTTTTTGGCACGGATTATCATTCCCATTTGGGAACGAGAAGGGCGGGAATGGCTGTATACAGTAAGGAAAACGGATTTGACCGTGCCATCCACAATATTGAAAATGCACCTTTTCGTACCAAATTTGATAAGGATGTAAATGAGATGCAAGGTAATCTTGGAATCGGCTGTATTTCAGATTATGAGCCTCAGCCTCTTTTGGTTCGTTCCCACCATGGAACTTATGCGATTATGACGGTGGGAAAGATCAATAACATGGAGGAAATCGTCAAAAAGATTTTTGACATGGGGCATACTCATTTTTTGGAGATGAGCGGCGGTGATATCAATGCCACGGAACTTGTGGCAGCAATTATCAATCAGAAGGATAATCTGATTGAAGGCATCACTTATGCCCAGGAGCTGATCGATGGTTCCATGACGATTTCCCTGCTGACGTCAAAAGGGATTTATGCAGCGAGGGATAAGATGGGAAGGACGCCCGTTGCAATCGGAAAAAAAGAAGACGGACACTGTATTTCCTTTGAAAACTTTGCTTACTTAAATTTGGGATATGTGGAAGAACGGGAATTAGGTCCCGGTGAGATTGTCATCGTGACGCCAGAGGAGGTCAGGACGTTAGTAAAGCCCGGCACAGATATGAAAATCTGTACTTTCCTGTGGGTATATTACGGCTATCCTTCTTCTTCTTACGAGGGCATCAGCGTAGAGAAGATGCGCTACAACTGCGGCGCCCTTTTAGCCAAGCGGGATGACGTATCGCCAGACAATGTGGCAGGTGTGCCAGATTCCGGCATCGCCCATGCAATTGGATATTCTAATGTGTCAGGCATTCCTTTTTCCAGACCCTTTATCAAATACACGCCTACCTGGCCAAGGTCCTTTATGCCGACAATCCAGAGCCAGAGGAATCTGATTGCAAAAATGAAGCTGATACCGGTTCATGATTTGATTCAGGATAAGAGCCTTCTGCTCATCGATGATTCTATCGTGCGGGGTACACAGCTTCGAGAGACCACGGAGTTTCTTTACCAGAGCGGTGCAAAAGAGGTCCATATAAGACCTGCCTGTCCGCCTCTGCTGTACGGATGTAAGTATCTTAACTTTTCCCGTTCCACATCGGAGATGGACCTGATTACGAGAAGGATCATCAAGGAGATGGAGGGAGAAGGCAAACATGTGAATTTGAGCGCTTACTCCAATCCTGAAACGCCGGAATATCAGGAGATGATCAGACGAATCGGGGAGCAGCTGAATTTCACTTCGCTGAAATACCACAGACTGGATGATATGATAGAGTCGGTGGGGATTGATAGGAACAAACTCTGCACCTACTGCTGGGACGGTAAAGAGTAGGTGCGGCTGGAATGTATGGTCAGAAGGCGCAGGCGGCACGAGTGCCGCCTGCGCCTTCTGACCATACATTCCAGCTGTCCACTGGCGACATTGGAATATCATTCTGATTTGAGTGTTTTCTTACCAATATCTATTACGTAGGTCTCCAGCAGGGTTATGGTTCTTCCGCATTTTGTGAAAACCCTCTTTCTATTTTGAAAGTTATGTTGTATAATCCTTTGTATAGGCATTTCAGATAACAAATCGTGATAAATTCCCGGAAGAATATATTTTAGTTTGAAATTATTTGAATTTCTTTATCATTATAGATGAATGGAGGATTTTATGAGAGAAAAGTATGAGTCTTTGGCATTGGCGGATCTGAAGGCGATAGCGAAAGCCAGAGGGCTGAAAGGAACTTCGACGATGAAGAAGGCAGAGTTGATTGAATTGATGCTCGCGGAGGATGAAAAGGATAAAGCACAGGGGAAAAATGTGCCGCCTAAATCGGCTCCGGCAAGACCAGCACCGATAAGAACTGCGCCTGCTGGAAGAGCAGATGAAAAGAATGAGCATGGAGAAAGCAGGACGGAAGGAAGAATTGAGAAAAGCGAATACAGGGCAGAGCGCACGGAAAAGCCGGAATATCGGACGGAGCGCACGGAAGGCAGGGTAGAGGAGCCGAGAACGGAGGAGGACAAGTTTCCTGCGGAACTGGACAGCGGTATAGCGGCAAGCGGTATACTGGAGGTCATGCCTGACGGGTACGGATTTATCCGTTGTGAGAATTATCTGCCGGGAGATCATGATGTGTATGTGGCGCCCAGCCAGATACGCCGCTTTGGGCTGAAAACGGGAGATATCCTAGAGGGAAATACCCGCGTCAGAACCCAGGGGGAAAAGTTTGCTGCTCTTCTTTATGTAAAGTCGATTAACGGCTATGCGCCGGAGGTTGCGGCGAGGCGTTGTAATTTTGAAGACATGACGCCGATTTTTCCGGATGAAAGGCTGCATTTGGAGATGCCGGGAGCGAGTATATCTATGAGAATCATGGATTTGATCAGCCCTGTGGGAAAAGGACAGCGTGGTATGATCGTTTCTCCGCCAAAGGCTGGTAAAACCACCCTTCTTAAGGACGTGGCAAAGTCCATCAAGCGTAATTCACCGGATATACATTTGATTATCCTTTTGATTGATGAACGTCCTGAAGAAGTGACAGATATTAAGGAAGCGATTGAGGGACCGAATGTGGAGGTCATTTATTCCACGTTTGATGAGCTGCCGGATCATCATAAGCGTGTGGCAGAAATGGTAATTGAAAGAGGAAAACGTCTGGTAGAGCATAAGAAGGATGTGATGATCCTGATTGACAGTATCACCAGACTGACAAGGGCATATAACCTGACGGTTCCGCCAAGCGGACGTACCTTGTCGGGAGGTCTTGACCCGGCGGCTCTGCATATGCCGAAGCGTTTTTTTGGCGCTGCGAGAAACATGCGTGAAGGCGGTTCACTGACGATTCTTGCAACAGCGTTGGTTGACACCGGAAGCAAGATGGATGATGTTGTTTATGAGGAATTTAAGGGAACCGGTAATATGGAGCTGGTTCTTGACCGTAAGCTTTCTGAAAAGAGGGTGTTTCCAGCGATTGATATTCCCAAATCCAGTACAAGAAGGGAAGACCTTTTGCTGGCGCAGGATGAGTTGGAGGCAATCAATATCATGCGTAAGGCGTTAAATGGTCTGAAACCAGAAGAGGCAGTGGATAAAATACTGGATATGTTTGCAAAGACAAGGAACAATCAGGAATTTGTGAATCTTGTCAAAAAAATAAAATGGTTTTAAAAAATACTTGCATCCTTGCATAAGCTGTGCTACAATTAAAAAGCTGTTTCGGGTTATCATTGTGCCAGTGTACATGCCTGCACAGATAGACGGTTCGGCAGATGAGAACAAATTGATTCAGATTATAATGTTATTATAGAGAGGTGAAAGCATGAAAGAAGGAATTCATCCTGAGTTTTATCAGGCAACTGTAACTTGCAACTGTGGCAATACATTTGTAACAGGCTCAACGAAAAAGGATATTCACGTTGAAGTATGTTCTAAGTGCCATTCATTCTACACCGGTCAGCAGAAGGCAGCGAGAGCCGATGGACGTATTGATAAGTTCAACAAGAAATATGGTGTGGAAAGCAAATAGTTCTGCAGGAAAAGGTTGGGGTGTTACATCTCAACCTTATTTTAACATGAGGATGTCTCGCAAAGCGTGACATCCGTTGTTTGTATATGGAGTGTCATATGAAGAAAAACAAAGTGAATCGCTCATCGGGAATAGGCGGTCAGGCAGTCTTAGAAGGCGTTATGATGAGGAATAAGGACGATTATGCCGTGGCAATCAGGAAGCCTGATGGTGAAATCGAAGTGGAAATGGATGTGTTCCACGGATGCATGCATGGAAGTAAGCTGACTAAAATTCCTTTTATAAGAGGGGTTTTTAATTTTATTGATTCTCTGCATCTGGGGATGAAGACGCTGAATTTTTCAGCTTCTTTTTATGAAGATGGAGAGGCGGAAGAAACCAAGCTGGATAAAACCTTGGATAAGGTAACGGGGGGGAAGGGCGAAGGCATACTGATGGGTATAACCACAGTGATTTCCATTGTGCTGGCAGTAGGAATCTTTATTTTATTGCCCTATTTTCTTTCATCGCTGTTAGCCGGTTTTGTGAGAAACGCCTCTCTCCTTGCGATTATGGAAGGAGCAATCAGAATCTTGATTTTTCTTGCCTATGTGGTGGGAATCAGTCTGATGAAAGATATCAGAAGGCTTTATCAGTATCATGGTGCAGAGCATAAATGTATCAATTGTATTGAAAAAGGCAGACCGCTCACCGTGCACAATGTGATGCGCAGTTCCCGTATTCATAAACGCTGCGGAACCAGCTTTTTGTTTTTTGTCATGTTTGTCAGTATCATCTTGTTCTTCTTTATCAGGGTGCAGAATCCGGCTCTTAAAATCGCACTGCGTATTTTATTGATACCGGTTATTGCAGGGATTTCTTACGAGATTATCCGTCTTGCAGGAAGAAGCGATAATCTTTTTGTAAAGATTATTTCCGCCCCGGGAATGCTTTTGCAGCGTCTCACAACCAAGGAGCCTGACAAGAGCATGGTGGAAGTTGCCATGAAATCTGTGGAGGCGGTGTTCGACTGGAAAGCTTACTTAAATGAGACCTTTGGCTATGAAGTGGATGACTCTTGGCTGGTAGATGAACCCATAGACGAGGAGACAGCAGAGGATAGGGCATCAGTGGATGCGGTAGAAGAGAACGGGCAGGCAGATGAGGAAGCAGCAGACGGGAAAGCGGCGGATGCAGATGGAGTATAGAACATTATACGATATGGGTGCAGAGGAGTTGAAAGAGGCTGGCGTGGAGGAAGCGGCGCTGGATGCCAGGCTGTTGCTTGAGGAGGTCTGCGGTACAGACCGGAATGACCTTTTGGTACATGGGGATCACTTGGTGGCAGAGGATCAGCTTGAGCGATATATGGAATGCATTGATCTGCGGAGCAAACGCATACCTTTACAGCATATTTTGGGGTATCAGGAGTTCATGGGATTGAAATTCAAGGTAACGCCGGATGTGCTGATTCCCAGGCAGGATACGGAAACGCTGGTGGAGGAAGTGATGCGTAATCTCCATGACGGCATGCGTATCTTAGATATGTGCACCGGTTCGGGATGTATTCTCTTAAGTCTTTTGCGTTATTCTAATGACTGTGTGGGCACGGGATGCGACCTTTCGGAAGCGGCGTTGCAGGTGGCGCAGGAAAATGCCCGGGCGCTTTCATTGGAAGCGGAATTTATTCAGAGTGATTTGTTTGAAAAGGTGCAGGGAAAATACGAGATAATCGTTTCAAATCCGCCTTATATTCCAAGCCAGGAGATTCTGACGCTTATGGAAGAGGTAAGGGATCATGACCCGCTTATGGCTTTGGATGGAAGAGAAGACGGGTTATACTTTTACAAAGAAATCATTAAAGGAGCAGGGCAGCATCTGCATCCGGGGGGGATGCTTTTTTTTGAAATCGGATGTACCCAAGCGGAGGATGTGAGCAGATATTTGAAGGAGGCAGGCTATAAGGAAGTGACGGTCTGCAAGGATTTAGCAGGGCTTGACAGAGTCGTGTCAGGCGTGTATGGAGGTTAGAACGGTGTTTGATAAACTGGAAGACTTATTGATTCGATTTGAAGAAATTATGGGCGAACTGAATGAGCCTACGGTTGCAAATAATCAGGAGCGGTTCCGCAAGCTGATGAAAGAGCAGAGCGACCTTACGCCTATCGTGAACGCTTACAAAGAATATAAGAAGTCCAAACAGGATGTGGAAGATTCTCTTGTGATGCTGGATGAGGAATCGGATGAAGATATGCGCGAAATGCTCAAGGAAGAGCTGAATGGGGCAAAGAAACGTATAGAAGAGCTGGAGCAGGAGTTAAAAATCCTTCTTCTGCCCAAGGACCCCAACGATGACAAGAATGTTATCGTTGAAATCAGGGCAGGTGCAGGGGGAGACGAAGCGGCTCTTTTTGCGGCAGAGGTCTATCGTCTTTATGTGCATTATGCGGAGGGGCAGCGTTGGAAAGTGGAGACCATGAACGTGGACGAGATTGGCATCGGCGGTATGAAAGAAGTCAATTTCATGATCAGCGGTCAGGGAGCCTATTCCAAGCTGAAATATGAAAGCGGCGTCCATCGCGTGCAGCGTGTGCCGGAGACAGAGTCAGGCGGGCGTATTCACACCTCAACCATTACGGTAGCGGTGATGCCGGAGGTGGAGGATGTGGATATTGTCATTGATGAGAAGGACATCCGTATCGACGTCATGCGTGCATCGGGAAACGGCGGTCAGTGTGTCAATACTACGGACTCTGCAGTGCGCCTGACCCATTATCCTACTGGAATCGTGGTGTACAGCCAGACAGAAAAGTCTCAGCTGCAGAATAAGGCTAAGGCATTTGCGCTGCTGCGTGCCAAACTTTATGATATCGAACAGCAGAAGGCACATGATGCGGAGGCGGAACTTAGGAGAAGTCAGATTGGAACCGGGGACCGTTCTGAAAAGATTCGTACTTATAATTTCCCTCAGGGACGTGTTACGGATCACAGGATTGGGCTTACCCTGTATAAGCTTGACAAGGTGATGGACGGTGATATTCAGGAGATCATCGATGCCTGCATTGCAGCGGACCAGGCGGCGAAGCTGGCGAAGATGAATGAAAATTGAAAAGCGGCTTAAGTCTTTGACCATAAAAAGAACCGGCAAACTGTGATTTCTTCACAAGTTTGTCGGCTCTATCTCATGTCTGTGCGTCTTCTGCTTGATGATGTATTTGTCCTTTAAATGGAGATTTATTGCAATATACAGCAATTGCCTGTTTGACAAAGTCGGCAGTTCCATCGCCGCCTGCTTTATCAATGTTGCTTTTGAAGCGTTCATCGCATACATACATTTCACCTAATCCGTTAAGGATTTCATCCGTACATGTATAGTAGTGATCGGTTATAAATGTCTGTAATGCAGAGATTTTCTTTTGCACTTCGTCGGCATTAGGAGTTAAGTGTTTCAATTGTCCTAATTCAGAAAAAATTGTCATTAATTGCTCTGTGAGTTTACTATAATTATCTTCATTTCGGGCAATCTCCTTTTGCTTGTATTCTTGATACGCTTTGGTATTGCCCCATTTTGCTTTGACTTCCGCCTCATACTTTTCGATTTCACTCTTGTCGAAAATATCAAAATTCATTGTTGAAACTCCTTTCATTGTTGCGATTCCTTTGCTTTGGATTTCACGGGTGAAGGTAAGCAGTTTCCCTATGTGTTCATATTGTAATTCCAACAACCTAATTTGCTGGGCGATTGCTTCTGATGGGTCAAAATCAGGGCTGTCAAGAATAGCCTTGATTTCTTTTAAGGGAAACTGTAATTCACGAAACAATAAAATGCTTTGCAAACGGCTAAGCGCCGTATCATCATACATTCGATAGCCTGCTTCGGTTACATGTGTTGGTTTCAAAAGTCCGATTTCATCATAATAATGAAGGGTGCGGGCGGTGATACCAGTCAATTTAACAACGTCATGGACAGACATAGTTTTTTTAGTCATTCCAAAAGTCCTCCGCAGCCTCTAGAATTTCTTTTGCTGGTAAAAGTGTCGCTTCGATAACACTTTTTCCGGTTTTTTTCAGATAATGCTTTACTAAATGATAACCACAGGCATATCCGGCGCAATAAGGTAAACCTGCTTGCGGATAATTTTGTAATTTAGCCATTTCATCACCATAAAGATAAGCATTGAGATTTTCCAATCCTTGTACATGTAATCCGTTCCGGATAATGGGTTTGATACATTCGTTCAAAGTTGCCCTATCTGTTTTGGTCACCCAGGGACCTGCCTTGTCTTCGCCATACAAAGAAGTTGCAAAGACTTCTGCCAAGCCTTCACTGATTATCATATCTCCAAGTGTGATGTTGTTTTCCCATTCAATAAACTGAAAACGGATATTGTGATTTGTTTCGTGCGCCAAAGCTGCGGGAAGATGTTCTAATGTATATTCGTTTGGGATTAGCCAGGAAAAAATATATCCCGGTATACCGCCGTCCCCACAATAGCCCTCATTTAATATCATATAAGGGTTTTCAGGATTTGCAAGCAATATAGTAAATAGATACTCTTGAACAGGTAAAACAATCCCCTGTTCAAGAAAGCAATTTAACGATTTTCTGATTGCCAGCGCACATTTTTCCCAAAGTGTATCGTCTGAAATCAGCCGAATATTTTGTTCTTGTGTTTCATCTATCTTAGCTGGTGCAATGTGTCCAAGCATTGCACTTGCCATAATAACATCATATCCGTTAGGTGTTTTCGCTTTCATGGGAATATTATAATAAGCCCATTTCCTTTCAAAGGGCATCATCAGTTCAGACCGATAAATGTCGTTCTTTTTATCCAGAGGTGCGCTCATAATTTTAGAATAAACGCCGTCTGAGCGTATAGCAGATACTTTCATCTCGTTAGCTCCTTTTCTGTTTTTTTACATGATAAACTATGACGTAACGTCAGAGTCAAGAGAGAATTTAAAAAAATATATTTGCGCTTGGCATCCGGCGGCAGGATGGCAAAGAAAAATAATTCCCTTTTGCAAAGAAAATGACATCCTCTATTTCGGCTATATGATTCTGGAGCAGGGCGCATTATCCGGTCACTATGATTTGCAGCATCCGTTTCCCGCTTTTTCATTAAGAGGGATTTCGTTTGGAAAGAAAAAATTCAAGAAGGTCAGTCCGCTTATAGAATGGGAGAGGAAATTGGCTGAAAAATATAGGGTGGATGTTTCCCAAATTCCAATTGCATGGGCGCTGGCGAAGCAGGTGGTGCCGATTGTCGGTCTTACTAGGCCGCAGCATGCGCAGGCACTTGAAAAAGGGGTCAGGGTTGAACTATTGCTGCAGGAAATCCAAGAGCTGGAATCGCTGGCACAGAAGTCCGGCGTAACATGCAGGGGAATCTGGGAATGAAAATTATAGATGATTTTCCAGATATAGAGATTCCCGATAGACAGTATCGTAGATGGCGTGGTTTAAGTCCGCGCCTCTCTTCGCTTTAGTTGCTAAAAAAAAGCATTTGGAATACAATAGAGACAATGTGACTGATGGCAGAGAGGAAAACGGAAAGTGTTATGATGAAGAAAAAATTACTGATTATTGAGGACGATATGGATCTTGCAAAGATAACCAGTGATATGTTGAAAAGCTATGGATATGAAGTTGAGACGGTCAGAGATTGTGAAGGGGCATTTGCGATTCTTACGGATACGCAGTTTCATCTGATTTTGATGGATATCAATCTGCCCGATGGAACAGGATTTGAGGTGTGCAGGGAGCTTAGGAAGGTGTCTAAGATCCCAGTCATCTTTGCCAGTGCCAGGACCAGTGAGGATGATAAAGTGCAGGGGCTTGATATGGGCGGAGATGATTATCTTGCCAAGCCGTATTCGCTAAGGGAATTACTTGCAAGGGTGAATGCGCTGGTGCGCAGGACTTACGGTGCAGCTGAGGAAGGAAAGGTATGGCAGTTTGGCGAAGTAGTCGTTGATGCGGGAAACAGGACAGTGAATAAGTGCGGTGCGGAGGTAAAACTGGCTTTAAAGGAATTTGATCTTCTGGCATACCTGTGTGCCCATGGGAATCAGATTATCCGAAAAGAGGAACTGCTCCGCGAAGTGTGGGGCGCATTTTCGGAAGTTGAGATTTCTACGGTAGCGGTCCATATCAGATGGCTTCGGGAGAAGCTTGAGGAGGACCCGGCAAATCCCCGATTCATCAAGACGGTATGGGGCGTTGGGTATCAGATTGATAAGGTGAAGGAAGTGTAAAACGCTTCGGAATCGAGAAAAAATGAAAAAACAGTTTGCAATGATGGTTATGGTAAGCATTGGGGTGCTTTTATTATTTTTTTGGTGCATCACGATGATGATAGAAAAAGGAATGGGAGAAAGCAGTGCGGAAGAGAATCTTGTGCTCTTAAATGAAATTAGCCAATTGACTTCTTCAAGTGAGGGCGAAAACCCGGCACAGAAGGAGATTGCACAGTTGAGCGGGCAGCTGAAGGAGGAGAGTGCGCAAGGGGGAAAAATTATGGTCAGACAGATGGCGGCAGTCTGCTTGATATTTACGGTTCTATGTCTGCTATGCTGGTCAGTCTATCTTTATTTAAGGATATTAAAGCCATTTGATAAATTGGAAGAGTATGCAGGTCAGATTGCAAGTGGGAATCTGGATTTTCCGCTGACAGTTGAGAGGACGAATTTTTTCGGTGCATTTACTTGGGCATTCGACCATATGCGGAAGGAAATCATGAATGCCCGGGAAAGGGAAAAAAGAGCAATCAGCGAAAATAAAACAATTATTGCCACATTGTCCCATGATATCAAAACACCAATCGCTTCAATCAGAGCATATGCAGAGGGGCTTGAAGCAAATCTGGAAGCAGATTATGAGCAGAGGGAAAGATATTTACAAGTCATTATGAGAAAATGTGACGAGGTCACCCGCCTTACCAACGATTTGGTGCTGCATTCACTGTCTGAGCTGGAGAATCTGGAGATAAGGCAGCAGAAGGTGGATATACGAAAGATACTCCTACAGATTTGGGAGGACTTGGATGATTCTCACGTGACCTTATGTCAGCCGCTTCCTGAAGCAGAAGTCTTAGGGGATGAAAAAAGGATAGAGCAGGTGCTCCTAAATCTGCTGGAAAATATACGTAAATATGTATCTGGTGCGAAAGCGGAGGTGTGGGCTGAAGTATGCGGGGACCGATACGAAATTCATGTGAGGGATTATGGAGAGGGTATCTTACCGGAGGATGTTCCTTTTGTTTTCAATAAATTTTACAGAGGGAAAAATGTGGGCGATAAGAATGGTTCAGGACTTGGCTTATATATTGTAAAGTATATTATGGAAAAAATGGGGGGCGGGGTGAGCATTAGCAATCACCAGGATGGATTGGAAGTTGTGGTATGGTGCAGAGTCATAGCATTACAATAAGCCGGCTCGCCAAACGTGGCAGCGTTTGTTTTATCCTGGGTCATATAACTTGCAAACAGATTATAAAAAAGTCCTTCTTAAAGATTTGTTAATAATTGTTCTGCTATGCTTGATTAAAGGGAGCGAAAGCACCTTAAGATCAGCAAGGGAAAGGAAGAGTCGATTATGAAAACAACAGTCATGAAAGCGCAGGATGTTTGTAAGAGCTTTGCGAATAACGGCGGGCAGAACCACGTACTTGACATGGTAAATCTGGAAATCTATGACGGTGACTTTACCGTTATCATGGGATCTTCGGGAGCGGGGAAGTCTACCCTGCTCTATGCATTAAGCGGGATGGATAAACCTACCAGCGGAAGCGTCTGTTATAAAGAAAGAGAGATCAGCCATTTGAAAGAGCAGAAGATGGCGCAGCTGCGGGCAAAAGAGTTTGGGTTTGTGTTCCAACAGGCGCATCTTGTCAGCAATCTCACCTTATTTGAGAATGTTGCAGTGACGGGGTATCTCACAAAGACAAGGACCCAGAAGGAGGTAAGGAGCAGGGCAGAGGAGCTGCTTAGCCAGATGCATGTGGAGAAGGCGGCGGACCGGCTTCCCTCACAGGTATCGGGGGGAGAGGCACAGCGGGCAGCGATTGCCAGAGCCATGATGAATGAGCCGGGGATGTTGTTTGCGGATGAGCCTACCGGAGCGCTGAATAAGCGCAATACCCAGGAGGTGCTTGATCTTTTGACGAAAATCAATGAGGACGGGCAGAATATTCTGATGGTGACGCATGATATCAAGGCGGCAATCCGGGCAACCAGGCTTTTGTATCTGGAAGACGGAAGAGTGGTGGATGAAATGTCCCTGCCGGTATACGAGAAGGAAGAGGCGCGCCGGCGGGAAAAGCAGGTGGAAGCGTGGCTTTCCTCCATGGAATGGTAGGAGGTGCGGCATGAAATATCTTACCTTACTTAAAGCCAACATAAAAAGCCAGAAGGGAAGCTTTATCGGGATATCACTTCTTATGTTCATTATTACGGTTTCCTTGCTGGCAGTTCTAACCATATGGAAAAATGCCAACGACTATGAAGAGGAACAGCTCTTGCGTACCGGGTATGGCGATATCACCAGCTGGATAGAGGGAAAGGACGATATTGAAAAGCTGTGCGGTCAGATAGAGGCGCTTTCAGATGTCTGGAAGGTAGAGGTGCAGGACGCAATTGGAATATCAAAATATTATGTGAATGGGCAGGAAGGTGTAACGGGAATTTTGCAGATATTTGCGTTTGGACAGGAGCGATATACTTATCATATTTTTAATAAAAATCTGACAGGAATAGAAGAAAGCGCAGAGGAGCTTTCGGATGGAGAGGTGTATGTATCGCCAGCCTTTTGTTCTTTATATGATGCGCAGGCAGGAGACGAGATTTCCATACAAATTGCAGGAGAGAAGGATGGGGCAGTTTATACCATAAAAGGTTTCTTTGAGGATCCGTCGGCGGGATCGGCTTTAATGGGAATCAAATCCATTCTTATGAACACAGCGGATATGGAGAAATTGTCAAAAAGGATAGAGGGAGCAGAAAGTCAGGAACAGGCAGCAGAAATATGCCTTCTGCATATCTTCCAGCCGGAACAAAGTACCTTGTCAATGCTGGATTTTCAAAATTTGCTGGGAGAGAAGACAGAGGTAAATGATTACGCCAGCTTTGCTTATTCGTCACAGGCAATTAAGGGATTTATGTTGATTCTTCAGAATATCTTTGTCGGATTTTTACTGGTCTTTGTAGTCGTTCTTTTGATGATCACAATGGTGGTCATCGGACACAGCATCAGCAGCTGCATTGAACAGGACTATGTGAATATGGGAATCCTGAAGGCGGTTGGATTTACCAGGGCGGACCTTAAAAGGATACAGATTCTGCAATATGTGCTTGCCGTGCTTGTCGGGATGGTGCCGGGCAGCTTTTTGTCAGGAATGGTGGCAAGGCTCATAAACAGGCTGATGGTCACCACAACGGGATTGCTTATTCCTGAGGATGGCAATCTGTCAATAAGTATGGCAGCGCTTAGTGTGATTTTGTGTCTGCTGACGGCATTTATTAGTCTTAAAACAACAGGAATCGGGAAGATTACGCCTATCAGGGCGATCCGAGGCGGAGCAGATGATGTATATTTCAGCAGCCGGCTCACTACAAGGATTTATCAAAGAGGATTGATCCTGCATTTGGCGTTTCGACAGCTCCTGTCAGGAAAGAAGCAATATGTAAGCGCCTGCATGGTCGCGGCTCTTTTAGTATTTTTCATTTCCCTGACTGTAAGGATCGACGTGTGGATGGGACCGGACGGAAAAGGTTTTATGAATGAATTTTCACCTGCGAAATATGATATCGGATTTGAATGTGAGGACAAGGAACTGGAAAGAGAGGTGGATGCGTTGATTGCCCGGAATGCCCAGATTGCTGCCCGGTATGAGTTTAAGATGGAGCGTGCAGTGATCGACAATTATGAGAGCTCTGTTAATATCGCATCTGCCCCGGAATATTTTAATGTAATTAAGGGAAGAAGCTGTAAATATGGGAATGAGGTGCTGGTGACAGATTTGGTAGCAGATGTAATAGAGGCACAGATCGGCGATACCGTTCTTGTCTCTTATAAGGGAAAGGAACTGGAATTTATCATCAGCGGCATTTACCAGTGCGTAAATGATATGGGAGATAATTTTGCAATCAGCAAGGAGGGCTGGGAGCGGTTTGAAAGTGAGCCTATATCTTTTTTTCAATATTATATACTGGAGGATTCTTCACAGACTGGAGAAATTGCAGACTTGTTGAATGAGAATTATAAGGATCGTATAGACATAGATGAGAATGGGTGGTCAGGACTTGGGGCAATCTTAAGCGTGATGTCGGCGATAGAGGTATTTATGTATGTTATAACCGCTGTATTTATTTTGGTGGCAGTTTATCTGACAGGAAGTAAGGTCTTATACAAAGAGAAGCGTGATTTGGGAATTTACAAATCATTGGGCTTTACAGCTGGGCAGCTGCGGATGTCCTTTGCCCTGCGCTTTTGTATGATGGCTGTGATTGGCTCTGTCCTGGGAAATGTGCTGAGCGGGCTTTTCACAGATTCGCTGGTGACGGCAATGCTGACCATGTGCGGTGTCAGCAGGTTTGAATCCAGTTTGAGTCCTTTACAGATGCTTTTTTCAGGTGTGGTCGTAAGCGGGTTGTTCCTGATTTTTGCCTATCTGGCAGCAGGAAAAATAAAGAAGGTGGAGCCGTCTATATTGATTGTAGAATAAAAAACGTAGGTGTACTCCTTCTGCAGGCGCTCTCCGTTTTGAAAGAATAAGTGAACACCAGTTAATTTTATTGACGGAATGTTAACGGAAGTTCAGTTGATAGATGGGATGCGGGCTGTTAAGATAAAAGAGCAAAGGCCGATGCAAGTTATATATTCCGCAGCAAGCAGGCGCTTAAACCGTTGCTTGCGAGAAGAAATCAAGGAGGTTTGCTACTATGCAGATAGGAGAGGTAATCAGAAAATACAGAAAAAAACAAGATATGACACAGGAGGAAATGGCAGGGTGTCTGGGAGTGACCGCTCCGGCAGTCAATAAATGGGAAAACGGAAATTCCATGCCGGATATCATGCTCCTTGCGCCTATCGCCCGGCTGCTTGGCATCACGGTGGATGAACTTTTGTCTTTCAGGGAGGAACTGACGAGGGAAGAAATCAATGGTTTGGTAAATGAATTGAATGATAGATTAAAAAAGGGTTCTTACGGGGAAGTATTTTCGTGGGCAAAGAAGATCATGGAGGAATATCCAAACTGTGAGTGGCTGATTTGGCAGATGGCGGTGGTGCTCGATGCCCAGCGTATGTTCAGCAAGATTCCAGTTGCAGAGCAATATGAGGATTATCTTTGCGACTGTTATATCCGTGTTTTATCAAGCAATGATGAACAGCTCAGAAGAAAGGCGGCGGATTCTTTGTTTAGTCTCTATGCCAGAAAAGAACAGTGGGAGAAGGCGGAAGCGTATCTTGCGTATTTTCCATCCGACAGTCCGGAGCGGAAAAGGAAGCAGGCATATCTTTACAGCAAAACAGGGCGTATGCAGGAAGCGTATAAGGCATATGAAGAAATTCTCTTTTCGGGCTGCCAAATGGCGAGTATGGTACTGCACAGCATGCATATGCTTGCCATAGAGGAAAAAAACTGGGAAAAGGCGCAGTATTATGTGGAAAAGGAGAAACAGATGGCAGTCCTGTTTGAGATGGGAGAGTACACTTTCGTTTCCGCAGGATTAGAGCTTGCGATTGCTATGCAGGATGCAGATGCAGTGATTGCAATTATGGAGCAGACGCTTGGGGCAGTTGAAACCGTCGCCGAATGGGTGGATTCACCACTCTATGAGCACATGGCGTTTAAAAGACCTGGGGAAAAGTTTGCCGTGGAGCTTAAAAAGAAACTGGTAGAGAATTTCAGGGAGGAAGAGAGTTTTGGGTTTTTGAGAGAAGATAAGCGGTATCAGGAATTAATAAAATAAGGGTGGGCTTTAAAAGTTTTTGAATATAGGCTATAATCCCGAGTTTGACACTTGTGAAATCAAAAAGTGGCTACAAACCCAGTAGTTATGCTGGCTGTAGCCACTTTCTCTGT
>ERZ808054.372-NODE-372-length-46333-cov-29.497298_pt1 | contig 46333 bp, 45 predicted proteins | sample MGYA00380201_ERZ808054 | MGnify/ENA primary metagenome ERZ808054 (study PRJEB31490, sample SAMN06133419) | mouse gut metagenome | isolation source: Z5_2 | host: mice | place: China: Chengdu | collected 2015-05 ...
GTTCCCTGTATCTTTTTGAATAGCTCATGCCCTTAGTCTACTCGTTATCTTACCTTTTTTCAACTGCTTTTACTATATCACGCCTGCGCGCCGTTGCGGCTCGTGCCGCTGTAGTCCTTCAGACGGCTCTCGCTCTGGAGGAGCTGCTTGTGGGTCATGGCGATCTTGCCCCGCTCCAGGGAGAACACGCCCTCCTCACACAAGCGGGCGATGGTGCGGTTCACGGTCTTCTCCTGCATCCCCAGTTCTTCGCTGATCTGGCGGCGGTTCTTGCGCAGGACGGCCTTTTCCATCCGGCGCAGGCCCAGGGCCTCCATCTCTCCGGCTACATATTTTAATAGGAGATAGCTGGAGGAGTAGAAAAGCCGTTCGCCCCGGTTGTAGCTGGAGTAGTAGAGCTTCTTGGCGATATGCCGGGCCATCTGCTTGATGAAATGGGGGTCCGAGTCCAGCCAGGCGTCAAATACCGGCACCGGCAGGAAGGCGATCCGGCATTCCGTTACCGCCTCGATGGTGACGGAGGTGTGGGTCTCCTCCGCGAACAGGGTGATCTCGCCAATGAAGGAGACCGCGTCGTTGCACTCGATCATGAACACGCTGCCGTTTTCGAACTCGTTGATGACCCGCAGGGAGCCCCGCAGGAGGATGCCGATCCGCCGCAGGGGGGAATCCTTCTGGTGGATCAGGCCGTAGGGCGGGAAGGTCTCCAGGACGAACTGTCCGTCCAGTTCTGCCGGGATCTGCGTGGTGTATTCGCTGAACGCCGGAGCCAGCGACAGGATCTCCGAAAAGGTCATGGTCCCGCCTCCCTGTACTTGATATAAAAATCATACCACAGTACAGAAGAAAAGGCAACCGCGTCATGCCCAGCGGGCCAAATGGGGCTGGCGGTCCAGCAGGGCGCGGGCCTGGGCGAGGATGGCCCGCTCGTCCAGGGTCAGCACCTGCCGGTCCTCCATGACCAGCCTGCCGTCCACGATCATGTGGACCACGTCCCTGCCGCTGGCGCTCTCTACCAAAGTGTTTACCGCGTTCTGGGTGGGCCACAGGTGGGGCTGGTCCATGTCCACGGCGATGAGGTCCGCCGGAGCGCCGGGGACGATGCGCCCGCCGCCGTCCTCCAGCATGGCGGCCGCGCCGCCCTGGGTGACCATTTTCAGAAGGGTCCGGGCGGGCATGACCTGGCTGTCGGCGGTCCCCACGCCCCGCACGGCGTTCTGGACGCCCCGGAACAGGCGCATCTCCCGGAACAGGTCCACGCCGCCGTGGGCGGACCCGTCGGAGCCGAAGCCCACGGAGACGCCCCGGCTGAGGAGCTGAGGGGTGTCCGGCACGCCCTTGCCGCAGTTGGAGAAGGGACAGTGGACCACCCGCACCTGCTTCCGGCGGATGATCTCCATTTCGTCGGGGGAGAGGAAGATGCAGTGGGGGGAGATGAAGGGGGTCTCCAGCAGGCCGTGGGCCTCCAGGTACTCGAAGGGGCGGGAGCCGTAGCGCTCGATGAAGTCGGACACCTCGCTGGCGTACTTGTTCATGTGGATCTCCACCGGAGCGCCCGCCTCCGTTGCGGCCTCCAGGACGGAACGGAACAGCGTCTCGCTGGCCGCCGTCAGGGCGGTGACGGAGAAATAGCCCTGGAGCCGTCCAGAGAGGCTGCCCCGCAGCTCCCGCAGGCGCCGCACGCCCTCCTCCACGGTCCCGCAGCGCAAAGGCTCCGGGGCGTTGTCGTTGGTGAAGCAGGTCAGCCGCCCCCGGAGGCCGGAGGCCTCGTAGACCTGGGCGAACACGTCTGCGTACTTCCCTCCGGCGTCGATGAACCCGGTGGTGCCGGAGTGGATCATCTCCAGCGCCGCCAGCTGGGCGCTGAGGCGGGAGCTCTCCTCATCCAGGCGGCACTCGAAGGGGACGTTCACCCGCTTCCAGATCACAGGCTTTTCGTCCAGGAGGCGGCCCCGGAGGAGCTGCTGGCTGGTGTGGGTGTGGCCGTCCACCAGTCCGGGCATCCACAGAAGGCCGTTGCCGGTGAGGACCCGGTCTGCCGGCACGCCGCTGTTCGCGGGGAGCAGGGCGGCGATCCGGCCGCCGGACATGGCGATGTCGCCGCTGGCCAGCTCCATGTCCGGGGTGAGATAGCTGGCGTTTTTCAACAAAATATCATAAGTCGGTCCCATGGAACGCTCCTTATCAGAAAGTCAGCATGTAGAGGGCAAAGCATACGGAGAACACGGCCACGCCCCACTTCAGGCCCTCCTGAGGGACCAGCTGGGAAGTGGCGCTGCCCGCGGTAACGCCCACGCCATGGGCGGCGGCGCACAGCAGGGCGAAGAGCCCCAGCCCCGCGAAGCCCCCTTGGCCTCCATAGACGCACAGGGCGGGCAGGGCGATGAAAATGGAATCGAACAGCGCGGCGCCCACCGCCTGTTTGGCGGGCAGGCCTAGGGCCACCAGCAGGGGCATCACCACCACCGGTCCCCCCGCGCCGGACAGGGCGCACAGAGCGCCCGCCGCCAGTCCCAGGCCCCCCAGGGCCGGGGAGCCGGGGACCTTCTCCGGCTGCGCGGCTTTCCCGCTTTTCCGGCGGGCCAGCCACTGGCGCGCCAGGATGGACGCGCCGGAGAACAGCACCACTAAGTACAACAGCAGCTTCACCGTGTCCGTGGGCAGCAGGCGGTTGAGGGCCGCGCCCGCCGCCGCGCCGATCAGACTTCCGGCGCTGAGAGGCAGGGCGGTGCGGAAGTCCAGCTGGCCCTTGCGCCGGTAGTTCACCGAGCTGATGATCCCCGACAGGGCGAAGCACAGGAAACTGAGGGCCAGGGCTTGGGTCGTATCCAGCCGGCAGTAGTTGACGAAGAGGATGGGCAGCAGGAACCCCGCCACGCCCGACCATCCGATCAGGAGCCCTACGACCAGGCATCCCGCCATGGTAACGGCAAGCGTCATATCAAATGGTCCCCGTCAGCTGCAGCATCACCTGGGCGATGACCAGGGAGCCGAAGAAGGTGCCGGTCATTACCAGGACGGAGATCACGATCATCTTCCAGCCCTGCTTGACGAACTGCTTGATCTGGTTGCTGATGGACATGCCCGCGAAGGCGCCCACCATGGTCAGGGGCGCGGTGAAGTTGATCTGCCCCACGGACTGGATCACGAACTCCGAAACGGGGGAGATGGGGCAGGCGCACAGCAGGCCCAGGATGGAGCAGTAGGCCACCGTGGGCAACTTCAGGGGAATGAGCCAGCTGAGGAACGCCGCCGCCGCCGAGATCACCAGCAGCACCAGCACGCCGGGAAGGGACTGGCTGAACGCCACGTCAAAGCCGATGAAGTTGGCCACCATCATGCCGAGGCCGACCAGAGCGAGGGTGAATATCCATTCCTGTTTCCGCATGTCATCTGCTCCTTTCCTGAGCGGCCTGCCGCTCCAGTTCCTCTGCCGCCCTGCGGTCCGCCTTGGTGACCCGGCCCAGGGTGGGCTCCAGCTTCCGGTAGAGCCAGTTGCACAGAGGGATGCCGATAAAGGGCGATGTAGATGCCGTCGATGCCCGAGATGGTCTCGCTGGCGCTGGCCAGGGCGGCGATCTCCTCCGCGTAGGCGGGCAGGACCTCGGAGAGGGAGGCCACGGCGGAGCTCATCAGGATGCCCGCGCCCACGCCGGAGGCCATGCCCAGGGCGTAGGGGTGGAAGACGTTCATAGCCGCCGCCATGGAGGCCATGAAGCCGAAGTAGATGGTGCCGATCATGCCGCCCACGATGTAAACGGAGAGGCTGCCCTGGGCCTCCGGGGAGCTGGCGCCGAACATGTCCTGCATCAGGGCCAGGTTGGTCTCCCGGTTGATGGAGTGGGCCGCGCCGATGGACTCCCGCTTCAGCCCCAGCAGCAGGGCGATGGGCATGGCCAGGAAGATGGTGCCCAGGTTGCCGAACTCCTGGAGGAGCAGGGCGGGCCCGGCGGAGATGACGATCTTGATGTTCGCGCCAGCGTTGATGCCCAGCTTGGCGATGAAGGGCAGGATGGCCACGCCCACCAGGCCGGAGGCGGCCTTCACCTTCTTGTCATCCAGGACCTTGAGGATGCTGGGGCCCATCAGCAGGCCCAGGAACAGCGCGTAGAAGATGGGGAAAATGATAAACGTGCCCTTCCAGACAGGGATCTTGATCTGACCGATGGCATCCGCGATCAGGATGAACACAAAGGCCAGCAGGTAGATGAGCCACTCGCAGCGGAGCCGCTCCCGCAGGGATGCGTAGGCGTAATTGATCTTCTTTCCCATGGTTGCCTCCTCGTACATTAAGTTTGGGGGGTACTAGCACAAATATAGCAGATATGCCCAGAGCGAAACAGGCCATATGGGAAGTTTTAGCGAAAAAAGAGAGAGGCGGGGTGGAGATTTCGGATGTTGCAGTTTTGTATGTTTTGGTGTATACTAATTACAAAGCATCATGTGAGGAGTGATCTTGATGCCATTGCCGCAGGGGAAATATTATACGCTGGCTGATGTGCTGTGCTGGGATGACCGGGAGCGCTGGGAACTGATCGACGGCGTTCCGTTGATGATGGCCCCGCCTGCCAGGATACATCAGAAAATCGTTTCTGAGATCAACCGTCAGCTGGGCAATTATCTGAAAGGGAAAAAGTGCGAGGTCTATCCCGCGCCCTTCGCCGTTCGCCTGTTTGAGGAAAACGGCGATCTGCCGGAGCGCGTGGATACGCTGGTGGAGCCGGATATTTCCGTGATCTGCGATCCCTCCAAGCTGGACGATATCGGCTGTAAAGGCGCGCCGGACCTGGTCATCGAGGTCATCTCTCCTTCCAGCCGGAGGCACGACAGGGTGACGAAATTCAACCTGTACCAGCGCGCAGGCGTCCAGGAGTACTGGATCATCGATCCGTCCGGGAAGGAAGCGCTGTCTTACGTTCTGGAAGACGGGCACTACAAGGCAAAGGAGTCCGGGACGACTGGCGATCAGATGCGGGTGAATGTTCTGGAAGACTGTATGCTGGATCTGTCCCAGGTGTTTAGCGAGTGAGGGGTTCCGGGAATAGAAGCGCGCCGCAGAGAATGGTCTGCGGCGCGCTTTTTGTATGGGGTCTTGGTGGAAGCTGGTATTTGGGGGTCATTGCGCTCCAAAAGTCGTGTGCCAAAGGAGGACACACCCTTTGCACCCGCCATTTTCGGGAGCCGTATGGACACAGACTATAAAAATGCAGTTGGCCCTACGCTCCAAAAATAGGAATAGCTCTGCGGCCCTGTATCTGCAGAGCTGTTATTCGTTGGGGACGTATTCCGAGATGTTCTCCGGGCGGCAATTTAAAATCGCACACATGTTCTTCGCGGCGTGTGTTGATGCTGGCATATCGGCCTGAAGGCGTTGGACAGTCAATTCCTCTAATTACTTTTGCTCTTTTTTGAAGCTTCAAATATCTTCTTTGCCTCGTCCATACCTTGACCTTCTATGTAGTAAGCTATAGCAGCTTCTCCGATGGCAAATGTTCCAAACGCAGCAATACCTGAACTCACTGCTGAGCCGGAGCCAGGCCAAACAACATTTAAGAATTTAGATGCCTGTTGGGCAGCAAGCCGGAAAACATATCCTGCACTAGCAATCCCACCCATGCCTAGTATAAATTCTTTCGCGGTGTCAAGGGAAATATCTCTACCACTAAGAGATGCAATTAGGCATACTAATAGGGATTGAATAATAAGCAACACATAAATATCTGATACTGGAATTGGAGTCAATGCTACAGTGGCTGATATAGCTGAAAAAATAGTGTTCAGATGTTTGGCAAGTCTGCTAACGACTTCACTAAGTCTAGCTGCCATCCTCAATCCCATCTGTGCCTCAAAATCAAGGATGGCATCTTCCAAAATATCAAGCAATTCCTCAATGTGATACCTTCCGTCAAAAGCAACTTGTAGATTTTCAATATCGCATTGCGGAAGATTGTCTATGCTCTCAACATCAACTTCCATTCCATCGGGCGTCATCCAATCAATCAGAGATGAAACCGCGATAATGTTGTCAATTTTCAATCCGTTCCTTATAATAATGCCTTTGTAATATTGAAGGACCTCATTGATTTTTTCAATTTTACTCTTTGGGTACTCAGATGGCATTTTAAAACGTGTTGGAGCCATCTCGTCACACTTATTGACTACAACTACAATAGGTAAGCGCATACTGTTGACTTCTGCATATGTTTTAGCTAATTTTTTAAGAAAAGAAACATCGGAATTGACATCATCTCTATGGGTACAATTCAGCATAAGGATAGCAACGTCAGGAGAAAATTCGTTTACCTGACGAACCAGCATATCTTCTGCTGAAATATTGAAATTAAGGCTTTCGCTTTCCGCAATACCGCGAGTATCAAGAATTTCCATCAAGATGCGGTTTCCGTCCATACATTGATAAACCTGGGCAGTTCCTGTACAGCTCCTGGTATCACTCACAGTGGCAACATAGGAACCGCACAACGCATTTATTAAACTGCTTTTTCCTACACCGGTCCTTCCAATAAGAAAAATCCGTGGTGGCCTATGAGAATCTATACCATCCATCAGTTTTTTTAGATCCTTGTCACCAAGGATGGTATCCTTCAACATAGTCCTTGTCTTCTCGGGAATTGCATCTGGTAATCCATCAATTAATTCGCCAGCTTTGATATAGAATTTTTTCATGTTTTGCAAACGCTGTTCGATTTTTATAGTATCATCTTTCATATTTGTTTCTCCTCTGGTCAAAATTTAGATATACATAGACGCATAAAAAACCCTTACCACGAAAGATGTCTTTTATAAGAGCTATAGCATTATTTTTTACAATACAATTGTTCTCCATTGGTAACTGCTTCCTTCCAGCATCTGAAAATGCTCGAGTACCGCTGTGATTGCCTTTTCCTTCTCTGGCGGGCAAGTGAAAACCTTAGCGTTCTTCGACTTCGGCTGGTTATAGCTGTCGCCAACCTCCAGCCACACTTCCTCTTGACCTGGGAGGTATACAGGCTGGACACCTTCAACCCAAACTGCCCCAGCACATAGGCTTGATCTCATCATAGGTGGCTTTGCTCTCAGCGGCGGTCAAGTCCAGCTCGTCCAGATTCAAGTTCACCTCAATGTGGTGTTACGCTTTGAGTTTGAACAAAAGACATACAGTCTCCACATGCCGTGTCCTTGGAAACAAATCCACCGCCACAACTCGAACGGCGCGGTAGCCCTCCCCGGAAAAGCGCTTCACGTCCCGGGCCAGGGTGCCGGGGTCGCAGGAGACATACACGATCCGCTCCGGTCCCATGGAGGCAATGACGGGGATCACGGCCTCTTCCAGGCCCTTCCGGGGCGGGTCTACGACCACCACGTCCGGCCTTAGCCGCTCCGCCGCGAGACGCTGGGCGATATCCCCCGCGTCGCCGCAGAAAAATTCTGCGTTGGCGATGCCGTTCGCCTGGGCGTTCTCCCGGGCGTTCTCCACCGCCTCCGGGACGATTTCCGCGCCGATGGCCTGTCCAGCCCGCCGGGCCATGGCCAGGGTGATGGTTCCCGCACCGCAGTACAGGTCCAGCACGGTCTCCCGGCCGGTGAGCCCCGCGAACTCCACAGCCTTCTCATAGAGCCGCCCGGCCTGGTCCCGGTTGACCTGATAGAAGGAGGGCACCGACAATCGGAAGGTGAGGCCGCACAGGGTGTCGGTGATGGTATCCTCTCCCCAGAGCGTCCGGTACGCGCCGCCCAGGACCACGTTGGTCCGCTCCCGGTTGACGTTCAGCACCACGCCCACGGTCTCGGGGCAGACGGCGCGGATATGGCGGACCAGCTCCTCTTCGGCGGGAAGCCGGTCCCCGTTGACCACCAGGCAGACCAGCGCCTGTCTCTCCCGGTTAGTGCGGACGTAGATGTGCCGCAGCAGTCCCCGGTGGGCGGCCTCGTCGTAGGCGGGCACATCGTGATCCAGCAGATAGCCCTCCACCGCCGCCGCCACGGCGTTGGCCTGGGAGGACTGGAGGCGGCAGTCCAGGGCGGGGATCACCTGATGGCTCCGTGCGCGAAAAAATCCGGCGCGGCCATCGGGGCTGACGGGGAACTGGCACTTGTTCCGGTAGCCGTCCACCCAGTCCGCTCCAATGATGTCCTCCACAGCCACGTCCGCGCCGCCCACACGGCGCAGGGCGTCCTCCACCCGCTGGCGCTTGGCCTCCAGCTCCTCGGAATAGGCGAGGTGCCGGAAGTCGCAGCCGCCGCAGGCGGGGAAGTGGGGGCAGTCCGGCTCCCGCCGGGCGGGGGAACGGTCCAGGATATCTTCCACCCGGGCGTAGGCGATGTTTTTCAGCGTCTTCATGATGCGGATAGAGCAGGTCTCCCCCCGCACGGCGTTGTGGACGAAGACGACCTGCCCGTCGATCCGGGCAATGCCCAGCCCTTCGGCGGTGTAGCCGGCGATGGTCACGGTATGAAGTTGGTTTTTTGCCAGTTGTGTCATATGAGCGGCCCTCCGCAGAAGTTTGATGTCCGCAGGCGCAAAGTAAATCAAAATCGTTTTTCCAGGGATATGTGCCGTGAAAAAACTCCCCGCGCGAAGCCGTCAGGCCGAAAACGGGCCTTTGGACCCGTTCACGGCCTGACGGCAGCGGAGGCGCAGAGCGCGGCGGGGTCCCCCCTCAAAGGGAATGGCTCTGCCATTCCCTTTGACTACGCCTCCCACTTGTCGATAAGCATCTTGATCTGGTCGGCGAAGTTGCCCAAATCGCGGTTGGCGCGGCCCTTGCTGCGGGAGATGACCTCCTGGAGCAGCTTGCCAACGGCAACCAGACGCTGATAGGGTACGGAGACCTTCCCGGCGGGGGTGATCACCCTGCGCTCGGGCAGATAGCCGCGCTCCAGCATCTGGTTGGAGGCCAGATCGTACACCTCCGTATACTGGGGCGCGTGGGCGCTGTAGCCCAGCCGGATCAGGGTGTCGGCGAAATAGGGCGCCACCTCCCGGTCGCCGTGGACCACGAAGAAGTGGGTGGGGCGGGTGAAGGACTTGGCCCAATCAATGAGGTGGTCCCGGTCCGCGTGGCTGCTCAGGCCCTTGAAGTTCTCGATCTCCGCCAGCACGGCCACTTCCTCGCCGAAGAGCTTCACCACCGGCGCGCCGTCCAGCAGGGTGCGGCCCAGGGTGCCGGGGCCCTGGAAGCCTACGAACACGATGGTACACTCCTTACGCCACAGATTGTACTTCAAATGGTGGCGGATACGGCCGGCATCGCACATGCCGGAGGCGGAGATGATGACCTTGGGGGTCTTGTCGGCGTTGAGCATCTTGGACTCGTCCAGGGACTCCGTCAGCCGCAGGCCGGGGAAGGAGAACATATCTACGCCGCCCTTCACCAGGGCCAGGGCCTCCTCGTCCAGGTAGCCCCGCAGGTCGCCGCAGAAGATGGTCGTGGCCTTGCTGGCCAGGGGGGAGTCGATATATACCGGGAAATCGTTGACGGACTTGACCAGGTGCTCCTGCTTGATCCGCCGCAGGAAGTAGAGGATCTCCTGCGTGCGCCCCACGGCGAAGGCGGGGATGATGACGTTGCCGCCCCGGCCCAGGGTCCGGTCGATGACCTTGGCCAGCTCGGAGGTGTAGCTCCACACCTCCTGGTGGTTCCGGTCGCCGTAGGTGGACTCCATGACCACGTAGTCCGCCCGCTTGAGCAGCACCGGGTCCCGGATGATGGGCTGGTTGATGTTGCCGATGTCTCCGGAGAAGACGATGGTCTTCCGCACGTTCCCTTCATGGAGCTCCATCGTAATGGAAGCGGAGCCCAGCAGGTGGCCCGCGTCGGTAAAGGTGGCGGTCACGCCCTCGCACACGCCGATCTCCTGGTCGTACTCGCAGGTATGGACGTAGGCCATGGTGCGCATGGCGTCCTCCACGGTGTAGATGGGCTCCACAAAGGGACGGCCCGCGCGCTGGTTGCGGCGGTTGTCGTACTCTGCGTCGGACATCTGGATGTAGGCGCTGTCCACCAGCATGATCTCCATGAGCCGCGCGGTAAGGCGGGTGGTCCAGATCTGGCCCTTGAAGCCGTGCTTGATGAGCATGGGGATGCGGCCCGAGTGGTCGATATGGGCGTGGGTCACCAGGATGTAGTCGATGGAGTTGGGCTCGAAGGGCAGCTCATGGTTGTCGATCTCGTCCCGCCCTTGCTGCAGGCCGCAGTCGATCAAGATTCGCTTCCCGTTGACCTCAAGGCAGTGACAGCTGCCGGTCACACATTGGTCCGCTCCGTAAAAGTGCAGTTTCATGAGAAAGCCCTCCTTGTATTTGTGTACCACCATTGTATCACATCTGGAGGAAAATAACAACACCGACCTTTGCCGTCCTGGAGAAATCTGTTAAGAGTGCTGACAGCCGGGCACCGGCCGGCCGGAGGAGGCATATACTGGAGTGGGCGCGGCCTTTGCACCGCGCAGCTGAAATACAGGAAGGAACTTTCCGTATGAGATACAATTGCTATGAACCGGAACCCTGCGGCTGTCATGGCCGTCCCGGCGAGTGCGGCGTCTGCTGCATCCCGGGACCTCCGGGTCCGAGGGGACCCCGAGGTCTTCCCGGCCCCATGGGACCCGCCGGTCTTCCCGGCCTGCCCGGCCCTACGGGCGCGAGGGGACCCATGGGGCCCGCAGGTCCTGCCGGCCCTGCGGGTGTGATGGGCCCTGCCGGTCCCACTGGCTCCACCGGCGCGGCGGGTCCCACCGGCCCCGCGGGTGCCATGGGCCCTGCCGGTCCCACTGGCCCCACCGGTGAGGCGGGTCCCGCTGGCCCGGTTGGTCCCGCTGGACCCACGGCTCCAAGCATATATGCACAACTATTTTACAAGGAAAGGGAAATTGCCCTTGCAAAACCTGTTCCCCTATGGTATACTACCCACGGCGCGACTTGTGAAAATCACCGGAAACCGCCGAAAAAACAGCCGCTGTTTCTGTGTAGTTTGCAGCGGAAATCAAACGAGGAGGGAATCTGTCTTATGAAGAAACGAACCATTAGCTGCCTCATCGCCCTTGCGCTGATATTGGGGATATCTCCAGGTCATGCCTGGGCGGGTGAGGGACCACTATGCCCGCGTCACACCTTGTCCCCAGGCGCGGCGCAGGGCCCCATGCCGTCATTTTATAGCGAAGAAATATCGCCATCTCAAGAGGAACCGATCGTTTTGGACCTTGCGGATGGCGATATTCTTATTTTCGCGGACAATTATATGCAGGGAGACAATTTTGAAGAGCACTTTGGCAGCTGCGTTATCACACAAAGCGATCCCGATACACCGGTGACGGCGGTGATCAATATCGTTCAAGCGGTCGATACAGTCAACATCACGATAGAGGATATCTTTATCGATGCCAGCAATGGCGAAAGAGCCGCGATCGATATCATGGAAAGCGGCCGCATCAACCTTACCTTGAAGGGGAGGAACCGGGTAGTGTCCCCGGAAGGTCATGCCGGCGTCATGATCGCGGATAATGAGGATACGGAGCTGTTCATCCGGGGCGAGGGCAGTCTGGAAGCCAGAGGCGGCAGCGGCGGCGCAGGGATCGGCGGCGGGCCGGATGGAACGGCGGGGACCATCTGTATCGAGAGCGGAACGGTAGCCGCCTATGGCGGCGAGGGCGCTGCCGGGATCGAAGGTGGAAGTATCCAGATCCTGGGCGGGGACGTGACTGCTGTAGGCGCGGCGGAGGCGCCCTGCATCGGCGGCAGCGGCGTTTCCGGCATCACCCTCTCCGGCGGCACGATCCGGGCGCGGCGCGGACCGGACGGTGCGCCTGAGAACGTCTATGATATCGGAGGCCATCAGGATACAGAGCCCGTCATCCTTGATCCCGGCGAGGAGGGACGAGCCATCGTATACGTGAGCGGGCCGGACAAGATCGACGGATGGGAGGCCGCCCGGGAGAGGTGGAACGGCATCGTCTGGGAGGGGAACGCCGGTATGGCCTACGGCGCGGTGGACCTTTCGGAGTCCGGCCTTACCATTGAGACCGGGCAGACGCTGGAGGTCCCGGGCGATCCTGATCCGGCGGCGGAGCCGGTGCTGACGGTGACGGAAAGCGGTTTCCGGAACCGAGGCGTGATCACCGGCACGGGGCTGGTCATGATGGACGGGGAGAAATACCGTATCGAGGACAACCGGCTCGTCTCCCTGATCCAGGAGCCGCCTGAGGAGCTGCCGGAGGAAAGCGTGGAGGTGACGGTCACCGGCGATCCATCCAAGACCTACGACGGCACGGCGGCGGTCCTGCCGGAGAGAGGATATACGGTAATAGGGAGTGATGAGGCGGTCAACGTCTTTTACAAGGCGAGGACGGCCTTTAATGATGCCTACACGACGGTCCCTCCGGTCAACGCCGGGGAGTACGTAGTCATGGTGCTCTGCGCGGGCGTGAGCGCGGAGAAGGCGTTTACGATCCGTCAGGCCGCGCCGGAGGCGGCGGTGCTTCCGGTATCCATCCGGTATGACGGCGCGGAGAAGTATACGGTGGAGCTGTCCGATGCTGCGGCTCCGTATCTTCTGACGGGGGACGGCATTGTTTATACGCTGGGGACCGTGCCGGAGAACAAGTGCCTCCCGGCGGACGCCGTGGGGATCGACGGGAGCGCGCTCACCCTTGCGCCGGTCCCCGGAGGGGAAGCGGTGGTCGATATACCGGTCACCGTGTCTGGGTTCACCAACTACATGCCGCTGGCGCTGACGGTCCGCGTGGCGCTCACGCCGGAGGCGGGCCAGCAGACGCCGGAGCCTCCGCCAAAATGGGAGGCCCCGAATGACCGGCCCAGTGGAAGCGGAGGCGCGCAGGGGACTTCCCGCCCGGCGGAAAATTCCCCCGCGCCGGTGGAACAGGATACCGTTATAAAGACGACGGAGACCGTGCAGCCGGACGGCTCAAAGCTGGTGGAGATGACGGGGCCGGACGGGACTGCTTCCACGACTACGGTAAGCGCCTCCGGCCAAACCGTGACGGTGGTGGAAATTTCAGAGAGCGCGGCGGCAGGGGAGGGGGCTATCAAGCTGCCGATGCCGCCGGTGCCGTCTGCGCGGGACGCGGCCCGGGCCCCGTTCGTGACTGTCAACGGCCCGAAGGGCGCGGTGGTGACGGTGGAGATCCCCGTGGAGAACGCCGCCCCTGGCACGGTGGCGGTGGCCTTGGGCGCTGACGGCGTCCGGCAGGTGCTCCGGCAGACCGTCCCAACGGAGAGCGGCGTGGCGGTCTCCGTGCCCACGGGGACCACGATGCAGATCGTGGACAACGGAAAGACTTTCGCGGACCTGCCGCCGGAGTACTGGGCGGGGGACGCGGTGGGCTTCGTCACCGGACGGGAGCTCTTCGGCGGGACCTCGGCGTCCGCCTTTTCGCCGGATCAGGAGATGACCAGGGGGATGCTGATGACGGTGCTGGCCCGTCTGGACGGCATGGACACGGCAGGCGGACAGAACTGGTACGATAAGGGAATGGCCTGGGCGGTGGAACACGGCGTCTCCAGCGGAGACGAGCCTGAGCGGGATGTGACCTGTGAGCAGATGGTCACGATGCTGTACCGTTACGCAGGCAGTCCGTCCGCCGCCGGAAGCCTGACAGGCTTCCCCACTGACGCTTACAGCGTCAGTGATTACGCTGTCTTCTCCATGGACTGGGCCATGGGAAGCGGACTGCTGGCGGACGCGGATGGCGGCCTCATGGTCCCGAAGGGCAGCGTGACCCGCGCGCAGGCCGCCGTGCTGCTGATGCGCTTCGTCGAGCGGGCGCTCTGAGCGGCGGAGTCCGAAAACCGGGGGCGCTTCTGCGGCAGTCATGTCGAATCCTGTCGATAACGGGCGAATGGGCGGGACGATTTTGCGCCTTCGCGCCGTTTCTGTGATACCATCCGCCTTCCGCGCATACCCATCAGGCGGAGGTGCTTTGCATGATGGATCGGCAAATACAGATGGATACGCGGGATATGTCCGGCCTGCAGGCCGAAGGAGGAGACCCCTGCTGCTTCCAGGTGGGGGATACAAAGGTGCGGGTCTCCTTCCGGCCCTGGGGGGAGACGCTGGAGGAGAAGGTGAGGGCCTATTTCCTGGGCCTGAAAACCGGCGGCGCGCCTGCTGGGTGTGGGGAGGCTCCCCGCCATGGGGCGGATCAGAAAGAGGACTGAGCCCGGGACGCCGCCGGAGAAGACCGTCTGGCGGATCGGGAAGTACATCCGGCTCTCCCGGGACGATGGGAACGACGTTTCGGAGTCCGTCATCCATCAGGATCAGATACTGGAGGATGAGATACCGCGTTTTTTCGAGGCCGGGGCCTATGAGGTCGTGGATACATATATCGATGATGGGACCAGCGGCACGACCGACCTGGAGCGGCGGGACTTCCAGCGCATGGTGGGGGACCTGGAGCGGGGGAGGATCAACTGCGTCATGGTGAAGAATCTCTCCCGGGCCTTCCGCAACAGCGCCAACCAGGGGCGTTTTCTGGAGGAGCTCATCCCCCTCTACAACACCCGGTTCATCTCCCTGTACCATCCCAGGATCGACACCTTCCTGGACCCGGAGGTGGTACACAGCCTGGAGGTCAGCATCACGGGCTTCATGAACGAGCAGTACGCCTACAAGACCTCCGTGGATGTGCGCCGGACCTTCCGGTATAAGCGGGAAAAGGGGGAGTTCATCGGCGCTTTTGCGCCCTACGGCTACGCCAAAGACCCGGAGGATAAGAACGCCCTGGTCATCGACGGGGAGGCCGCCCAGGTGGTGCGGGATATCTACACCTGGTTCGTCTCCGGCGGCATGAGCAAGGCGGCCATCGCCAGACGACTGAACGCCTGCGGCATCCCCAATCCCACCGCCTACAAGCGGGGGAAGGGACTCCTCTACGCGAATCCCCACGCCGCTGGGAGCGGCGGACTGTGGAACCCCTCCACCATCGCCCGAATGCTCCAGGACCCGGTGTACGCCGGGACCATGCGTCAGGGCCGCCAGAGGGTGGTCAGCTACAAGGTCCACCGGCGCGTCTCCGTGCCGGAGCGGGAGTGGGTCCTAGTGGAGGACGCCGTTCCGGCCATCGTCAGCCAAGAACTCTTCCAGGCGTCCCAGGCGCTCCATGCCCGGGACGTCCGCACGCCGCCCGGGAAGCAGGAGGTCTATCTCTTTTCCGGCTTCCTCCGCTGCGCGGACTGCAAAAGGAGCATGACCCGCCGCAGCGCCAAGGGCCATGTCTACTACGCCTGCCGGACAGACAGGGACGGCTCCGGGGCGCGCTGCACCCGGCATTCCATCCGGCAGGACGTTCTGGAGGGGGCCGTCCTCGCTGCCGTCCAGAGGCAGCTGGCGCTGTCCCCGGCGCTTCCGGAGATTGTCGAGGAGGTCCGGCGGACTCCCGCGATTTCCGCTGGGACCCATCGGCTGGATGCCCTGCTGGCCCAGCGGACGGCGGAATTGGAAAAGACGGCGGAACTGCTGGACGGCCTCTACCTGGACTGGAAAAAGGGGGACCTGACCCGGGACCAGTACCGCCGGATGAAAGCGAAGCTGGAAGAGGAGAGCGAGCGGCTGCAAAGGTCCGCAGAGCAGCTTCAGCAGGAGCGCGACGCCGTCCTGGAGGAGGAAGCCGAGGATCAATATCTGGCGGCGTTTCTCAGGGATGGCGGTATCCGGGCCCTCTCCCGGGGGCTGCTTGCGGCGCTGGTGGACGCGGTCTACGTTCATCAGGACGGGAGCATCGACCTGGCGTTCGGCTTTGCAGACCCGCAACGCCGCGCTTTGGATGGTAGGGAGCATGTTCCGGCTGACTGCGGTGTAACGGAGTGAGCGGTTGTGCATAAATGGCTGCCGCCACCGGTCCTACCGGTGCAACAGGTCCTGCAGGCTCTGACGGTGAGAATGGACCCACGGGTCCGACCGGTCCTTCCGGTCCGACTGGCCCTGCTGGTCCGACCGGCCCTGCCGGCCCCACTGGCCCTGAGGGGCGGGTCACGCCAGCCGCGGCGGTAGACAACGTCACCAACGCAAGTCAGCTGGTCTCCCGTTTTAACGAACTGCTGGCCAATATGCGGGCCGCCGGTCTGCTGGAGGACTGATCCCGCGCGAAGAAGGGACGGCGCGTACGCGCCGCCCCTTCCTTCGTCCTTGGGATGGTTTTTTCCACCCGACAAAACCTCTATTTTTCCTCCCGTATAATCTCACCGGCCAGGGGAAAACTGCCTTTGTAAGTTTTCGCCAAGGGGGATGAGGACCGTGCAGGGAAAGGTGGAGATCTGCGGCGTAAATACCTCGAAACTGAAAGTACTTCGCAACGAGGAGACCATGGAGCTGCTCCGGCGGACCAAGGAGGGGGATCGGGAGGCCCGGGAGAAGCTCATCAACGGCAACCTGCGGCTGGTGTTGTCGGTGATCCAGAAATTTATTGGCCGGGGGGAGAACGCGGACGACCTGTTCCAGGTGGGCTGCGTAGGGCTGATCAAGGCCATCGACAATTTTGACATCACCCAGCCGGTGCGGTTTTCCACGTATGGCGTACCGATGATCGTGGGAGAGATCCGGCGGTATCTCCGGGACAACAGCGCCATCCGGGTGAGCCGGAGCATGCGGGACACGGCCTACAAGATCATGCAGGCCCGTGAGCGCCTGATGGCTCAGACCCAGCGGGAGCCCACCGTGGAGCAGCTGGCCCAGGAGCTGGGGATTCCACGGGAGGACGTGGTGTTCGCCATGGACGCCATCATGGACCCGGTGAGCCTGTTCGAGCCGGTCTATTCCGACGGCGGCGACACGGTGTGCGTCATGGACCAGGTGAAGGACACCAAGAACACCGACGAGCACTGGCTGGAGCATATCGCCCTGAAGGATGCCCTGGAGCGCCTGGGGGAGCGGGAGAAGCATATTTTAGCGCTGCGCTTTTACGAAGGGAAGACCCAGATGGAGGTCTCCGCCGAGGTGGGCATCTCCCAGGCCCAGGTCAGCCGCCTGGAGAAGAACGCGCTGAAGACGATACAGAAAAATATTTGAGCGTGCCTGTAGACGGGCATGACCAGGCTCCCGCCGGTACCAAACCGGCGGGAGCTTTCTGCCGGGCGGCGTTCATTTTCCGGCAAATTTTTCCAGCAAAAAGCACACAGCCGTTACCGGGCGGTAATGCTGGATATGCAATGGGCTCCAGACTCGAATTGAAAGCTCTTTTTGATACTTTTTCTCTCGAGAAAAAGTATGTCTGCCGTTTGCGTATTTCCCGTTTTACCGGGCATACTACCGGAAAGTGTGTTGGAAAAGAGGGAAAGATCGTGAAAAAGATCATGTGCATTTTCTTATCGCTCATAACGCTGGCGCCTGCGGCGGCCTGCGCGAGGCCGGTGGAACCGGACCTGAGCGCCTACGATGCCTCCGGGCGGGCGGAGATCCCGGTGGAAATATTGGGGGAGCTGGACGAGGAGCTCCGGGAGGACCTGCTGGAGGCGCCCAAATATGTGGCCCTGACCTTTGACGACGGCCCCAGAGCGGACACCACCGGGCGGCTGCTGGACGGCCTGCTGGAGCGGGGCGCGGCGGCTACCTTCTTCGTCATCGGGGAGCAGGTGCCCTGCAACGAGGACCTGCTCCGGCGGATGCGGGCGGAGGGCCACCAGATCGGCAACCACACTTACTCCCACGTCCGGCTGCTGAAGGCGGAAAAGGACGCGGTGGTGGAGGAGATCCACAAGACGGAAACGCTCCTCAAGGAGGCGGTAGGGGAGGGGGACTTCTGGCTGCGGCCTCCCTACGGGCTTATCGGGGGCGAGCGGTCCCAGCTCATCCGGACGCCCATGATCTACTGGTCCGTAGACCCCCAGGACTGGAAGCTCCTGGACAAGGACAAGGTGGTGGCCGCCGTGCTGGAGGACGTGGAGCCGGGGGACATCATCCTGCTCCACGACTTCTATTCCACCAGCGTGGACGCGGCGCTGGAGATCATCGACCGGCTGCAGAAGGACGGGTACGCCTTTGTGACCGTGGAGGAGCTGTTCCGCATCCAGGGTGTAGAGCCCCAGGCGGGAAAGCTGTACGCCAGACCGGACCGGGTGCGGGAGCTGAATTAGAAGAAGGGGCGGTCGAAGGGCGGTTGAGAAATTGGCGGCGGTATCCAACCGCTCCTCCATTGTAAAAAGCGGCGGGTCGTGTTACCATGGTCCTGGGCCTGAAAACGGGGGGACGCCTCCGGGAAAACGAGGAACAGACAATGGAGATCGGAAAGCGGATACAATGTTTGCGGCGGGAGAAAAAACTGACTCAGGAGCAGCTGGCGTCGGCTCTGGGCGTCACCAGCGCGGCGGTGAGCAAGTGGGAGACCAACGCCGCCATGCCGGACGTGGCCATGCTGTGCCCCCTGGCCCGAATGCTGGGGATCACGGTGGACGCGCTGCTGGACTTCCGCCCGGCGCTGGAGCAGGAGGAGATCAACGCCCTGCTGGAGGACCGGCGGAAGCTTTTTGAGAATGGGCGGCTGGAGGAGGCTGCGGCCTCCTGCGAGGCGCTGCTGCGGGAGTACCCGAGCGACCTTCAGCTGAAATGCGCCGCAGCGGGACTGTATGTCATGTACCTGTCCGCCTCGACGGATGAGAAATGGATGAAGGCGCAGCTAGGGCGGGCGGCCGCCCTTCTGGAGCAGAGCCGGGAGAGCGATGATCTGGAGCTGTCGGCCAGCGCCCGAAGTATGCTGGTGAGTCTGTACGTGATGCAGGAGGAGATGGACAAGGCGCTGGCGATCCTTGACGAGGAGCCCAAGGCTAAAATAGACACGGAGATGGCCCGGTCCAACATCCTTTTGCGGAAAGGGGAGCTGGATGAGGCGGAGAAGGGCTATCAGACGGGCCTCCTGTCAGCCGCGCGGAACGCGGCGCTGTGTCTGATAGGGCTGCACCATGCCGCCCTCAAACGGGGGGAGGATGCAAAGGCCCTGGAGCGGCTGGAGCAGGCCATGGAGGTCGAGCGGGTGTTGCGCGTCGATGAGCTGGACGGCGGCGCGGGCTCCCTGCGGCTGCTGCGCGCGGAGGTGCTGTGCCGGGAGGGGCGGCTGGACGAGGCGATGGAGGACTTGACGGGCTATGTGGAGGGCAACCTGGCCCGGTGGGAGAAAATGAGCAGAGGAGACGAGATCAGGAGTGCGTTCTATGACAAGCTGAACGTCCGCGCCTCCGGGATATCCACCGCCTATCTGGCGCGAAATCTCCGCACGGTGCTGGAGCAGGGAGAGGCTGTGGGCCTCCTGGGGGACCGGGAGGACTTCCGGGCCCTGCTGGCCCGGCTGGCGGAGTTGGAAGCGCAGTGAATTGGGGACCGCCCACAGAAATGTGGGCGGTCCCCATTACAGGGTGCGCAGATATCTTTCGACCTGCCGGTAGTTGGTAAAGTGTATGACGCGGATATTCTCCGCGTTTTGAAGCATAGCGGCGATCTTCCGGTGATTCTTCTGGTTGAAGTCCCACACCATCCGCAAAAACTTCATGTCCCAGCGGCTGACGCACTGGTCCGGCATATCCGGCCGTACCCGGCCCCGGTACGCCCACTCCCGGCGGAAGATATTCAGCACGCAGAGAGGTGGCGGAAACTCGAACCAGAAAACGGTATCCGCCCGGGCCAGCCGCCGGGGCAGGGAGCGGAGATTGTTGCCCTCGATGATCCACCGGAGATCCTGGGTCTCAGCCTGCACCCGGCGGTCAAACTCCGCCTCGGGCGTGACATCCCAGGCGCCCCGCCAGTAGAGCTGGTCGATGTGGACCAGGGGCAGTCCGGTCTTTTCAGCCAGACGGAAGGAGAAGGTGGACTTGCCCGCCCCGTTGCTGCCGATAATGAGTACCCGTTCCATAGAACCCTCCCCGCGCATTTCTCCAAGAGCCGGAAACGCCCGCCTGCTTCTGCAGGCGGGCGTTTTCAGCGGGGTCTTACCCCCGGACGCTCATGACGTTCAGGACCAGGGTCAGAACGATGAACACAGCGCCGATCCACTTAGTCGCCTTTGCGAGCTTGGCGTCGAAGGTCTTGGCCTTGCCCTTGCTCATAAAGGTGTCGGCCACGCCGCCGATGGCGCCGCTGAGGCCGGCGCTCTTGCCGGACTGGAACAGCACCGCCAGAATGACCACCAGGCCGCACAGCAGCTGCAGGATCGTAATAAACAGGGTCATGGGAACATACCTCCAAGAATTTGATGGAAGCGCCGTTGCGCAAAATTCCATTCCACAGGACTTACAGTATACCACGTCTTGTCCCGGATTTCAAGAGAAAAGGGGACGGTCCCGGAAAAAATTTTATCTGCCCAGCTTTTTCTGCAGCTGGTCCGGGTTCATGGCGCAGTGGAGGGCCGTCTCCGTGGTGATGCGCCCCGCCTTGTGGAGGCGGAGGATGGACTCGTCCATGGCGATCATGCCCTCCGCCGCGGAGGTCTGGATGACGGAGTCGATCTGGTGGATGCGGCTGTCCCGGACCATGGTGCGCACGGCGTTGTTCAGGTGCATGATCTCAAAGGCGGGGACCAGGGTGCCGCTGACGGTGGGCAGCAGCTGCTGGCTGATGACCGTCTTCAGCACCTGGGCCAGCTGGATACGGACCTGCTGCTGCTGGGAGGGGGGGAAGACGTCGATGATCCGGTCGATGGTGTTGACCGCTCCCACCGTATGGAGGGTGGAGATCACCAGATGTCCGGTCTCCGCCGCCGTCATGGCGGTCTGGATGGTCTCCAGGTCCCGCATCTCTCCCAGGAGGATCACGTCCGGGGCCTGCCGGAGGCTGGCCCGCAGGGCGGTGACGTAGCTGGAGGTATCCATGGCCAGCTCCCGCTGGCTGATGATGCTCTTGTCGTTGCGGTGGAGGTATTCAATGGGGTCCTCGATGGTGATGATGTGGGCGTTCCGGTTCCGGTTCACCGCGTCCACCACGCAGGCCAGGGTGGTGGACTTGCCGCCTCCGGCGGGGCCGGTGACCAGCACCATGCCGCGGGTCATGTTGGCGATCTTCATGACCTCCTCGGGGATGTCCACCTCCCGCCAGTCGGGGATGCCGAAGCTCACGATACGGATCACCGCCGCCAGGGAGCCTCTCTGCCGGTAGGTGTTCACGCGGAACCGGGCCATGCCGGTGACGGACAGAGAGAAGTCGTCGTCCCCCATGGACATGCACCGCTCGATAGGCCGGTGGGCCATGCCATAGAGGTCCCGGACCAATGATTCCGAATCCTCCGGCATCAGACGGCCATCCTCCAGGGGGACGATTTCGCCCTCCCGCTTGACGGACACCGCTTTGCCCGCTACGATAAACAGATCGGACGCGCCCTGCTCCACCGCCTTCTGCAAATATGTCTGGACGTTTTCCATGTTATGCGCTCCTTTGTTTTCTATACTGGGCTGCTCAAGTGCCGTCCCAGACATTAAGATATTCCTCCGGCTCCCATTCGCCGGTGTAGATGGTGCGCCAGCGGACGATCTCACAGGGGCCTCCCGCCTGCACGCGCACCGCCGTGTCCAGGGCCTGGTCCTCGCCGATGGGCACGGTGAAGGATGCCACGTCCCCGGACCAGACGACGGCCGCGTCCGCCGGTTCCCCGCCCTTTTGCAGGGCCGCCGCGATCTCTACCGCCCGGCGGTCCGCCTCGTAGTAGTCCGCCGCGCTCCGGGCGGTCATTTCTGCCAGCTTCGCCTCCCGGTCCGCCGTGGCCAGGGTCAGCACTGCGAATACCGCAAGGCACAGCACGCAGAAGATCATCACGAGGCTCACCGCCCCGGATACGCCTCCGCCCCGCTTCATGACGCCACCTCCAATGCCGCGATGTTCCAGGAGAGGATGCACTCGCCCTCCGGCAGCGCGTCCGCCGTCAGATCACCCGCCGCGACGGGCCCAGAGATCTCCAGCCGGGCGGCGGCGAAGTCCGCCCCTGTCTCCGGGATCAGCTCCAGGAGAAACAGCATCTCCACACCCGTACCGCAGCTACCAACTTTCTGCCAGTCCTGGTCATAATACAGCCGCAGTTTTCCGTCCTCCAGACTGCCGCCGGTCAGCTCCGCCGTCTTTTCCAAATCGCCGCCAACGGCCTTGAAGCACTCCGCGGCGCTCCTGGCCTCCGTTACGGCCCGGTTGAGGTCGGCGCTGTCCTGGCTCATGACCTCCGAGCGGACGAACAGGCCAACGCAGATGGCCGCGCACAGGGAGAACACGCCCACCGCGATGAGAAGCTCGATGGCGAACAGGCCCGAACGGGTCGGTTTGATTCGTTCCATGTTCATCCCTCACTCCTTATATAGACGTCGGCGGTCTGCTTGGTCCCGTCGGGGCCGGTGAGGACCAGGCGCAGCAGCCCGGGCACGGGCTCGGATACCTCCAGCGCCTGGGCGGGGGAGATGGGGTCGCCAAATTCCGCGTCCTGCTCCCAGCCCTTTTCGCACAGCATTTCCCGCAGCTGTCCGTCATACACGTACAAAATGGTCTCGTAGATCAGCCCGTCGATCTCCTGGTACAGGAAGACGGCTCCGCCGTCCCCATAGGTACCGGCCTCCGCCATGCCCGCCTCGTCGTAGCCATGGAGCAGGGCGGCCATATAGCTGAGGCTGACGCGGGACTGGCTGCTCTCATCCACCCGGTCCGCCACACGGCGGTAGACCCCCGCCCCGGCGGCCAGGCTCAGCAGCAGGGTCACGCCGAACACGCACGTCAGCGCCAGGGCGGCCAGGGTCCCCGCGCCGCTCTGCTTCCTCATTGCTCCTCCACCCACCTTTCTACAACGGTGACGGAGGGCCGGATGTTGGAGGCGAAGATGTCATAGAAGACGATGTACTTCTCCTCGTCGATGGCCAGACCGCTCTTGGCCTTCAGCTCCTGATAGGTGGCGGGGTAGACCCCGTTCAGGGAGTAGCAGCTGACCACGGCCCGCTCTACCGCCTCCTGGGCCATCCGCAGGCCCTCCTGCTGGGACACCTGGGCCGCCTCCTGGACGCCCCGGACCATCCAGACCGCCACCGCCGCGAACAGCAGCAGTCCCAGGACCATGGGGACCCACGCGCCCCGGCCGGCGTACTTCCGTTTCTTCATGGGCACCGCCTTATCCGATGGTGGACAGCAGTCCCATCAGCGGCAGCATCACGCTCAGCAGGATCACTCCCGCCAGGGCGCTGGTGATGACCACGATGGCGGGCTCGATGGCCCCCACCGTCCGGTCGATGCGCCGCAGGCTCTCCTCCTCCTGGCGCTGGGCCAGGTCCTCCAGGGTGTCGGGCAGGGAGCCGGTCTGCTCCGCCAGCTTCAGCAGGCGGCAGTCCCGGCCGGAGAACAGGCCGCTGTCCGCCAAGGCGTCAGCGGGGCTTCCGCCCTCCTCGATCTCCTTCCGGCACCGCTCGGTCTTCTCGTCGATCTCCCGGGCGCCGCCGCAGAGCTTGGCGGACAGGGCCACGGATTCCTCCATGCTCAGTCCGCTGGCGACCGCCATGGACATGGAGGAGGCGAACCGGGCGGCGGCCATTTGGCCCAGGATGCCCCGGCCGCCGAAGGACCGGCGGAACCCGGTGACGAACTTCTCCCGCAGGGAGGGGACCAGGGCCACCACCAGGGCGGCGGCGGCAAGGATCACCAGCACCACGGCGAGGCCGGTGCCCGCCTTGGCCAGCACGGCCCCGGCGTTCATCATCCCCGTGGCCACCGCGCCCATACGGACGCCCAGCTGGGCGAAAACGCGGTCAAAAACAGGCAGGACCTGGGTGACCAGCAGGACCACCACCGCCACCATCACGGCGAACAGGGTCACCGGCACCGCCACGGCGCCCCGGATATCCGCGGCCATCCGCAGCTGGCGGTCGTAGTGGCGCTGGAGGGACAGGAGGACGTCCTCCAGACGGCCGGTCTCCTCCGCCAGGGACACCATGTCGGTCATATACGCAGGGAAAGCCCCTGTCTCCCGCAAAGCGGAAGCCAAAGGCAATCCCTCCTCTGTTGACCGGCACAGCGCCTCCAGCCAGGACCGGGTATCCGGGTCCGTCTCATCCTCCCGCAGCATGGTCAGGCCCTCGGCAAGGGGAATGCCGGTGCGGACCAGCTGATGGAGCTCCCGGCAAAAGATCGGGAGGTATTGGGCAGGAACGCGCAGTCGTTTCATATGTAACTCCTCCGAAGCGATCAATAGAAGTATTTTTCCTTATAGTTGTTGCTGTCGTTGATGAATTTCATGATCGAGTTGGTCTGCTTGCCGCTGGAGGCGAAGGTGGGGTCCATCAGCTTCCAGACCTTGCCGTCGAAGTAGATCATGCCTTCCACCCAGCCGCCTTCCTCGCTCCACACGTTGATCCACGCATGGTACTCGCCCCGGCTGGTATAGCCTACCACCAGCTTCACGGGCACGCCCTGGCTGCGGAGCATGGCGGCCATCAAGGAGGCGTAATCCCAGCAGATGCCCGTCTTCTCCTCCATGACCTTGTCCACGTCGGGCAGGTAGTCCGTCTTAACGTTCTTGGCTTTTTCATGGTCATAGGTCAGGTTGGTGACCACCCATTCATAGATCGCGCCCACCTTGGACAGATTGTCCTCGGCCCCGGCGTTCTCGATGATCTCCTGGGCCTTGGGGATAATGGCGGAGTCCTCGGAGTAGTTCACGTACTGGTTGGGACGCAGGAAGGGGGCGAACTGGTCGGTAAGCGTTACCTCGAGGCTGGCGGACAGTACCTGGGAGTACTTGGAAGGCTCGCCGACATGCTTCCACACCGTGACCTTGTACTTGCCGTTGCCATCGGACAGGGGGAGCACGTCGTAGTCGCCATCGGTGCGGAGGAAATAATGATACGCATCCGACTGACTGGTACAGTCGGGCCCCCACACCAGGACCTTCACCTTCGTAGAACTGCTGCCTTTCCACTTGACCATCACGTAGCCGTCCTTGGCATTGGAGTAGTCGATCTCGGCGTAGTCGTTTTTCTGCACGGCGGTACCGGAAGCGGAGGGATTGAGCACGATGCCGACAGGGGGGAGGCCCGCCAGGGGCACGCCCATATCCTCCAGCACGACGCCCAATTCCGCCTCTCCGCCGCCGGCGGGAGCGGCGCAGCCGCAGGCGATGCCAAGCAGCAGCGTCAGGGCCAGCAGAGCACTGATCCATCTTTTCTTCATTGTTGCATCACACCATCCTAAAATGAATTGTTGTGGTTTTGCGCGGTGGTCACATGGATGTGACCTGTGGTCTTCATCAAAAACATCCATGTTATAGACAATATATCATAGGCGGGGAAATTTGTCAAGGGGGGATTTCATGTCCAGACGCTGGGAGCCGGAGTGCCGGGAGGCACTGAAACAGCGGCAGACCTGGTGCGAGGGTACCTTTGCCATGTCAACGGACCCATTTTGTCCCAAAGAGTATAGCTATATCACCATCAACTCGCTGAAAAGACAGCAGGCAAAGCACCCGCTGTCCTTGATATGGTAACTGTTTTGCCAAAGAGAATTTATTGGCGCAGCCTGTTTATTCTTCCGCATGGCGAAACAGGTTTGCCAACTCGTTCAAACGGATATAGCCAGTTGGGTCTGTATAATCATCTGCTAAAATGGCCAGGGCTTCTACTATCTCCTGCATATTTGCCTGTACCTTTTGGGGATTGAGCGCCATATCACCGTAAATAACATTGCAATCCAAATACTCTGGGTCACTTGAATTATCGTTTAGATAGAGATATGCACTCATAAAGCTCCTGAACTCTGCCACTCCGTATGTGTAGAGATAATCGTCTCCATTGACTGAATACTCTTTGAAACTCTCTAATGACCGGCAAATACTGCCCTGACACAAATCTGCCATCTTAGCGTGTTCGATATGGCCTTGTCTCCAGAAAACAAAACAGGATACGGACAATACCATCATTACAATAAGCACTGTCACCCAAGTACGTTTTTTCATATAAGTACACCTCGTAAACAGAGTATTTATCTGTTTGCTTTTAAATTAAGTATAGCATACTTTTGTATCACTGTCCAGTCACCCATCTTTGTGCAGTTCATTTTTGCCGCGTTCCACGCGGCAGGCGCAAAACGGCTATCTCCGGCCTTCGATTTTCGGTAATTGCTTTTTTCCCTGAATTATGGCATAATAGAAAAAATGCCGGAGCCGCCGCTCCGGCGGCAAAAGAGAAGGGACGTGACGCGCCGTGAGTTCCAAGCCGATCCTCAAGATCCGCATGTTGGGCGGATGCTCGCTCACCTATGGCGACAAAACCATCGGAGACGCCAACTATCACCTGAAAAAACCCTGGATGCTGCTGGCTTACCTCATCGTCTTCCGCAACCGGGCCATCCCCGTGGACGAGCTCATCAACCTCTTCTACCCCGGCGAGCAGGGGAAGAGCCCCCAAGGGGCCCTCAAGACCCTGGTCTACCGGGTGCGGGAGCTGCTGGAGGAGCTGGGCCTGCCGGAGAGCCGGGACATGATCCTGGTCACCCGCGGGTCCTACGCCTGGAACGCCGGGGTGCCCATCCAGATGGATATGGAGCTCTTCGAGCTGGCCTGCCAGCGGGCGGGGACCTCCTGGCACCTCCCGGAGGAGCGCCTGGAGACCTGCATGAGCGCCCTGGCCCTCTACCGCAACGACTTCCTCTCCAAGGCCATGGGGGAGAGCTGGGTCCGGCCCCTGGCGGACCACTACCACACGATGTACGTGCGCCTGGTCCAGACCACGGTGGGCCTCCTCGCCGCCCAGGAGCGTTGGGAGGACGTTATCAATGTATGCGGCCGGGCCATCCAGGTGGACGGCTATGAGGAGAGCTTCCATTACTATTTGATCCGCAGCCTGGTCCGGACCGGTCAGGCCCGGCAGGCCCTGGAGCGCTACAAGCGGATGTATAACCTCTTCTACACCCAGCTGGGCGTTACGCCCACGGCGGAGATCACCGAGCTCTACCAGGAGATCAGCCGTGCCTGCAGCCGGGGGCCCCAGGCGGATACCGAGGACCTGGCGGCCATCAGCCGCCTCCTGCTCCGGGAGGAGCGGCTGACCGGGGCTTTCTTCTGCGAACCGGAGGTCTTTACGGACATCTACAACCTGGAGGCACGGTCCATCGCCCGCTCCGGCCGGAGCGTGAACCTGGGGATGATCTCCGCCTCCATGCGGGACGGGTCCACGGCGCCCCTGCGGCTGCTGAGCGGCTATATGGAACAGCTGGAGGACTGCATCCAGGCCACCCTCCGCCGGGGGGACGTGGTCACCCAGTACAGCGCCAGCCAGTACCTGCTGCTGCTCCCCGCCCCCAGCCCGGAGAAGGGACAGCTGGCCCTGGACCGCATTTTGGCGAATTTTACGGAAAAATATCCCCGATGCCCCCTGCTGCTGCGCACCAGTATCCGGGCGGTGGACGCCGTCCTGGCGTAAGGGGAGGAAGAGGCCGCTATGGAACTTTCTATGATCAGCGCCGGTCAGATCGTCAACACCCACGGCATCCGGGGGGAGGTCAAGCTCCTGCCCAGGGGCGTGGAGGCGGAACAGCTGGCGGAGTGCAGGACCCTCTTCATCGGCGGGGAGCCCTATACCTGCACCGCCAGCCGGGTCCACAAGGGATGCCTGCTGGCCAAGCTGGAGGGCGTGGAAGACATGGACGCCGCCCTGGCCCTGAAGGGCTGCCGGGTGAAGGTCCGCCGGGAGGACGTGCCCCTGCCGGAGGGGGCGTATTTTGACGAGGAGCTCCTTGGCCTCGCCGCCCGGGACGCGGAGACCGGGGAGGCGCTGGGAAAGGTGGAGGAGGTCCTCTCCTATCCCGCCCACAAGATCTACGTACTCCGGGGCGGGCGGGACGAGTTCCTGATCCCCGCCGTGCCGGCCTTCATCGCCGGGATCGACATGGCGGCGGGCACAGTGGACGTCCATATGATGGAGGGCCTGGGGATCCATGAGAATTGACATCATGACGCTGTTCCCCGACACGGTGGGGGATATGATGAACGAGTCCATCCTGGGCCGGGCCCAGGAGCGGGGGTTCATCCGCATCCGGGCCCACCAGATCCGGGATTTTACCGTCAACAAGCAGAAGCAGGTGGACGACTACCCCTATGGCGGAGGCCGGGGGGCCGTCATGCAGGCGGACCCGCTGTACCGCTGCTGGGCCTATATCCGGGCCAACTTCGGCACGGGGAAGACCCGCACCATCTATCTCTCCCCCTGCGGGGCCACCTTCTGCCAGGCCAAGGCCCGGCAGCTGCTGGCGGACTACGACCACCTCATCCTGGTCTGCGGACACTACGAGGGCGTGGACGAGCGCTTCCTGGAGGAGTGCGTGGACGAGGAGATCTCCATGGGGGACTTCGTCCTCACTGGTGGGGAGATCCCTGCCATGGCGGTGGCGGACGCGGTGTGCCGGATGGTGCCGGGCGTGCTGCCCGAGGCCTCCTGCTACGAGGACGAGAGCCACTGGAACGGTCTGCTGGAGTACCCCCAGTACAGCCGTCCGGAGGAGTGGCACGGGCGGCGGGTGCCGGACGTCCTTCTCAGCGGGCACCACGGCAACGTGGCCCTCTGGCGGAAGCGGCAGTCCATGCTCCGCACCCTGCGGCGCCGGCCGGATATGTTCCGGGAGGCTGACTTCATGGGGACCAAGCAGGACCGGCGGCTGCTGTCGGAGGTCTACGAGGAGCTGAAGCGGGAGAAACAGGAGCCCTCGACCACCGGTTTACCCGGCGGTTCGACCGATTAGCGGTTGACTTTCCGGCAGATTATCTCTACAATAGCACTGTCAGTGCAGCGAATACGCAAAAACGCAAAAAGGCGGTTATCTGTTGCAGATAACCGCCTGATTATCAGGGGCAGAGTGAATACGCGCAGGCTCACGCCTCCCTGTCCGCCCGTTTGACCGGCCGAACGTACTTCCAGAACCGGTTACAGTCATGGTAGAAGTAGAATACCCGGCCTTGTGTGGTGTCGAGCTGGAAGCCGGAGGCGGCGTAGTCGAAGTTTTTCATCGCCTCCTCGATCTTCTGCTCAACGGCCTGGTTTTGGGTCTGATAGTCGAAGGGACCGTGTTCGAATACAATGTATTCGCCCTCCGGAACGTCCATGATCTGCATCTGCTTTGGGATTTCGCCGGAGTAGTCCGCGGGGAGCCTGACGCCGTAGCTCTCCGCCAGGGGGATGCCCCAGCTGCAAAGCCTACCGGTGGGCTCGTTGATGAACGCCATGATCTGACCGGCCCCGCTGTTGGCCTCCCCGCCGCCCATGTCGTCCAGCTTTCCCTTGACGCTGTCCAGCAGTCCGCAGATCGTTTCACAGTCCTGGCCCGGGATGGCGCTCTGCTTCTGCCAGAAGTCCCAATAGCCGATGCTCTCGTAATTGCGGATATGCAGGTACTTGTGGGCGGGGATCGATACGAAATAAGCCTTTACTTCATCTGTGCTGCTTGCCATGTTTGTCTCTCCTGTACGGATCAAGTAGCAGTCAAAGGGCTTGATGATGGTGCGGAGGACGACGGGCGCGGGCTCCCTCCGGTACTCGCTGGGGGTCCTGCCGTAGGCCTCCTTGAAGGAACGGGAAAACGCCTCGTGGCTGGAAAAGCCGTGATCCAGCGCGATCTCCAGAAGGCCCCGGGAGGTATCCCGCACTTCCTTCAGCGCGAACGCCAGGGTGCGGTGGCGCAGATAATCCCGGAAGTGCATCCCGGAAATTTCACGGAATTTGCGGGAAATATAAAATTCGGAAAACCCCAGCTTTTGAGAAAGTGCGGAGAGGGTCAGCGCCTCATCGTCGCGCTTCCGGATGTGCCTGTCAATATCCTCCACGATAGTCTGTACCATGCGATACCATTCGTCCATTCGTTTCTGTGCCTCCTTTGACTGCCCTGCCATTATTATACCGGGCCAGAAATATTTATCTTGATTTTAATTGCGAAAATAAGAAAGAGGTGTGGATATGGAAGAAAACAAGATCGGCCTGTTCATCCGGGACCGGCGGCTGGCCCTGGGGCTCACCCAGCAGCAGCTGGCGGAGAGGGTGGGGATCACCGACAAGGCCGTCAGCAAGTGGGAGCGCTCCGTGAGCTATCCGGACATCACCCTCCTGCGGGAGCTGGCGGCGGCGCTGGAGGTCAGCGTCTCCGAGCTCCTGGCCGGTGAGCGGGAGGAAGCGCCCTCCCCGGTGCCCCCGGAGGTAGAGAGCGTGGTGGTGGATACCGTAGTCTACGCCGCGACCGCCCGGCGAAAAAACAGCGGCTGGCGGTGGTGGCTCTTTGTGGGGCTGACCGCTGGATGCCTGATCGCGGCGATGGTGCTGCTGATCGTTGGAGCGGGCCGTGGCAGCTTGTGGGCAGCTCTGCTGGCCATCAGGTGCATCGCCTTCGGCTGGGCGGTGTGCTATCCTCTGCTGCGATCGGAGAGGCCGGTGCGGAACGCGCTGATTATCGCCTCTATTGGGGTGTACCCGTTCCTCCTGTCCCTGGGGCTGTGGGAAATGAGAGTTCTCTGTATCGTCATTGCATCCGTGGCCTACGCCTGGGCGGTGTACTGGATCTGGCTGCGCTGGCGGGGCGACTGGAGGAAGCTGACATTCCTGGTGGTAGTGTTGGGCATTCTGCTCCATATCGGCATCAATGTGATGGTCCGGTGGGGAGACGGGGAAAGGCTGCTCCTTGCGCTGGTCCTCACCCTGGCTCTGGGCGCGCTGTGTCTCGCAGCGGCCTGGGTGCTGGAGCGGAGGCGGCGATAGAATAGAAAGCGGGCCGGGAGGAAAAACCTCCCGGCCCGCTTCTTTGGTGTTTTAGCGAAGCAAAACTCTTTCGAGGGGTCAGCATGTACTGCCCCCTCTGGGGTTTGATATATCGTTCTTACCGCGCCAGAATACCGCAGGCGGCCCCGATCTTCCCCCCGGCGGCCAGCCTGGCCTTCACCCTGCGCTGGAGGGAGGTCCGTTCCGGCAGCGCCTCCACCGGCACGGCCTTGCCGCGTCCAAAGAGCCAGGTGTAGAAGTCCGCCGCGTCCTCCTCCACGCGGTAGAGCCGGAAGTCCCCGGCGAACCGCCGGATGCCGGACCCATCCGGCAGCAGCTCCGCCAGCGCCGGAGCCAGGAGCCACGTGCCGCAAAGTACGGCCCGGGGCGCTCCATACCGGCAGAAGGCCCGTCCCTCTCCCGCGAAAAACCTCTCCGCCCAGTCGTAGGACCGGTCCAGCTCCTCCCGGGACAAAACGGCGTCGGAGGGGATGTGGACGTTCAGCACCGGTGCGCCCGCAAGCTCTTCCGGACGGCGCTCCCCGTTCCCGGGGCCGCAGTACTCGAACTCCAGCGTTCCCAGCCGGAACAGCAGACACCCCGTCTGCCTCCAGGTCCAGAAACCCCGGTCGAAGGCCCACTTCCCGGACGACGCATGGGTCTCCTTCAAAAACCTCCGGAAGCACCCCATGGTATCCAGAAAAATATCATCCGAGATACCCTGCTCCCGGTACGCCTGCCGCGTGCAGCACGCGCCCGCCAACGCCGCCGCCAGCTGGGCCATGCCGCCGTCCTCTTCCCAGGCGGGGAGCCTGGCCGTGATCTCCGCCCAGGCCCCCTCCGCCGTCTCCGGCGAAGCCAGCTTCTCATAGGGGACCTCCGGCGGCAGCGCCTCCGCCGCCCGGCCCAGAGGCTCCAGGACCTCCGGCGGCAGCCCCAGCTCCTCCGCCAGGGCCGTCACGTCCCGGCCCGTCATTCCTCCGTACCGGCCACGCTCACGCCGGACAGCCGCACCGCGTAAGGCCCATCATACCAGGCGGTGAGATAGCGGTCCGTGGAGAAGGTCAGGTCCTTCTGGGCCTCCAGGATGCTTCCGTTGACAGACCCACCGGTTACCGGCGTGACCGTGCCGTCGGCCTCGATCAGATACGCCAGCCGTATCTCGCCGCCGAAGTGACCGCTCATCGCGTCCATCTGGAAATCGGAGAAGGTCACGGCCCACAGACAGGGACCCTTTTTCAGCTCCTCGAAGGGAACCGTCCCATTTCCGCAGGCAATCTTCTGATAGTTGCCGGTAGGCTTCACCCCCAGATACCGGCAGAGCTGGTTGGGGCCGTGCCAGGCCAGCAGCTTCCCATCCTTCAGCAGAGGCAGGTCCTCCTCCGTGGGGATGCCCTCCGGGCTGTAAGCATGGAGGGCCCGCAGCGTAAGGGCCAGCCGCTCGCCCCCGGTCTCCCCCTGCACGTCGTCTCCGGGCTTCCAGGTGGAGTACTTGGGATAGACCATCCCCGCGGCGGAGCGGTCCCTGTAGTAGGACAGCACCTCCATCACAGCGTTCCCGCTGAGGATCAGATCATACTTCCCGCTCTTCAGGACCTTCTTGGCCCGGGCCCGGTCCCGGACGAAGGTCAGCGCCTCCGCCACCTTGGCGGAGAGGGCCTCCTCGGCCAGCGCGCCATACTCGAACTGGTTGTGGATCTCCACGTCCTCCGGCTCCCTGCATTGGACCACGAACTCGCCGTCCACCCCGCTGTTGACGAAGGACACGTCGGTCCCCTCCGAGGACAGGATCCTGCGGCAGACGCGCCAGACGAACAGCTCCGCCGAGTTGACGAAGGCGTCCTCATGGACGTCCGGCCCGAAGAGGGCCCGTGCCATCTTCCCGGCGCTTTGGGCCAGAGGGGCCTGGGCCAATTCCCCGGCCTCCTCCACCATAGGGGCCTGCACCGGGTCGGGCAGGTCGAAATAGGGGTTGGCGGCAAACTGGGCGGCGTAGTACGCCCCCTTCAGCTCCTCCTCCAGCTGCCGCCCGTCCATTGAGGGGAGGACCGGGATGGAGGTAAAGCCCCTGCCGGGCTTTCCGCCGTCCTTGGCCTCCACATCCCGGAACACTGTTACCTCGTACTTGCGCGCGTCCTTGGTGCGCCGGGTATCCAACTGCTTTTTTACAAAGAAAAGCTCCGTAGTCTCGTCCACGCGCTCATTGATGCGCCACATGCTGATGCCGCAGCGCTCCAGGGCGCTTCTGATTCTCTCGATCATGGCCGCACCTCCTTAACCCAACCGGATGCGGGCCTTCATGTAAGGCCCGCCGTCGGAAACCTTGACCCACTCCTTGTAGCCCTTGCCGCAGAACCCGCTGCCGCTGAGCTCCGGCGTTTTGCTCATCATGGTCACGCTCTTGAGCAGGTCCGGTACGTAGCCGGTGAGCACGATGGGGGAGAAGAGCCTCCCCGTCAGCTTCCCGTCCTTGATCTCCCGGGCGGTGGTGACCATGCACTGGATGCCCCAGTTCTTGGGGTCCTCCATGCCGCTGGAGGGCGATTCCAGCAGAAACCCGTCCTTCACGGATGCAATGATTTCCTCGGGCGTATACTCCCCGCCCTGGAAGTAGGTGTTGGTCATGCGGGTGTAGGCCTTGCGCTCGTAGCTCTCCCGCCGGCCGTTGCCGGTGGGCTTTACGCCCAGCCGGGCAGCGCTGAGGGCATCGCACATGCCGGTCTTCAGCACGCCCTTGTCGATGACCACAGTATCTCCGGTGAGGGTGCCCTCGTCGTCAAAGAAAGCGGTGGCGGTCTGCTCCACGGCGCTGCCGTCGTGCATGGTCACCAGCTGGCTGGCCACGTACTCGCCCACAAAGTTCTTTGCCAGAGCCCGGTCCTTGACGAACATGTCCATCTCCACGCCGTGGCCGAAGGCCTCGTGGACGATCATGCCGGTGGTCTCCGGATCGCAGACGCACTCGTATTCACCGGGGGCGATGGGCTGGCTCTCCAGCAGCTCCAGGGCCTCGTCCGCCACTTTTTCCACGTTTTGGTCCATCTCGTCCAGCACCTCCGCGCCGCCCAGCTTGGAGAAGGACCGGTAGGCCATTTTGATCTCCTGACCCCGGGAGGCCATCACGGCTACCATGGCGATGGTCCACATGACCGTTTGGTCCAGATCCCGGTTCTCCGACAAAAACAGCTTCCGGCAGGCCCGGTAGGAGACCCGGGCCTGGGCGTCCAGAACGCGCTCGTCGTGGTCCAGCGCTTTCTGCCGCAGGGCGGTGAGCTTTTCCACGATGGCCTCGTCTCCCAGATCCCTGGGGTGGACCTTCCAGGCGCTGGACTTCTTCAGAACCGCCGGTTCATCGGAAAGGATTGGGGTGGGCAGCGGCTCGAAGCCCTCCAGGGCATCCTTCTGCTCCTCCAGCCGCCGGGCCAGAACGGCGCACAGCTCCGGAATATTCTCCTCCGCGAACTCGTTGAAGGAATACTCGGCGCAGCCCACGCCGTCGAAGACCCGGACCACGTAGCCCGTGCCGCCGCGTCCGGCGGCGGAGATGTTGATGCCGCCCCGGCTGATGCTCCAGGAGCGGTTGTCGTCCGCCACCGCCAGCACGGAGGCGTAAGGGTACGCCTCCCGCAGGACGCGGATCAATTTCTGCAAACCGGGCTTCACCCGGTCGATGATCTCAAACACGTTGGGACCTCCCTTGTTTTTCTGTTTGCCGCCTGCGAGCGCGGCCTCTGAAATATCGCGGGAGCGGCCGTGCCGCTCCCGCGGCGGCGCGTCTCAATGGAAGCTGGAGTTGTTGGTCAGGGCCTCCAGGATATTGTAACGGTCCATGTTGAACTCCTTGGTCATGACCAGGGCCTTCTCCATGTCCATCACCACCAGACGCCCCTCCTGGGTGGCGATGACGCAGTTGCCCGCGTTCTGGGAGACGGCCTCCACCGCCTTGTAGCCCATGCGGCTGGCGGTCTCCCGGTCCCTGGCGGAGGGCGCGCCGCCCCGCTGGATGTGGCCCAATACGGTCACCCGGGGGTCCAGGCCGATCTCGTCCCGGATCTGCTGGCTGATCTCCATGGTGTTGCCCGCGCCCTCGGCCACCACCACCATGTAGTGGGTGGTGCCCGCCAGGCGGGCCCTGCGGATCTTCTCCACCACGTCCCGCTCGAAGTCCAGCTCCCGCTCCGGGATCAGCACGGCGGTAGCGCCCACGGAGATGCCTACGTACAGCGCCAGATATCCCGCGTGGCGGCCCATGACCTCCACCACGGAGCAGCGCTCGTGGGACTGCATGGTGTCCCGCAGCCGGTCGATGCACTCCACGGCGGTATTGCAGGCGGTGTCGAAGCCGATGGTGTAGTGGGAGCAGCCGATGTCGTTGTCGATGGTGGCCGGGATGCCCGCCACCTGGAGCTGATAGCCCGTCTCCGCCGCCCGGCGGGAGAGGGCCAGCGCGCCCCGGAAGGTGCCGTCGCCGCCAATGGCCACGATGGCGTCCAGTCCCAGCAGGCGGCAGGTGGCCAGGGCCTTGTCCTGCCCGGCGGTGTTGCGGAACTCCTCGCTGCGGGCAGTGTAGAGGACGGTGCCGCCCTTGTTGATGATGTGGCTGACGCTGGAGGTGTCCATGCGGACGAAGTCGCTGTTGATCAGTCCGTTCCAGCCGCGGCGGATGCCCACGCAGTCGATCCCCCGGCTCAGGGCGGCGCGCACCACGGCCCGCACGGCGGCGTTCATGCCCGGGGCGTCGCCGCCGCTGGTCAGGACGCCGATTCGCTTGATTTGCTTTTCCATATGCTTCCTCCCGATAATGTAATAGGCAGCCCCTATTTTTACCCAGGCTGGTCCTGTCTGTCATTGTATCTTTCCCGGACGGGTCTGTCAAGGTCCTATAGAAAAAAGAGCGGTTCTCACCAAAACGACAAAACCGCGTCTTGACAAGCGGGGAGGATACCTATATTATAGAAGAATCTGCAAGAAAGGGAGGGCTGCCGCTATGGCGGAACGGATCACCAGCCGCGCCAACCCTCTCATGGCTCATATCCGCAGGCTGGCCTCGTCCCGCTCCAGCCGGTATGAGGCGGGAGAGTATCTGGGCGACGGCGTAAAGCTGCTGGAGGAGGCGGCGCGCTGGGGCGCGCCCCTGACGGCGGTCGTCTATACGCCGGGGACGGCCCTGCCCGCCCTCCCGGCGGGCGTGCGCCTGGTGGAGGTCCCGGCGGACGTGATGCGCTCCGTCAGCCCCATGGAGGCCCCTCAGGGCGCCCTGTTCCTGGCGCGCATCCCGGACCTGACGCCGCCGGAGGCCCTCCCGGGAAAGCGCTACCTGGCCCTGGAGGGAGTCCAGGACCCCGGCAACGTGGGGACCATCCTCCGCACGGCGGACGCCTTCGGGGCGGACGGCCTGCTCCTCCTGCCGGGGTGCGCGGACCTCTATAACCATAAGACCGTGCGCAGCTCCATGGGAGCGGTCTTCCGCCTCCCGGCGTGGAGCTGCACCCTGGAGGAGCTCAGGGCGCTGTCCGCCCGGGCGGGACTGCCCCTGCTGGGCACCGCCCTGCGGGAGGACACCGTGGACCTCCGGGGGGCGGACCTGGGCCGGAGCGTCGTCCTTCTGGGCAGCGAGGGCCGGGGACTGAGCGAGGACGCCCTCTCCGCCTGCCGCCAGACGGTCCGCATCCCCATGGAGGCGAAATGCGAATCCCTCAACGTAGCCGCCGCCGCAGCGGCGGTCTTGTGGGAGGGCTACCGGTGACCGGGCCCCCGCCAACCTTACCATCTAACCGGCCCGCGCCCTGACGGGGCCGCAGGCCGCTCCCGTCAACAGAGAAAGAAAGGAGCATTCCATGTCGGCATTGAAATACTGGCTCTGGCTGGCGAATCTCCCCAAGCTGGGCGGTCAGATGAAGCTGGCCCTTCTGGAGCACTTCGGGGAGCCGGAGAAGATATATTACGGCGACCAGGAGGAATACTTCCATGTAAAGGGAATGACCCGCTCCGCCGTGGAGGCGCTGGAAAACAAGCATCTGGAGCCCGCCGACCGGATCCTGGGGGACTGCGACCGCCTGGGCCTGCAGATCCTCACCATGCAGGACGCCGGGTATCCGGACCGCCTGCGGAATATCTTCGACCCGCCCCTGCTGCTCTATGTCCAGGGGCGGATGCCCCTGTTCGACGAGGAGGTGGCCGTCGCCATGGTGGGCACCCGCCGGTGTTCCGCCTACGCCCTGGAGATGGGCGAGAAGCTGGCCTTCCAGATGGCGGGCCTGGGGGCTGTCATTGTCTCCGGGCTGGCCTCCGGCGGGGACGCCGCCGCCCACCGGGGCGCCCTGCGGGCGGGAGGCTTCACCGCCGCCGTCATCGGGGGCGGCCACGACATCATCTATCCCAAGGAGAACGCTCCCCTCTATGAGGACATCGCCGCCCGGGGCGTCATCCTCTCGGAGTACCCGCCGGGGACCGAGCCCCGGGCCGGGCACTTCCCCGTGCGCAACCGGATTATCAGCGGGCTCAGCCTGGGGGTGGTGGTCCTGGAGGCCCCGGAGCAGAGCGGGACCCTCATCACCGCCGGCCGCGCCCTGGACCAGGGCCGGGACGTGTTCGCCGTCCCCGGGCAGGTGGGGGACCGGCGGTGCGCCGGGAGCAACCAGCTCCTCCGGGACGGCGCCGGGGTGGTGACCGACGCCTGGGACGTGCTGGGCCACTACGCCGGACGGTTCCCCCACAAGATCCGCTCCCTGCGGATGGAGGAGCCCCGCCGCTTCGGCGGCGGCGCGCCGGAAGAAAAGCCGGAGAAGAAAAAAGAGAAAAAGCCCGAGGCCCCCGCCCAGCCGGAAAGACCGGTGCTGGACCTGTCCGGGGACCACGGGCTCACCGACGACCAGCTGCGCATCGTCCGGGCCCTGAACGGGCGGACCGTGCAGGTGGACGACCTGGTGGAGGAGACGCAGATCCCCACCCGGCGGGTCCTCTCCGCCCTGACCGTGCTGGAGCTGGACCGGATCGTGACCCAGGAGAGCGGGAAGCGCTTCTCCCTGGCGGTCGCGCTGCAATAAATATTCTGCACACCAAAATTTATATGATCGAAAACAGAGGACCGTCAGCGGGGTGCTGAGCATCCCGGCGGCCGGTCCCGGCGGCCCTTGGGCCGCCCAGGAGGAAGTCAATGGCAAAATCCAGTCTCGTGATCGTGGAGTCTCCCGCCAAAGCGAAGACCATCGGAAAGTATCTGGGTCCCGGCTATCAGGTGAAGGCCTGCATGGGCCACCTGCGGGACCTGCCCAAGAGCACCCTGGGGGTGGACATCGAAAACAACTTCGAGCCCAAGTACTGCCCCATCAAGGGAAAAGAAGACATCATCAGCGACCTGAAAAAATCCGCCAAGGCCAGCGACACCGTCTTTCTGGCCACCGACCCGGACCGTGAGGGCGAGGCCATCAGCTGGCACCTGAAGGAGCTGCTGGGGCTGGCGGATGAAAAAGCCCGCCGGGTGACCTTCAACGAGATCACCAAGCGGGTGGTCAGCGAGTCCATCGCCCGGCCCCGGGAGATCGACCAGAGCCTGGTGGACGCCCAGCAGGCCCGGCGCATCCTGGACCGGATCGTGGGCTACCAGCTCTCGCCGCTGCTGTGGAAGAAGATCCGCAGCGGCCTGTCCGCCGGGCGGGTCCAGTCCGTGGCCACCCGGATGGTCTGCGACCGGGAGCATGAGATCGCGGCCTTCCAGCCCCAGGAATACTGGTCCCTGGACGCCAAGCTCACCCCGGACGGCACCGAGCGCAGCTCCTTCCTGGCCCACTACCACGGGGAGAACGGGAAGAAAAAGGAGCTGAACTCCATCGAGGAGGTGGAGGCGGTGACGGCGGCCCTGAAGGACGCCGCCTTTACCGTCAAGACCGTCAAGCGGCAGGAGAAGCAGCGCTCCCCCGCCGCCCCCTTTACCACCTCCACCCTCCAGCAGGAGTCCAGCCGGAAGCTGAACATGACCCCCCGGCGCACCATGGCCATCGCCCAGCAGCTCTACGAGGGCGTGGAGATCTCCGGCGAGGGCGCGGTGGGCCTCATCACCTATATGCGTACCGACTCTCTGCGGCTCAGCGACGAGGCCCTGTCCTCCGTCCGGAGCTTCATCCAGGGGCGCTACGGCGGCGCTTACTGCCCCCAGGCCCCCAGGGTCTACAAGACCAAGGCCGGGGCCCAGGACGCCCACGAGGCCATCCGGCCCAGCAACGTGGAGCTGACCCCTGAGCAGGTGAAGAAGGACCTCACCGGGGACCAGTACCGGCTGTACTGGCTGATCTGGAACCGGTTCGTGGCCTGCCAGATGTCCAACGCCGTCTATGACGCCGTGTCCGTGGATATCCAGGCGGACGTCCACACTTTCCGGGCCAGCAGCAGCAGTCTGAAATTCTCCGGGTACACCGCCGTCTACGAGGAGGGCAAGGACGAGGAGAAAGAGGAAAAAGAGGGAAAGCTGCCCCCCCTCACCGAGGGACAGAGCCTTCAAAGCCTGGACTTCCAGCCGGGACAGCACTTCACCCAGCCGCCGCCCCGGTATACCGACGCCTCCCTCATCCGGGCGATGGAGGAGAACGGCATCGGACGGCCCTCCACCTACGCGCCCACGGTCAGCACCATCCTGGACCGGGAGTATGTTATCAAGGACGGCAAATACCTCCACACCACGCCGCTGGGCGAGGTGGTCAACGGGCTGATGGAGGATAAATTTTCCGACATCGTGGACACCGGCTTCACCGCCCACATGGAGCGGGAGCTGGATAATGTGGAGTCCGGCAGCAAGCAGTGGAAAGAGCTGCTGAAGGATTTTTACGCGCCCTTCCGGGCGGAGCTGGACCAGGCGGAAAAGGACCTGGAGGGCATCCGGCTGAAGGTGCCCGACGAGGAGTCCGACGAGGTCTGCGACGAGTGCGGCAGAAAGATGGTCATCAAGAGCGGACGGTTCGGGCGGTTCCTGGCCTGCCCGGGGTATCCGGAATGTACCTTCACCAAGCCGCTGGTGGTCGCCATGCCGGGGCGGTGCCCCAGGTGCGGGGGCCGTCTCATGAAGCGCACCGGCAACAGCAAGAAGACCGGCAAGCAGTACACCTATTACTGCTGTGAGAAGATGACCAGCAAGGACGAGAACAGCCGGTGCGAGTTCATGACCTGGGACGTGCCGGTGGCGGACGACTGCCCCGCCTGCGGCGAGACCATGTTCAAAAAGGCGGGAAAGGGATTCAAAAAGCCCTTCTGCATCAACGAAAAGTGTGAGAATTTCACGCCGGAGGAAAAGCGGGGCGGCTGGAAGAAAAAAGAGAACGCCGCCGAAGGGGACGAGCCTACCGCGGAGGCTCCCGCAAAGAAAGCCCCCGCGGCGAAGAAGACGGCAGCCGCCAAGAAGACAACAACGGTGAAGAAGACCGCCGCCGCGAAAAAACCTGCGGCGAAGAAGACCACGACCGCAAAGAAGACCCTCGCAAAGAAAGCGGCAGAGAAAAAATAGGTCCTACAGACGGGACAGCTCCAGCCCGATGGACAGGCCGGCCTGAAAGGCGGCTTCCAGACCGATGGAAGCGTTGTAGTCCCGGCTTTGACGTAGTTTTTCCAGCAGAGCTGTCTGCTCCGGGGGAAGAAGTTGCCGGATCTTTGCTTCCGTTTTTTCTTCTTCCTGGGTGTAATGGTGGTATTCCTTTATGCTCAGATACGGATGGAAGTTCATTTCGGAGGCGTAGAGGAAAAGTTTTTCGACTATAGGTGTCATAGAGTGTCGCTCCTTTCAAATCACCCCGTTTGGAGTAGTTTTATTATAACTACTCCAAACGGGATTGTCAAGGGATAAAGTGAAAAATGGCGAATTTGTACAAAAGAATACGAACTCTTCGGAAAGAGAAAAAAATGAAGCAAGGTGAAGCGGCAGAAATTCTGGGTCTCAGCATTAGCTCTTATTGCCGGTATGAGCGCGGAGAAAGAGAACCAGACGCGGCTGTCCTTTGGAGGATGGCAGACCTTTACGGGGTCTCTGTAGATTATTTGATTGGACGGTCTGAGGAACGATGAATGTAACCGTGATCGGCGCGGGGCTGGCGGGAAGCGAGGCCGCCTGGCAGCTGGCCCAGAGAGGCTTCCGCGTCACCCTGCGGGAAATGAAGCCCGAAAAAATATCCCCCGCCCACCATTCCAGCGCCTTCGCGGAGCTGGTCTGCTCCAACTCCCTGCGGGGCGCGGGGCTGGAAAATGCCGTGGGGCTCCTCAAGGAGGAGCTGCGCCGGTTGGGAAGCATCATCCTGGAGGCGGCGGACGCCACCAGGGTCGAGGCCGGAGGCGCGCTGGCGGTGGACCGCCACGGGTTCGCGGAGTATGTGACCCGAGCCCTTCGGGAGCATCCCAACATTACCGTGGAAGAGGGCGAGGTCACGGAACTCCCGGAGGGGGAGGTCCTGGTGGCCACCGGGCCGCTGACCAGCGACGCTCTGGCGGACCATCTGGCGAAGCTCACCGGCGGCGAGGAGGCGGCCCTGCACTTCTTCGACGCCGCCGCGCCCCTGGTGAGCTTTGAGAGCATCGACATGAGCCGGGCGTGGTTCGCCAGCCGGTACGACAAGGGCACGGCGGACTATGTGAACTGCGCCATGGAGAAGGAGGAATATCTGGCCTTCTGGCGGGAGCTGTGCGCCGCCCAGGAGGCGGAGGTCCACGGCTTCGAGGACAAGAACGTCTTCGAGGGCTGTATGCCCGTGGAGGTCATGGCCCGGCGGGGTGAGGACACCCTGCGGTACGGGCCGCTGAAGCCCAGGGGGCTCCGGGACCCGTCCACGGGGCGGGAGCCTTACGCGGTGGTGCAGCTTCGGAAGGACAATGCCGAGGGGTCCATTTATAACCTGGTTGGCTTCCAGACCCATTTGAAGTTCGGGGAGCAGAAGCGGGTGTTTTCTATGATCCCGGCGCTGTGCAACGCAGAGTATGTGCGGTATGGGGTCATGCACCGGAATACGTATCTTGATTCGCCCCGGCTGCTGGACCGGTACTATAGGCTGAAGAGCCAGCCGCGTATCACCTTCGCCGGACAGATGACCGGGGTGGAGGGATACGTGGAGTCCGCCGGTTCCGGGTTTCTGGCGGCGGTGGAGCTGGCGAGGAGGCTGGAGGGGAAGGCTCCGATCGACTTCCCCAGGGAGACGGCGCTGGGCGCGCTGAGCTTGTATATCTCCGACGAGACGGTGAAGGATTTCCAGCCCATGAATATCAATTTTGGCATTATCTCGCCGCTGGGGTACAGGGTCAAGGGGAAGAGAAATAAAAATCAGGAGATTTCTCAGAGGTCCCTTGAGATTATTGAAAAATTGAAACAAGAAATAGTCATTTAATTGTCAAGGAGCGATGCAGCAGCCCTTTATGAGCCCGGCTGTGCTGGTCTGGTACCCGACCTAGGCATCGACTTGCTTTAGTGCCTTCAAACTCGGAGGTTTGTCTTCCCTCAACTGGGTCCCGGAAACGGGGGGAAGTTGCCGGGAGCAGGGCAACGGCGGTGAAAGAAATTTTGACGCGAACGATATATTCGTATTATATACGCATATATTATTCGTGTCAATAGGGGGAGAAAATTTTTGATCATTTTGGCAGAGCGGCTGAAGCAGCTCCGAAGCGAACAGAAATTGACACAGCAGAATGTGGCGGACCGCTTAGGGGTCAAGCTGCGGACGTATCAGTATTATGAGGGCGGTAATGATAAGGCGCACCGGCCCGATCTGGAGACGCTGGTGGTTTTGGCGGATATGTACGGAGTATCGGTGGATTATCTGATCGGCAGGAGCGATGTGCGGTAAACGGGGCATCTTTCCAATTTGCACCCCCGCCAGACCCTCGTGCCGAGTGCCGCGAGGCAACCGGCAGTATCGTTAGGACCGTGCGCAGGAGCAGGCAGCGGCATCGGCCCGCGGCACGGACGATAGACCAGCCAATCTAAAGGTCGCAGCGTAAAATAATCACCCCCGTAATGAAGGAAGATTCTCAAGGAACTACGTTCCTTGAGTGATCTTTTGCTTCTTTTCGTTCACACGAAAAGAAGGTCCCCGCCCCGTGGGCGGAAGAAGGGAGCAAAAAATGAAAATCATCGTAGACGCCATGGGCGGCGACAACGCCCCCGGCGAGATCGTCAAGGGGGCCCTCCAGGCCGCCAGGGCCAGGAGCGATCTGGAGATCGTCCTGGTGGGAAAGGAAGGCGAGGTAAAGGCCGCCGCCGCGGCCTGCGGCGGACTGCCCCAGGGGGCGTCCATCGTCAACGCCACCGAGGTCATCGACATGCACGACGACCCGGCCACCGCCTTCAAGGTAAAGAAGGACTCCTCTATGACGGTGGGCCTGACCATGCTGAAAAACGGCCAGGGAGACGCCTTCGTCTCCGCCGGGAGCACCGGCGCGCTCCTCAGCGCGGGCACCCTGCTGGTCAAGCGTATCCGGGGCATCCGGCGGGCCGCCATGGCCCCCCTGGTGCCCACGGCGGGCCGGGGCGTGGTCCTGGTGGACTGCGGGGCCAACGCGGAGTGTACCGTGGAATATCTGGTCCAGTTCGCCTACCTGGGCAGCATCTACGCCGCCAAGGCCCTGGGGATGGAGAAGCCCCGGGTGGGCCTGCTGAACATCGGCACCGAGGATTCCAAGGGGGATCAGCTGCGCCGGGACACCTATCAGGCCCTGAAGGAGGCCGGAGAGGCGGGGCATCTCAACTTCATCGGCAATATCGAGGCCAAGGAGGCCGTCAAGGGCGGCTGCGACGTGGTGGTGGCCGACGGGTTCTCCGGGAACGTGATGCTTAAGACCATCGAGGGCGTGGGGTCCTTTATGGGCCGGGAGCTGAAGGGCATGTTTCTCAGCAGTCTGAAGACCAAGATCGCCGCCCTGCTGGTGAAAAGCGGGCTGGACGCCTTTAAGGAGCGGCTGGACCCGGACACCATCGGCGGGACTCCCTTCCTGGGGCTCCAGAAGCCCGTGATCAAGGCACACGGCTCCAGCAAGGCCAGGGCCATCGAGAACGCCGTATACCAGGCGGCAGCCGGTGTGGAGGCCGGTCTGGCGGCGGAGATCGAGGCGAAGGTGGGCCTGATGAAGGCGGAGGGCTGACTGTCGGGCAGAAATTACAAGAAATCCCACGCCGCCTATTGACAGGCAGGCGGAAATGTTCTATCATGCCTATGGTATATTACTGACCCCTTTGCGAAAGGAGGGAAACGACATGCAGGACATCTTTGAGCGTATGCAAAGGATCATTTCCGAGCAGTTCTCCGTGGAGGAGGATGAGATCACCATGGATACATCCTTTGAGGAGGATCTGGGCGCCGATTCCGTCGACCTGGTAGAGCTGGTCATGAGTATGGAGGAGGCCTTTGACATCGGCGAGGTGCAGGAGGATGAGCTGAGCACACTGTCTACGGTGGGCGACTGCGTCAACTTCCTGTCTGGCAAGCTGGACGACTGAGGACGGCGGCTGCCGCCCTTGCCGGTCATATGACGCTGCAAAAGGGCCTCGCTGCAGGGATGCGCGGCATCCCGCGGACGGGGCCCTTCCTGTTAGGAGGCAAAAACTTTATGGAATCACTGGAGAAAAAGCTGGGCTACCGGTTCCGCAGGCGGGCTCTGCTGGAGGAGGCGCTGAACCACAGCTCCTACGCCAACGAGCACAAGGGCGGCCCCGGCAGCAACGAACGGCTGGAGTTTCTGGGCGACAGCGTGCTGGGGTTCGTCTCGGCGGAGTACCTCTTCCGGGAGCACCCGGATCTGCCGGAGGGAGACCTGACGAGGATGCGGGCCTCCCTGGTGTGTGAACAGAGCCTGCACGAGGTGGCCCGGGAGCTGGAGCTGGGCAGATATCTGAAGCTGGGCCGGGGCGAGGAGGCCGGGGGAGGCCGGGAGCGGCAGTCCATCCTGGCCGATGCCGTGGAGGCGGTATTCGCCGCCGTGTACCTGGACGGAGGCGTCCAGGCGGTGCGGGAGCTGATCGTCCGGGTGCTGCTCAGTCAGGCCGCCGGGAGCCAGGAGCGCAAGGACTACAAGACCACCCTTCAGGAGGTGGTCCAGCGCAGGAGCGGCCAGGTGCTGACCTACCACATGCTCGCGCAGAGCGGGCCGGACCATAACAAGAAGTTCCTCTTCGAGGTGCGCCTCAACGGCGAGAGCGTGGGGCGCGGGGAGGGCCGCAGCAAAAAGGAGGCCGAACAGGCCGCCGCGAAGGACGCGCTGGAGAAGATGGGGTGAGCCCGTTAGGCTTTTTGTCAAGAGGAACTTTTCAAGGGATGGGAAAAATCAGGCGGAAAAGCCCCGTGGACGGTTAAAAGCCGTTTTCGGGGGTGGGTAGTATAAACCCTTACCCCGTCCCGCGCCGGGGCTTGGAGCGCCCCAGGAAGCCCGTATTCATGGGGGGGTGGGGGCTGTGCAGCAAGCCTAAATGTCCACGCCCGCCGGGGACGCTCCTGCCCTTATCCTGTTCTTTGGGAGAGTCCGGGGGCGCGGGGGCAGAGCCGCCGCAAAACCTACCGTCAGCCGCCGCACCAGTGCAGACGGTTTTGACGTTAGAATGAAGCAGACGAAAGCGGGGGGCAGGATTGTCAAATCCTGCTCCCCGTTTTCGGCGGCGAAATGGCAACGGCAAAAATCCAGACGGTCAAGGGTTTAAGGGTGGAGATTTTTCGCGTCCGCGAAAAAATACTACTCGGCCTTGACGGTCTGGATAGGCGGAACGGACATAGAACGGGGATTGTTTGTGACGGGGAGATATGCTATACTTGTAACAATTAAATCGGGATTAGAGGGGATAAAGTCATGGATTTTAAAGTGTTTAAGGAGGTTGTTAAAAAGGTACAGATAAAAACGCCTTTTCTTTTTGAATTGGGACATGACAATATTCCAACAGCGGAAGATATTATTGCTTTTCAAAAACAGCATAAAATCCTTTTTCCTGAAAAATATATACAGTTTCTCTCGAATTTTGGCGGTGGCTACTTTGGCTATGCAAATATTTATTCTTTGGATAGAGACAGCCATTTTTTTGTTTTTAATCACAATCCATCCATATTAGAAGATTTACTTTTCATAGCTGACAATGGGTGCGGGGACTATTATGCTTTCCGTATTCAAAATAGTAGGTGCAGTGAAGAAATAGTTTTTTATGACCATGAAAACAGCACCGTACAGAATACAGATTTTTCGGATGTTTTAGAATATCTTGTAAAAATAGGGTTAAATCGGTAATGACCATTGGGATTTATTGATTTGTTGAAAGACACAAATAGACTTTCCCGCCGCCCTGTCCGTTACCGCTCCATATCCTGCGCTCTGCGGGGCTACTGCTCCCGCTGTTCTTGACGCAAGATGTTGTAAACGCTCTTTCGGATTTGCTCGGCTTCTTTTACCTCTCCTTTCAGCGCGAGATACCGCTGCAAGACCGCACATACCACATTCATGTGGTATATAAATGCGCCTTTGCCGGGGGCAGGGGACGGGGCGCAAGCCCGTTGCCCTTGTGCCCCGCCCACGTTCCGGCTTCCGTCTGTGCCGGTTTGTCATGCACTTTCCATGAAAAATGCTCCCGCCGGTTTGATATGCTCCCTCTATAAGAGACAGAGAAAAAGAAAACTGTCGCTTATAGGGGGAGCAAAATTATGCCGCATAAAG
>ERZ808054.375-NODE-375-length-46200-cov-34.647660_pt1 | contig 46200 bp, 55 predicted proteins | sample MGYA00380201_ERZ808054 | MGnify/ENA primary metagenome ERZ808054 (study PRJEB31490, sample SAMN06133419) | mouse gut metagenome | isolation source: Z5_2 | host: mice | place: China: Chengdu | collected 2015-05 ...
CCGGACCCTGCGGTTACTTTTGCCGCGCGGCAAAAGTAACCAAAAACGCGCTTAAACCTACGGTTTAAGAATCCCTTCTCGGGGCCGCCCTGGGGCGGCCACCTCGGCGAGGGAGTAAAGGGCCGTGCGGTGGGGGGCTTGGGGAGGCGAAGCCTCCGAATTGGAGGGGCTTCTTCTGCCGGTCTGGTACTTGTAGGACTTCGCCTGCCGGCCTTTTAAAGGGGTACTGCTTGCAAAGGGCACGCGGTCTAACGGTACACTTTGCAGATTAGCACCCTCTTTGCCGGACCCTCGTGCCGAGTGCCGCGAGGCAACCAGCACCTCCGATAGAACTGTGCGCAGAAGTAGGGACTGGCATCGGCCCAGGGTACGGACGGTAGACCGGGAATCCATAGGTCGTAGCGTAACTCATAGCCCCCGTAGTGAAGGAAGGTTCTCAGGAAACGTAGTTTCCTGAGTGACCTTTTGGTTCTTTTCGTTCATACGAAAAGAACGCCCCGCCCCGGCAGGGGTGCTGTTTATATAATGTAGGGAAAGAAGAAAAAGTTGCCGTGGGGAGGGCAACCGGGGGAGAAAAAAATTTTATGCAAGGATGTCCCCTTCCGTCCTGGGATTGAAGTGATGGAAAAACGCTTCCCGCCGGGCCTCAATGTCCTCCAGGTCCTGATACATAAAATCACAGCAAAAATCATAGCTCGGCTTTGTCGCGCCGAGCTCCTCGCTTTTCCGGAATTGCAGCGCCTGCTCATAATAGGTGACCAGACGGCCGTCCGGCGAGGTGTCCGCCGCGAACAGATAGGCGTACCGGCATCCGACATATTCTCTTATCAAGGCCATGTGCGGCACGATGAACTGCCAGAACATGACCTCGCCAAGGGAACGGATCATGCCAAGCTCCCTCCACTTTTTGCGGAAGCCGCCGTTCGCGCAAAAATGCACCAGCTCCAGGGCAGGATATGTATCGGCTACACGATTGAGCTGTTCGTTGCCGTCACTGCTGCGGTCTTCCCGCAGAAGCGTCAGCAATTGCTCCGACATCGCCGCGTTCTGGAGGAAGCGCTCGCCGCCCAGGCTCGCTTTCACGGTCTCCAGCGTCCTCCTGGCCCGCTCAGGTCCCATCCGCTCATACAGCTTGGCGCGCAGCTCCTCTAATCCGTCCCTCTTCCGGACTTTGTTTTCCAGCCGCTCCTCGTCCAGCACGCGAAAAAGGCCGCCGCATTTTATCGAAAAATACATGGCGGCCTCTTCTGCTGCGGGGGCTTCTTCCCGGTATTTTATTAGATATACCGCGTTTTCCCTGCGGCGGTCTTCTTCCCAAGCCCGGTTATGGAGATAGTCTTCCAGGTCGGTCCCTTCCCTGTCAACCCGAAACTCATCGATCAGAGCGCGATTCTCTTCTTCGCCGGACAGGCGCTGACATGTGAAACGGGCCAGGATATCTCCCTGCTCTTTTGTAAGTTCCATGGGATCATTCCTCCGGCAGCAAGCCCAGCGCCCGCATGATATCCAATTTCGCGCGGTGCGTGCGGATGCGGTCCGCGTCTTTCCGGATATCCTCCAGCCGCATGGGATTATTGCTGTTTTCGTCCTCTGCTATGCCCTCCCGTGAGTTTTGCCAGGACAATTCCCCGTGGGAAAGGCGGCTGAGGCTCCAGGAGCTTTTAGCGGCATACTGGCCGAAAATATAGTCCATGATCTCTTCATTCTCTGGGCTGAGAGGCGTCACAGGCATATCCTTTAAGGCGCCGGTCCCCCATTCCTCCCGGACCTCCGGAAGAACGGGGCCGTACTTCCACCCATAAAAGGTGGCGCCGAACATTGGATCGCTGCCGCGGACCAGAGACTCCCTCTGCGCAAAGTAAAGGAGCTTATGCAATTTCATCTCGTCAATATCCTGCCCAAAGTCCTTGCGGTAGCGGTGGCAAGCCCAGGCGGCGACATTCATTACGTTCTCCATGATATCCTCCTCTCATGATATTATAGTATGTGTATATTGTAGCATATGTTTTCGGGTTTGTCAAAAAAATGGGGGATGGTGTTTCTTTACGCACCCCGGGGCTTTCCCAGCCCCGGACCCTGCGGTTACTTTTGCCGCGCGGCAAAAGTAACCAAAAACGCGCTTAAACCTACGGTTTAAGAATCCCTTCTCGGGGCCGCCCTGGGGCGGCCACCGCGGCGAGGGAGTAAAGGGCCGTGCGGTGGGGGGCTTGGGGAGGCGAAGCCTCCGAATTGGCGGTTCTTCTTTTGCCGGTCTGGTACTTGTAGGACTCCGCCTGCCGGCCTTTTAAAGGGGTACTGCCTGCAACGGGCACGCGGTCTAACGGTACATTCTTCAAATTTGCACCACCTCTACCAGACCCTCGTGCCGAGTGCCGCAAGGCAACCAGCACCTCCGATAGAACTGTGCGCAGAAGTAGGGACCGGCATCGGCCCGGAGCACGGACGGTAGACCGGGAATCCATAGGTCGTAGCGTAACTCATAGCCCCCGTAGTGAAGGAAGGTTCTCAGGAAACGTAGTTTCCTGAGTGACCTTTTGGTTCTTTTCGTTCATACGAAAAGAATGCCCCGGCAGGGGTGCTGTTTATATAATGTAGGGAAAGGAGAAAAAGTTGCCGGGGGGAGGGCAACCGGGGGAGGAAAAAATTTTGCGGTGTGATGATACGCTGACCATCCCGGAGGGCGGCCACTGCATATTGCAGCATTTCATGGAGGCAGTGTTCGTTATATACATTATATAATGTAGAGGGTCAGAAAAAGGCCGGAAGCGTTTTGCGCTTCCGGCCACGAAGTTACCGGCATTTTTTGAAGGCCGCTACCATGTCCTCGGCAAAGCGGACGGCGTCTACCTTATCACGGCCCGGCTTCGGATAATAAAACAGGTAGGTAAAGCGTTCATCGGATAAGCTGCGGCTATTGAGCGTGGTGGCCACGTCCTTGAGCCGGTGTATCCGCTGCCCCGCCGGGAACAGGATCAACAGATCATCGATCTCCTGCTTGGAAAAATTGCTCTTGAAAAACGCCGTGGAGAGGAGCAGCACGTTTTCCTCTACTCCATGCCCCTTGCAGACATCCAGCAACGCCTGGAAATAGGCCAGCTTCTTTTTGTGGGACTCGACCATATGGACAAGCGAACGACTTTCCGCATCCGCAATATCCTGCTCCGTTTTTTGCAGGGTGCAGCTATTTACTTCCGCGCTGATCTTCTTGGGAGAGCTGTCCGTCAGAATGACGTCCATCGCCTGACTGATCAACTGCCGCTCGCCCTCCTGGAAAAGATCCTTAAATTCCGCTTCCGATTTCCATATGGGCACACGGCGGGTATCGCGGCTGAAATATTCCTCGGAGTACCTGCTCCGGTATTTGTTCTTCATGAGATAGACTAGGTCGGGGTCCGACAGATAGCGGATCTGGAAATCCTTGAACGTGCTCCCCTTCCCCGTCAAAGAATCATAGCTGAACAGGGTGGACACGGGAGGTGTGCCGCTCTCCTGATCGTCTTTCCTGAGACGGTCCTCTATATCAATGATGGTCTGCTGAAGGAGAAAGCTGTCGTACAAAATGGCCGGGTGGCCTTGGACCCACTTCTTTTCGATATCGTGGGCATACACGGCGTTTTCGATGATACTCAGCGCGTTTTTATGGAAGCCCACGGTAAAATTGTACTCGTCCTCCTGGACCGCCACGATGCCGGAAAGCAGACGCTCGTGATCAACCGACACGCTCTGATACCCCATGGTGCTGGCATCCCGGATGATATAGTCCAGACGGTCTACGTCGATCACAGAGGAATGAAGCAGCTGAATCAGACAATCCAGAAGCTGCTGCTTCTGGACCTTCAGGTCCCGCGCTTTTGTCATGGACATATAGTCATCGCGCTTCAAATGCTCACGATCCGCATATCGGAGTCCCGTAATGCAGCGGGCGAAGAAAGCGCGCTGATGGTCATCCTCAAAATAGCCGCCAAAGGCCTCCAGCGCCACGATACAGCTCATGATCTCATGGGGCGCGGGCGTTTCTCCCGCAGGGGAAGCGAAAACATCATCCTTTGTCAGATAGGCAAGATGCTTCCGATATGTATATTTCTTTGCCTCTTCCAGCTCTTTACGGACGGCCTCGATCTCCTGGGGACCGCCGGCCTGCTCCAGACGCCGCTGAAAGGGGCTCTCGTCTACCACCGCAGCCGTGCTCAAGCTGTTCTTGTAAAACATTTCCCCGGTGTGGGAAAACGGGGAGTGGCCTACGTCGTGGAGAAGGCACGCCAAAATAAAAAGGCGGCCGTACCGCTCTCCAAACTGCTCATCAAAAAGCGCCCTCAGTCCCGCCAGCCGCCCGCTCCGCGCCTCCTCGTGCCAGCAGAGAGAATGGTAAAAAGCCGTGATCGCTTTCTTGCCCAGATGGTATACGCCCAAGGAGTGGACAAAACGGTTATGAAGCGAGGAAGGGTAGAGGGGTTCATAGCTGGTCTGCCGGATCTGCCGGAGCCGCTGGAAGACCGCCGTATCAATGATGTTATGGACGATCTCGTCGTCGATCTCGATGTATCCATATACAGGATCTCGAAACTTTTTAGGCCTCAAGGACGGACACCCAGTTTCTGAAGGGCATCCGGAGACATGAACGCCTCAAACAGCCGAACGGTCATCGTCCAGCGGAAGCGCTCCTTCAGCTTCTCCAGTTCGCCTGAAGACACCGTGTCCCGGAGCCGGAAGGTCCCTGTGTACGTGCCGGAAAACTCTACTTCAAAATATTCCGAATAGTTTTCTATCATGTCCAGCTGATCCTGCCGTGACAGCAGCAAGACAGCCTCTTCCCCTGTCTGCATCCCGAAGATACGAACCACTTCCATCCCGTAGCGCACCAGGGTATCAAAGGAGACCTCACGGGTATGCGCCTTTTCCATCAGTTCGATCAGCGCATTGGCCGCTAAACTTTCGATCCCTATGAAAGTAGGCATCCTATTCCTCCTCATTAAATTCTCCACCGGCAGAGGTGGGTGCCACCATTGTAATATAAGGCGCTGGGATACGCAAGAGGATTTTGGGAAATTTTCAAATTTCTCCAAAAGATCAAAAAATTTTTTGAAAGGTTGCCTTTGGCGGGGCAACTTTTTGGCGTTTGGGGCCTATGGGTGAAGGGACGGTGATCGAAGAATGGAGCTGGATCGGGATGAGATCCTGGAGGCGCTGAAACGGGTGGCGCTCAGTTCGCCCAACGACGCGGTGGCGCTGGCGCTGGAGCCGAAGGACGCTTACGTCAAGGATTTGGACCTCTGGGGCGTCAGCGAATTTAAAGTGAACAGCGTGGGTTCGGTGGAAGTCAAGTTCGCGGACCGGGTGAAGGCCATCGGACTGCTTCTGGAATGCGCGGGCGGCGGCGAGGACGGGATGAGCGCGCTGCTGAACGCGCTGGAGGCCGGTGAGGAATGAAGATCAAACGGTTTTCTCCCAAGCAGAAGCGCGTTATGTGCTGGTGGGGCCCCAAGTCCGCGGACCGGCACTGCGACGCCATCATCTGCGACGGGGCCGTGCGCAGCGGCAAGACGCTGTGCATGGGGCTGAGCTTCGTCTGCTGGGCTATGGTCTCCTTTAACGGGCAGCAGTTCGCCTTCTGCGGGAAGAGCGTGGTGTCCCTGCGGCGGAACCTTTTGCAGGAGCTCATGCCCGTGGTGCGGGAGCTGGGGTTCCAATGCAGGGAGAAGCGGAGCGAGAATCTTTTGCTCATCAGCCGGGGCGGACGGGAAAACCGGTTCTACCTCATGGGCGGCAAGGACGAGGGCAGCGCGGCGTTCATTCAGGGCGTGACCCTGGCGGGCGTACTGCTGGACGAGGCGGCGCTGATGCCCAGGTCCTTCGTGGAGCAGGCGATCGCAAGGTGCAGCGTGCAGGGGTCGAGGTTGTGGTTTAATTGTAATCCTGAAGGACCGCATATCTTATGTATCAAAATCCCCCAAAAATTACCTCCTAAAAAATGTCCCGATCTTGCGGTTAGGGTATACGACAATGCGGTCGATCCCCATACGCCAGAACGCCTGCTTGTCCTCACGGCTCAACTGAGCATACAACGTCTCCCAGCCGCTTGCAAAAATCGTCCAAAGCTGCTTCGTACTAGGTGGCGGAGCAGGCTGAATATTCTCCTCTGCCGCCAAATCGTCCAGCTGCGCGTTCAACTCCTCATAATCCTTCCTGTACATATCCAAATCTATTATATCATCTAAATACAGATCCTTCAAGCGGGAAAGCTTCTTCCTCAGCTTCGCCCGTTCCTCCGCGAAGTTTCGGACCGGCTGGCTGCTGGAGGCCATCTGCTCCAGCTCATAGCAATACTGCTCCAGCTCCGCGCTCATGTTGCTCAAGAGATAGTTCTCGATGACCGTTTCACGGATATTGACGGTATTGGAGCAATCGTTGTGATGGTAACGCCCGGGGCAGTTATAACCTATGCTCTCCCGCATCCCGCCGCCAGCCAGATAATACGTATGCGCCCTGGCCCCAAACCGGCGGCCGCACTCCGAACAGACCACCAGCCCGGAAAACAGATATGTCCTGTCCCCTGCCGTCTTCCGCTCAGTCTTCCGGCGGGCGGCGCGGATCTGCTCATGCTGCTCCCGGGTGATATAGGCAGGACACATATCGTCCATCCCGCTGAAGTGCCCGTAGTAGGCGGTCTTGGCCAGCATGGAGCTGGCTAACTGGTAGGAGATGGTCACGCCCCGCTCTGCCGCCGCGCCCCGCGCCCTCTCGACAGAATGGTACGTCAGGAAGCTCTCGAAAAATGCCGCCACCCCCGCCTCCGTCTCCGGGTCCTTGACGATCTTCTTGCCCTCGATCCGGTAGCCTGTAGGCACGTGGCCGCTGCACGGCTCCCGGCGCTCCCGCTTGGCCGCCATGACGGTGCGGATGCGCTCGCTGTCCCGGTCTGCCTCGTCCTGGGCAACGGAGAGCATGATGTTGATCTTCAGCCGCCCGGAGGCCGTGGAGGTGTCGTAGTCCTCCTGGATGGCCTTCCAGACAACATTGTGCTGCTCCAGGATCTCCTGGACCTTGTAGTACTCCGCGATGTTCCGAAACCAGCGGTCCAGTTTGGTGAAAATGATAAGGTCGATTTTCCCCGCCTGGACGTCCGCCAGAAGACGGAGCATGGCCGGGCGTTTATTGTATGGCTTCCGCGCGGAGTTACCGGCATCGTTGTAGAAAGTTACATCCTTGATTCCATTCTGGTCCGCCCAGGTCTGGAGGGCCGCTGTCTGGGCCTCGATGGACAGGCCACGGAGCTTCTGTTCTTCAGTGCTGACTCGGGGGTAGCAGGCCAGACGGGTGGCCGGAGAAAATTGGGTCATGGCTGGATTCCTCTCTTTCCTTTTCCCATGCTTTTCCTAACAAGTTGCACAGGTATAGACAACTTTCGCATATGTAGCCCCTTAATTTAGAGAAGGAAATTTGTTCAAATCGACCATTTTATGCGAACAAACGTTTTTCTCCTTGATATCCCATTGACAAACTGTACCCAATGGGATATGCTAAAGAAGCTAACTCGCGAAGGATAAAAGCTGGGTTCCCGAATGGGAGTAGGTGGTTTCACCAAGAATTCCCAAGCTCCTGGGGTTAGCTTCTTTTTTTTGCAGGTGCGTTTTAAGACTCTGAATGATATGTTCGGGGTCTTTCTTTATTTCTTCTACAATGAAATCGATCGCTTGAATTGAATAGCTATACATCGGCTGAGCATTTACCTTATACGCAAAGCACAACTTTTCATTTCTCTTGATGCCAAAGTAATTCGTGAAAAGATTAAAATGGTAAGAATTAAACGTGACTGGCTGTCCCTGATAGAGTATCTGGACTTTTGCGCGGGAAAGTCTGTTGTTTACCTCTTTAATGCACTTTTTCGCTGTATATTTGAAAGAATCATTGGGGTCCTTCAACTCTTTAATGATCCGGACTTTTGGATCAGCATCTTTTGAAACAGCCAGAATTTCCGTTGCCTCGCTCTTATTCTTCGTTATGTAATGCCTGTGATCTATACGGATAGCAAAATCGCTGTTGCTCTGGGATATCTCAGAGGAAATATCCTCTGTTACAGCCAAAAGTCTCTCCGCAACCTGCTTCGGATACTTTGCCCTGACCTCAGCGGCTATCAGGGCGCGGACACTAGCGGTAAGCGTTAAAAAATTCTCCGGTACGATCGCGGTCATATCGACTCCGTGGAACTCTGTCATCTTTTCGCTGAAGTTAAAAACACATGCTTGAAAAAGTGGGATGTAGACCATTTCGTATTCTTCCACGATGAAATGGGTACTAGTGTTGCGAAGCTCTACGATTTTTTCCAGATTTTTACGGATAGGCGCGTGTTCGTTGGTAAAGACCGCCTTAATGCAGGCTTCAAGGGAAATCGTGCGTTCAGGATGATCTTTAAAATAGATCGCGTCCTCTCCTGCGGTCTGAATAATACGTGCTTTCAGCATCAGCTCCCAGGCATTGCAGATAAAGAAGCTAAATCCCTCCACCCTATACCGGATAGATGGTTTATTATAGACCTCGATCGCCAGTAAAAAAGCCTCTTTTGCTTTGCTGATCAGTTTTGCTCTCAACGCAGGATCATCCAAAGTTCTCATCTCCTATATTCCGCCGCACTTGCGTCTTGGGCGCGGCTTTTGTTGTGTCCAAGTTGGACACATATCCCTTTCTAGTCCTCGATATTCCGGTTCTCACCGTAATATATCCTGCCCGAGGCCAGTATCTTCCGATACCCGCACTTCAGGGCCAGCGCCGGGTCGGGATGGACGCAGTGCTTTGCATTGCTGCACTCCATATACCGGGAGCAGCAGTCCCATTCCTTGGGCAGCCGGTTGATCGCATCCTGTAGCACCGCCGTCAAAGCGTCTGTGTGTTCGCTGACAGTTTCATTGCTCAGCTTTACACGCCAGAAGCCGCCGGAAACTTCCTTCTGACTGTCCAGCGGGCCGATCTCCTGCACGGCGCTTTTTGAATCCAACGGGACTTCTATGTACCGGACATCCTTGCGCAGCTTCATACGGAAGGCTAGGACGGAGCCGTACCAGACCGAGGAATAGGTCTTTCCGTGCTTGATCGCAACGGCTCCGGCATCTGCACCAGCGGCAGACGCCGCCTTTTGGAGTATGGGCAGGATATCCCTGTACACAGCTAACTCTTTCTCATGGGGCGGCTCGAAGCCCGCCAGTGCAATTTGATCGCTCATCGTACACCTGCTTCCGTTTTTTGCTGGATCATATCCATAAACTCCTGTTCTGACAGTATCTGAATATGTCCCTTTCCAGAGTCGTTTAGCTCTTTCGCCTTTTTCTCTTTGCCGCTGATCCCCGAACTGCCAACCAGGCCGGCGTCCTGCCGGCCGACGACCAGAAAATTTGTTTTCCCAGAAACAGCGGTCTTTACAGACGCGCCTGCGTCTGTCGCCAGTTGGGCGGCATCTTGCCGGGATAAACCAAGTTCACCTGTAAAAACGATACTTTTCCCACACAGTGGATGGGATGTATCCACCGTCTCTGGACGGACAAGATCACTGGGATGGAAGGACCCATGACCATAGGCTTTAAAGCGCCTCGAACGCTTTCTTGGCGGATCTATAAATCCCTCTATATATTCCGGGATCGTCTGCCTCTGTAAAACAATGTCCTTCATGGCTTCCAGACACTTTACCGTTACCCGCGTATCCGCCTCCGCCCGGTGGGCCTCACTCTGTTCGACTCCCAGCCGCTTTGCCAGGGAGGCCAGGTCATAGCGCATCATATCGGGCAGGAGGTTACGCGCGATCCGTTTTGTGTCTATGTAATCGTTTTTCAGAAGAAGGCCGCAGCGCAGGCAGGCATCGTATAAAAACTGTATGTCAAACATCGCGTTATGGCCCACCAGGACCCGGTCTCCCACAAAGTCGTAAAAACCGGGAAACACTGCCTCCTCCCCAGAAGCATCCCGGATCATCTCATTCGTGATCTTGGTCAGACCCACGATCTCCGCAGGGAGTATCCGCCTGCAGGAGTCATCCTCAAATACAGCACGGGGGACATCGTCGTAAGAGTTATATCCCAGCGCATGAATTTCTTCGTATGTCCAGGGAACATGGGAGCGCGCCGGTCTGACAAGCGATGTGAAGACATCACGGGCATCGCGGACCTCGCCGCCCCTGACCAGCAGGGCGGATACCTCGATGATCTCGTCTTCTGACGGAGAGAGCCCCGTTGTCTCCACATCCACACAGACGTACTCATCAGGAAAGTCTATGATGCTGCTGCCCAAGTGGGGCCTTTGGGGCTTTTGCGGGATGTCCTCGCTTTCGTCCGGCTCATCCGGCACGTCTGGCCAAGCTCTTTTGGCTCTGAAGCAATCCCGGCATTTCCCAACGCTGCCGGCAACGACCATGGCAATCCTGTCATGGCAGATAGAGCAAAAGGGCATTTTGACCACCCGCCCTCCTGCATCAAGGAGGGACACCTTCTTGGATAGCACCGGCGGAGCAGGCTTGTCCAGAGCGGACTGCATGCAGGTCTGGCAGTACCAGCGGCCGTCGAGCAGATAGGAAGCGTCGCCCTCGCATTTGGAACAAACCGGCATGGCTGGGTCCCCTCTTTTCTCTTTAGTATTTCTGAAATTTGCACAGCAAATTTGTGCAAATTTCCATATTGCGATTACAGAACAGTTGTGCTATATTGATTACAGGAAATCAAAAAATAGAAAAAGTCATTTCAAAATAGATGCAGATTTAAACGCGGCCAATCATTTTTTTGGACACATGCCGGACAGATAAAAATTTTTCTCCAAAATTTTACATTATTCGACATGTTTCGACAAAATCTGATAAAAAAGTATGTTATAGTGAAATTATAAAGCGGCCGCAGTGGGAACGAAGAGGGCACTATAGAAAGGAGCAGATAGATGATGGTGGAGCAGAATAAAGAAACGATGTCCAAGGCAACAGCAGAGATGCTTATCAGTCAACTCACACTGGGGGAGAAGCTTTGTCTGGACGCGATGCTATCATCCCTTGAACAAAAGCGTCTACCTTATCCGTCTCCTCTGGTGTTAGAGAAGATAGACGCGCAATAAGACGTGCATCCAGCCGCCCTTCATCGATATCGGTGAGGGGCGGCTTTTTTTCGTCCGCCAGCCCCAGAAGATCATCTACTGAAACCCCAAAGAATCTCGCAAGCCGCATGGTGGTTTCATAGTTAGGCTCACGCTTTCCAGCCTCCCAATTCCCAATAGTTGATTGGGCTACTCCAAAAGCATCGGCAAATGCTTGCTGAGTTTTGTACCCAGCAGCTTCCCGCAACTCTCTAAGCCGGGTTTGGAACACCGTACTCACCTCTCTCATATTTAACTACAAATTGCAATTATATTATCCACTATCAACGAGCATATTTCAAGCTGAAATTAAAAGTCAGAAAAAATAATTTCATTTTGTGTTGACAAACACGAAATGAAATGATAATATAATCACGAAGTGAAATAACCAGGGAGTGATACGGTGCGAACATGGCTTGCAGATCTAAGAACTGCCAGCGGCAAGAGCCAGCAGGGAGTGGCCGATGCCTCCGGTATCAGTCAATCCTATTACGCCGGTATTGAGCTGGGGACCAGAGGGAAGCCTTTGGCTGTTCCTATTGCAAAGCGGATCGCGGCAGTGCTGGAATTCGATTGGACAAGGTTCTATGACGAGGATGAAGACCGCTCCCCGCCGGGGGAGGGGCAGGACAGCGCGCAGGGGGGAGGTGACTATGAGTAAAGAAAAAGTTCCTACTCCCATCGGGGAAGGATGGGAGCAGGAAAAGCTTGTAAGCCGTCTGGGCAAATCAGAAATTCACATCTCAAAAGCCACAGTTATTCTGTTGGTGCGTTGAAAGACCCATCCGCATTCTGCACTAATGGCTTGTTAGAATACAGGACGATTCGATCTGTGTACTGCTCAGCCTCAATATGCCAGCCATTAGGATAATCAGATTGCATGAAAATGCAGTCTGCACGTTGTACTGTCTGCGTATTGATTTGCGAAAAATCCTCTATGCCAGGCGTGTGAATTTTCAATTCCGCTCCGGACTCAATGATGTATGTAAAAAATGCAGGTTTCATTGTTTCACCCCCTTTCTGCTGCCCAAATTCTACCACAGACGAGAGAGGGTAACAAGGGGGAAGTCAGCCGCCGTGTCTAGCGCAATGAAGCTCCCTCTGCTGGCCTCGGTGCTGGACTGTACCATCGATGAGCTGTTTGGCCGCGCCCCGCCGGGGGAGGTGAGAATGTGAGTGATTCCGAATATCTGGAAAACACCATCAAACAGATGGTTGAGGAGTTGAAAGCAAAAAATTGCCTTAGTCAAGATTTTCATTTCTTGACTAAGGCAGAGAGAGACAAGGCCCTTGAATACCGTATAGACCAATTCCTTAAAACTCCGTGAGAAATTTATCAATGGATTTTTCCAGGTTGGGGAATAAATCATAAAGATAGTTCACTAACCGCTTTGCAATCCTTTGTTCTTCGTCCGCTTCAACATCCAGGCTGGTGGCGGGCATACTGGAATCGTATTTGATGACAAACTCTATCATTTCCAAGTCCTCACTCGATAAAATGGTCACGCTCATAGTTCCAATGACACATGAAAACGATTTTTTGCTACTTGCCCAGTCTGATAACCCACGATAGCGTTCCCATATTATTTGACCGGCCTTTGTCCGTTCAAGCAGTTTCTCCATAAAGGCTACAAATTTTTGAGAGGTCATGATCGGTTCTCCTTTCGTTGTACACGGGCAATAATCCAATCTAATAATGCACAGAGCTTTTCCTGGTTAAAACTATATTTATTCAGGCTCAACAGATGAATAGTCCACCGTATTTTGATTTTCGTCCAAAATGAAAAAAGAGCACTATAATCCTGCAAAATGCTGTAAAGCTCTGTTCTAATGGAACTTCTGATATTCAAAGTGTAAAGATTATCTTTGATGATGCTGTCACGATACGATTTTAGATTATTTATAATGGTCTTTTGATTGCGCTTGTATACATTGATTTGATCCTTCAAGTCCTTTGTTTTTGCCCAAATTCCAATTGAAAATATAAATCCAAGAATCCCACAAAGTGTAGATATACTACTAATCAAGGGATCTGACCCAATATCCACGAGCCATTCTCTGATTTTGCATTCCTCCCGTCTATTTTTTACTCCATCATATTACAACAAAGCAACTCGCCAGTCAACAAAGTTTTACATATTTCTTCTCCAAACCAAGCCGGTACTGATTAAAGCAAAATATCTGTTCAATTTAACCGGTTGTGTACGCTATTACAACAAAAATCCCCGCCAAGTGCTGCCAACACCTGACGGGGCACGAAAGACCGAATCCACTACAAAACAGCCTTACCCTGTCATTTTACCACAGGCGGAGGCGGAAATCAAGGAGGAACTCCCATGGAAAACGTAAAATTTGCACTCCCCCAGTGGGCCATCGACGCCGCTGTAGAGGGGCTGAAGGATCTGGCCCAGCGGCTGGAGATCGAAGCCGCCGCGCTGGCCCGGATGAACACGCCAGATTCCCGCTCCCTGGCGGCGGAACGCCTGGAACAGGCCCGGGAGGCCAGGAAGGGCCTTGAGTTTTACATCCATCTGTAAGGAGGTGCGGACTATGGCAAAGGAAACCTCTTTCTCCATAGCCGAACCCATGAGCGAGGAACTGGCGGTGCGGCTGATGAATTTTCTGGTAACTGCTACCGCGAAGCGGGAGAATGTCACCGTTACCGGGACAGTCAAGAAGAGAGAACAGGCATCTTAGACTTATTGGAAAGGAGACACCCATGGACGACGTGCGCAGAGAATACATACGGGACCGGCTGTATCAGGAGACCGGCGAGCCGGAGAGTCAGGCGTGGCGGGATGAGCTGACGCCGGAGGAGCTGGAGTATGCGGCGCAGCTGGACGAGCAGTATGAGACCGGCGTTATGGCCATATGTTCCGCCATCCTGGTGCGGGAGCAGGTCCGGGCACGGTACCGGCCGCAGGAGATCGCGGAGTTGGAAACTATCCGGGACCACTGCCGGCTTCGGCTGCGGGATGGCACCATGTATCTGGCCCGGCTGGGGCGGGACGGCGCTCTGCGGCTGGATGAGATCGATGGGGTGTGCTAGAAATGGAAGATTTACAAAAGCGGAGGCCGGGCGATCCGGCCTCCTGGCGTATGGCGGCGGTGGGATTGCTGGGGCTGGCGCTGGCGGTGAACTTGGCCCAGTGGGCGTGGATCGCGGCGCTGGACGCTTCCCAGCAGGAGGACGCGGCTCGATACCAGGCGCAGATCGAGAGTGCAGAGCGGACCCGGGATCTGGCGGTGGAGCAGCTTGGTGCGGCGCTTCTTCAGGCCGAAGCGGACAGGCAGGCCCGGGCGGAGCAGGCGGCGGCTTACGAGGCTATCGGGGTGTATCAGTACATCGGAGAATGCACTATCACGGCCTATTGCCCCTGCGAGGAGTGCTGTGGACGCTGGGCGGACGGGGTGACGGCCACGGGGCTCCCGGCGGGGCCTGGAGTGGTCGCTGTGGACCCGCAGGTCATCCCGCTGGGCTCTACGGTCATCATAGACGGCCAGCGGTACCTGGCGGCGGACACCGGGGTCATGGGAAAGCATGTGGATGTCTGCCTGCCGGATCATGAAGCTACCGTGGAGGCTGGGGTGAGGAAGCAGGAAGTTTGGGTGGAGGTCATGGTGAAGTGATGGATTACAAAAAATTTGCAGCTGGCCTGCGGAGCGCGGCGGGCAGCTATGCGCTCTTCTACAGCGCGCCGCGCGGTGAGCTGGAAAAGGCGGCGGACGTGATCGAGGAGCTGGCGGCGAAGCTGGAGCCGTCCAGCAAACCGTTGACCCTGGAGGAGTTGCGGGAGATGGACGGTGAGCCGGTACGGGTAGTCAATTCGTCCACTAAAAGGGAAGAAGTATCCTCTGATGAATGGGCACTTGTAAGTGTGAGAAGAAAAAATACCGAGAGTGTAGGGGCGATTTATCATTTTGAAAATTATGGAGATGCTTGGAGAGCCTACCGCTACAAGCTGGGGGAGAAAAAGACATGACAAACAGAGAGCAGGTCGCGTGGTCGTTCGGGTTTTCCGACTACGATGACAGGGCAATCGCGCAGATCGTGTCCGATATGCTGGATGCGGCTGGTGCGGCCTATTTGGACAGCGCAGATAGAGCGCGGTTGGAAAGATGGCTCGGTTTACACTGCGATCCGGAAACAAATAACTGGGGCGTTCTGCCGGAGGATGAAGCACAAAGCGAGCCCTAGGGAGGAGTGGTAGCGTGAACAGTTGGATCAGCGTGAAGGACCGGCCCAGCAGGAAGGAGGCGCTATGAGCGGCCAAAGAGAAACCATTATCACTATCAAGCCCCGGAACGGGTTCACGGTGCTGCCCAACCGCACGTTGAGAGACAACCGCTTGTCTCTCAAGACCCGGGCTATTCTGGCCATCATGTTTTCCCTTCCGGAGGACTGGGACTACACGGTGGCCGGACTGTCCACCATCTGCGGCGCGGGCCGGGACGCAGTGCGCTCCGCATTGCGGGAGCTGGAGACATACGGATACCTGACCCGGGTCCAGCAGCACGATGCCGCCGGACATTTCAGCCGGAATGAGTACATCGTGGCGGACGAGCCTGCCCAGAATGAAGATGCACCGTTGCCGGAAAACCCGTCAACGGATGAACCGTCAGCGGGTGAGCCGTTGACGGACGAACCGGTGACGGAAAACCCGACGCAACAAAATAAAGATTGTACAAAACCCCCCTATGGTCCCCCAACGCCGCCGGAAGGCGGCGGGGACAGTCGTTGTGCCGCAGGCATAATGACCTCCCGTGGGGACGGAGGCCCCAGGAAGAAAGCGGCCAGACGGAGAGATGCGCCCAAATCCGCTCCCGACTGGAAGCCGGAACGCTTTGCCGGGTTCTGGAAATACTACCCTCGGGGAGAGGACAAGCAGGCGGCCATCCGGGCATGGGACAGGCTCCAGCCCTCCGACGATCTCATCGATCAGATCGCCGCCGCCCTGGTGCGTCAGGCGGCCAGCGAGAGCTGGCAGGCCGGAGTGGGTATCCCCTACGCCTCCACCTGGCTGAACCACCAGCGGTGGACGGATGTGCCCAAGAGTCCGCCGGGGTCCCAGGGCCTGCCCGGCGGCTGGGCGCCTGACCCGGAGGTGACGTGATGGATCCGGTATTTCTCCAGTACGCCGTCCTCCACTCCATGCTCAACGAGCCGGAGCGCGTGGGTGAGGTGATGACCCTGGTATCCGCACAGGACTTCGACCAGCTTCCCACCCGGGGGATCTTTGAGGCCGTTAGCCGGCTGCATCTGGCCGGGGCTCCCATCGATCAGGTAACCGTGCTGGGCGAAGCCGGGGAGGACTACTACCCTGCGCTGGAGGAAGTCTTCCGGCACCCGGCAGGAGACGCGGTCTATTACTGCGGGCTGCTGCGGGAGAAGATGCAGCTGCAGAGGCTCCATGAGCGTGCCCGGGAGCTGGAGGAGGCGGAGACCATGGAAGCGGCGGGGCAGTCCGTGGACCGGATCAACGCCCTGGTCTCCCTCCGGCAGGCGGCGAAGGTGGTAACCGCTCATGAGGCGGCGGCGGATTTCATCCGGCGCATGGGCTCGAAGAAGAAGCCGGAGTACCTGTCTCTGGGGATGGAGGCGCTGGACAGGCTGCTGTATCTGGAGCTGGGGGACTTCGTGCTGCTGGGGGGCTACGCCAGTTCGGGGAAGACCCTGCTGAGCCTCCAATTCGCCCTGGCCCTGACGGAGAAATACCGGGTGGGGTACTTCACTCTGGAGACCAACATCAAAAAGCTGACGGACCGGCTCATGGCCCATATGGCCCAGGTGCCGCTGTCCACCATCAAGAAGTGCGATCTGGACGGGGACGACGCCCGGCGGGCGGCAGATGCCTCCCGGCGTCTGGACAAGCTGCCTTTGCACTTTATCCACGCCAGCGGGATGACGGTGCGGGATATCCAGGCCATCGCGCTGAACCGGCGGTACCAGGTGATCTTTGTGGATTATTTACAGATCGTCTCCGCTCAGGGGAAGAGCCGCTATGAGCAGGTGACCGGCATCTCCATCGCCCTGCACACCATGGCCCAGGCCCACGGGATCGCAGTATTCGCTCTGGTCCAGCTCAGCCGTCCGGAGAAGGTGGGCGGGAAGCTGCTGCCGCCCTCGATGGCCTCCTTCCGGGAGTCCGGGCAGCTGGAGCAGGACGCGGACGCGGCGCTGCTACTGTGGCCTGAGGACCCTAACGAGAACCGGTCTGACCGGGTGCTGAAGATCGCCAAAAACAAGGACGGCGAGCGGGACACGCTGCATCTGGCCTTCAGCGGGGCGACCCAGACCCTTTCCCTTGCGCCGAAGGACGGGAAGGCCGTGGCTGCTCAATATGCCGCCGCAGGGCGCAGGGCGAAGCAGCGCCGGACCCCGGAGCCGTCCGGATTTCAGGAATTGCCAAACGATACGACACCGCTGCCGTTTTAGCCGTCAGGCGGGCTGTGCCCGCACTGGGCCGTAAGCGGCGGGAGGAGAGGAGTACATACATGAAGACCATTTGCATCATGAATTTGAAGGGCGGGGTGGGGAAGACCGTCACCGCCGGGAATTTTGCCGACGTTCTGGCGGCGGATCATGGGAGGCGGGCGCTGCTCATTGATGCCGACCATCAGGGGAACACCAGCCGGTTTTTCCGTGCGGATCAGGAGGCGGCTGCTCTGCGGGATGTCCTCGCCAGTGATAATATATCCTACTGGATAGAGTCGGTCCAGCAGACCGATCACGATGGATCGAGCATCATCCCGGCGAATATGTCTCTGGCGGAATTGGACGCCGCGACGGGCGGCTACCGGTTCTCTAAGGACGGCGCGGGCATCGACGCAGAGTGTACCGGCTGGTGGCCGGTGCCGGAAAAAACATAAAACAGCCGCCCCGTTTGGGGCGGCTCCGTGGGGGTCAGGGGACGGAACGCTCGTCTTCGTCATCCGGCTGGGGAGGCATTTCATGAACATGATATACTTTCAGTTCCGGGCCGGAGGTCCCGGCGATGATGGGCGGCGCTTTCTCTTTGGTATGCTTTGCCTTGCCCTGGATCTCAGGCACGGGCGGGACGCTGTTGCGGGGCTGGGTATGGGTCCACTCCGGACGGGACATGCCTTGCTTTGCCATTGCTTATCACCTCGCCCATAGCTTACCACGGGAAGGATGGATCTATCCGGGAAAGGAGAAGAAACATGCAGATAAACAGGGTGTGTCCGATTCGGACACATCCCCAGAGAAGGAGGTTTCGGTATTGCAGGAAAACAGATGGTACTGCGTGCGCCAGCGGGCGGGGGCGCTGGTGAAGGAGTGCAGGAGCATTCGGCCCCGGCTCTCCGCTGACGATTCGCCCTGGGAGAAGGCGGAGAAAAACAAAATCCTCCGCCCGCCCAGGGATTCCTCCGTGTGCCGGACCAGGGTGGACCGGCTGGAGCTGAGGCTGGCGCTGTTCGGGTATGAGGGGAGCGTTTACACGCTGACCTTCGACAGGGAGCATGAGCCGGAGAGGTTTCAGGACGTGCGGCGGGCGTGGCGGAGCTTCCTGTACCGGCTGAAGAAGTGGCGGGGACGGGGATTCGACTATGTGTATCTCATCGAGGGGCGGCACGGGGATCATCGGTACCACATCCATCTGGTGCTGCGGGACAGCGATTTTGCTCCGGCGGAGGTCAGGCATCTGTGGAGGTTCGGCAATGTAGATGATGAACCGCTGCTCAAGTATCCAATGGCCGGAAATGCCATAATACATGGCTGGCGGGGAAAATCAAGTGTGGGTGCTGCGGATATGCTTTAGCAAGCCTAAACGCCGCAAACGGGGTAACGTACATGAGGTGTAAACAGCGCATGGAAAACAAGAGCTGTGCGGGCCCCGGAACACTGACCCGGCACGAGCTGGAAAAATCGGTCTATAATGAAATGGTTAAGAAGATGCGGGAATTTCAGACGCTGACGGGCAACAAGGTGGAGGGCTACAATCCAAAGCTGACCGCCGCCCGCGCCAAACTCGCCAAAATCGAAAGCGAGATTGAAAAGCTGATTGACACGCTGGCCGGAGCAAACCCTCTCTTGTTACAATACGCAAATAACCGCATTGAAGAATTGGACGCGGAGCGGCAAAAGCAATTAAAGCTGGTGGCCGACCTCACCGCTAATTCTGTTTCAACCTCTCAGCTTGATAGCATATCCGGTTATCTCAAAAACTGGGACGAGGTTAGTTTTGACGACAAGCGGCGTGTGGTGGATACGCTGATTTCCCGAATTGAAGCCACCAGCACCGAGCGCATTATACACTGGAAAATCTAAAAATTTTTACTTTGCATTATACCATTGTCAAAGACATTTAACCATATAAGAGTAGCCTGGGTAGTCACCTTCGGTTATGATAAATTTATGCGCCTCTTCGATTTCAGTGTTAAGTGGCAGTTCTTTTCCACTGTCGGCTATCAAAATATAGTGCAGATCATTTGTCCATGTGCGAAGCCGGTTAAGTCCTTCACCTTCGATTCATTGTACAACTGTGTTGCCTTCTGCTGTGTAAATAGCGGTTATACTATTTCAGCCAGTCGTGTTTCTTTTTGCACTTGTAGGTGACTGCTTCCATGATGTACTTGTCATTGACTTTTTCCGGCGCATGGGAAAACTGTGCTGCATTCATCGCATAACCCCTCTTTCTTCAAAATAGTGCCGCAGTTGTTTTCGGATACAGGTCAGCCGGACGGACACGTTCTTTTCCGATAGCCCCGTCCACGCCGCGATCTCCCTATAGCTGTCGGAAAACCAGTACCGGCGCATAAGCAGGACACGGTTCTCCGGGGACAATGTTTCCAGGAAGTCCTCAATCAGCCGGACAAGCTTCTGTTCCTCCAGATCCCCCTCCACAGTCCGAGGCGAGGCCAGACACTCCTCCAGCTCCTCCAGTACCACGGTGTAGCTTCCGCCGCCCTTCTTGGCCGCTATTCCCGCATGATACCGCATGAAGGAGAGGCTGCGGACGATCCGGCACAGGAACGCCAGTAGCGGATTGGGCCAAGCCGGTGGGATGGCGTTGTCATCCATCGGAACACCTCTCCTCTCTGTCCCTTAACCATCTACTATAGATTTGGGGGAAAATACTACATGCTGCGGCAAATTTTCAACATAATATTTTTAGAGCCTATCCGCAAATAGCTAAAGGAGAGCAGCGGAAAGGATTGCACCGGTGAAGTGAAATGAATCCCCTGATCAGCAATCAATGCGCAAGAATTTGCTACAGACAATAACAGCGCAAGCAAACTGAACAAGAGCCAAATAATTGGTGGCTTTCTTTTCATAACGGACCTACAATTTACGAAAACGGTTAAAAAAGAGTGTGTGGCCTCAACGACCCAACGGTGAGCCCGGAAGTCCGGGTTGCGTTCCAGTTCCTTCTTTTCCTCGCCGCAAGGACGAATATGGGGCATATAGCCACGGGACTGCACCTTTCATCACCGCCAGTATAGCCAGCATCCAAACACAGATTTTGCGGGTGTTCTTTATCCGCTTCCGGACGTAGCACTACAATATGATCCAAGGTATCTTCCAACAGTTTGACATCGTGTGTATTGGCTCCGGAAAGAACAACTGCCGGAGGACGGCCGTTTTCATCTATGTCCTCCCAGAACGCATCTGATACTGTCCATGACTCGCAGCTCTTTTTCTCACCGCCTTTGGTGATATTAAACCGCAGTTGCTTATTGGCGGATAGGCTCTAAAGGTAGCTGATTTTTACGGTGCTGATAATGGTTCTCTTTTTATCCCTGACCTGTTGCTAACTTTTTCAATCCCATTTGCACACTTTTTATTTTACCGAAAACACTGGCCTGGGTTACTTCTTGGGTGATGCTTAAATTTTCTGCTATGAATCTCAAAAAGCTGGCTCTCTATTCTTCTAGGTCCTCTTCTCTCTCCGCCCCTTTCTACCGTCCTTTCTTCATCCCTTTCTCGCTACATCTACGCTGGCCCTTCCTGTGCCTCGTAAATTTACACTTCTTTGACAGGCTGTGAAGGCCAGGGGCAGTCGCCCCTGGCCTTCGCTCTCAGGTAAATAACCGTATGAGGCGCATCACATCCTCCAGTGTCCGCCGGTAGTTCTCAGCACTGCGGGGAGCGGCCTCCCGGAAAGGCACTGCTAACCGGTTGATACTGAATATCGCACCCACGCCCAGCTCGTAGGCAGCGTAGGCGCTGTCGTCCACACCGCCAACAATAGCTACCACCGGTATGCCGCGTAGAGCTGCTCGCCGGGTTACCCCAGAGAGTACCTTTCCACGGAGGCTCTGGCTGTCCAGCCGCCCCTCGCCGGTAATAACCAGATCCGCGCCCTCCAGCTGACCGTCCAGATCGACAGCGTCCAGGATCGCCTCGATCCCTGGTTTTAATGCTGCTCCCAGCAGTGCGGCGCAGCCAGCGCCCATTCCGCCAGCCGCCCCAGCGCCGGGGATCTGCGCTGCATCCACGCCCGTCTCCCGTAGAAGCGTGCTGCCGAAGGCGCGCAGCTGTTTATCCAGCATCGCCGTTGTGGCGGCATCCGCCCCCTTCTGCGGTGCAAAAACATAGGCTGCGCCCTCCGGTCCGTACAGGGGATTGGTTACATCACACATGACGGAAATATCCACCCCGCTTAACAGCGTCTTCACCGGCATGAAATCAATGGACTCAATTTCCGACAGAGACGCGCCCACAGGGCAGAATTCCTGCCCATCGGATCTGCGGAACACCGCACCCAGGGCGGCTGCGCAGCCACAGCCGCCATCGTTAGTGGCGCTGCCGCCCAGTCCCATGATGATCCGCCTGCTTCCGTTCTCCACCGCGTGGCGGAGCATCTGCCCCACACCAAAACTGGTAGCCCTGGACGGGTCAGGCTGTCCCTTCACCAGCGGCAGCCCGGCAGCCGCAGCCATTTCCAGCACAGCCGTCTCCCCCCGGCGGGCATAAACCGCATCCACCATCTCCCCAAAGGGACCGGACACACGCACCGCCACTGGCTGAAACCCCGCCGTGCGGATAAAACATTCCACTGTTCCCTCGCCGCCGTCGGCCACAGGTAGTGCGGCGACCTCACAGTCGGGAAAAACTGCCGGAATTACCTCCTTGGCAATCTCGCCAATCTCTACGCTGGACAGCGACCCCTTGAAGGAATCGGATACCACCACGCACTTTTTCATCACGAGTTCACCACATTCGCTGGCGCACCGGCCAGGTAGGATTGCACATTGCTCACTACAGTATCCATAATCCGCTGGCGGCTCTCCTTGGGCGCCCAGGAAATATGGGGTGTAATGATGCAGTTTTTCGCCGTCAGCAGGGGATTGTCGCCGCGAATCGGTTCGGTAGATACCACGTCCACCCCAGCGGCATAGACCTTACCGCTGTTGAGCGCATCGGCCAAATCCTGCTCCACTACCAGCGGCCCGCGGCTGTTGTTGAGGATAATTACGCCATTTTTCATCTTGGCAATCGTCTCCCGGTTGATGATTCCCCGGGTCTCCGGGAACAGCGGGCAGTGCAGAGCGATAACATCCGACGAGGCCAGGAGCGTATCCAGATCCACGTACTCCGCAATTTCTCTCCCGGCATCGTTGGGATAGCTGTCATAAGCCAGGATTTTCATACCCAAGGCCTTGGCGATCCTTCCGGTTTGCTGCCCGATGCGGCCAAAGCCGATAATCCCCATGCTCTTCCCATCCAGCTCAATAAGCGGATAGTCCCAGTAGCACCAGTCGGCACAGGCTTCCCACCTCCCCTCATGGACGCTTTGGCTGTGATGCGCCACATGGTGGCAGATCTCCAGCAGCATGGCGATGGCGAATTGACCCACCGCCGCCGTGCCATAGGTGGGGATGTTGGAAAGGGGGATCCCCCTCTCCCTGGCGTAATCGGCATCCACCACATTATACCCTGTAGCCAGCATGGAGATGTACTTCAACTGAGGGCAGCTATCCATCACCCGCCGGGTGATGGGGGTCTTGTTGGTGATGGCTACCTCCGCTCCCTCCAGGCGGCGGATAGCCTCCTCCTCATCGGTGAGGGATGTGCGTTCATACACCGTAACATCCCCCAGCTTTTCCAATTCCCCCCAGCTTAAATCGCCGGGATTTTCCGTATAGCCGTCCAAAACTACAATTTTCATAAACATACATCCTTTCCCTTTTGTTCCCGCCTATTTTACCGCATTGGCGGCGATCTGAACCGCATCCCAGACGCCCGCAAAAGGCGGGGCGTAGCCCATGTCCAAGCAGCCCAATTCCTCCGCCGTCATTCCGCGGTCAATGGCGCAGGCAAACACGTTAATCCGCCACACCGCCTCCCGTGCGCCCATGATCTGTGCGCCTAGGAGCACATTGTCCGCTTCCCGCACCACCAGCTTAACCGTCAGCTCACAGGGGTCAGGATAGTATCGGGCATGGCTGCGGGTTTTTACAACCTTTGTCCGGCAGGCAATGCCCTCCCGCATCGCGTCCTCTTCCCCCAGTCCGGTCTTGGCCAGCTCCAGCCCGGCACAGCGCAGCATAGAGGTTCCAAGCGCCCGCTCCAGCGTGGCCGGCCGGCCCAGCACGCTGTCCCCGGCTAGACGGCCCTGCTTGTTGGCGTTGGTACCTAAGGCGAAGTAAACCGGCTTTTTCAGCAGCCGGTGCATGACTGAGGCACAGTCCCCGGCGGCGTATACATCCGGCACACTGGTTTCCATTGCGCCATTGGTAACGATTGCGCCGTTGGGGAGCTTTTCCAGTCCATCCAACCAGGCAGTATTGGGCGACACACCGATAGACAGCACTACCACATCCGCCGGGTACGTCCCCTGGTCGGTCTCCACACCTGTCACACGGCCATCCTGCCCCAGAAAGCGTCTGACGGCCTCCTTGGTATGAACCGAGGCTCCCTGTGCTTCCAGCTCCGTCTGCGCCGCTGCGCTGAACTCCGGGTCAAACACGTTCAGCACCCTTGGCAGGGCCTCTACCACACGCACGCTACGCACCCGCCGGTGCAAGCAGGCTTCCGCTACCTCCAGCCCGATGTACCCGCCGCCTACGATTACCACATCTCCGCCGCTTTCGGCCAGCGCGTCCTTGAGGCCCTGGGCGTCCGGCAATGTTTTCAGCTGGAAGATATTTTTCAGCCCAATTCCCGGAATCGGCGGCGCTTTAGGGGAGGAACCGCTGGCAATGACCAGCTTGTCATAGCTGTAGCACTCCTCCCCTCCGTCCGACAGCCGCGCCGTCACAAATTTACCCCGGAAATCGGCACTCACCGCCTCACGCCCCAACTGGACGTGGATTCCGCTGGCCTCGAATTCCGCTTTCTTGCGGATACGGATCAGATCTATGTCATCATTTATTCCTGCCACGTAGTAGGGCAGACCGCAGGCGCCATAGGAGACCTCCTCTGTCTTCTCCAGCACCCAAACCTCAGTATCCGGGGATTTCCGCTTGATTCGGGATGCTGCCGACATACCCGCAGGATTTCCCCCAATCACCAGTACCCTCATCTATGCCTCCTTCTCCCCTGCCGGGGTAAATACCGGGCTGGTATAGCTTTCACTGTCCCGCCAAACAAGACGCACCCGCTGCCCGCACTTCAGCTCCCCGCCGTCGCAGTCCACCAGGTTGCTTACCAGCCGTACGCCGCCCTCGAAATCCACTTCCGCCACAACATAGGGCGTTCTGGCCTCCAGCTCCGGTCGAAACGGACGGCGCATCACCACAAAGGAGTACAGCGTCCCCTCCTCCGGCAGCGCGGCGGTTTCCGCCGCCTCGCTCAGGCAGTCCGGACACAGCCAACTCGCGGGCCAGCGCAGCCGTCCACACTTGGCGCACCGCTGCACCGTCAGGGCGTGCTTCCGGCAATTGTTCCAAAATCCGCGTGTATCTTCGGTAACACGCGGGGAATAAAACTCCGCATACACTATGATTGTCCCCTTTCCAGTACCATTGTCAAATGACTTTGGAACACGCCGCCGTTGTCGCTGCACAGGATCAACTCCGGCATTCTGGTTCCCGCCAGCTGCCCCAGCTGACGGGCGCCGCACCGCCCCTGCAGCTGCATTACCGCCTCGCTCAGTGGGGTCAGTCCCATGAAATAGCTCTCCGACAGCATTCCGCCGGAGGTGTTCACCGGCAGCTCTCCGCCGGGGCCGATCCGATCTGCTGTCAGCCACTCCCGCACCTCCTCCGGGCGGAAGAAGCCGTAATCCCGCAGCGTGCTCTCCACCGTATAGGTAAAGCAGTCGTACAGCTCGCAGGCATCGATATCCCCCAGACCGACGCCGGCCATGTCCAGCGCCTGGCGGCAGGCGATCCTGGCGGCGCTGCTCTCGTCCTCCATCCGCAGACGGAATGGAGAGAGCGGCTGGTTGGCGCTGCCAAATCCCCGCAGGGCCACCGGAACCTGCCGCAGCCCTCTCGCCCGCTCCAGCGTTGTCAGAACGATGGCCCGTCCGCCATCGCAGTTGGGGGTGGCGTCTAGCATCCGCAGCGGCTCCGCCACATACTCCGAGGCCAGGTAGGTCTCCCCATCCAGCACTTTACTGTGCATCGCGGCAATGGGGTTCAGATTGGCCCAGCGCCGCTGGGCCACGGCAATTTTCTTCCATACCTCCGGTCCCGTGCCGTAGGCCGCCATCGCCCTGCGCGCCAGCATAGCATACTTTGCCATAGTGCTCAAGTCGCCATAGGCCGCCAGCTCGTCCGAGGCTTGGCCGCCGCTCAGCTCCTTGACCCAGCTGCGCTTGCCGCTGCGCCCGTTGTCGCCGTAGGATACGACCACATATTTTGCCAACCCTGACGCCAGCATCCCCATACTGTGGCACAGCCAGCTCCTGGTACAGTAGGTCTCCTGACTGAGCACGGCCGGACGGATGCCCAGCTGCTCCGCCACGGTGAAGGCGGTGACATCCTGATCGCCACCGACAGGGTCGAAGTGGCGGTAGAGCAGCAGCGCATCCACATCTGTTTTCTCAATGCCTGCATCCTCCAGAGCGTTCCGAATTGCCTCGCAGTGGAAGCTGACGGCCGTGCGTCCCTCCACTTTTCCCTGGGGTGTGTAGCCCACGCCTGCCACGGCAATCCTGCCTCTCAAATTTTCAAAAGCCATCCTGGTTTTTCTCCTTATCAAAAGGGGGAGACTATCGCGCCGCGCGGCAGCTCCCCCTGCCGGTTCCAAGTCAGTCCAGCGGATTCAGCGCCCAAACCTCCTCTAACGGCGGCATAGTGCACTCGTGGTAATACGCCAGCTGCGTGGTGTTCATCAGGTGCCGGTACGTCAGGTTCTCGCTAATGCTGTTGTTTCCCCAGCTTCCACACCCCAAGCTCATGGTCGGGTTCAGGCCATTGATATAGTTCCCGCCGCTGGCTGCGCCACCGGCCTGGTTGACCAGTACCCGGCACACCGGCAGCTCCTCTCCTGCATACTCAGCTCTTTGGGCGTCATTGGTGTACACCACGCTGGTGTGCCCCGCACCCTCCCACAGCAGATTGCTCTTGGCGTTGGCCACACCCTCCTCGTAGCTGTCATAGGGGAACAGCTGCACCACCGGGCACAGCTTCTCCCGCCGCAGCACGTTTTCCCTGGTCATGCCCACGCTGTCGAAAATCAGTATTTTTGTGTCCGCCGGTACGGAAAAACCCAGCGCCTCCGCCATCTTTGCCGGCTTCATCCCGACAAAAGCCGGATTACTGGTCCCGTTCTCCCGAAACAGCAAGCCCGGCAGTAGCGACACCTTCTCCGGCGGGATCATTGCTGCGCCGGCAGCCTCCAGCGCTTTGACCAGCTCCGCCCGGCGCGGGGCAGGGTAGTGGATGGCCTGCTCGCCGGTGCAGGGGATGCCATTGTCATAGCTGCGGCTTCCAATCACTGTAGCGGCCAGGAAAGCGTAGTCGTCATAGTCGTCCGCCGCCACCACCTGGACATTGCCCTGTCCCACGCCGAAGCTGGGCCGGCCGCTGGAATAGGCGCTCTTCACCATTGCAGCCCCGCCAGTGGCCACGGTCACATCGGCCTTAGCCATCAGCTCCCGGGTCGCGGCCATACTGGGCTGCTCGATAATCTGGATCAGATCCTTTGGCGCGCCCAGCTCCGCCAGCGCCTCGTTGATAAGGGCCACGCCGTGGACTGTCACCGACTTGGCTGCGGGATGGGGCGCGACAATCATGGCGTTGCGGCATTTGATAATACTCATCCCATTGCTGGCAACTGTGCTGGTAGGATTTGTGCTGGGTGCGACGCAGGCCACCACCCCCACAGGCTTGGCAAAGGTGACCAGCTTATTGACCGGGTCGCGGTCGATAACGCCCACACTCTTCTTATCCCGCAGGTAAAACCATGCGGCGGCGGTAGCCTTCCGCTGTTTAAAAATCTTGCTGTCTACCCGGCCATAGCCAGTCTCCCTCACGGCCTCTTCCGCCAGGATTTCGGCATTGTCGTAAATGACCTTCCCCATTGCCCGCACCAGCGTGTCCACCTGGCTCTGGGTATAGCTTTCCAGGACCACCTGGGCGGCCCGGGCGCGCTCTAGCATTGCCTCAACCATGGATTTTTCTTCCATCTCTGATAACCTCCCTCTTAATTCCGGACTTCTTGGAGCCCCTTGATGCAGTTCTGAGCGGACATACGCGCCATGGTGTTAATCCCGTCAATGGAACTGCCCGCGATGTGGGGCGCGGCAATGACACAGTCCATCTCCAGCAAAGGGGAGCCTGTGGGCGGCTCATCGCAGAAGGCGTCGATGCCTACTCCGGCGATCTCCCCTGTGCGCAGCGCATCCGCCAGCGCGTCCTCGTCCACCAGACCGCCCCGGGCACAGTTGATGAGAAATGCAGTGTTCTTCATCCTCTTCAGCTGCTCCGTGCTGATCATATTGCGGGTCTCCTCTGTCAGCGCCGTGTGCAGCGTGATGAAATCTGCTTGGTCGTAGATTTCATCCAGCGAGGCCTTTTCCACGCCGTACTCCGCCATGAAGGCCTCATCCCAGTACACATCATAAGCCAGCACCCGCATGTTGAATCCCTTGGCGCGGCGCGCCATGCCCTTGCCGATAGCGCCCAGACCGATGATGCCCAGAGCTGCCCCCCAGACAGGGTAGCCGGTGTACTTGTTCCACTCCCCGCGCTTCACATCCCGGTTAGCAACGGATATACTGCGGGCCAAGTCCAGCATCATGCCAAAGGCGTAATCCGCCACTGCGTTGGCGTTGGCACCGGGGGTGTTATAAACCTTGACGCCCAATTCCCCGGCCGCCTTTACATCCACGTTGTCCATTCCCACGCCAAAACGGGACACCACCTTCAGCTGCGGACAGGCGTGCATAACCCGCTCCGACATCGGCTCCAGCCCCAGGATAACGCCATCGTACCCCTGCAATCTTTGGATGACCTCGTCCTCGGTCATACCGGCCTTGGAGAATCTGGTAAACTCAATCCCCGCCTCCGTGAGAAGACGCTCCGGCTCCTTGGAGAACTTTCCAAAGGTTGAGGGGAATACCATTACTTTCTGCATTTTCTTAATTTCCTCCCGGCTCCCTCCGTTTATCCGGCGGAGGGAACGTCTTTCTTCTTATTTTTCAGCTTCCGCAGCGTAGGCATCAGCGCCATCAGGATGCCTACCGCCAGCAGAATCAGCGCGATGGGGCGCTGGAACAGGGGCAGAAAGCTTCCGTCTGTGGCGATCATGGCGGTACGGAAGTTTTTCTCAATAGTGCTGCTGAGCACGAATCCCAGCACCAGGGGTGGGATAGGGTAGTCGTTATTCACCAGGAAGTACCCGATAATCCCGAAGACAATCAGCACGCCCGCGTCAAAGACTCGGTTGTTAGTTACCATCGCCCCCACCATACAGGCGCACAAGATGATAGAGTACAGCAAATTCAGCGGGATACGAAGCATCTGCACGAACACCTGCATCAAGCCCAGCATCATAAGGTACATGATAATATTGGCGAAAATGTAGGCGGCAAATATGACGCCCACCACCTCAGGCTTGGAGTTGAAGAGCAGCGCCCCGGGCTGCAGGCCGTGGAGCACCAGCGCACCCAGCAGGATGGACGTGATCACGTCCCCGGGAATGCCAATGGCCATCATGGGAATCAGTGCGCCGCCGCACACGGCGTTATTGGCGGCCTCGGAGGCCACTACTCCCTCGTTGCAGCCTGTACCGAACTCCTCCGGATGCTTGGAGGTCTGCTTGGCCTGCGTATAAGCCAACAGGCTAGCTGTGGTCTGCCCCACGCCGGGGAGGATGCCTACACCGGTGCCAATCAGACTGGCGGTGGCCATGGTTTTGCCGGTGCCCTTGAGCCACTCCCTTTTCGGCAGCAGCGGGACCCGGTCCAGCGTCAGCCGTTCCGTCCTCTGGTTGATGGTGCGCAGGCACACCATGATCTCCGTCAGTGCGAACAGCCCCATAAGCACCGGAAGGGTGGAAAAACCACCGTTAAGCTGCCAGAAGCCGTAGGTAAAACGGGTTACAGTGGAAACAGAGTCCGTACCCACCATGCCGATCAGCAGACCGATACAGGCGGCAATGTAGCCCTTGAGCATGTCCTTGCCCACCAGGGAAACCACGATACAAAGGCCCATCACTCCCATGGAGAAGTATTCCCAGTAGCCGAATTGCAGCGCAAAGGTGGCCAGGGGTCCTGACAGCAGGATCATGGCGAATCCGCCGGCCAGCCCGCCCACCAGGGATGAAAACGTCCCCAACACCAGCGCCTTACCCGGCGACTTCTTTGCCATGGGCGCACCGTCAAAGCAGGTGACCAGGGAGGAGGGTGTGCCCGGGATATTCAGCAGGATGGCGGAAATCAAGCCGCCGGCGATGGAGCCGACATAAATGGCAATCAGCACGGACAGTCCGTATTCCGCTGTGATTTTATAGGTAAAGGGCAGGATCAGGGATATCCCCAGAGCGCCGGTCAGCCCCGGAATCGAGCCAAATACGACACCCATAAATACACCCAGGATAATCAGGACCAGGATCATCGGATCCGAGAAAATCTTGGTGCAGCCCAGGAAAAAGGTACTTATTCCGCTCATAGATATTTCCTCTCAATTTGTATGCGCTCTGCGGTTACAGAGTGGGCGGCAGTACCGGCTGGCACTGCCGCCCGCATATGGAACCATAAAGCGCAGAGGTGATGCCAGGGACTTAATAATTAGCCGCTGTCTCCAGCAGGGGGCGGAAATTCTCCACCAGCTCCCGCGCCAGAGACTCGTACTCGTCATGCCCCGTCCACACGGTGTTAAAGCCCAACGTGTCGTTCATGTATTCGATGAAGGCGGGGTTGTCATAGACCTCCTTAATCTTGGCCTCCAGGTAGTCCACAATATCATCAGGCGTGCCGGGGGTTACAGCGAATCCGCGGTGGATTCCTGCGACAAACTCATAGCCCAGCTCCGTGCAGGTGGGGATGTCGTCCATGAAGCCCGCCCGCTCCTCCGCGGCTACAGCCAGTATGCGCATCTCCCCGGAGTCATAGTAGGGCTTGGACTCGCAGGCCTGGCTGAAAAGCACGTCCGCCTGTCCGCCCAGGACAGCGGCACGTGTCTCATTCGCGTCGGAATAGGGCACATATTTCAGCTCAATGCCGGTCTTCTGCATAAAGTCCACCGCCATCCACTTGTTCAGTCCGGAGCCTACGCCTGCAATTGTCACCTCACCGGGGTGATCCTTGGCATAGACCACCAGCTCCTCCAGGGTCTGGTAGGGGCTGTCGACGCGGACAGCGATGGTATCCACATCGTAGACAGGACTGGCCACCAGAATAAGGTTATCAAATAGGTCCTCTTCCAGTGCGCCGTTGAGTATCTGCACCGAGTAGCTCTCCGGCAGCGCCAGACACATGGTCAGTCCGTCCGGCTCCGCGTGGTAGCACTCCATCATGCCGATGGTGCCGGACCCGCCGGTGATATTCGTACAAACCATGGTTTCATCGCCAAAGTCAATATACTGCGCCAACGCACGGGCCAGCAGGTCACTGCCCGCACCGGCGGCGTAGCTCACAATCATCGTAATGGTATCTTCGGGGTATCCGTCGGGAGCGGCCACTGCATCGCCGCTGACAGGCTGCGTGTCCGGAGTTTTACTGTCGCTGGGAGCAGGTGTATTTTGACTGGGGGGGCTGGTTGGGGAATCCTTGCTCGTATTACCGCAGCCCACCAATGCAAGCAACATGCACAGCGTCAATAGCAGAGCAATATATTTTTTCATGTTCTTTTCCTCCATAAGTAGTTCTTTTGTGCTTGTTTACCTCAAAAAACGGTTCCCTTGGGCAGCTTTGCACCCAGTCCGGTGCGGAAGATCAGCTCTGTACTCAGGCTGACCGCCAGCGCGAGCAGCAGGCAGAGCAGTATTTGCCGTACCGCCTTTTTCTTGTCCTTGAACTGGACCTTCCCCATTCCCGCGCTGTAGCTGGTTATAAGGACAGCCATCGCCAGGAAAGTGCTCAGCTGAAAGCCCAGGGTCTTGATGATCATAACGTAGGCCATCAATGTGATGACTGTGATAGCTGCCAGGGGCGTCCAGATGGGAACCATCTGCTCGCCGGGCTTTTTTACCACCGCCCGCACCAGCTGCATCACCGACAGAAGGGCCAGGATGCCCAGAATCAGCTCCGAATATACAGAGGGCCGAGCAACAGGAACGTTAATCACCGTCTGCACCAGCCCCTCAGCTAAGTACCAGTGGAACGCGCAGAATACCAGCAGAGCAATGGAATAAATGACATCCCGCTTCCAACGAATCATAACATTCTCCTTAGACTATTTCTCCTCCGATTCAAACTCATAGACGCCGCTGAAGACCAGCTTGACCTTTTCTACATCTCCGCCGGTCCGGCGCAGGGCAGCCTGCATTTTCTCTTCCTTGGCGATGATTTTCTTGCAGTTTTCTACAACGTCCGCTAAGCACTCCCTCGGAAATTTTACTGCGCCGTTTTCGTCCATGTGGATAATCTCTCCCGGCTGCACGCTCATTCCGCAGATATTGACAGGCACGTTGGTAGACTGAAGGGCAAAATCTCCGTGTCCAGGGGTCACGCCGGTGAGCATATACTGGATGCCAAAAGCTCGGATCTCGTCCACATCCCGGCTGGGTCCGTCGCTTAGAACACCCACACAGCCCGCCGCCTGGAAGGCAGTCATCATATTTCCACCCAGCAGACCGTTGATGCGCTTGATCTTCTCTGGAAAGTTCTGCTTCACCGCCAGGATGGCCGGCTTTGGGGCATTGTTGATGGCCTCCACCACGTCCGCAATGTTGGCGTGCCGCTGATATCCAGGATCTGGCAGACCATAGACACATGTCACAGCATAGCCCACCACACGTCCCAGCTCAGGGTACATACACTTGAGCGTCTGATCCGTGTACCACTCCCCCTCCCAGGGGTGATACAGTCCAAGGCAGGTCTCTTTGTTTTTGGGATAGGTCGCCACTGCGTTAGTGACAGTGGGCGTATCGAACTGCTTGAGCTGCTCCATCAGCTCCCGCTCCTGTTTAAGCTCCTCCGTTGTATACTTTTTCATATTCATTCGCTATACCGAAAGCTGAACGGACGAACTGTCAGCTCTCCTCTCCTTGAGCATTTGATTTAATCCTCTCCGCAGGCGCCTGTTCCTTAGGATGGTTGCATTGTACATGATCGCATCTTATTTGTCAATTATGATTTAAATAAGCGGAAAATATTTGTAATAAATCCCAAAACCGACTCTGTATTCTTGTGCAGTATTTCAATAAATAACTTATAATTTTAATTATTAAAATAGCAAAAAGCTGAAAGTAGCAGTTGGGCAACCTCCTGATTCTGGATATTTGATTGAGCGGGCGTTCTCTGCAAACAAGAAAGCCCCCTCTCTTGGTGGAATAATTTTCCACCGGGAGAGGGGGAGTATTCATACTTTGCGGTAGGGGAAATACCAAAAGATTCCTCGATCTGGAGGTTCCCCGTTCACATCCTGTTCCGACTGGAAGGAACAATTCTGCTACTCTATCTGATAGCCCAATCGCCGGGAGATGTCCTTGGCCGCCTTCTTCAGGTAGTGCCCGCGCTCCTCCATCAGCGCCTCTGTAATCCGGCTGGAGGGCCCTGTGATGCTCAGTCCTGCAATGATCTTGTCCGTGTAGTCATAGATCGGGTACGCCACACACCGCAGGCCAATCTCATTCTCCTCCTCATCGGTGGCGTAGCCCTTCTGACGCACTTCCTCCAAGCGCCGCTGCAAAGCGGCTTTGTCCGTGAGCGTATTGTTCGTAAATCGCGGCAGCCCCCGCTTCTCAATCAGCTGGTCGATCTGCTCCTCTGTGTAGTTCAGCAGCAGCAGTTTCCCATTGCCTGTGCTGTGCATCGGGCTGGTGTTCCCCACCCGCTGCATTCCCATCAGCACCTTCCCCGGTCCCGACATCACATCTACATAGACCATTTCCATATTTTGCTCCACAGACACACAGGCAGACTCCTGAAAGATATCTGTCAATTGTATCAGATACGGGTGTGTAATATCGCGCAGTTCCATATTTACGCTGAATTTATTTGCCAAACGGCAGATTTTATATGAAAGCGAGTATTGGAATGTATCTGCGTCATGGAAGACGTACCCGCAATTTTGAAGGGTAGTCAAAAAACGCAGCGTGGTACTCGCATTGATGGAGAGGTCACGACTGATTTCATTGAGGCGGACAGGCTCGCTGCGCGACACCAGATATTCGATGATCGCCAGCGCCTTTTCTGTAGACTGGTTTGAGAGAGGGCCTTTCGCTTGCATCATTACTACACTCCAAACTGTTTTTATTTTAAGGATACCAAATATTACGCAATAATGCAAGCCTAGGATCTTATGGTAAAACATATGATTTTTTAGTTGAGCAAGCTGCAGAGGGTTATGGTTACATCTATTTATCGTTCAAAATATTGTCTCAAGAATTGGATATTACAATAAGCTGAAATCTGCAGTATATTCTCGATTTGTCAAAAATGATTTGTATTCCGAAAATAGACAAATAGACAAGAATTCAAAAAAATCACCATTAAAAAACCTTGTACCCGTTGTGAGTGCGTTTGCAGCGGAAAACCAGATGGTGCTCGGGGAACTGGCAACAGGGAAAAAATCCAATGAGATCACGGCAGCTCCAGACCTTTTGGATACACTGAACGTGGCGGGAAGCATCGTAACCGTAGATGCCATGAGCTAACAGACCTGTCCTGGCTTCCAGAGAACAGCGACTAGGCCGAACTGTAGCCGGCACACTGACCAACACCGTCCTCTTTGTAGGCATGGTCGTTGGCTTCTTCCAGAACTCCTATTTCGGCGGCAGTCCCTTCTGGACGATCTTCGCCGGCTTCTTCACGGTGAACGTAGCCCTGGAGCTGGCAGTGGGCGTAGCCGTCAGCGCGGCGTTAAGCGCGGTGCTGACCCGGTTCGTCCTCAACGCTCCCCGGTATCAGATCGCGGAGTAAACGAAATATAGCGAGGGGGCGCTCCCATCGGGAGCGCCCCCGGTTTTTATCAGAGCTGCTTGGCGAGGAGGAGGCTTTGTTCAGTAAGTTCCCGCCTCATCTCTGTGGACATCAGCCACTCCCATTTTGGAGCCTCCGGGTGGAGAGGATGCAGATCGGACGCCATCAAAAGTGCAGCCGCTTTTACACCGAGGTACTGGGAAACGCTGAAAACCGCTGATGTCTCCATGTCGACCCCGACCGCGCCCTTCTCCCGCCATATCTGCTCTTTCAGAAAGGTCTGGCGGTATACAGCATCCGTAGATACGATCGGGTAGGCGTGCAGTTTCAGCAGGGACAAAGCGGTACGATGCAGATCCGGATCGGGGACAGACGCCTCGATCGACTCATAATAATGGAGGGACGTCCCTTCCTCCACGAATGCCTTCTCGGGGATGACGGTCTCTCCCGGCCGGATCAGTGTGGAAAAGGCGCCGCACATCCCAACAGCAACAATATTTTTTACGCCCAGTACCCGCAGGGTTTCGACAGTATCCGCCGCCTGCGGCGCGCCGGAGCCGCCATTCAAAAAGCAGATCGGCAAATAGAGCATTTCCCAGATAGGCCGGCGGTTCAAAAAGCAGGGGAAAAGCTCCGGCAGTTCTCTTGATGCGTAGTTCGCGGCGAGATGATCCGTTCCCTTGCTCATAAAGAAGACGATGGCCGTCCGCGGAAGATGCAGATGGCAGACGCGATGCGCGCTGTGTATCTGTTCATAGGGTGTGATTACCGGTTTTGTATCGTCGTCTGGCAAATACCACATGATCGTTTTGCCTCCTTTGGATCGATCAGCCATTTTGCGGACAGGAAAGGTTCACCCGATCTCCCCCGCCCGAATAGCGTCCGCCAGTTCCCTGGCGTAGTAAGTGATAAGCATATCCGCCCCCGCCCGGAAGACAGACAGAGCGGTCTCGCACATGATCCGCCGCTCGTCCACCAGCCCTGCGGCGGAAGCGGCCTTGATCATAGCATACTCCCCGGACACCGAATAGGCACACAAGGGCAGATCGAAGGCATCCGCGCACTCCCGGATCACATCCAGATAGCTCAGCGCGGGCTTCACCATCAGAATGTCCGCCCCCTCGGCGGCGTCCAGAGCGCACTCCCGGAGGGCCTCCTTCCGGTTGTGGGGGTCCATCTGATAGCCCTTCCGGTCCCCGAAGGAGGGAGCCGACCCTGCGGCGGCCCGGAAAGGTCCGTAGAAAGCGGATGCGTACTTGGCGGAGTAGGCCAAAATAGCGGTGTTCTGGAAGCCGTTTTCATCCAGCGCCTTCCGCAGGACCGCCACGTGGCCGTCCATCATATCCGATGGAGCAACCATGTCCGCCCCGGCGGCGGCATGGCTGACGGCGATCCTTGCCAGATGCTCCAGAGTCTCGTCGTTGTCCACCTCATGGCCGTGGAGGATGCCGCAGTGTCCGTGGTCCGTGTACTCGCACATGCAGACGTCGGTGATGACGGTAAAGTCCGGATACCGGGCCTTGATGGCCCGCACGGCCTCCTGAATGACCCCGTGCTCCGCCCAGGCGGAGGAGCCACAGGCGTCCTTCTCTGCGGGGAGGCCGAAGAGGATGCAGTGCTTCACGCCATGGGCCAGACATTCCTCCACGGCGCGGCACACGCTGTCCAAGCCGTAGTGGTTCTGGCCTGGCAGGCTCTCAATGGGCCGGATGCCGGAGAGGGTCTCGTCCACGAAAATGGGATAGATGAGCGCCTCCGGGCTCAGCCGGGTCTCCCGGTTCAGGCGGCGGATGGCGTCGGTCCGCCGCAGGCGGCGGGGGCGGTTGGTCAGGTCCATAGTTGGGGCCTCCTCAGATCATGAAATTAACGATACTGTAAAACAAATGGCAAAGGGTAAAGAGCACGGTCAGGATCGCCGCGATGCCGTTTTTCCGGTCCAGGGCGTAGAAGAGAAAGCACAGGCAGGGCGGAAGCGTCAGCAGCGCGATAACGGGCGTACCGGCAAAACCGGCGTAGTAGAACGCCCACCCGGCAAAATAGAGCCCTCCGCAGCAGAGGGACGCCGCGGCCAGCGGCGTAAGGCGGGGCTTCTCCCGTTCCCGGTTCACGACGGCGCAGAGCGCCGCCGCAAGCAGGACCTGGCAGACGGACGCGAAACCGTCCACCACCGGGGTAACAGATTCCTGCCGCAGGATGTCGTTGGGCGCCGGAACGGCGAACCAGACGAAATTGGGGAGCATCATCAGCAAAAACAGCAGCAGTCCCCAGGGGTCGAAGGCGAACCTGTACTTTTTCATTCAGCCTCCCGGTATTTACAGCTCAAAGCGGCCATAGCCCCACCATTGAGGGACCAGCTCCTTGAGACGCACCGTCTCCCGCGTCTCATAATCCAGCAGAATTTCGATCTCCCCGCTGTCCCGGTCCAGCTGCATCATGAATTCCCGGCACACGCAGCAGGGAGGGCCGATTTTGCCGTCCGGCATGACGGCGAGGATCTTGTCAATCCGGCTTTCGCCGTGAGTGATCATGCAGGCCATGGCATTGCGCTCCGCGCACATGCCCAAGCTGGCGGCGGTGTCGATGCAGACGCCCGTGTAGATGTTTCCCGCTTTGGTCAGCAGGGCGGCGGCGACGCCTCCGGCGTCAATAAAAGGCGATATGGCGCGAGCGTTCTGCACCTTTCTTGCGGCGGTGTACAGCTCTTCCCAGATGTCCATAGTATTCCTCACTTTTCAAGCGCCAGCTCCACCAGCGCGTCGATTGCCGCTTTGCCGGCGGTCTTTACGGAAATATGATGCTTTTCTGCCTCCCCGGCGGTCTGCTTCCCAATGCACAGCCCCGTGAAACGGCTGAAATCCGCGTCCCCGCCCACGGCGGAGACAAAGCCCTTCACGGTGGAGGCGGAGGTAAAGGCCACAAAATCGAATCCTCCAGCCTCCAGCTCCTCCCTGAGCTCCGCCGAATGGGGATGATCGTAGATCGTGCGATAAACGGCGATGTCGTCAAAGGCGGCACTGGCTGCTGCCAGAGCGTCCGTCAGGGCGGCAGAGCCCTCCTCCGCCCGCAGCAGCAGGACCCGGCCCGCCGCCGCTTTCGCCAGCGCCTGGCCCATATGGGGGGCGTCGTAGATCTCCGGGACGAGGTCGGCGTTCAAACCATGGGCCTCCAGGGCCCTTCCGGTGGCGGGGCCGATGGCGGCCAGCTTCACGCTCCCCAGAGCCCGGGCATCCTTCCCCATGCCCCGCAGGCAGTTCCAGAAGGCCTCCACTCCGGCGGCGCTGGTGAAGCCCAGCCACTCGTATTCCGGGAGCCGCTCCAGCGCGGCCTCCATGGCGGGGCAGGGGGAGACGGCCTCCGTGCGGATGCAGGGGAATTCCACCACGTCCGCCCCCAGGTCCCGCAGCTTCTCCGACAGCGTACCCGCCCGGTCCGCAGGCCGGGTGACCAGGATGCGCTTCCCATAGAGGGGCAGGCGCTGGAACCAGCACAGCTCCTCCGCCAGGGCGCACACGCCGCCCACGATGATAATGGCGGGGCTGTGGATGCCCATCTCCGCCGCCCGGTCCGGCAGGGATGCCAGGGTCGCGCCGCACCGCCGCTGGCCGGGAAGGGTGCCCCGCTCCACCATGGCGGCGGGGGTGTCCGGGTCCATCCCGGCCTCCAGCAGGCCCTTGACGATGGCGGGCAGGGCGGTCACGCCCATGAGGAACACCAGGGTCCCCTCTGCCTGTACCAGAGCCTCAAAGCCGATGTGCAGCTCCGTGCCCTCCTTGGCGTGGCCGGTAATGATGTGCAGGGAGGAGGCGCAGTCCCGGTGGGTCACCGGGATGCCCCCGTAGGCCGCCGCCGCGATGGCGGAGGTGATGCCGGGGACCTCGGCGAAGTCCACCCCCGCCTGGGCGAGGGCCTGCAGCTCTTCGCCGCCCCGTCCGAAGACGAAGGGGTCTCCGCCCTTGAGACGCACCACGTTATGACCCGCCTGGGCCTCCTCCAGCAGGATCCGGTTGATCTGATGCTGGGGAACCGGATGGCGGCTGGCCTCCTTGCCCACGTCGATCCGCCGGGCGCCGGGAGGGATCAGGGCCAGTACGGCGGGGCTCACCAGGCGGTCGTAGACCACCACCTCCGCCTCCTCCAGCGCCCGCAGGCCCTTGACGGTCAGCAGCCCCGGGTCCCCGGGGCCCGCGCCCACCAGCGTTACTTTTCCGGACATGAAGCGTCCTCCTTCAGTTTCATTGCCAGGGCCTGTGCCAGCGCTTCAGCCTCACCGGCGGGACCGGAGGCCGAGCCCTTCCGGACCCGGTCCGCCCCGTCTGCATACATGCCGGAAAGGGTGACGGCGTCCCCGTCCACCTGGGCATAGGCCGCGATGGGGGAGGAGCATCCGCCGTCCAGCGCCCGGACGAAAGCCCGCTCCGCCAGGGCGCAGAGCTCTGCCTCCCGATCCCGGAGGCAGTCAAAAACCGACCGGTCCATGTCCGCCCGGCATTGGACGGCCAGGATGCCCTGCCCGGCGGCGGGCAGCAGCTCCTCCGGGGCGAAGTACCGGCTGACGCGGTGCTCCAGCCCCAGCCGCTTCAACCCGGCTGCCGCCAGTACCAGCGCGCCGTATCCGCCCTCGTCCAGCTTCCGCAGGCGGGTCTGCACGTTGCCCCGGACGGGCCGGACCTCCACTTCCGGGAACATCTCCCGCAGCTGGACCCGCCGCCGGGAGCTGGCGCTTCCGGCGGGCAGCCGGGCATCCCATTCCGAGGCGCCCTCCGGCAGCACCAGAGCATCCCGGGGGTCCTCCCGCCGGAGGAAAGCGGCAACAGGCAGGTCCTCCGGCAGCTCCATGGGCAGGTCCTTGCAGCTGTGGACCGTCAGGTCCACCCGGCCCGCCCGGAGGGCGGCGTCCAGCTCCTTGACGAACAGTCCCTTGCCGCCCACCTGGTCCAGGGTGCGGTCCAGGATTTTGTCCCCGGTAGTCTTCATGGTCACCAGCTCCAGCCGGATGTCCGGATGGGCCGCCTGCAGGGCATCCATGACCAGCCGGGACTGGATCACCGCCAGCGCGCTGTCCCTGCTCCCCACGCGCAGGATTCGATCATGTTTCATCGTTGATATTCTCCAGGATCTTTCTGATCTCTTTTGCCGTCCGGGCGGTCTTTCCGTGGTCCGTGCCGTCTCCCGCCAGACCGGCCACCATCCCGCCTCCCTCGCAGACGGCGGGAAAGAAGAAGTCGCAGTCCGCCGGGGCGTCCGAGCGGTTGAAGAGCACTCCCAGCTGCCGGGCCTCCCGCCCCGCCGCCTCGTTGACCTGCGGATCGTCCGAGGCGGCCACGGCCAGAAAAGCGCCCTCCAAATCTCCCAGCGTGTATTTCCTTGGGATATGGCGGATGCGTTCCACTTCGCGGGACAGCGTGGGAGAGACTACCGTCACCTCCGCGCCGAACCTGGCCAGGACCTCCGCCCGGCGCAGGCCCACCGTCCCCCCGCCGATGACCAGGGCTTTTTTTCCGGCAAGGTCTACAAACAGGGGAAACCGCTTAGTTCCCATCCCGCTTGACCACCACCACGGAGAAGTATCCGCTGTCCGCCGGGGCCTCTGCGAACTGGGGGAAGACCCGCTCGGTCTCCATGCCGCAGTTTTCCACCATGGCGGCATGGTCCAGCAGGCCCTGTTCCGCCAGAGTGTCCCGCAGGCGGCCGATCTCCCGTCCCGCTTTCATGAATATGTAGTTGGCGTCCACCGCCAGGCAGTCGGACACGTCCTTGTGGGAGGCGGGGACGATCATCAGCCGTTCGCTGCCCTCGCAGAGGCCCCCGCCCAGCGCCGCCGCCACCGCGCAGAAGGATGGCACGCCGGGGATCAGCGTTCCCTCATACCCCATAGCCAGGACCTTCCGATGGGTATACAGATAGGTGGAATAGATGGAGGGGTCCCCCAGTGTGATGAAGGCCACCGTTTTCCCCTCATCCAGCAGAGCGGCGATCTGCCTGGCGTTCTGCTCGTAGGCAGCCTCCAGGCAATCCGGGTCCCGGGTCATGGGGGCGGCGCAGTAGAGCAGGGGCTTGCCCTCCGCCAGAGGGCCGATGATAGACAGCGCGGTTTTCTCCCCCGTCCCCTTGTCGGGGACGGCGATGACGTCCGCCTCCTTTAAAATTCTCTGGGCTTTCAGCGTCAGGAGCTCCGGGTCCCCGGGCCCCACGCCGACCCCATATAAAATACCTTTTTTCATAGCGATATGTTCTCCTGGAATTTCTCTGCCGCGCCCCGCGCGGAACGAAAGATGGAATATCTTACAAACCCGCACCCCGGGGAGTCTGCTAAGTCGAGACGGTAGGGGCTAACAGTTACCACGCTAAAACAGAAACTGAAGCTGCACGAAGCGGGAGGCACTATCGGCAGACCAAACCAAACTGTGCCTCGGGCGCAAACTAATCACCCCCGTAATGAAGGAAGGTTCTTTTCGTTCACACGAAAAGAACGCCCCGCAGCGCCGTGCGCCGCATCACTCCCCTTCGGCGGAGGCCGCCTCCTCCTCCGCGGCCCTTTGGGCCGCCAGCCGGTTCACAAAAAGCGCCTCCTGCCCATGGGGATGCTTCCTCTTATTGATAACGAGCACCGCAACGCCGGCAATGATAAACAGAACGCTCAGAAGCTGGCTGACCAGGATAGGCTGGCCGAACAGCTCCCAGCCGAAGAGCTTCAAGGTATCCGTGCGCATTCCCTCGATCCAGGCCCGGCCCAGGCCGTACCAGATGAAATAGAAGCAGGTGTTCTCCCCGTCGAAGGTCCGGGCCTTCGAGATGACGAACACGATCAGCGCCAGCCCCAGCAGGTTCCACAGACTTTCATACAGGAACGTGGGATGGACCTCGATGTACTCCGAGGCGGACACCCATACCCGCATCCGCCAGGGAACGGCAGTCTCCCCGCCGAAGACCTCCCGGTTGACGAAGTTCCCCCACCGGCCTACGGACTGCCCGATGAGCAGGCCCATGACACCCAGGTCCGCGAAGGCCCCGAAGGAGAGCTTTTTCTTCTTGCAGAAGACCATCAGCACGAGAAACGCCACGATGACCGCGCCGTAGATAGCCAGGCCGCCGTCCCAGATGGCGATCATCTTGCTGAAGTTCAAACTGCCGTCCGCCCGGCGGAAGAGGTCAAAATAGAATATTACATAGTATAATCGCGCACCGATAATACAGAGCGGTATCTGCCAGACCATCATGTCGTAGATGTTGTCCTCGGTGATGCCGTACTTTTTGCCCTGCCTGCAGCAGAACAGCACCGCCAGGATGAGTCCCGTGCAGATGATGATCCCGTACCAGTGGATGCCGTTGCCGATGTGGACGGCGATGGGGTCGGGATTCACGGACCACTCCCCGAAGAGTCCGGGGAAGCTGATGGGCATGTCCGTTCTTGCGTATTCGTAGATCATGGGTTTCCTCCTTGGATGGGGCGCTAAGTCCCCGGCTGAATGATAGACAGGGCGGCCCGCTCCCCGGCGACGTTCTCCCGGAGAAAGGCCTCCACGTCGGCCTTGGAAACGGTGTCGAAGACCTCCGGGAAGTGGTAGTAGTCAAAGCCCCGGAAATAGCCCTCCGCCATGCTGACGGCGATGTTTTCAAAAGAGTTGAGGCTGCGGATCATCCCGCCGTAGCTGGCCCGGCGGATCTGCTGGTAGAAGGCCTCGTCGATGCCCTCCTCCCCCAGCTTCCCGGCCTGCCGGCCGATCTCCTCGAAGACCCGGCGGGGGTCCTTGGCATCGCCGCCCACGTACAGATAGGCCACCCCGGGCAGCATGTCGAAGTTGCCTCCCAGGCTGCCGTTGATGACACCCTCCTCGTAGAGGCGGGTGTAAAGGGGGCTGCTGTCCCCGAAGAGCACGTCGCAGGCCAGGTCGCCGATGATGCTCTGGCGCAGCAGGGCCTCGCCGCCGCTCTGAGGGCGGCACTTGTAGCCCGCCAGGAACATGGGCATGGAGACCTCCATAGTGAGGGTCCGCTCCTTCTCCGACGGGGCGAGGGATTCCTCCACGCCGTAGTCCCGGTCGATCGCGGGACCGCTCTCCCGGGGCAGGATGGCCTCGGCCTCCTCCGCCACCCGGTCCGGGTCCATGTCGCCGACGCAGACCAGGACCATGTTGGCGGGGGTGTAGAAGGCCCTGTGGCAGTCGTAGAGGGTCTGGGGGGTGATCTGCCGGATGCTCTCCACCGATCCCGCCACGGGGATCCGGACGGGGCTGGAGCGGTAGAGGCAGTCCATCAGGTTGGCGTAGACCCGCCAGTCCGGGTCGTCCTCGATCATGCGGATCTCCTGGGCGATGATGCCCTGCTCCTTGTCCACGCTCTCCTGAGTGAAGTAGGGGATGGAGACGAAGGAGAGGAGGATGCGCAGATTCTCATAAAACTTCTCCGTGCACTCCACGTAGTAGGCGGTGATGGCGTTGCTGGTAAAGGCGTTGTCGTGGGCGCCGTTCTTGGCCAGCTCCTGGAGGGCGTTGCCCTCCTCGGTGTCAAACATCTTGTGCTCCAGGTAGTGGGCGATGCCCGCGGGAGTGTCCTGCCACTGGCCGCCCAGCCGGAAGCGGAGGTCCATGCCGCCATAGTGCACGGCGAAGAAGGCGTAGCGCCTGGCGTGGAAGGGCTTGTTGACCACCACCACCTCCAGCCCGTTGCTCAGGCGGCGGCGGAAGACCTTTTCCCCCAGGCGGGGATATTCGGACAGATTCATGCCTGGGCCTCCTTTCCCTTGAGGAAGTAGATGGTATCGGGCTTGACCGCCTGGGCGGCCTCCCGGATGCGCTGGGGGGTGACGCCCTGGAGGGCGGCGATGAGGCCGGGGATGGTCTCGCCGCTCCCTGCCGCGGCCTGGCCCACGACGAAGTCCTCCAGAGAGCTGGGGGAGTCCTCCATGGTACGCAGGCTGCTCAGAAGGGACTCCCGGGCTCCCGTCAGCTCCCAGTCCTCCCACTCGCCCTTTTGCAGGGCCTCCAGCTGCCGGAAGATCTCCTCCACGGCCCGGTCGTAGTTCTCAAATTCGATGCCGGAGGACACGGTGATGAGCCCCTTCAGCCGGTGATAAGCGCTGCCCGCGTAGTAGCACAGAGAGAGCTTTTCCCGCACGTTCAGGAAGAGCTTGGAGTTGCTGGTGCCGCCGAACATAGCGTTCATCAGCATGGTGGCGGGGATGTCGGCGCTGTCCGTGCGGAAGCCGATGCAGAGCTTCCCCTGGGAGACGTCCATCTCGTCCACCACCACCTGGAAGGGCTCCCGGGCGGGGCGGCGGATGGTGGCGGCGGGCTCCAGCCCGCCCTGCCGGGGCAGGGCCGCGAAGGCCCGGGTGAACGCGCCCGCCACCCGCTTCTCCGGGGCGGAGCCGCAGTAGAACAGCTCCAGGCGGCCCTTGGGCAGGATGTCCAGATAATAGCTGTTCAGCTTCTGGAAGGAGATCTTTTCCACGTCCTTGGCGGCGCCCATGCGGCCCACGCCGTAGCGCTCGCCGGCGCACATCTCCTCCAGCAGCCGCCGGGCGGCGTAGGAGCGCTTGTCGTTGATATCGCTGCGGATGAGGTCCGCCAGGTTCTCCCGCTCGCTCTCCACGTACTCCTCCAGCAGCCGCCCGCCACGGGTGATGGGATTGCAGCAGAACTCGCCCAGCAGGTCCGTCAGCTTCTCCAGAAGCTTCTCCCCCTTGGGCAGGAAGCGGTCGTCCACGCAGCTGGCCACAAAGCCGAAGAGCTGGTTCTCACCCTTCTTGCGCACCGTGGGCTCCAGCCGCGCGCCGTAGAGCATGTCCAGCTCCCGGCCGATGGCGGCCATATCCGGGCAGCGGACGGTGCCCCGGTTGAGGACGTTCACCAGCAGGGCGTTGCGCCCGGCGGTCTCCTTGTCCAGGGGGGCGGCCATCTGGGCGCTCAGGAAGCTGGTCTTAAATTTCTCGGAGGGGATGTAGGTCAGATAGACGTTGTCCGTCAGCAGCTGTCGAGTCATGATGGCTCTCCTTCTTTTGTCGATTCCGCTTTAGTATATACCTTTTTGGCCGAAGTTTCCATAGGGGGACGGAATATTTTTTAGCGCGCCCCCGCCGCGGGTCAGGGCAGGGGCCTCACTCTGTCCACGACGATGCCTCCCGCCGCGCCGACGGCGGTCCCCGCCGCGACGCCTCCCGCCATCAGCCAGGGCAGGTACCACCCCAGCCGGGCCGTGCCCAGCACGGCCATGGCGACCCCCAGCTGTCCCAGGTTGTGGCACACGCCCCCGGAGATGCTGACCCCCAGGATGGAAAACCACCCCGTCCTCTTCAGCCCCGTCATAACGGCCAGGCTCAGCGCCGCCCCCGCCAGGGAGTAGGCAAAGCTGTAAGCGTTGCCGAAGGTCAGGGACACCAGCGCCACCCGCGCCAGAGAGACCGCCGCCGCGTCCCTCGGGGACATCCGGTAGAGGGCGAACACCACCACCAGATTGGTGAGCCCCACCTTCATCCCCGGCAGAAGCCCCGGAAAGACGATCAGGCTCTCCAGCCAGGACAGTACCATCGCCAAAGAGACCAGCAGCGCGTACCGCGCGATCCGCTTTCCCATACCCGCCTCCTATCCCGCGCTGGCGTCGAAGCCCGGCGCGCCGCCGCCCTCGATGTGGATGATAAGCTTGTGGGGCAGGCAGACGATGCGCTCCCCCTCCCGGGAGACCGCCCCCGTGCGGACGCAGGTGTGGTCCCCGCAGTCGGCCTCCACCACCGCTGCCGCGCCGCCGGAGATCTGCAGGACATTGTATCCCTCCCCGTCCCCCAGCCGGACCGTCCGGTCCTCGCCCAGGGAATATCGGGCGGTCTCTTCGCCGTCTATCGTCACCACCGCCCAAACCCCCTGCCCGCCGGGGCGGAACAGCAAAAACAGGACCCCTGCCGCCAGCAGGATGCTCCCCGCCAGCACAAGGTCTCCCAGCTGTTTCTTTTTCATGGATCAACGCTCCTCTCTGCATAGAGTATTCCCTTTTTGGACAAATTACGTACAAATTTGTCCAAAGGAGGATCTGACATGGATCGATATGCCGCCTCCGCCCGCCGGACGGCGGCGCTGGAGGACTGGCTGCTGTTGTTTTTCACCTGCTCCTCCGCCGGATGGCTGTGGGAGGTCCTCCTCACCGCCGCCGCGACGGGGCGGTGGGTCAACCGGGGCCTGCTCCACGGCCCCTGGCTGCCGGTGTACGGCACGGGCGGGGTGCTGCTGGCGGCGGCTCTGGGACGGTTCCGGCGGGACCCCGCCGCCGCTTTGGCTTTGGGCGCCCTGCTGGGCGGCGGGGTGGAGTACGCCACCGCCCTGATCCTGGAGCAGTGGTACCACCGGCGCTGGTGGGACTACACCGGCTGGACCGGCAGCATCCAGGGAAGGGTATGCCTGGCCAGCCTCGCGGGCTTCGCCCTGGCGGGATGGCTGGCCTCCCGATGGGGGGAGCCCCTGCTGCGCCGCTTCTCCCGGATGCCGCCCGCTGTCCGCCGCCTCCTGTGCCGGAGCGTGGGCGTCCTGTTCGCCCTGGACTGGGCCCTGTCCCTGCTGCGCCCCAACGCCGGCGCGGGCGTCGCCGGTCCCCTGTAAGAACCTGTATTCACAACCGTTGCACGCCGTCTGGCCGGTCTTTTTCCCGCCATACTGCGTCGATTTCCCTTGCC